>Ga0070705_100001294_pt1 | contig 13415 bp, 10 predicted proteins | sample KBSK5253metaG_FD_65455 | JGI IMG/M metagenome (GOLD analysis project Ga0070705, IMG submission 65455) | Corn, switchgrass and miscanthus rhizosphere microbial communities from Kellogg Biological Station, Michigan, USA - KBS K5-25-3 metaG | ecosystem: Host-associated > Plants > Roots >... | reverse complement strand
TGTGGATTCGCCGGTCGCATTCGATCTGGCAGGTGGTCAAAGAAGTGAGAACTCTGTAATTCTGAGAGCAAAGATGCGCAATCCATACTTGAACCGAGTAGCCATCAAAGACCCGGCGCAGTTCTACGGCCGCATGCGCGAAGTGTCCAAGATTTTTTCGCGCATCGGAGCTTCGCGTCCGCAGTCGATTTCGGTTGTGGGCGAGCGGCGCATCGGGAAATCGTCGCTTCTGCAATTCATCAATAATCCCGAGGCGCGCGCGCGTCATCTCGATCGCACGGAAGCATACACGTTTGCATTCATCGACCTTCAACAAAAGCGCCGGCTCACGCTTAACGAATTCTTCACCGAACTGTTTGCGCTGCTGGCCGCCGAAACCGGCGACAAGTCCCTCACAAAGCTCAAGCCGTCGTTTGATTCGGTGCGCACGGTGCTCGAAAACTTCCGCGCGGAGGGCCGCAAGCTGATTGTGTTGTTCGACGAGTTCGATGCGATCACCACCAACCGCGCCTTCGATCTCGAGTTCTATTCTTTCCTTCGCTCGATTGCCAACAACTATGACGTCGCTTATGTCACCAGTTCGGCGCGCGATCTTCAGGAACTCTGTCACACGCAGTTGATCGCCGATTCGCCGTTCTTCAACATTTTCACCAACGTTTTTCTGCGCGCTTTCACGCGCAAGGAAGCAATGACGCTAATCACAAAGCCGTCGGCCGAAGCCGGGCTTCCGCTCGAGGGCTACTCGCGGCGGATACTGGAGATCGCCGGTTACTTTCCATACTTTTTGCAGATCGCGTGTTCTTCGTACTTCGATCACCTCTCGGAAAACGACGGCAAGCTCGATCGCGAAGAAGTCGAGGCGACATTCCTGGACGAAGCCAAGGGACAGTTTCGTTTTATCTGGGATCATCTGAGCGAGGGTTCGCGCCGCGCGGTTCGCGAGTTCTCCGAGAACGGGCGGGTTGAGAAGGAACACGAGCACATTTATCAGGACCTCAAACGGGCGGGCTATTTTATCGAAGACGATCGGGGCCCGCGCATGTTCTCGACGCTGTTTTCGACGGTCATCTCGCGTCCGCGAGTCATCACCACCGAGTTGCGCGACACGGATCGCGCGGCAATGGCTGTGCACGACGGGAAGACCGAGAAGGTCGCCGCACCCCCGCTGATTGAGCCCGAAGGACACATTGGGCGATTCGAGATACGCCGGTCTCTGGGGTCCGGGGGCATGGGCGATATCTTTGAGTCCTACGACATCGACCTCGAGCGTACGGTGGCGATCAAGGTGCTGGCCTCGAAGCACCTGGAAGACGAAACGATGAAGCAGCGCTTTCTGAGGGAAGCGCGAATGGCGTCTCAACTCAATCATCCGAACATCGCGACGATTCACGAGATCGGCGAAGCATCGGGAAATCCCTACATCGTGATGGAGTACGTCGAGGGGCAGACGCTTTCTCAACGACTCGAATCGGGGCCGCTCTCGCTTAACGAAGTCATCGATGTTGGGATGCAGGCTTCCGAAGCCCTGGCTGAAGCGCACGAACGCGGCGTTGTTCATCGCGACATCAAGTCTTCAAACATAATGATCACCAGTCGCGGGCGAGTTAAGGTTCTCGATTTCGGGCTCGCGAAACCGCTCCCGGTTTTGAAACGCAACGATGGGAAAGAACGCCTGACGGAATCGGGTGTCCTGTTGGGAACCGTCAGCTACATGTCGCCCGAACAAGCGACCGGGCGCGGAGATGTAACGCATCTGGCGGATATCTTTTCACTTGGCATTGTGCTTTATGAAGTTACCGCAGGCAGGCTCCCGTTCGAGGGAGAGACTTATTTTCAGACAATCGAGGCAATCAAGAAGCGTGCGCCCTCGCCGTTAAAAAAGCATCGTAAGGACACGCCCGACGCGTTGGCGGCGATCATCGAGCGGATGCTCAAAAAAGATCCCGCGGATCGATACCAGTCGGCCGCCGAAATTGCGCGCGATCTGGAACGCCTATCAAAGGATTCGTCCGGGACGTCGAGCTAGTTCGTAGGGGTCGGCCCGTCCTTGTGATGCTCAGGGCTGATTGATATCTCATCATCGTAGTGCGATTCGCGAGTAAACAATACAAAGCCTACTCCGACTATCACCAGAACAAGAACCAGCACGGTTGTCAAAAAATACCATGGAAGATTGGGCGCATTCGGATTGGCAGGGTCCCGGCCGCCGATCGCCAGCAACACGAACGGTCCGACAATCGCGCCGACCAGTCCCAGGACCAGCGCCAGCCTGTCGAGTGCTCCCTCCTGGGGTACTTTCAAGTGCCATCCCCAGTACGCGCCGATCGCCGCGGCTATGAACGCCAGCACGGTGAGAAGCAGGCCGCGCCGCACATCATTGAGCAGATGCCCGGTGATGAACTGCGCTTTGTTTCCGCTCGGCAGAGCGGTGTAAACAAGCAGAGTGAGCGCGAGTGTCAGTACCGCGGCAGTAATCGAATCAAGCACCCGGAGTTCTTCAGTGAGCCATCCGATCACGAAGCCGCCAATCAGAAAGGCGCCGATCGCCGTGCCGAAGGCTACGGCTACCGCGGTATCCGAAACCACATCCGCCTGACTGCTTCGATTGCTGAAGGCAATGGCAGTGAAGATCAAAGAGATGATGACCTGAAGCCCAAACGTGAAACCGAGCCCCACAAGAATCCATTTGATGCGGTCCTTCATGATTAGCCTCCCGGTGTCAGGCTTGAATCCTCGACAGCCTGATGCTGAGGTGAACAGCGCACGCGCTCGAATGCGCGCCGGTGTGATTCTCTCGGGTGGAGAACGGGGAGTGCTTCTCGGAATTGAGCTAGTTGAATGATTGCAAACAGCACGGATTGCCTCCCGCTCTCACTTTGCCGCTATCTTAGACCCGCGTTTTGTGAGTGTCAAAGCAAGCCGCAGCGTCGCATCAAGGTGGGACTTAATGCAACCCCGCGAAACGCAACCCCATAACCAAGGCCGACGCGAAAACGTATCCGATACCGGTATAGAAGAGTAGCTGGAGCCCGGCCATTCGCCAGGAGTTGGTTTCGGATCGCACTACGGCAACCGTGGACAGGCATTGGAGCGAGAAGAAAAAGAAGACGATCAGACCAATGATTGTCGATGTAGTGAATATCGGCTGATTGGTGCCTGAGAAAGTGGCCGCTCGCATGCTCTGAAGCAATCCCTGTTGCTGGCCGGCATCCTTGTCGTCGCCTGCGTGAAATACGATTGCCATCGTGCTGACGAAAACCTCGCGAGCGGCAAAGGCAGAGATCAACCCGACACCAACCCGCCAATCAACACCCATCGGGTGAAGAACGGGTTCAATCGTCTGGCCCAGGCCGGCCGCGAATGAATGATCCAGGTCGCTTGCGGCGATAACCGGGGGCTTCGCGCCATCGGGCGAAGACGGTTGTTTGAAACCGAACCCGAAGTTCGACAGCAACCACAGACACGATGAAATTACGATGATGGGCGTCCCGGCGCGCCTTAGATAAGCGGACGATCTGGACCAAGTCATTCTGAGCGTGGGCTTCACGAGGGGGCTGCGATAGACCGGCATTTCCATCGCCAACATCGACGACGTTCGCTTTCGCATAACGAACCGGCTTATTAAACCCGCTACCAAGGCGCCGGTCAAAAGGCTGGCGACATAAATCACACCAAGCGCCAGGCCCGCTTTCCACGCGGCATTAGGCCAGAGCGCTGCGAGAAGCAACGCATAAACCGGCAGCCTCGCGCTGCAGCTCATCAGCGGAAGTATCCAAATTGTCAGGAGCCGTTCGCGTTTCGAGGGTATCGTTCGCGCGGCCAGCACCGCCGGAATTGCGCACGCGAAGCCGGAGAGCATTGGAACAAAAGATCGGCCGTGCAATCCCAAATACGAGAGTGGTCTATCAACCAGGGCCGCTCCGCGAGCCAGGTAGCCCGAGTCTTCGAGCAGCGTCATCAGGAAAAACAAAATAACAATTTGAGGAAAGAAAACGGCAACCGCGCCGACTCCGCCGATCACGCCTTCCGCCAGAAATCTGGTGATCACACCATCGGGAAGAACCGACAGCAGCAAGTGGCCGGTTTGCGAGAACAGCCAGTCGACCAGATCCATAAACGGACGCGCGGCCCAGAAGATTGATGAGAACAGGCCCACAAGAACGGCGAAAAAAATTGGAAACCCAAATACGCTGTGAAGCACGACTCGATCAATGCGCGCCGTCGATGAATCGCGGGCGAGCATCAGAAGGTTTGAATTCTTGACGGCGCCACTTGCGCGCAACAATTCGCGTATCGCCTTGTAGGCCGCAACTGGTTCCTCAGGCAGATTGGCGAGTGCGATTGGGTTGGTTTGAGGATTCGCAAGCACGCCACGAAGAGCGGTCACGATGTCCGCGGCGCCCCATCCGGTTCGGCCGTCGACGGCAACCACGGGAACTCCCAGGGCTTGTTCGAGCTTGCGTGTATTCACCGACTGCTTGGCTCGCGGCAACAGGTCCATCATCGTGGCGGCGATGATCATCGGCTTGCCCTGGCGGGCTACGAACGAAGCAAATCTCAAATGCCTTTCAAGCTGAGTTGCGTCAACGGCCACAATCAACGCATCCGGTTTTACCGAGTGGTGCTTACCCTCGATAACGCTGCACGAAAGTTCTTCTTCAGGAGAAACCGCGGATGTGCTGTGGACGCCTGGCAGGTCTATGAGCAGAAGCTGGGGTCCGAAATCGGGCTTGGTTTTGCCGCGCGAAAGAGTGACGGTCACTCCCGGATAGTTAGCAGTGTGAAAGCTGCCTCCGGTGAGCGCATTCATCAACGCGGTCTTGCCGGCGTTCGGCGACCCGGCCAGACAGACAGTCAAATTTCTTTGATTGGCATCAATGGGCGGGCGAAGCAACTGATCGGCTTCAAGGTCCGTCTTCGAGAGAGCCACTTCCGATGGATACATTGTTTGCTCACTGAACTCTGATCCACGAGGCTTCCCGCCGCCTGAGCGCGAGCCGCATTCCTCTTACCATCACCACCAGCGGATCCCCGAGCGGAACGGACTGAACCACTGCGAGTTCTTCGCCAGGCGTAATCCCAAGATCCAGTAAGCGTCGGCGTTCATCATCGGGCCCATCAATCCCATCTACCCGATATGATTTATTGTGAAGCGCGTCCAACAGACTCATGTTTGATTCCCTTAAGGCCTTAAATGAAAATGAATTTCAATTCTTCCAGCACGCCTAGAATACCGGCTACGGGATCATGTGTCAACGCAAAACTTGTGATCGCAGATGTTCTCCGCAGAACACCTCGTTCGTGATCCCTTGCGCATCGTGCGATTTCGAGTCTTTCCTCGTATAATCCCTGCAAATCTGATTCAGACAGGAGTCTGTTGAGACATGAATGGAATTCCCGAGATAGGACAAACCGTACTGAACTTCGTCGACGGCAAGTGGGAGCCTTCCGAGTCGGGCAAGACATCGGAGCGCTTCGATCCAGCCGATCAATCGATCCTGGTCGCGAACTCGCCCGACTCGACTCGCGCGGACGCTCGCCGCGCGATCGAAGCTGCCGCGCGCGCCGCCGAGTCTTGGAGCGCCGTTCCCGCTCCCAAGCGCGGGCGGTTGCTCTTCGATTGGCTCACTTGGGTTGATACCAACAAAGACCGCCTCGCCAACCTGCTCACTCGTGAAGAAGGGAAGATACTTTCGGAGTCGGCGGGTGAGGTGAAACGCTCGATCGATATTCTCGAGTACACCGCGGGTATGGGGCGCAGACTCGATGGCCGCGTGTTCCCATCGGAAGACGATGGTGTTTTTTGCTACTCAAGCCCGCAACCGCTTGGCGTAGTCGGCTTGATAAGTCCCTGGAATTTTCCGGTCGCGATACCAGTGTGGAAACTCGCTCCGGCGCTAGTCGCTGGAAACACAGCCGTGCTGAAGCCGTCGCCGTTGACTCCGCTGACCGCTACGGCGTTGGTGAGGGGACTCGAAGAAGTCGGCGCGCCTCGGGGGGTCGTTAACCTGGTGCACGGCGACAGCGAGCCCGGCGTTGAGCTTGTTTCAAATGACTCGGTGAAAGGCGTGTCCTTCACAGGATCAACCAAAGTTGGAAAGCTGATTGCCCGTTCGGCGAGCGAGCGATTGCTCAAGCTGCAGTTGGAACTCGGAGGCAAGAACCCACAGATCATTCTCGAAGACGCCGATCTGGATCAAGCCGTCGCCGGAGTAATCGCCGGAGGATTTGGATCGACCGGCCAGCGATGTACCGCGACGAGCCGCGCGATCGTGTTGGAAAAAATCTACGATGATTTCTTGAGTCGCCTGATCACGCGGGCTTCTGCTCTGCGCGTTGGACCGGGCACCGAGGCGGGCGTTGAGATCGGGCCGCTTGTGGATTCGCGCGCGATGAACGGTGTCGCTCACTATGTTGGAGTTGGGCAACAGGAAGGCGGAACGCTTCGCGCCGGCGGGAGCGCGATAAAGGAGCGGGGCTGTGATCGCGGATTCTTTTTCGCCCCCACGGTGATTGAAGCAAATCGGGAAATGGAAATCGCTCGCGAGGAAATCTTTGGGCCGGTCGTGTCGGTCATTCGAGTTCACGATCTCGATGAAGCGATCGACGTCGCCAACTCAGTGCGCTACGGTTTGACGGCTTCGATCTTCACTCGCGATGTCGGAAAAGTGTTTCGGTTTGCCGAGCGCGCTCAAGCTGGAATCGTTCACGTGAATCGGCCCGGCGTCGGCGGCTATTCTCACGCGCCGTTCGGAGGGATCAAAGAGAGCGGTTACGGCGGGCGCGAAGTTGGCGACGAAGTGATGAGCTTCTATACCGAGACGAAAGTGGTTTACGTCAACTACGTCTGATATGGCGGCGTGTTTGTAGTCCGGCCTTCAGTCAGGCGGAAGTTTGTATCTGTGTTTTTCAAACCGATCGAAGATGCAGACTTCCGCCTGACTGAAGGCAGGACTACGAACTTTCTCCAAAGGAAGAATCGATGACACATTCCCTCGTTTTTGCGACCGTAGCTCTGCTGCTCGCCCAGAGCACTCCTCCCTCGAGCAAGCAACCATTCTCAGTTGTTGAATCAAGCATTCGCGAGATGCAAACCGCGATGCAACAAGGCCGCGTGACCTCGCGCGAAATCGTCCAGCAGTATCTCGTCCGAATCGCGACTTACGAAGACAAGCTCAACGCAATCATCGCAGTTAATCCTCACGCGCTCGAAGAAGCCAACGCACTTGATCGCGAGCGGGCTCAAGGAAAGCTTCGCGGGCCGCTGCATGGCATTCCAATCGCCCTCAAGGACAACATCCATACGACCAACATGCCAACCACCGGAGGCGCACTCGCGTTTGATGGACTCGTCCCACCCTACGAAGCAACCCTCACAAAGAATCTTCGCGATGCGGGCGCCATAATCATCGCCAAGACCAATATGACCGAGCTCGCGAATTGGGTGGCGACCGGCATGCCTGCAAACTACAACGGACTCGCCGGGCACGGATTCAATCCATACGATCCGCGCCGCGATCCTCGCGAGGCGACCTTCGATGGAAGGCCCGCGCTGTTCACCGGCGGGTCGAGTTCGGGCGTGGGGACGGCGGCGAATTTCTGGGCCGGTAACGTAGGCACCGAAACATCGGGATCAATACTCAGCCCCTCGAATCAGAACATGCTTGTCGGCATCAAGCCGACAGTCGGGCGAGTCAGCCGCTACGGAGTCATTCCCATCACCGCGGATCAGGACACACCCGGACCGATGACGAAGACCGTAGCCGACGCCGCGATCATGCTCGGGGTCCTCGAAGGCGCGGCCCCCGATCCCAACGATCCGCCGACTTCGCGATGCGAGCGCGTCCCGGGTGGCGACTACACTCGGTTTCTGAATCGTGATGGATTGAAGGGCGCGCGAATCGGAATACCTCGAGCGTTTTTCTACGACAAGATCACACTGCCAGGTGAAAAGCAGCCGCGCGGTGGACTCGATGCGGCGCAGACAAAAGTGATGGAGGAAGCTATCACGATCCTCAAGCAGCAAGGGGCGATCATCGTCGACCCGGTCGAGATTCCGAGCATCGTGTCCACTGACCCACAAGAGAACTTTCTGCTTTGGAATGTCTGTTCCGGCCTGGACAACGCAAAGGGCAAGGACGCCGGCTGTTCAATTGTCTTCAAATACGGAATGAAACGCGACTTCAACAAGTGGCTGGAATCGCTCGGCACGGCGGCTCCGGTCAAGACGCTCACTGAATTGCGTCAATGGAACGTAGCTCATCAGAAGGCGGGCTCGATCAAGTATGGACAAGCGCTGCTCGACATCTCGGATGAGATGAACGTTGCCACCGATGCCGCTCGCTACAGAGCCGATCGCGAAAAGGACCTGCGGCTCTCAGCAAAGAACGGCATCGATGCGGCGATGAAGAATAATCAACTCGACGCGCTGTTATTTCCGGGCCCGAACAGCGCGGCCATCGCGGCAAAGCCCGGCTATCCGACAGTGATCGTACCGTTTGGCCTTGTGCCTAACGCACCGCCCGCGCCCGCGCCACCATTTCCCGAAGGCTTCGCGGCAAAACCCACGCCTTACGGAGTTGGTTTCACCGGAATGGCTTGCAGCGAGCCTCGTTTGATCGAGATTGCATACGCGTTTGAGCAGGCAACGAAACGTCGCATACCGCCTCCCTCGTCGCCATAGCATTAATGATCACCGATGCGCGGTTTCGCTCGACGGGTGTAGACTAACGGCATGATTTCTCCGGAAGAATTAGTGGGTGAGGAATGGGCCGAGTGGTATCGGCTGACGCCGCTGGAGCGCTGGCGCGAGTCGGAGAAGCTTTGGCAAAGTTACCTCTTGCTTGGAGGGTCGCTTGATCCGGAACCCGATACTCAGAGTCCTTTCTTCGATGCGAGCGCACAGAGTACGAGCGCTGCTGATGGGCGGCCAGGCGTGCGTGTTATACGGCGCAGCAGAGTTTAGCCGCGACACCGATCTCGCCATACTCTCAAATTCGGAAAACCTCTCGAGGCTCGGCCGAGCCTTGATAGAACTGAAGGCTGACGTAATCGCGGTACCACCCTTCGAGGCCAGGTACCTGCGCAAGGGTCATGCGATCCATTTCAGATGCCGCGTGCCAGAGGCGGCCGGGATGCGTATCGACGTGATGACCAGGATGCGCGGCGTGGATTCATTCGCGAAGCTTTGGAAGCGCCGAACAACGATGGTCTTTGAAGACGGAGCAAAATGCGAAGTCATGTCGCTGCCTGATCTGGTGCTGGCGAAGAAGACGCAGCGCGACAAAGATTGGCCGATGGTGCGCCGCTTGATCGAGGTGAATTATTTCGCCAACAGCTCGCAAGGCAACGCCGGCCAGATACGATTCTGGTTACTTGAGCTTCGCACGGCGGAGTTGCTAGTCGAGTTGGCGGAGAAACAGGGACGGTTACCGCGTAGCCTAATTCGCAAGCGCCCGCTCCTCGAGCTTGCCCAGCCGGGAAATGAAACGGAATTGTCCGAAGCACTGCTCGTAGAAGAAAGGTTGGAACGCGAAGCTGACAGGCAGTACTGGCTTCCCCTTAGAGCAGAACTCGAAAAGCTGCGCCGGGCCCGGCTTCTTCCAAAATGAACCGCATACATCGGGCTCAGTAATTCGTTTGGCGCCCGGGTCGCGTGAGTAGAAACCGATCTATTGCGGAAGGTTCATATGACCGAGGAGACGTTCGTATCGCTCATCCCCGCGGAGACTGTCGAATCTCGGATCGACCTTGATGAACAACAGCCTGTCGTTTCTCACCGCGAGAGCTTTCTCAATCAGCTCAAACGCGCGATCTTTGTCACCGAGCCTCGCGCACGTAGCCGCCGCTTGCACCAACGCCGGAGAATACTGATCCGCAAGCGACAACAGTTTTTCTACAATCTGCAGCGCCTCGCCTCGCTGACCGGAGTCGGCATACGCGCAACCGATTATGGACATCGGATATATCGCGGCTCGTCCTTCGGTGTCAGGCAGGCTCTGAGCTTCACGAATTGCATCGTTAGTCATATCCGCTGCCAGATACGCCGACATCAACATCAGTCGCAATCTCAGGAAATCATGGTCCATCTCGAGCGCCTTCTTCGCGACTTCTATCGCCTGTTCGGGACGCCGCGCAAATACGTACATCTCGGCGGTGTCCGCGTTGATAAGCAGTGATAGCGGGTCGAGCCGTTGCGCGATTGTGATCTCGGACAACGCTTCATCCATCCGTCCCAGCGTAGCCAGCAGCAACGCGTAGTAGTGATGCGCGGTCGGATAGTTTGGATTCAGCTCTATCGCGCGTTTGAGAGATCTCTCACTCTCGATCCAGTCCCAGTCGGCGCTGCGCAAGATAAATCCAAGAGAGGCGTGTGCTTCAGCAAGGTCGTTATCAATGTCGATCGCTTTGATCGCCGCGCTTTTTGCCAGGCCATAGTTGTGCTCTCTGCTCTCGGTGGTTGAAGATCGGTTAGCGCGGTTCGCGTAAACATCGGCCAGTCCGGCATAAGCCAGAGCGTAGTTGGGACTCAGGTGAATCGCCTGTTTGAAATGCTCTACAGTCTTTTCGAGATCTTCTCTGGTTTGCTTATTCAAAAAGTAACGGCCTTTGAGGTAGGCCTGATAAGCTTCGACATCATCGGTGTACTTCTTGTTTATGCGCCGCTGTTCGAGATCGCTCAGATTCAACGACAGCGACTTTGCGACTTGCGCGGAGATGGCATCCTGCATCGTGAACACGTCGGTGAGCTTTTCATCGAACTGAGCGGCCCATATCTGCGATTTGGTTTCAGTGTGAATCAATCGCACAGTCACGCGAAGGCGATCTCCCCCGCGCCGAATGCTGCCGTCCAGAATCGCGTCCACGTCGAGCGCTTTCGCAGCGTCGGCAATGTCGCCCTCGGCGTCTTCATATCTCATCACATCGCGAGTGGGACGAATGCTCAACTCGCGAATATTGCTGAGGCGGGTTATCAGCGTGTCGGCCATGCCAATCCCGAGCCGCTCGCTGTCATCAGCGGTGTCCAGCCGTTTGAACGGAAGCACCGCGATCGATCTGATCTTCAATTTGCCGAGTGGGTGTGTTCGATTCGCGAGGATGAACCAAAGCGCAGCGCCCAGGGCAATAACCGCGATCGCAAGAACCGCAACCGCTCGTTTCGATTTCCAAATGGGTAATGGCCGAACGATCGACGGCAACGAACTTTGCTCAGGGGCGATCACGTCCACCGAGTGCGCCGCGCGAGCCCTGTCTTCGCCGGTTGCGTACTCGCGATAGATCTCCACGGTTTGTGAAACGGAGCTTTGCTCAAACACGAGTTGCGCACTATCATCGACGTGCTCGCGAACCAGAGCCGTGAATCGATAGCCGCGTTTGGGAACGGTTTCAATAAACTGCTGCCCGCCGGCGTCCTGTCCCAGCGCCTTTCTCAAGACCGAGACGTTGCGCGCAAGGCCCACTTCCTCGACAAACGAGTCGGGCCAGATCGTGCGCATCATCTCGTCCTTTTCGACCAGGCTGCCGGCGTTTTCGACCAGCATAACCAGCGTGTCGAAGGCCTTGGGCGTAAGTTGCAGAGCTTCGCCGTTGCGCAACAACGCGCGCTCTTTCACATCCAACTGAAACTCGCCGAACTCGAAAAAACGCTTCTTTTTCACGAGAAAGGTGCCGCCGTAAGGTTTTTGTCAGCGATTTGTAAATCTTCGCGAAAGATTCAGGGCCAGCCCTTCGGTTATCGTCACGTTTCAGTAGCGAGGCGGAAAGGCTGAAGCGGACAAGCGCTCGCTACACGGCGGTCATTCTAGCTCTGACCAGAACTTTGAGTCCAGCGAGCAGCTTGTCCGTGCCCGCGTTGGATCGCAGGAGCAAGCGCTTCAGTTAGCGAGCTGGCCAGCGCATTCGGAGGGATTAACGAAAGGAAAATGCATATGACAAATTCAACTTCAAAACTTCTTTGCTGTGCCGTCATCATCGCAGCGCTCCTGGCGCCGCAAGCTTTAGGCCAGCGCCGTCGCACAGTCGTGGTCCGCCGGCCGCACACCACCGTGGTTGTTCGCCCGGGCCACCCCATTCGCCGAGTCCTTCCGGCGGCCGTTGTGGTCCATCCCGCCCGCGTCGCGGTGGCGGTACGAGCGCCGCTCGTTTTCTTGCCCGCGCTGGTGTGGACCGCAGCGGTCGTTTCGCTCCCGGCTCGCGAGCGGCTCGTTTGGCAAGACACTGAGTCAATCACCGACGACGAAGGCTGGGTCGATACCAACTTTGGGATCGACGGTACCGGCGATGCGCTGTTCCTGGATATCAATGGCAAGGCGAAACTCAACTTTGCCGAAGTCACATTCGCGAACGGCAACGTCCAGGTAGTCGACTTCAACGAGAAGGCTCACAAGACCGGCGTGTACAAGCTGATGGATTTCACCGGCGATCGTCACGTCATGACTGTGCGCATCCTGATGAAATCAGAGTCGGACACAACGAAGCTGGCAATCTATCTCGGCAAGTAATCGAGATTAGCTGAAGAAGTAACCACAGATGAACACAGATAAACACAGATCAAGAAACAGAAAAGATCCTGGTTCTTCTTTCATCTGTGTTGATCTGTGTTCATCTGTGGTTCGAGTGTTCACTAGTTTCGGGTTCGATTTCAAACGGATGCGGCGCCAGGTATGAGCCCTGCTCGAGAATCCTTCAGAAATAGGAGAAGAAAATGAAACACAGAATTACAACTTCAATCGCAATCACATTGAGCGTTCTATTGACGACGGCGAGCTTCACTTCAAAAGCAATGGCAGCGCCCCCGCTTAGATTCCATGCCGACTCGGGGATCATCGCCCTGGGTCCTAATCAGAAGCTTCGCGTGATGGTAGCCAACGGGTTGGATACTGCTTCAGTTCGGTTCACGCGGATCGAATACGCCCCGGATAGTTGTGATAGCGCCGGAGTGTGCAAGCACATGATTGCATCTCAAATTACGTCCAATCTGTACACTACGAATCCAGGCCAGGGCCTTTCAACGGAGTTCTCTCCGAGCGCTGCAGTGTCGGGAGTCCGTTGTGTCGTTTCAACCAGCCTCATAAATGTGCAAGTGACCGCGGTGATCATTGACACCACGACGGGCAAAGTTGACGCTTTCTTCGACATTTTTGTGGGTGACTAACCGCGTGTGCGTCAATCGTGATTCAGTCATTGGAAACGGACGAAGCAACCACAGATGAACGCAGATAAACACAGATGTAAATCAGAATAGATCCCCGCTCTTCTCTTATCTGTGTTCATCTGTGTTCATCTGTGGATCGATTTGGGGTGCACCCCATGAGTGAGACAACTAGTTAAGGCACACCAGCACCAGGTCGAAAAAAGTTATTGCCTTCGACTGATCGTTTCCTCACAATCAGCCGCGGTTGGTTAAGCGGAAGCGG
>Ga0070705_100001282_pt1 | contig 13558 bp, 10 predicted proteins | sample KBSK5253metaG_FD_65455 | JGI IMG/M metagenome (GOLD analysis project Ga0070705, IMG submission 65455) | Corn, switchgrass and miscanthus rhizosphere microbial communities from Kellogg Biological Station, Michigan, USA - KBS K5-25-3 metaG | ecosystem: Host-associated > Plants > Roots >... | reverse complement strand
ATCCGCTTCGGCCTCGACGCCGTGAAGGGCGTCGGCTTCGCGGCCGTCGAGGCGATGAAGCACGCACGCGAGGAGGGGGGGCCGTTCACCTCGATCTGGGACTTCTGCGAGCGCGTCGACAACCGCACCGTCAACAAGAAGGCGATCGAGGCGCTGATCAAGTGCGGCGCCTTCGGCTCGACCGGCGCGACCCGCAAGGGCATGCTCGCGGTGCTCGAGCAGGCGCAGGCGGCGGGCCAGAAATCCCAGCAGGATGCAGAGATCGGCCAGGGCTCGATCTTCGACCTCGGCGGCGTGGACGGGAGCGGGGGCGCCAACGGTGCAGCCGCCGCATTCGCCGCGCCAAGCCACCCACCGATTCCGACCGAGGAATTCGAGCAGGCCGAGCTGCTCGCGGTCGAGAAGGAGTCGATCGGCCTGTTCGTCTCCGCGCATCCGCTGAAGGCGGTGCGTGAGGCGATGCGACTGAGAGTCGACTGCTCGCTCGCACAGATCAGCGACCGGCGTGACGGGGAGTGGGTCACCGTCGGCGGAATCATCACCCAGTGCAAGAAGATCCGCACGAAGAGAGGCGATCAGATGATGTTCGCCACGCTCGACGATCTCGAGGGCAGCGTCGAGCTGCTCGTCTTCGGCAGAGCGTTGGCGGCCCACGAGGAGGCGCTGGCGCTCGACTCGGTCGTGCTGGTGCGCGGCAAGGTCGACCACAAGGACGCGACCACGACGTGCGTGATCCTGCAGGAGGCATCGAAGTTCGAGCCGACCAAGGCGGAGGTCGAGCAAGCCCGTGAGCAGGCGCGGACGATTCCGGTCGGCCCGCCGCCGGTGCGACTGCGGCTCGACGCGGCCGCGCTGCCGGCGAGCATCATCGACGACCTGAAGGCGCTGATTGCGCTGCACCCCGGCGAGTCCGACGTCGTGCTCGACCTGCAGACGCGCCGCGGCCTGCGCAAGCTCAAGCTCGGCGCCGAGTACCGCGTCGCGGCCGCGAACGCCGCGCTGCGCGCCGAGCTCGACCACCTGCTCGGCAACGCGATGCTCGACGCCGTCGCGGCGTAGCCGGGACCCTCCTACAAGTCGCTCCGCGCGAAGCCCCACGCCGCGACTGCGAGCGCCAATGCGACGTACGCTGCCGCCCACAGGTCGAGCAGCGGACCGCCGGCGTGCGAGGAGCCGAACGGCCCGAGCTGGATCAACGCGCCGGTGAAGCCCGTCTGGTCAGCCGTCAGCGCATGCAGGCCGGCCTGGTAGAGCGCCTCGAACGGCAGCGCGAGCGACACCCAGTGCGCGATCCGGTCGAGCGAGTGCGACCCGATCGCATCGGCGATCGACTGCATCAGCCCGCCGACGAGCCCAGCGCCGAACAGCATGAACGTGACGATCCCGTTCGCGGTTGCCGACAGGAAGACGGAGCCGAGCAGCGCCAGCGCGACGATCACCACGGAGCCGGCGGCCAGCGCCAGCCCCGGTCCGACGAACGTGTCCGGCCAGCGGCCCGACGCCTCGTGGACGATCAAAGTCGTCGCGCTATAGACGAGCAGCACATAGACGACGCACACGGCAGCCGCGGCCGCGAAGCGACCAAGCAGCATGGACGTGCGCCCCAGCGGCCGCACGACGAGCGGCTGCAGCAAGCCGCGCTCGGCGTCGCCGCGCACGGCGCCGAGCGTGAGGAAGACCGCCAGCACGGTCGCGAGAAAGAGGATCGCGAACATCCCGAGCCCGAGCATCGTCGCGGCCACGAACCCGGTCGTGTCAAGCGTGCCGATGTTGCGCCCGACGATGAACGACTCGCTCTCGTCGAACACCTTCGCGGTCCCGTACGCGTACAGGCCGAGGAACAGCAACGTCAGCAGCAGCACGACCGCGAACACGCGTCGCCGCAGGCTCTCGCGCAGCGCGTAGCCGGCGACGATCGTCGCGCCGCTCACGCCGCACCCTCCGCACGCGCCGTGCCGTGCGCAGGGTCCTCCTGCCGGCCGCCGACGGCGTCGAGGTACGCCTCCTCGAGCGAACTGGTGAGGATGCGCACGCCATAGATCTGCTCCCCGTTGCGCACGAGCCCGGCGACCAGCTCGGGCACCTGCGCGCGCGTCGCCTGCTCGAAGCGGCGGACGCCCGTGGCCGTCTCGACCTCGACGCCGCCGGCGTGCACGAGCTCGGATGGCCGCCCAGCGGCGACGACCCGCCCGCCCGCGAGGATGGCGACGCGGTCGCAGATCAGCTCCACCTCGCTCAGCAGGTGCGAGTTCAGCAGCACCGCGACACCGCGCTCACGCAACCGCTCGAGCAGTCCGCGCACCATCCGCCGGCCGACCGGGTCAAGCGCGCTCGTCGGCTCGTCGAGCAGCAGCAGGCGGGGGCTGCCGACGAGCGCCTGCGCGATCCCGAGCCGTTGCTGCATGCCCTTCGACATCGCCTCGACACGGCGATCGCGCGCGTCGTGCAGGTCGACCAGCGTGAGCAGCTCGGCGCGTTCGGCCGCACCGCCGTCGGAGCCCGCGAGCCGCTGGTGCAGCGCGAGCACCTCCTCAGCGCGAGCCCAGCCAGGGAAGCGGAACAGCTCTGCGAGGTAGCCGAGCGCGCGGCGCGCCTCGCGCGATCCGGCCGGAGCGCCACAGACCTCCGCGCGGCCGCCGCTCGCACGCACGAGCCCGCAGGCGATCTTCACGAGCGTCGACTTGCCGGCCCCGTTCGGGCCGAGCAGCCCGACCAGCTCACCGGGCGCGACGTCCAGGTCGACGTCGTGGAGGGCGGTCGTGCGGCCGTAGCGCTTGTGCAGCGCGGCCACGGAGAGCGCGGGCGTCACGCCGGCAGAGGTTATAGGGGTGCCGGAGGCGGCCAGCGGGTGCCGGAAGCGGCCATGTGGCCGCTGGAGGCGGGCCCCAGGGGGCTATCCCCCGCGCCAACGCCGCGCGAACGGCAGCCGCCAGCTGTGCGGCGCGATCAGCGCCTGCATCGCGTCCGGTCCCCAGCTCCCGGGCGCGTACGTGTGCAGCGGGGAGGGACGCTCGAGCAGCGGCGCCGAGATCTCCCACAGGCGCTCGATCCCGTCCGCGGTCGTGAAGAGCGTGTGGTCGCCGACCATCGCGTCGTGGATCAGGCGCTCGTAGGCCTCGAGCGCGTCGTCGTCGCCGCCCGTCTCCTCGAGCGAGAACTGCATGCTCATCTTGTCGAGCCGCATGCCGGGCCCGGGACGTTTGCCGTAGAACGACAGCGACAGGCGCGAGGACTCGTCGAGGTCGAACGTGAGGTGGTCCGGGCCGTACTCGCCGACGCCGGAGCCGGCCGGGAACATCCCCGCGGGAGGCTCGTGGTAGGAGATCGAGATGATGCGCGCGCTCTCCGCCATCCGCTTGCCGGTGCGCAGGTAGAACGGCACGCCCGACCAGCGCCAGCTGTCGACCTCGCAGCGCAGCGCGACGAACGTCTCCGTGTCGGAGTCGGGCGCGACGCCCGGCTCAGCGCGGTAGCCGTCGTACTGCCCGCGCACGATCCAGGCGGGGTCGAGCGGCTTCAGCGAGCGGAAGACCTTGTTCTTCTCCTCTGTGATCGCGCGCGGCTCGAGCGCGGTCGGCGGCTCCATCGCGACGAACGCGAGGATCTGCATCAGGTGCGTCACGACCATGTCGCGGTAGGCGCCCGTTCTCTCGTAGAAGCCGGCGCGCGTGCCGATCGAGAGCGTCTCGGGCACGTCGATCTGGACGTGGTCGATGTGCAGGCGGTTCCAGATCGGCTCGAACAGGCCATTCGCGAAGCGCAGCGCGAGGATGTTCTGCGCCGCCTCCTTGCCGAGGAAGTGGTCGATGCGGAAGACCTGCTGCTCGGCGAACACCTCGTGCACCTCGGCGTTCAGCGCGCGGGCGCTCGCGAGGTCGGTGCCGAACGGCTTCTCCATGATCACGCGCGCGTCCTGCACCAGACCGGCGTCGCCGAGCAGCCGCACCGTCTCTCCGGCCGCCGCCGGCGGCACGCTCAGGTAGTGCAGCAGCCGTGTGTTGTGCCCGCACGACTCGACGGCCTCTCCCACCGCGCGCGCGAGGCCGTCCGCGCCGGCGTCGTGGGGCACGTAGGTGAGCCGCCGCGCGAAGTCGGCCCACTGCTGCTCGCTGAAGCGATGGCGCGCGAAGTCGTCCGCAGCGCCGCGGGCGAGCGCGCGGAAGCCGTCGTCGTCGAGCTCATCGAGGGACGTGCCGACGACGCGGAAGCTCGGTGGCATCAGGCGGGCCTCGGCGAGGTGCAGGAGCCCGGGGAGGAGCTTGCGCCGCGCGAGGTCGCCGGTCGCTCCGAACAGGACGATGACGTGCGGATCGGGGGGAGCCAGCGTGACGGTGGCTGCGTCCCGAGGATCGTGCGCCGACGCCACGGAGCCGACGCTAGCGCAGTCGGCGGCTAGATCCCGCGCGCCGCCAGACCGCGCTCGCGCAGCTCGAACGCGTAGCGCACTTCCTCGGCGGTCGTGCCTCTCCTGTCGGGTCCCGGCGTCTCCATCACGACGGGCAGGCCCTCGAAGCGGGGCTCGGACAAGAACGCCATGCAGCCTTCCTCGCCGAGCTCGCCGTCACCGAGGTTCGCGTGGCGGTCGCGGTTGGAGCCGAGCGGCGTCTGTGAGTCGTTCAGGTGCAGTGAGCCGAGCCGGTCGAGCCCGACGACTTCGTCGCAGCGCTCCAGCGTCTCCGCCAACCCCTCGACGGTCCGGATGTCGAAGCCCGACGCGAGCAGATGGCAGGAGTCGAGGCAGATGCCCAGCCGCCCATCCCCGCCGCCGGCCTCGACGAGCGCGGCGAGCTCCTCGAACGAGCGCCCGAGCGTGCCGCCGGTCCCGGCCGTGTTCTCGAAGTGCAGCGGACACGACTCACTCTCCGCGAGCGCCTCCCGGAAGATCTCGCCGGCGCGTGCGATCGCCGGCGCGACCTCGCCTCTCAGCGCCGAGCCGGGGTGAAGCACGACGCAGCAGGCGCCGATCGCGTCGCCGATCCGCAGCGAGTGGATCAGCGAGGTGAGCGACTTCGCGCGGATGTCGGGGTCTTCGCTTGCGCAGTTGAGCAGGTAGACCGCATGAATCATCACGGCGTCGACCGGACTGTCGGCCATCGCCGCGCGGAAGGCGGCGAAGTCCTCCTCGCCGTATCTCGTCGGCCGCCACATGCGCGGCGACTGGTTGAAGATCTGGATCGCCTGGCAGCCTCTCTCGACGCCGCGCTCGACGGCCTTTGCCAGGCCGCCCGCCGGACTCACGTGGGCGCCGATTAGCATTGCGACCTCATGCGTCTTCGCTTCGCTCCTTCCCCCACCGGTGCGCTGCACATCGGCGGGGCTCGAACAGCCCTCTATAACTGGTTGCTGGCGCGGGGCAGCGGGGGCGCCCTCGTGCTGCGGATCGAGGATACGGATCGCGAGCGCTCGACCCCCGAGAACGTCGAGCAGATCCTCGACGCGCTGCGCTGGCTGGAGCTTGACTGGGACGAGGGGCCGATCTTCCAGACGCAGAACGCGGCGAGACACGCTGAAGCCCTCCAGCGGCTGCTCGACTCCGGGCACGCGTACCGCTCCAACGCCACCGCCGACGACGTCAGAGCCTTCAAGGACAAGCACGGCCACGACCGCGGCTTCCGCGGTGAGCCGGAGTCGCAGGGGGCAATCCGACTGCGCGTGCCGGACGAGGGGGAGACGGTCGTCGACGACGTGATTCGCGGCGAGGCGCGCTTCCAGCACATCCACATGGACGACCCGGTGATCGCGCGCGCGGACGGCTCGGTCCTCTACAACTTCGCGGTCGCGATCGACGACCTCGACGCCGGCATCACGCATGTCGTGCGCGGCGAGGACCACCTCTCGAACACGCCCAAGCAGCTGCTTGTGTTCGAGGCGCTCAAACAGCCGGCGCCCCGCTACGCGCACCTGCCGCTGCTGCACGGCCCCGATGGCAAGAAGCTCTCCAAGCGCCACGGCGCCGCCTCCGTGCAGGAGCTGCGCGACGCCGGCTACCTGGCCGAGGCGGTCGTCAACTACATCGCGCTGCTCGGCGCCGGCTTCGACGCGGAGGAGGAGCTGTTCCCGCGCGAGGAGCTGGCGCGCCGCCTGCGCCTGGAGCGCATCTCGAAGTCGCCGGCTGTCTTCGACGAGAAGAAGCTGCGCCACTTCAACGGCCACTATGTGCGCGGCCTGTCGGTCGAGCAGCTGGCCGAGCGGATCGAGGCATTCACGGGCCGCAGCGGATTGCGTGCGGGCGTCGAGATCAGCCGCGAGAAGATCCAGACGCTCGCGGATTTCTGGCCGCTTGCCGGCTTCCTCTACGACGGCCCGGTCGACGATCCGGCCGCATGGGCGAAGACGATCGGCGCCGAGGGCGGCCGCGACGCACTCGCCGCCGCGCGCGACGCACTGGCCGCGATCGGCGAGCCGTTCGCGCAAGCGACCGTCGAGCAGACGCTGCGCGGACTCGTCGAGGCGCACGACTGGAAGCCGAAGCAGGTCTTCCAGCCCGTGCGCGTCGCGATCGCCGGCACGACGGTTTCGCCGGGGATCTTCGAGAGCGTTGCGCTGCTCGGCCGCGAGGAGACACTGCGGCGCATCGACGCGGCGCTCGGACGTGCCGAGCACGCGGCCGCCTGAACGAAAGCGTCCAGGCCGACCGGGTACACGACCCTAAACCGGTCGGCCACGCCTGCCGATAGAGGACCAGGACGCGGCGCTGCCGTCGCGGTCCGCTCGCACGGATAGCAGAGGGACTCTACGATCGCAATGACGCCTGCCACTTCGACCGCACCCGCACCCGCCCCCACGAGCTTGCCTGCCCCGAGCAGCCCAAGTGCCGACCCGCCGATGGTCCGGCACCACAACGAGGGTCACGGACGTCGCCTGACGGCCGCGTTCGAGGCGCTTGAGGCGTTCCCGGTCCTGGCCGAGTCGCGCAACCGCGTGCTGCGCCTGTTCGCGCAGGAGCGTCCCGCGACGGCTGACGTGGTGACGGCGGTCGAGTCCGACGTCGCGCTCGCGATCGCGACGCTGCGGCTCGCCAACCGCGTCGATGGCCGCGCGCGCGGCAGGGTCGACAGCATCGTGCGCGCGGTCAGCGTGCTCTCGCCGGCGGCCGTTCAGGCGCTCGCGAGCCGGGCGCGCACGTTCGACTTCTTCGAGCGCTCCGGCATCTGGGAGGGCACACCGGAGCGCTTCCGTCTGCATGGCGTCGCCACCCAGCGCGCGGCCGACCGGCTCGCCGCCGAGCTCGGCTATGAGGATCGCGACCGTCTGATGGTCACGTCGCTGCTGCACGACGTCGGCAAGCTCGTACTCGCGCACGCCTACCCTGGCTACCCCCGCCAGGTGCACGGCGACGCGAGGACGCCCGAAGAGCGGATCCACCGCGAGCGGCGCGAGCTGGGCGTCGACCACGCGCTCGTCGGCGGCGTGCTCGCGCGCCGCTGGGGACTGCCGAAGTCAATCGCTTCGACGATCGAGCGCCACCACGGCGAGGACGCCGACGGCGAGGCGGCGCTTGTCCGGCTGGCGGACATGCTCGCGCACTACGGCCAGGGCGATGCGGTCAACCCCAGCGAGCTGCTCGCGTGCGCGCGCACGGTCGGGCTCGGCCCGGCGGAGCTGCGCGCGGTGATGTACGACCTGCCGTATCCGTCGAACGGGCAGCGCGTGCGTCAGCTCGACCCGTGCCCACTCTCGACGCGCGAGATCGAAGTGCTCAGGCGCCTCGGCCAGGGCAAGGTCTACAAGCAGATCGCGCACGAGCTCGCGCTCTCGACCAGCACGGTGCGCACGCACTTGCACAACATCTACGGCAAGCTCGGGGCCGTCGACCGGGCGCAAGCCGTGCTCATCGCCACAGAACGCGGCTGGATCTGATCGCGTCGTTTCGCGGCGCCTCGGCGCGCCTGGCGGCGTCATCGGGGTTCAACGTACCTGAGTACGCCTTCACCCCTGCTTCCTTGCCAGGCACGCCGATCCGCTCGCGAAACGACGCGATCATCGCCGTGCTGGCGGGTCGGTGGCTTACCATCGGCGGGCTCGATGCTCTCGATCACGACGAAATCGCCGTATGCGCTGCAGGCGCTCGCCGAGTTGGGGCGTGTCGGCGGCAGCGGGCCGGTGCCGATCGGCGAGCTCGCGAGACGCCGCGACATCCCTGTGCAGTTCCTTGAGCAGCTGTTCGCCGTGCTGCGGCGCGCCGGGGTCCTGAGATCGCAGCGCGGCGTGAAGGGCGGCTACGGGTTTGCTCGCGACCCGAGCGAGATCACGGTGTTGGAACTGGTGGAGCTGCTCGACGGCACGTTCGGCGCCGGGGCGGAGGGCGTGTTCGCGGATGCGGCTGCTGCTGCGCGCGCCGTGCTTGAGCAGACGACCCTCGCCGACGTGATCGAGCGCGAGGCGCGCGATGCCGGCTCGGCCATGTACTACATCTAGAACGGGCCCGGGGGCTGGCCGCGCGCCGCTCAGCGGCGGACGGTGAACGTCAAGCGCACCGGTGCCGCGCGTGCGAGCGCGATCACGAGTCGCCAGCGGCCGGGCGCGAGGCGGGCGCGGCCGTAGCGGACCGGCAGCGCCAGTGTCTGGCGGCCGGCGTGGACCGCCAGCGCGCGCGAGCCGACCGCCTGCGCGAGCGTGCAGCGGCGGCTCCGGCCGGGGCCGGCGACGCAGCGATGCCGGTGCCCGCGCCGCGTTCCGGCCGTCAGTCGCACGAGCGTGAGCCGCGCTGGTCCGGCGGCACCGGCGTTGAGGATCAACCTCGCGTCGGCGCGGCCGTGCCGCAGGCGCACGCGCGTCGGACGCAGGCGCGCTCTCAGCCACCGGCGCGTCGCGGCGTGCGCTCTGCCGCCGGCGGAGCCGGTCGCGACCCCGCCCGCCGCGCCAGGCGCGTCGCGCGGCGCCACCGGTCCGGCGGCGGAATGGGCCGCGATCTGCTCCGCGCTCAGCGCCTTGGCGTAGAGCGCCGCCTCGTCGATCACGCCCGCGAAGAAGCGCTGGTGCCCGTCCCACGAGCCGATCCGCGCGCCGGCCAGCGTCTGGTCGACCGCGCCGCTCAGCGCGCGCGAGGCCACCTCGGCGCCGTCGACCCACAGTCGCATCGTCGCGCCGTCGTAGGTCCCCACCACGTAGGAGCGGCGACCGACGGCGATCGTCCCCGCGGGAGCCGCGAGCGCGAAGCGCGCGCCCAGTACGGAGACGCTGAACGCCGGCGAGCCGCCGTCGAGCTCGAGCGCATAGGAGCCGGTCTTCGCGAGAATCGTGCGGATCTCCCCCGCCGCGGGAAGGCGGCTCGGCTGGATCCACGCCTCCAGCGCGATCGCGCTGCCGAGGTTGAGCGATCCGGACTGCCCGATCCGGACCTCCGCCGTGGCGCCGTCGAACCCGACCGCGGTGCTCGCGGGGTCCGACGGGATCAGTCCCGGCGCCCCGAGTGCCGTCGCCCCGACGAAGGCGCCGGGGTTCGCGACCGTCTCGTCGCCGGCGACCGTCCCGCTCGTCTCGTCGAGGCGCCAGTACGAGACCGGGTGGTCGTCGCGGATCGTCTGGGAGTAAGTCTTGGCGGTCGTCGCCTGCACCGCCGCCGACCACGGCGACGAGCTGGCGTCCGCCGTCGCCTTCACGCGGTACCAATACGTCGTGCTCGGCTCCAGGCCGCTGTCGCGGTAGCTGCTCGTACCGGCCGGCAGCGCGACCGTGACAGGCGAGGAGAACGCGGCGCTCGTGCTGCGCTGCACGACCAGGCCGGTCTCGCCCGAGGCGGTGTTCGTCCAGCTCAAGCCGACCTCCGAGGTGGAGAGCGGCGTCGCCGCGAGCCCGGCGGGCGCGGTGAGTCTCGCGACGCCGGCTGCGTAGTGGGCGGCGACCCGCGCGGCGCCGAGCACCTTCGCGTAGACGGCCGGCTCGTCGATCACGCCGTGGAAGTGCTCCTGGCTCGCGTTCCAGGCGCCGACGTGAAGCGGATTCGCGGTCGTGCTCGCGGCGCCGGTCAGCGCTTGCGATGCGACCTCGTGCCCGTTGACGTAGAGCCGCTGCACGGCGCCGTCGTAGGTGCCGACGACGTGGTGGACGCCACCGGCAACGACCGTGCCGGCCGGAGCCTCGAGTCGGCGCCGCACCCCGCCCTGGATGATCGCGAGCTCGAGCTGCGGCCCGTCGAGCTGCAGCGAGTAGGACTCGGCCTTCGTGAGGATCGAGGCGAACTGGCCGGCTGCCGGCAGCGAGGTCGGCTTGATCCACGCCTCGAGCGTGAGCTTGTCCGAGAGCCGCAGGGAGGCGGAGTCGGGCACGGCGACGGAGCCCCCATCGAACGCGGCGGCGGCGTTGCCGCCGTCCGTCGCGAGCAGGGAAGGGCTGCCGAGCGTCACGGCGCCGCCGTAGCCGCCGGGGTTCGCGCCCTCCTGGTCGGCGGCCGTCGGCCCGGACCTCTCGCCGAGGCGCCACCAGCTGACGGGCCCGTCGTCTTCGACCGTCTGCCCGTAGCTCGACGTCGCCGGCGGTGGGACGTCGGGCTGGTAGTCGATCGCGTCGCTGACGGCCGCGCCCCAGTGCCCCGCTCTGTCGTGGAAGCGCACGTAGACGGTCTTGACGCCGGGCGATGAGCTGCCGCCGTAGGCCGCATTCGTCAGGTTCCACTGGAGCGTCTGGAAGTGCGAGTCGTAGGAGCTGTTCGAGTACGTCGCCCACGCGCTGCCGTCGTTGGACACCTGGAACTGGTCGACGCCGCTGACGTCGTCGCGCCCGAGCACGTCGAGTCGCACCGTCGGCGAGGTCGTCGTCGCGTCGACGTGCTCGATCGTCACAGTGCCGCTCGGCGCGTTGAAGTCGATGAGCTGGCCGCCGGAGACGCCGAACGTCGTGACGGCCGCGTTGTCCGCGGCGCTCTCGCGCGCGCCGGTCGCCTTGCCGGGCGACTCGTAGACGATGTTGTCGGGGTCGGCGATCGAGCGCAGCACATACGTGCCGTCGGGCAGCGATCTGCTCGCCCCGAGGTCGATCCACTGCTCGAAGCGGTAGTAGTCGTACGTGTCGCCCCAGCCGGGCGAGAGGCCCTGCCCGATCGCGTGCTGTGCGTCCGGCATGCACTTGGAGGGTGGATACCGTCCCGGGAAGACGGCGGGCGCGATTGGGGCCGTGAACTCCTCGTCCGTGACGCAGCTCGTCGTCTTCGTGCCGACGAGGTCGGGCCCGCCGGAGCTGGTCGCCACCCATCTGTCGTAGGCCGCCTTCGTCCACAGCTGGTAGCCGCCCCAGTCGTCGAAGTGGTAGTGCTTGTGGATCGCGTGGTAGTAGAGCGAGCTTCCGCTCAGCGGCAGGTCCGAAAAGCCGCCGTTCGCGTCGTACACACGCTGGTATGCCGGCCCCGACGGCGGGTTGTGCGACGCGTCGATCGTCGCGCGGATCTCGATCGGCCCCTCGCCGACGTTCACCGCCGTGTTCGAGAAACGCAGCACGTGGTGCAGCACGCCACTGCCATCGACGCTCACGTCGGTGTAGTCGAAGCGGAGGTTGCGCGGCGGAAGCGTCTCCAGGTCCGGGTACAGCGGGGCCGCCTGGGCCGCGCCGCTCGCCCCCAGGAACAGCACCCCCGCTGCGAAGGCCAGAAGCGTCCTGCGCATTCGCAACCACGCTAGCAACGCCGCCCACGGGTCCGCCGCCGCTGGTCAGCGCAGACGCAGGTGAGCGCGTGGGGCGCACTGATCCCCTTCGTCGGCCCCCTGTTCGACTATTCGATCGGCCCCGACGACGCATGGAACTGGACGAACGGGCGCCTCTGGCTGTCGGTGCTTCCCGGCGCTGTCGCCGTAGTCGGCGGGCTCATGCTGATGCTGAGCGCCCGCCGTCCGACCGCCTCCTTTGGCGCGCTGCTGGGCGTCCTCGCGGGCATGTGGTTCGTCGTCGGCCCGACCGTGAGCCAGCTGTGGAATGACGGCGTCAGCCAGGCCGGGACTGTGCACGGCTCCGACACGCTGCAGGTGTTCGAGCTGCTCGGCTACTTCCTGGCACCCGGGGCGCTGATCATCTACTTCGCTGCCGCCGCGCTCGGCCGGCTGTCCGTGCGCAGCGTGCGCGATATCGAACTCGATGAGGGTGCAGCAGCCACGGAAGCCGGCGCCGCAGCCACGCCAGCGACGACGAGCGGCCGCTACCGGCGCGGGGGCCGGCTGGCCCGGCGCGACCGCGGCGCGACGACAGCACGGCGGGATCCCGCCGACCGCTGAGCGCCCAAGCATGCTGGGGGTCGCGCACCGACGAGCGCGCGACTTACCCGCTGGGCGGCGTGTTTACATGTGGCCCATCTCCCCAACCCGCGGCCGGATCCCGCGTTCAACCCGCATGCGACGACTCCCCCTGGCGCTCAGCGCGCTCATGCTCCTCGCGCCCGCGACGGCCGGCGCAACGCCCCGCGACCTGCTGCCCGACCTGGCACAGGGCGGCCCGACCGGCGTCGACGTCGTGCTCGACACGTCGAACGGCCAGCCGCAGACGCGGCTCGTGTTCGACTCGACGATCGGCAACGTCGGCGAGGGCCCGTTGATCCTCAAGGCCAGCCGCAAGCCAGGCGCGAGCACGATGACGGCGCACCAGGCGATCCGCCGCAGCGACGGCAGCACGCGCGTGCGCAGAGCCGTCGCCGGCGTGCTCAAGTACGTGCAGGCGGCCGACCACCAGCACTGGCACCTGATGGGCATCGACCGCTACGAGCTGTGGACCGGCAACGCCAGCAGACGGCTGCGGCGTGATCGCAAGCAGGGCTTCTGCCTCGGCGACCGCTATCAGCTGACGCCCGGCAGACGCATGCCGCACCAGCCGAAGAAGCCCGCCTACCCCGGCTACTGCGGGAGAGAGCATCCCGAGCTGACGAAGATGGTCGAGGGCATCACGGTCGGCTGGGGCGACAACTACCCGGCGAACATCGAGGGCCAGTTCATCGACATCGGCGGGATCGCGCCCGGCAGATATCTGCTCGTGCACCGCATCAGAGCGGGCGGGCTGCTGGAGAGCTACCCGTACAACGACGTCTCGTGCGTGGCGATCGAACTGAAGGCGCCGGCAGCGGCCGGCCTGCCGCCGACGGTCACGGTGTCGAGCAGCAAGAAGGCATGCGACTCGACGTACTCGCGCTGGGGCGTCAGGGGCTGATCCAAGCAGCGCGGTCGGCGGCGCCCTGCCGGCCGCGCTGCTAGCGTCGCGCGCCGTGACGCCCTACCCGAAGATCGAGCTGCACGTCCACCTCGAGGGGGCAGCGTCGCCGGAGCTGCTGTTCGCAGCCGCCAGACGCAACGGCTGTGCGCTGCCGTTCGACTCGATCGAGGCGCTGCGCGAATACATGCGCTTCCGCGACTTCGACCATTTCATCGAGGCGTGGCTGGCGACGACGACTGTCCTGCGCACGGCCGAGGACTATCGCGAGCTCGTGCTCGACTACGCGCGCCGCGCGCAGGCGCAGGGCGCCGTGTACCTGGAGGCGATCTTCTCGCCGACCGAGCGGTTGCCGCTCGGCGTCACGATGCAGGAGAACTTCGAGGGCTTCTGCGACGGTGCGCAGGCTGCCCGCGAAGAGCTGGGAATCGAGGTG
>Ga0070705_100001281_pt1 | contig 13559 bp, 9 predicted proteins | sample KBSK5253metaG_FD_65455 | JGI IMG/M metagenome (GOLD analysis project Ga0070705, IMG submission 65455) | Corn, switchgrass and miscanthus rhizosphere microbial communities from Kellogg Biological Station, Michigan, USA - KBS K5-25-3 metaG | ecosystem: Host-associated > Plants > Roots >... | reverse complement strand
TGCTCGGGCCCGACCGCGTGCCCGCCGGGTTCACGATCTCCACGGAGGCGTGCGTCGCGTACATGCGCGCCGGCGGCAGCGAGCCCGAGGGCCTCGAGGACGAGGTCGCCGACGCGCTCGCCCGGCTCGAGGACCACGCCGGTCGCCGGCTCGGCGATCCCGGGGACCCGCTGCTCGTCTCCGTGCGCAGCGGCGCGCGCGAGTCCATGCCGGGGATGCTCGACACCGTGCTGAACCTCGGCCTGAACGACGAGTCGGTCGAGGGCCTGGCGCGCGCGACGAGCAACGACCGCTTCGCCTGGGACTCGTACCGCCGCTTCGTGCAGATGTTCGGCAACGTCAGCCGCGGCGTCCCCGGCGAGCGGTTCGAGGAGGCGATCCGGGAGGTCAAGGCGGCCCGCGGCGTCACGCTCGACACCGAACTCGAGGTGACGGCGCTCCAGGAGCTGACCGACCGGTTCAAGGCGCTCTACGAGTTCCCGCAGGAGCCGCTGGAGCAGCTGCGGCTCGCCATCCGGGCCGTCTTCGAGTCCTGGAACGGCCAGCGTGCCGTGACCTACCGACGCATCCACCGCATCCCGGACGACTGGGGCACCGCGGTCAACGTGCAGCAGATGGTGTTCGGCAACAAGGGGGAGACGTCCGGCTCCGGTGTCGCCTTCAGCCGCGACGAGGTGACCGGCGCGCCCGAGCCGTCCGGCGACTTCCTGCAGAACGCGCAGGGGGAGGACGTCGTCTCCGGCACGCGGAATACCCGGGACGTCGCCGAGCTTGCCGACGTCATGCCGGAGGCGCACGGCGAGCTGATGGAGATCCTCAGAAAGCTCGAGGCCCACTACGGCGACATGCAGGACGTCGAGTTCACGATCGAGGAGGGGCGTCTGTACATGCTGCAGACGCGCAGCGCGAAGCGGCCCGCGCAGGCGGCCGTGCGCTTCGCGGCCGACGCGGTCGCCGAGGGATTGCTGACGCGCGAGCAGGCGCTGATGACGATCGACGCTTCCAAGCTCGACGCGCTGCTGCATCCGACCTTCGATCCGCACGCGGAGATCGCGGTGCTCGCAAGCGGCGTCCCGGCCTCGCCGGGCGCGGCCAAGGGCGACATCGTCTTCACCGCGCCAGCTGCCGTCGAGGCGGCGGCGGCCGGCCGCGACGTGATCCTCGTGCGGCCGTTCACGGAGGCCGACGACATCGCCGGCTTCCATGCCGCGAAGGGGATCCTCACGAGCGAGGGCGGCAAAGCCTCGCATGCGGCGTTGGTGGCGCGCGGGATGGGGCGGCCATGCGTCTGCGGCGCGTCGGAGCTGGAGATCGACCTGACCACCGAGACGGTGCGCGTGGGCGAGACGACGCTCAAGCGCGGCGACCACATCGCGATCGACGGCTCGGAGGGCATCGTCACGCTCGACGACGTTCCGCTCGTCGAGGCGCGCTGGAGTCAGCAGTTCGGGACTGTTCTGAGCTGGTGCGACGAGCTGCGCAAGCTCGGTGTGCGCGCGAACGCCGACACACCGGAGGACGCCAGGCGAGCGCGCCAGTTCGGCGCCGAGGGCATCGGCCTCTGCCGCACCGAGCACATGTTCATGGCGGCTGACCGCCAGCCGAAGATGCGCGCGATGATCATGGCCTCCGATGAAGCAGCCCGCCGCGCCGCTTTGGCGGAGCTGCTGCCGCTGCAGCAGCAGGACTTCGAGGGGCTGTTCGAGGCGATGGAAGGCGAGCCGGTCACGATCCGCCTGCTCGACCCGCCGCTGCACGAGTTCCTGCCGCACCGCTTCGAGCTCGAGCGCCAGCTGGAGCACGCGCGCATGGCCGGCGAGGACACGGACGAGCTGGAGCGAACGCTGGAGCGCGTGCAATCGCTGGAGGAGGTCAACCCGATGCTGGGGACGCGCGGCTGCCGGCTGGGAATCCTGTATCCCGAGGTCTACGAGATGCAGGCGGTCGCGATCGCGCAAGCGGCGATCGCCGTGCGCGAGCGAACCGGCAAGGCGCCGCTGCTGGAGGTGATGATCCCGCTCGTCGACTACGAGACGGAGCTCGAGCTGATGCGTGAGCTGGTGGTGAGCGCAGCGCACGAGCGCGGGCTGGAGATCGGGCGCGACTTCCTCGTCGGCACGATGATCGAGCTGCCGCGCGCGTGCTTCCAGGCCGACAACATCGCCCACCACGCCGACTTCTTCTCGTTCGGCACGAACGACCTCACCCAGACGGCGCTCGGCTTCTCGCGCGACGACGTGGAGAGCAAGTTCCTCGCGACGTACCTGGAGCGCAAGATCGTCGACCGCTCGCCGTTCGAGACGATCGATGCGCCGGGCGTGGGGCAGATGCTGCGTATGGGCGCGTGGCTCGGCCGCAAGACGAAGGAGCACCTGAAGCTCGGCGTCTGCGGCGAGCACGGCGGCGACCCCGACTCGATCGACTTCTTCCACCACTCCGGCATCGACTACGTCTCCTGCTCGCCCTTCCGCGTCCCGATCGCGCGCGTGGCGGCGGCGCAGGCGGCGGTGCGGGAGCGGCTGGCGGCTCAGGGCTGAGCCGCCAGCCGGTCCGCGGCGCTCCGGCTAGGAGACGGTCGCGCTGCCGGGCGTGCAGATCACGACGACGCGCATCCCCGCGCCGGGCGGCCCGTCTGCCGCGCCGACCCAGCCACGCCCGTCCGACGACGGCTCGTCCGTGACCGTGAAGAGGGCGCCGGGCGAGACGCCGCCACCGGTCGCCACCATCCCGTCAGGGCACCGCACCTCGCCGTTCGCGGAGCCCCCGCCGCCCGAGATGAAGTTCTGGCTGCGAATCGTCGTGCTGAGCGACGCCGGGCCAGCGGGACCCTGCGGACCGGCCGGACCCGCCGGACCCAGCCGGCAGCGCCGGAGGGCCCGGCTCTCCCTCTGAGCGCTCTTTTCGCCGCTCTGCTGAGGTCTCTGAGACCGATCGAGCCGTTCGGATGCGCCAACTCGGCAGTAGGTTGCGCTTGGCGCTCCCGCCCCGTGCGGCGAGAGCATCGACGCAGGCGGCTAGGACTCGCGCTGCTGGTGATGGAGCGGCCGCGCGACCTCGCGCGGTGCGGACAGCGCCGCCGCGTAGTACCGCGACTCGAACAGGAAGGGGCCGACGTTGTGCAGGGGCTCGTCCGCACTCGTCAGGAAGCGGCCCCAGCCGACCGTCCTCGCCGTCCTTCGCACAACGCCGGTGACCTGCGAACACTTCGCGACGCCGCAGCTGCAGCCATAGAAGACGCCGCGAAACAGCTGCTCGTGTGGCAGCGGCTCGCGCAGCCACGGCAGCACCTGCTCGGGCTTCAGTCCGCCGTAGCCACCGCCATGACCGGGCACGGCTGCCTCGATCGCGTCGAGCAAGCTCACCCCGTTGACGATGAAGTCGACCGCCGGGCATGCCCCGATGGGAAAGTGCTCGACGGCGACGACGACCTCCAGGCGATCCATGCCCATTCCGCGAGGCTAGCGCGAGGTCCGCCCACGGGCCGTCCCGCCGCCCCGCCCGGTGCGAGAATCGACAGATGGCCGTGCGATCCCCCGCGCACCCACATGGCTCCGTCGCCGAGGCGTTCGGCGCGCGCGTGCGCGCGCTGGAGGAGGCATCGCTGTCGCCGCTCGCGACACCGTCGTATCCGGCCGTGCGCGAGCGGCCGGAGGAGGAGTGCGGGCTTCGCACGCCGTTCCAGCGCGACCGCGACCGGATCGTGCACTCGAAGGCGTTCCGGCGCCTGAAGCACAAGACGCAGGTGTTCGTGGCGCCGGAGGGCGACCACTACCGCACGCGCCTCACGCATACGTTGGAGGTCACGCAGGTCTCCCGCACGGTCGCCCGCGCGCTGCGCCTCAACGAGGACCTCACGGAGGCGATCGGCCTCGGGCACGACCTCGGCCACCCGCCGTTCGGCCACATCGGCGAGGCTGCGCTTGACGACTGCCTGCAGCGGCGCTTCGGCCGGCGCTTCAAGCACCATGAGCACTCGCTGCGGGTGGTCGAGCAGCTGGAGCGCGACGGCGCCGGTCTGAACCTCACCGAGGCGGTGCGCGACGGGATCCTCGGCCACTCCGGCCGCGCGCCGATGCCGCGCACGTTGGAGGGGCGGATCGTGCGGCTGCTCGACCGCGTCGCCTACATCAACCACGACATCGACGACGCGCTGCGCGCCGGCGTGCTCGACGAGGCGGACTTGCCGCGCGAGCCGATCGCCGTGCTGGGCGATACGGGCTCGCGGCGGATCGACGCGCTCGTCCACGACGTCGTCGAGGCCTCCGAGCGCGCGGGCGACATCGTGCAGTCGCCGGAGCTCGGTGGCGCGATGGGCGCGCTGCGCGACTTCATGTTCGAGCGCGTCTACCTCGCGCCGGCCGCGCGCGCCGAGCACGCGAAGATCGAGCGCGTGGTGCGCACGCTGTTCGACCATTACTGCGAGCATCCGCCCGAGATCCCGCCGCTCGACCCCGCGGCGGACCTCGCCACACGTGTGACTGACTACCTCGCCGGCATGACCGACCGCTTCTGCATCCGCCGCTTCGAGGCGCTGACGGTTCCGCGCGCGTTCCCGTCGAGCGACTGACGTGCCCCGCTACACCGACGACTCCAAAGAGAAGGTGCGCGACGCGGTCGACATGATCGCGCTCGTCTCCGCGCGCACGGAGCTGCGCCGCGCCGGCGTGAACTCGTACTTCGGCCGCTGCCCGTTCCACGAGGAGCGCACCGGCTCCTTTCACGTGCGCCCGGAGGAGAAGCACTACCACTGCTTCGGCTGCCAGATGTCGGGCGACCCCTTCCGCTTCGTAATGGAGACGGAGGGGCTCGACTTCGTCGGCGCGATGGAGTCGCTCGCGGAGCGCTTCGGCGTGACGCTCGAGGTTGCCGACGAGGACCCGCAGGCGAAGGCCCACCGCGAGCGGCGTGAGCGGCTGCTGAAGCTGCTCGACCGCGCCGCCGCCTACTACGCCCGCTACCTGTGGGAGGGGAAGGAGGCCGAGGAGGCGCGCGCCTACCTCGCCGATCGCGGCCTCGAGGAGCACACGCTGCGTGCTTACCGCGTCGGCTACGCGCCGAGCGCGTGGGACAAGCTGCTGCTCGTCGCGCGGCAGGCCGGCTTCCGCGAGGACGAGCTGCTCGCGACCGGGCTCGCGCAGCGCTCGAAGCAGCAGCAGGGCTCGATCTACGACCGCTTCCGCGGGCGGATCATGTTCCCGCTCGCCGACGCGCGCGGCCGCGTCGTCGGCTTCGGCGCGCGCGCGATGCGCGAGAACCAGCCGCCGAAGTACCTCAACACGAGCGAGGGGGAGGTCTTCCACAAGGGCAGCCAGCTGTTCGGGATCGACCTCGCGCGCAAGGCGGCCGCGCGCGCCGGCTCGATCGTCTTGGCCGAGGGCTACACGGACGTGCTCGCCCTGCATCAGGCGGGGATCGAGAACGCGGTCGGGATCATGGGCACCTCGTTCACGGACGAGCAGGCGCGCGAGCTGGACCGCGTGGCCCGCAGGCTCGTGCTCGCGCTCGACGCCGACGGTGCCGGCCAGGAGGCGATGCTGCGCGCGGCGCGGGTCGCCGAGGGACGCTCCTTGGAGCTGCGCGTCGTCGCACTGCCAGCGGGGCTCGACCCAGCTGACCTCGTGCAGCAGGAGGGCGTCGAGGCGATGCGCGGCCGGATCGCCAGATCCGTGCCCTTCGTCTCGTTCTACGTCGAGCGGATCCTCGACAAGACGGCTGCGGGGGATGTCGAGGCACGCGGTCGCGCCTTCATGGACGAGATCGGACCAATCCTCATCGAGTTCGCAAGCGATCCCGCGAAGGCGCCGCTGAGAGCCGAGCTTGAGCAGCACGCCGCAAGTCGGCTCGCGATCTCGACGTCGGTCGTCGAGTCGATGCTCCAAAGCCTCATTGCGAAGCAGCCTGCGACCGTGCCGGCACGCCGCCACCAGCCGGAGCCGCCGAACCCGGAGCGCACCTACGGCGGGAGCGCGCTCGACGAGCTGATCGCTCGCCGCGGCGCCGCGGAGCGGACGTTCCTCGCGCTGTGCGCCGCTTTCCCAAGCGACGGCGCCGCGCTGCTGGAGCAGGTCGACGTGGACGAGCACTTCACAAGTGACGTGCTGCGTCGTGCCGCGGTCCATCTGCGCGCGCACCTGACGAGCCCGCTCGACGACCTGCCTGAGCACGACAGCGAGCTGGGGACCGTCATCTCGGAGGTCGCGGCGCGCGCGGCGCACAACGAGTCCGTCACGGCGGCGAACCTCGAGCACGCCTGGCTCTCGCTCGAACTCGCTCGCCTCGAACGAGCGATCGACCGCGCGCGCGCGTCCGCCGGCAGCGAAGGCGCGCCCAGCGTCAGCGCGCTCAGCGCCGAACGCGAGCGGGTCCGCACGCGTTATCGGCTGCTGAGCGGTCAGCTCCAGAGCGCCTGACGGGCTGGATCGCCTGATGCGCGAGTCGCAGCCGCCCGGTACAGCTCCCCGGGTTGGACTCGAACCAACAACCCTTCGGTTAACAGCCGAATGCTCTGCCAATTGAGCTACCGGGGAAGGCGACGAGCATGGTACCCGACGCCCCACCCGCCCCGCGGACGGCGCGGCATGCCTATGCTCGCCCCATCGACGCTACGGGAGGATCGCGATGAAGCTCTACGTCTGTTACGGCACGTTCCCGACGCCCCGCCCGGGTGGGCATCCGTGCAAGAACGCCTATGACGCGCTGCGCGAGGCCGGGTACGAGCCGGAGGTCGTGCGGACCTACGGCCTCGGACCGCTCCCGGCGATCACGCCGGGCCGCAGGAAGGTGAAGGAGCTGACCGGGCAGACGTGGGTCCCGGTGCTCGTCACCGACGACGGCGAGGCAATCCACGAGTCGAAGGCGATCGTCGCGTGGGCGAAGGCGCATCCGGCCGGCGGGGCGAGCGCGGCGGCGTAATCGCGGGTCCTACTCGGCGATCAGCTCCATCAGCAGCCCATCGCGCCAGCGCCCGTCCGCGCCGCGCTCGTATCTGCGCATGACGCCGACCCGCCGGAAGCCGATCGCCTCGTACGCTCTGATCGCGCGCTCGTTCTCGACCGCCGGGTCGATCGTGAAGCGGTGGTGGCCGCGCTCGCCCGCGAACCAGCGGATCGCCAGGCGCAGCGCCTCGCGCCCGTAGCCGTCGCCCCGCAGCCGCCCGCTCACGAGCACGTCGAACGCGACGTTCGGCCAGTCGGGGTCGGCCTCCTCGTGGACGTGCAGCCAGCCGCCCACCGTCCCGTCGACCTCGATCGCCCACGAGCGGATCTCCGCGATGTCGCGCCGCACGCGCGCGGCGTCGTAGCGGCCCCACCACGCCAGCACGTCCGGCTCGCGCAGGATCGTCGCGAGCGCGTCCACGTCGTCCTCGCGCGCCGGCCGCAGCGTCAGCCGCTCGCCTTTCAGCACCGGCAGCTGCGGAAGCTCGTCAGCCACGCCGAGCCAACTCCTCGACGAGCTCCGCCGCTCGCACCGCGCCGTCGTTCACCCGCGCCCACGCCGCCAGCTCGCCCGCGCGCCGTGCCACCTCAGGCGACGCCAACGCGCCCCGCACCGCCGCGCGCACGCCCCACGGCGTTGCGAACCGCCACGGCAGCCGCACGCCCGCGCCGGCCCAGTCGAGCCGGGCCGCGTTCTCGGCCATGTCGCCCGCGACCGGGCATGCCACGACCGCCGCGCCGGAGGCCAGCGCCCGCACCATCGTTCCGTGCCCGACATGGCACACGACAACCGCGCAGCGCGGCATCGTGCGCGCGTAGGAGATCCACTCGACGAGCCGCGCGTTCGCCGGCACGCGCAGCGGGCGGTCGAGCGGTCGGCGGTTCGAGGTCGCGAGCACGCGCACCGGCTCGTCCGCCAGGCCAGCCAACACGGCGCGCAGCAAGCGATGCGAGCGGTCGTGTGCGGTCGAGGGAGCGACGAGCACCAAAGGTTCCTCGCCCGGGGGCGGCTCGACGTCCTCGTACGGCGGCTCCCACAGCAGCGGCCCTACGACGTGCGTCCAGTCGGGCCACTCACGCGGGTACTCCAACTGCGGGAACGTGGCGACCAGGCAGAGCCGTTCGCTGATGCCGCCGTGGACCCGGTCAAGCGGGGGCAGGCCGAGCCGACGGCGCGCGTCGTTGAGGTCGCGCCGGCCGTGCTCCAGCCCGCGCTGCACGAGCGGGTCCAGCGCGCTCCATAAACGCGCTCCGACCGCGGTCCGCGGAGGTCGTGCGCCGAACGAGTAGGGCGGGGAGCCCGGCGGCAGCTGGGGGTGCACGTGCGGGATCAGCGTCGCGACCGGCACATCCTCTAATTCCCCTGCAAGCGCCGGCCCCAGCGTGAGGATGTCGGCCACCACGGCATGGGGTCTCAGCGCGGCAACGTGCGGCCGCGTATCGCGTGCCGCGCGCACGACTGCCTCGTACGGCTTGAGCGGCGACGCGCCAGTCGGAAAGACGGGATACTCCGGGGCGGGGACGAACGACAGACCGGCCGCCTCGGCGTGCGGACGCCAGCGCTCCCAGGTCTCGAACACGACCTCGTGGCCACGCCGCGCAAGCGCCGTTGCGAGGGCGAGCATCGGGAACGCGTGGCCCGGATCGCCGAAGGCGCCAAGGAACAGACGCAGGCGCTTCGCGTCCACACCCCCTGGGAAATGCCCCAGGTCTTGGTAGCTTTGGTGAGCTTTAACCACGTTCGGCACGGATGTCGATGAGCGCACGGAGACGGATGGACGACACGCAGGGTCGTGACCGGCCGCGAGGATACGGCGATGCCGCCTCGGCCGGCGCCGCCCGCTCGCGGGTCCACACGAGCGTCGCACTTGGTGCGGCCGTCGTGCTCGGGCTCGCGATCCTCGGCTTGATCGGGCTCGCGATCGCAGGCGGAGAGGACACGCTCGTGTCCGCGCTGGGTGCCGGCGTCGGCGCGGTTGCGCTGCTTGCCGGCGGCACGCTCGCGATCTCGCTCTGGAGGGTGCGCCGCGAGCACGAGGCGCTCGTGCGGCGCGAGGCCGACGCGCTGCGGATGGCCGAGCTCGACGACCTCACGGGCCTCGGCAACTACCGCATGTTCATGCGCCAGCTGACGGCCGAGGTTGCCCGCTCGCGGCGCTACGAGGATCCCTTCTCGCTGGTCTTGATGGACCTCGACGGCTTCAAGGCAATCAACGACGAGCTCGGCCACCTCGCCGGCGACGACGCGCTGCGGCTCGTGGCGGTCGCGCTGCGCGACGCGCTGCGCGAGGAGGACGTCTGCTGCCGCCAGGGCGGCGACGAGTTCGCTGTGATCGCCGTGCGTGCAGGCGAGGAGGAAGCACGCGAGCTGGCGGAGCGCCTGACGCAGGCGATCAACGCGATCCCGTTCGGCGCCGAGGGCGAGCGGCGCCTTGGCGCGAGCATCGGGTGGGCGACATTCGGCATGCCGGCACGCAGCGTCGACGAGCTGATCCTGCGCGCCGACGCCGCATTGCGGCAGGCGAAGCGCACGAACGGCGACGCCCAGCGCCGCGCCGGCACGCGCGGCGGCATGGCGGGCAGCGTCGGCGTGGTCGGCCGCGATCCCGGCTTCGCACGTATCGAACCCGCGCGCTCTGCGAACGTGCTCAACCGCCTCGCACTGCTGGCCGGCCTTGCACGCGCGCTGCCGAGCGCACGGAACCAGCGCGCACTGGCCGAGACGACGGTCGCGTTCCTCACCGGTGCGTTCGACACGGTCGGCGCCGCGGTCGTCGGGCTCGGCGAGGACGGCCCGGACGACATCCGCATCGCGGCAGTCAGCCCCGGCGGCGATGACAGCGACGTCATCGGCCTGCTCGCCCGGCGCCCGATCGTGCGGCGCGCGGTCGCGGCATCCGGCCCGGCCGTGGTCGACGAGGACGTCGAGCACCGCTGGCGCGACGGGGCGCGCGTGCGCAGCGAGCTGGCCGTCGCGATCAGCGAAGACGCGCGCACGTGGGGCTATCTGATCGTCGCCTCCGATCGCCCCCACGCGTATGACCTCGCGCACCGCGCGCTCGCCGAGGCGATGGCCGAGCAGCTCGGCCGCGCGCTCACCTGCCGGCGCCTGCTCGACCGGCTGCGCGACGCCGGCTTCGGCGAGCTGTACCGCGTCGCCGTCGGGAGCGCCGCTGCGACTGGCACGGAATCGTGGCGGATCGCCGAGCTGGCATGGCAGACCGGCCGCGCGCTCGACCTCAGCGACGACGAGCTGCGCGCGCTCTACCTCGCCGCGTTGTTCCACGACGTCGGTGACGTCGGCGTCCCAGCCGTCCTGCTCGCGCATCCCGGCGAGCTGCGGGACGAAGAGCGCGCCGTGCTGCGCGAGCACGCGCTGATCGGCGAGCGCATGCTGCGCAGCCTGCCGCTGCTGGAGGACGCCGCGCCGATCGTGCGCCACGAGCACGAGCGCTTCGACGGCACCGGCTATCCCGACCGCCTCGCCGGCGAGCAGATCCCGCTCGCGGCGCGGATCCTGCTCGCATGCGACGCGTTCGTCTCGATGACCTCGCCGCGCCCGTGGCGGCCGCCGCGCTCGCTCGCGTCTGCGCACGCGGAGCTGCGCCGTGTCGCCGGCTCGCAGCTCGACCCGCGCGTCGTCAACGCGCTGCTCGGCGTGCTTGCGCCGCCGTCTATCCCGCCGCGAGCTCGGCCGTCAGCCGCAGTTGCGACAGGCGCTCCTCTGCCGTCCACGCCATCGGCGTGACCATCAGCGTCCCGACGCCGGCCTCGCGATAGACCGCGAGCCGCTCGCGCACGTGCTCGCGCGGCCCGCACAGCGTGACGAGGTCGATCAGCTCGTCGGGCAGCGCCGCGCCCGCCTCCTCGCGCTTGCCTTCCAGGTAGAGGTCCTGGACCGTTCTCGCCGCCTCTTCGAAGCCGTAGCGGACCGCGAGGCGGTTGTAGAAGTTCTGTCTGCGCGAGCCCATCCCGCCGATGTAGAGCGCGAGGTAGGGGCGCATCGCGTCGCGCCCGCTCGCGAGGTCGTCGGTCACGAGCACGTTGACGGTCGGCGCGATGTCGAAGCCGTCGAGGCTGCGGCCGGCCCGCGCCGCGCCCTCCTCCAGGAAGGTGCGGAACTCAGCGACGTGCTCGGGTGCAAACAACGTCGGGATCCAGCCGTCGGCGATCTCGCCGGCCAAGGCGGTGTTCTTCGGCCCGATCGCCGCCAGGTAGATCGGGATCCGCTCCTGCACCGGCGCGATCGTCAGCTTGAGCGCCTTGCCCGGTCCGTCCGGCAGCGGCAACTCGAGCGTCTCGCCGTGGAACTCGACGCGCTCGCGCGCGAGCGCCATCCGCATGACCGCGACGTACTCGCGCGTGCGCTGGAGCATTCTCCCGTAGCGCTGCCCGTGCCAGCCCTCCGCGACCTGCGGGCCCGACGCGCCGATCCCGCAGCGCATGCGGCCATTCGAGAGGTTGTCGATCGTGGCGGCGGTCATCGCCGTCATCGCGGCGCTGCGCGCGGGGATCTGGAAGATCGCCGAGCCGAGGTTGATCGTGCTCGTGCCGGCGGCGAGCCACGCGAGCACGGTCGCCGTGTCGGAGCCGTACGCCTCCGCCGCCCACACGCTGTCGTAGCCGAGCCGCTCGGCCTCCTGCACGATCTCCAGCTGCTGTTGGGCGGTGAGGCCGAGGCCCCAGTAGCCGATGTGGACGCCGAGTCTCACAGCGGATCACCTGGCCGCTCGAAGATGATCTCGGGGATCAGGCAGGCGGGGGACACCTTCAGCAGCAGCCGCACCGCCTCGGCGATGTCCTCCGTCGTGATCATCTTCTCCGCCTCGACGCCGTTGGCCTTCGCGAAGTCGGTCATTGGTGTGTCGACGAACGCTGGGCAGAGCGCGCACGACTTGATCCCCTCGGCCGCGAGCTCCTTGTTCATCGCCTCTGTCCAGCCGACGACGCCCGCCTTCGTGGCGGAGTAGACCGACAGCCAGGCCTGCCCGCGCTTGCCGGAGATCGAGGAGGTGTTGACGACCTGCGCGGTCCCGTTCTCCGTGGCGGCGGCGCGCAGCAACTCGACGCACTCGCGGTAGAAGAGCATGTACGAGCGGAGGTTGACGCCGAGCTGCATGTCGAGCCGCTTCGTCTGGATCTCGGCGAGCGTCGCGCCGAAGCCGACGCCGGCGTTGTTGACGAGCACATCGAGGCGGCCGTAGCGGTCCTTGTGCGCCGCGACGACCTGCTTGACGGCGTCCTCCTCAGCAAGCGGGGCGGCGACGTCCTGCACGTCGTAGCCCGCGGCGCGCAGGCCGTCGGCTGCCTCGGCCAGCTTCTCGGGGCGACGGGCGGCGACGGTCAGCGCGTAGCCCTCCTCGCCGAGCATCCGCGCGATCGCCAAGCCGATGCCGCTGGATGCGCCCGTCACGATCGCCGCTCGTTGCGCCATGCTGTCCCTTCCTCCGAGATGGTCCGTCGTCTGAGCTGAGGATCGAATCACACCCACCCGCCCCGACTCGCCGGTTTCCCGTACACCTGAGCTGCTGATCCTGTTGCTGGTGGCCGTGCTCGCGGCCGGCGCAGTCGCGTTCGGCGGCGGCGGCGACGCCGGCTCCGCGCGCGAGGCGGTCGTCTCGCCAGCGCACGTCCGGCTGATCGAGCGCCGCGTCGAGGCGCTGCGCGACCTGCGCTTCCGCCGCCCAGTCCCGGTCGCGATCGTCTCGCCGGCACAGGCGCGACGCGAGGCAACCGCGGAGGCCGAGCGCAGCCAGCCGCCGGCGGGCCAGCGCGCGAACGAGGAGCTGTTGAAGCTGCTCGGCCTGCTGCCGGCGCGCGCCGACCTCGGCGCGATCGAGGGCAGCGTGTTCGAAGAGCAGGTCGCCGGCTACTACGACCCGCGGCGCAAGCGGCTCGCGCTTGTGCGCGGCGCCGGCGTCGACGACATCACGCTCGCGCACGAGCTCACGCATGCGCTGGAGGATCAGCACGCCGACCTCGAAGGCCTCGGCGGCGGCCCGCGCGCGGACGACGACGCGCGCACCGCGCAGCAAGCGTTGGTGGAGGGCTCCGCGACGCTCGTGATGGAGCGCTACGCGGAGCGGTGGCCGAGCGATGCACCGTTGGGCGAGGCGCTCTCCGGCCTGACGCAGGTGACCGGCGCGAGACCGCTGCCGCAGTACGTCGCGCGCTCGCTCGTGTTCCCGTACTTCCAGGGCGAGGCGTTCGTGCAGGCGCTGCTGGACGCCGATGGCGGGGGATGGGGCCTGGTGAACCTGGCCGAGCGCGCACGGCCGCCCGTCTCGACCGCCGAGATTCTGCAGCCGCTGCGCTGGCTGCGCGCCGAGCAGCCGCTGGCCGTGTCGCTGGCGGGTGCAGCGCGGGCGCTCGCGGCTGAGGGAACTGGTTGGCACCGCGTCACCGGCTCGACGCTCGGGGCGGAGGACGTCGCGGCGCTGCTGTCGCCGTCGAGCGGGCCGGCCGCCGCACGCCGCCTGACGGCAAGCTGGCGCGGCGGGCGCTATGCGCTGTGGCGGCGCGGTTCGCTCGCCGCGAGTGCCGGCTGCCCAACGCCGTGCCGCGCGCGCGACGCCGCCGTTCTGTCAGTGCGGGTCGGGACTGGCCCCTCGGCACGGCGGCTCG
>Ga0070705_100001272_pt1 | contig 13583 bp, 13 predicted proteins | sample KBSK5253metaG_FD_65455 | JGI IMG/M metagenome (GOLD analysis project Ga0070705, IMG submission 65455) | Corn, switchgrass and miscanthus rhizosphere microbial communities from Kellogg Biological Station, Michigan, USA - KBS K5-25-3 metaG | ecosystem: Host-associated > Plants > Roots >... | reverse complement strand
ACGCCGCGAAAGATGTTCCCGCCGCCGACCACGACCGCCACCTCGATTCCGTCGCGGCGCGCCTCGGCAACCTGGGCGGCGATGCCGCGCACCACGTCCGGATCGATGCCGTACTGGCGGTCGCCCATCAGTGCCTCGCCGGAGAGCTTGAGGAGCACTCGGTGGGGCAACCTCGCGAGGTCGCGAGCCGGATCTGTCAATCTAGGCGGCCTCCTGGCCGTCGCGTTCCGCAGTCTCGCCGACCGCCATGCGCGCAAAGCGCGCAACCCGGATATTCTCGCCCAGCAGGGCAATCTTCTCGCTGATCAGGTCGCTGACCCGCTTCTCGGTGTCGCGGAACGGCATCTCCAGCAGGCAGACCGATTCAAGCCACTTGTTGAGCTTGCCTTCCACGATCTCGGCGACTCGATCCGCCGGGCGCCCGTCGCGCTCGGCTTCGGCGGCGAACTGCTGCCGCTGCTCGACGAGCACCTCAGCGGGCACGTCGTCGCGGCTGACCCAGGTTGGTGCAAGTCCTGCGACCTGCATCGCAAGCTCGCGAGCGAGCTGCTGGAAATCGTCGGTGCGCGCCACGAAATCCGTCTCGCAGTTGAGCTCGAGCAGCACGCCCAGGCGAGCGCCATGGTGGATGTAGCTGGAGATGACGCCCTCGCGTGCTGCGCGGCCCGCCTTCTTCGCGGCGGTGGAGAGTCCCTTCTCGCGCAGCCAGGCGACAGCCTGCTCGACGTCGCCGCCGCTCTCTTCGAGCGCTCGCTTGCAATCCATGATCCCGGCCCCCGTCTGCTCGCGGAGGGCCTTCACGTCCTCGGGTCTGATCATCGCGTGTGGTTCGTTCCTTCCTGCCAGGACCGATGCTGCCTCAGGCAAGCGTCGGATCTTCGTCGGTCTCTTCGTCGGCGGCCTCGGCGGCTCGGCGGGCCCGCGCTCGACGCTCCTCCTCCTCGTCCTCCTCAGGCTCGGGCTCGAAGACGAGCGCCTCGCCGCTGGCGAGGGCAGCGCTGTAATCGGCGTCGGCCACCAGGGCCGCGTCGTCGACCGGGGGCAGCGCCTCGGCCTGCTCGAACTCCTCGTCGAGGCGGGCCTGTCGCTCGGCCTGGGCCTCGAGCGCTGCATCCGCGACCTGGGCGGAGATCAGCCGCACGGATCGGATCGCGTCGTCGTTGGCCGGGATCACCCAGTCGATCTGATCGGGGTCGCAGTTCGTGTCGGTGATCGCCACGATCGGGATCTCAAGGCGTCGAGCCTCGAGCACGGCGATCGACTCGCGGTGCGGGTCGACGATGAAGAGGGCGCCCGGCAGGCGGCGCATCCGCCGGATGCCGCCAAGGGCCGTGTTCAGCTTTGCGATCTCCTCGGTGAGCTTGCCGGCCTCCTTCTTGGTGAGGCGCTCGAACTCGCCGGCGTCACGCCGTGCCTCCAGCGCCTCAAGACGCTGGATGCGCCGCTTGATGGTCGTGAAGTTGGTGAGCATCCCGCCCAGCCAGCGGTTGTTGACGTAATGTTGCCCGCTTCGCTCGGCCTCCGTGGAGACCGTCTCCTGGGCCTGCTTCTTCGTGCCGACGAAGAGGATCGAGTCGCCGCGACGAATCGTCTCGCGCACGAACTCCAGGGCGGAATCCAGACGGGTGACCGTCTGGGCAAGGTCGATGATGTGGATCCCGTTGCGCTCTCCGAAGATGAAGTCGCGCATCTTGGGGTTCCAGCGCCGGGTCTGGTGTCCGAAATGGACGCCGGCCTCGAGCAGCTGCTTCATGCTGACGGCAGCCAAGGATGTTCCTCCGGTTCTTTCCTCCGCTCGCCTTCAACTCCCGTCGGTCGACCCGTCGCGTGCGACGGGCACCGTGGACCGCAGGATCGGCGAGCGTGTGTGATGGGTCGTTCGGCCCTGCACCTGCGCAGCGGTTGAGCAGGCGGATGACCGGGCGGAAGTATAGCATCGGGCGACTTTTCACCCTCCGCGGCCCCATCGCGGACCCGTGCACACGGTACCGAAGTACCCCAATCCGCACCCCTCTCGTACCTTGACCGTAAGGCGATGCCTGCGACGATTCGGCTGCCTGCCGTCATCGAGGAGCCGCCGTCGCATGGCACACCGGACCCACATTCCCGTCGTTCGCATCGCCGCACTGCTGGCCATGATCGCCTGCGGCGCGGTCGCGGCCCCGGCCGCCGCCAGTGACCGGACGGTGGTCGTCGAGCGAGGCGACACCCTCAGCCAGATCGCTCTTGCGTATGGCGTGACCGTCGCCGAGCTGCGGGCACTCAACGGCATCGCCGATCCAAATCGAATCTACGTGGGCCAGCGTCTCCGGCTCCCTGACCAGGCAGTCACCGGGACCGTGGCCCCGGCTGCGCAGGTCGCTGGGGTGGTGCACGTCGTCACGCGTGGCCAGACCCTGACCGGCATCGCCCGCCAGTACGGATCCACGATCGCGGCGATTGCCGCCGCAAACGGAATCGCCAATCCCTCGTACCTGCGCGTCGGCCAGCGGCTCACGATTCCAGGGGTCACGTCGGCGTCCGCTGCGGTCAGCGCGCCAGCCAGCATCGCGGCGCTGGTGGCCGCGCGCGGGGAGATCGGGGCCATCATTCGATCCGAGGCGCAGTCGCAGGGAGTGCCAGAGGCCCTGGCGCTCGCCGTGGCATGGCACGAGTCCGGCTGGCGTGCCGCCGTTGTCAGCCGTGCCGGCGCCGTCGGGGTCATGCAGCTCACTCCTGCAACAACCGACTGGGTGGCGAGCACGATGCTCGGCCACCCGGTCGATCCGTTCGACGCCCGCTCCAACGTGCAGGCCGGCGTTGCCCTGCTGCGTCACTACCTCGATCGGTATGGCGGCGACCGCAACCTGGTCCTGGCTGCCTACTACCAGGGCCAGGCCGCCGCCGATCGGCATGGGGTCTTCCGCATGACCCGTCCCTACATCGCGTCGATCCTGGCGCTCGAAAAGGTATTCGGCGGCTGATTGGCAGGCTCACCAGGCGTCGATCCCTCGGTGATGGGTGACCCGCCACAGGCCGTCCTCGCCCGGACGAAACGTCACCAGGTCGACGCGAACGCCACTGCCCACCGGCTCGGCCGCCTCTGACCTGAAGCGGCCGAGCGCCGCTCGCAGGCGCCCAAGGCGCTGCCGGTTGATGCTGTCGAGGGGATCGCCGGCCCGCCCCGTTCGGCGGAGCTTCACCTCGATCGCGACAAGGACGCCATCGGGGTCTTTCGCGACGAGATCGAGCTCGCCATGGGCGCAGCGCCAGCGGCGCGCGAGGATGGTCCAGTCGTGCGCCTCGAGCCAGGCGGCAGCAGCGGCTTCAGCACGCTCCCCGAGCGCATGTCTCGGATCCGGCACCAGGTTCGCTCCTCGACGGGAGGCGAGCAGCGGCTGGCTACTCCTCGGGCTCCAGCTCCTCCTCGGTCAGGACCAGCCCGTCCAGCAGCATCTCCAGCGAGAGCTGCTCGCCGGCAAGCATCAGGCGCAGGGGTGCGAATGAGCGCCGATGCCATTCGCACGGGCCTTCGCTCATCAGTGCCTCGACGTGGCGCCGCGTGCCGTAGCCCTTGTTCCGTGCGAACCCGTAGGCTGGATATCGATCGTCGAACTCCGCGCAGATCCGATCGCGCGTCACCTTGGCCACGATGCTGGCGGCCGCGATCGATGCGCTGATCGCGTCGCCGTCGATGATCGGGCGTTGCGGAAGATCCACCTCGCGCAGGCTGAGCGCGTCGATGACAAGGTGGTCAGGCATGGGATGCAGGTGCCCGAGCGCCTGGCGCATGGCGAGCTTGGTGGCCTGCAGGATGTTGACGCGGTCGATCACCTCGACCTCCATGCAGCCGACGCCGACACCCTCCGCGCGGTCGAGGATCAGCTCGTAGAGGGCCTCGCGGCGAGACCGGGGCAGGACCTTGCTGTCGCGCAGGCCCCTGATCCGGTGGCGGTCCGGGAGGATGACCGCGGCGGCCACCACCGGTCCAGCCAGAGATCCACGACCCACCTCGTCGATCCCTGCGATGCGGCGGAACCCGGCAAGTCGCAGCTCGCGCTCGTGCCGCATGTGGGCATCCCGTGGAGGAGAGGTGGGCCGCTTGGTGCGGCGGGCCGGTACCCGGAAGCGGTGATCCAACACCGGCTCAGCGGCCGGGTCGGCGCTCGCGCAGGGTGGCTGACTTTCCGACCCGATCGCGCAGGAAGTACAGCTGGGCGCGGCGTGCGACACCATGCCGCACGATCTCGATCTTCTCGACGCGCGGCGCGTGCACCATGAAGGTGCGCTCGACGCCGACACCCGACGCGATCCGGCGCACCGTCACCCGCTGATTGAGACCGCCGCCACGCAGCCGCATGACCGTTCCCTCGAAGATCTGGATCCGCTCACGGCTCCCCTCGACCACCTTGACCGACACCTTGACGGTATCGCCGGGTGCGATCGCCGGGACGTCGCTGCGGAGCTGCTCGCGCTCGAGCTCCTTGATCGGATCCATCCTGCGGGAGACCTCGTTATCGCGGCATTAGCCGCGGATTATCGGCTCGGTGGCACGCCGGCAGCGGCGCGAACGTGACAAACGCGACCGACCAGCGGCCGCGACCGGCGGAGTATAGCAGCGGCCCTCGAAGGGCGACAAGGCAACTCAATCGGCGGCGTCGTCCTCCGCCGAGAGGAGGCGCAGGTCCGCCCTGTCCTCATCGGTGAGCGGCGCTGTCTCGAGCAGGTCGGGGCGCCGAGCAAGGGTCCGACGCAGCGCCTCGACCCGGCGCCAGCGCGCGACCTCGGCATGATGCCCAGACAGCAGCACCGGCGGGACGGTCGCGTCCCGGAACCGCTCCGGGCGCGTGTAATGGGGCCCTTCCAGGAGGCCGTCCGCAAAGGAGTCGGACTCGTGCGAATCGGCCTCGATGACGCCCGGGACCAGCCGACCGACCGCGTCGATGAGGACCAGGGCCGGCAGCTCGCCACCCGTCAGCACGTAGTCTCCGATGCTCACCTCGCGGTCGGCCAGGGTCCGCGCCCGCTCATCGATCCCCTCGTACCGGCCGCAGACGAGAGCCAGGTGCCGCGCCGACGCGAGCTCGCGCGCCAGGGGATCGGTCAGGCGCTCGCCGGCGGGATCGAGCAGGATCACCAGTGCCCCCTCGGCGCGGAGCGGCTCGATGGCGGCAAAGAGCGGTTCGGGGCGCATCACCATCCCCGCTCCCCCACCATACGGAGCGTCGTCCACCACGCGGTGCCGACCGATGCCGTGCTCGCGCAGGTCGTGCATGGCGACCGACAGGATGCCGCGCTCCACCGCCCGGCCGATCACCGAGGTGCGCAGGGAGGCGTCGAAAAGCTCCGGGAAGAGGGTGACGACATCGATCCGCAGGAGCGTGTCGGACCGTGGGCCTGCCATCGATCAGACCTCCTCAGCCTCATATCGAACGACCATCCGGCCGGACGCAAGGTCGATCGATCGGACCACCTCGCGCAGCGCGGGGATCAGCAGCTCGCCGGCCGGGCCCTCGATGCGGTACACCTCATTCTCGCCAGCTCGAAAGATCTCCACCACGTGGCCCAGCTCGGTCCCCGCCTCGTCGACGGCCGCCAGGCCGATGAGCTGATGCCAGTAATAGGTGTCCGCCGGCAGGGCCTCGGCGGGAGCCTCGAGGTAGCGGCCGACAAGTCGCTCCGCCGCGCCGCGATCCGAGATCCCCTCGAGCCGAAGCACCGGCACGCGACCGCCCCAGCCTGCCTCGAGGATCGTTCGAGAGGCGGTCTCGTCCTCGATCCAGATCGCAGCGCCGGCCGCCAGCCGCTCGGGATGGTCGGTGAGGGCTTCGATGCGCAACGAGCCGGCGAGGCCTTTGGCACCGAGCACGCGAGCGACCGCGAGGCGCTCAGTCGTCGCCGACGATCTCCAGCTCGACGTGGCGCCCGTCGCGCGCGCCCATGACCCGCAGCAGGCTGCGGATCGCGTTTGCGATGCGCCCGTCGCGACCGATGATGCGGCCCATGTCGCCCTCACCCACCTTGAGGGTCAGGGTGACCTCGTCATCGGCTTCGCTGACCTCGACCACTACGGCGTCGGGGTCGTCGACGAGCGAGCGCGCGACGTACTCGAGGAAGGCCTTCACTCCGTTGCCTCGGCAATCGGATCGGCGTCAGTATCGGCCTCGGCCTCAGGGGCAGCAGCCTCGGCCTCAGGGGCAGCAGCCTCGGCCTCAGGGGCAGCAGCCTCGGCCTCAGGGGCAGCAGCCTCGGCCTCAGGGGCAGCGGCCTCGGCTGCCGCAGTGGCCTTGGCCGTGGCCTTGCGCGATCGCTTCGGCTTGGGAGCCGGGGCGACGGCGGCGGCCTCGCCGGCGGGCGGCCGGGCGGACGGCGCGCTCCCGTTGATCTTGATCAGCTTGGCCACCGTGTCGGAGGGGAGGGCCCCTCTGCCGACCCAAGCGGCCAGCCGCTCGGCGTCGATCTGGACGGTGGCAGGCTTGGTCAACGGGTCGTAGAAGCCGAGGATCTCCAGGGCGCGGCCGTCTCGTGGACGGCGGCTGTCAATTGCCACCACCCGGTAGCTCGGCCGTTTGGTGGCCCCCACGCGTGAGAGCCGAATACGTACTGCCAAGTGTCTCTCTACCTCTCTGTTTGGTGACGGCAGTCCACCTGCCGAACCGATGTCACTGATGTCATCTGACGGTCAGCACGCCGTTGATGTCGAGCCGATCGTCGGTGGCGGCTGCGCTCGTTGCTAGCTCGCCGATCTGGTGGAGGATATCGCGAAGTTCGCTTCCGAGGTCGAAGATGCCGGCCAGCGCGTCGGTAAGGCTGGGTATGTCGGCCCACAATTCGCTGCCGGCGTGTCCTCCGGCAAGCTCAAATGGGGCTGTGTACCGATCATCGGAGTCGAGTGTCTGGCCGGCGTCATGCGCTTCCAGCGCCGCCGCGACGTCAGCCGGATCGAGGCCCAGGATGACGACCCCATCCAGCATCGCGTAGGCAACCGTGCCGATCTGTGGCACGGTGACGCTGGTGACGCTGGTGCCCGTGACCTGACGGGTTCTCACCGTCGATCCGCGATCGGCCAGGCCGGATCGCATCCGATCGAGGGCAGCCTGCGCAACCTTCGCATCCTTCGGGCGGAGCAGCAACTGTCCGTGCGGGCCATCGGCGGTCACCTTCTCCAGCGCCAACGCCGCTTCACCGTCGAGGAGCGGCAGCAGGTCGCGGTTGAAGTTGATCCCGAGCCCGATCGCCGCAAGGCCACGGAGCTGGTTCAGGGCATCGATGGCTGGTGCGAAGGCCGCATCGTCCGTCAGGCTCGCCTCGAGGTCCTTGAAGCTCTGCGCGACGCCGAAGAGGATGGCCTCGGCACTGGTCGTTCGCGGCATCCACGCGGCCAGCGTCGAGGCCCCGGTGCCGAGCGAGAATGCCGTGCGCGCCTCGTCGCTTGCGCCGTCGGCGGTGAACGGGGCTGTGCCCCCCAGGTGCAGCCCGTCGGCATCGGCCGTGAGCGCCACCGCTGCGCTGGCGAAGCCACCAAGCTGGCCCTCAGGCAGCCCGGCGGCTCGGGGCAGGTCGACGTACATGGACGCCAGGTGATCGCTCGCAACATTGCGCATGGCGGCCGTGAATCGCGGCGAGTCAGCCAGGGAGGGGGCGACGTCGGCCTCCGCCTCGAGCGCCTCCCGGAGCCGATCCGGCGTGGTCGCGACCACCAGCAGGTCGTCGAGCAGCGCATAGCTGGTCCCGTCGCTCGTCATGACGGTGTGCCCGTGGAACGTCTCGCGCGTGAAGACAAGCTTCATCGACGCGAAGAGGCGCGGGACCGCCACGCGCGCCGCGGCCGAGTCCTTGACGGCGGCCAGCAGCAGCATGCGCGGCTGGGAGCCAGCCTCCCCCGGCGCGGCCGCGATCGCGAGCTGATCCCCGAGCCAGGGGCGGACATCGGCCAGGTAGTCGATCCCCACCTCGCCGAGCAGACGCCCGGCAACCTCGTCGATCTTCGCCTCGAGCGCAGCCGGATCGCCGAAGCCACGCAGCTGACCGATGAGCCCAAAGAGGTTCATCTGCTGCCCGGCCGACGGCTGGAGGTATGCGTTGAGGTAGAGCGCCGTGTCAGCTGGTGCCGCCCGGGACGCCCTGTCGGGGACGACGGCGAAGAGAAGGAGGTAGCCGACCACGACCGCTCCGCCGATCATGACGAGCAGCGCCGTGAGCGCGACGACGACCCGCCGCATGGCCGGCTAGCCGCCCAGGATGCTGCGCAGCCCGTTCCCGCCTCGCGGCAGGCGACCCGACCCGAGCTGCCGCATCAGCCGCTGCATCTCCCCGAACTGCTTCAACAGCCGGTTGACGTCGGCGGGGGTCGTCCCGCTTCCGGCGGCGATTCGCCGCCGGCGGCTGGCCTTGATCAGCTCAGGATGACGGCGCTCGGCCGGGGTCATCGAGTCGATGATCGCCTCGATTCGCTTGAGCTGCCCGTCGTCGACCGCCTGCTGGGCAGCGCCCGCCAGCTGCCCAGCGCCGGGGATCATGCCGACCAGCTGACCGATCGGCCCCATCTTCTTGACCTGCGCCAGCTGGGACCGGAAATCGTCCAGGGTGAAGCGCGAGTCCATCAGGCGCTGCGCCACCCGCTCCGCCTCCTCCTGATCGACGGTCTCCTGCGCCCGCTCGACGAGCGACAGGATGTCCCCCATCCCCAGGATCCGCTGAGCGAGCCGATCCGGATGGAACGGCTCGAGCCCGTCAGTCCGCTCGCCGGTGCCGATGAATGCGATCGGCAGGCCGGTGACGCTGCGAATGCTGAGCGCGGCGCCCCCACGTGCGTCGCCATCCATCTTCGTCAGCACCAGCGCGGTGAGCGGCAGTCGATGATGGAATGCCTCGGCCACCTTGACCGCGTCCTGCCCGGTCATCGCGTCGACGACCAGCAGCGTCTCCTTCGGGGTGACGGCTCCGGCCACGCGCACCAGCTCGTCCATCATCGGCTCGTCCACGTGCAGCCGGCCGGCGGTGTCGAGGAGCACGACGTCCAGGCCTCGCTGCCGGGCCTCCTCCATCCCCGAGCGGGCGATCTCCAGCGCGGGCGTTCCGGCGGGACGGGTGTGGACCTCCACCCCGATCTGGTCGCCGAGCGAGACCAGTTGGTCGATCGCGGCCGGCCGGTAGACGTCGGCGGCCACGAGGAGGGGCTTTCGGCCGTCGCGACGGAGCCGGACCGCCAGCTTGGCGGCGGTCGTGGTCTTTCCCGATCCCTGGAGGCCCACCAGCATGACGAGGCTCGGTCTGCCGTCGAGCGTCAGGACGTGGCGCTCGCCGCCGAGCACCGCCACCAGCTCGTCGTGGACCGCCTTGACCACCTGCTGGCCGGGATGCACACCGGTGAGCACGTCCGCACCGAGCGCACGCTCGCGGACCTTCCCCACGAAGTCCTTGACAACGCGGAAGTTGACATCGGCCTCGAGCAGCGCAAGGCGAATCTCGCGAAGCGCGACGTCAAGGTCGGCCTCGGTGATCCTGGCCTTGCCGCGGAGGCGATCGACGACGCCCTGCAGGCGTGCGGATAGCGATTCGAACATGGAGAAACCGATGCGGGGTCCGTGTCGCGATCAGCCGGCGGCCGCGCGAGACGGCTGCCCATTCTAGGCGGCTCGTACCAGGTCGGCAATCACCGAGCGGGGGCGGTGATCAGGCCGCGAGCAGCCACTCCACGTAGGCCTCGGGATCGAATGGGGCGAGCGAGTCGAGCTCCTCGCCAACCCCCGCAAACAGGATCGGCAGTTCGAGCCGATCGGCGATCGCGACCGCGACGCCGCCCTTGGATGTGCCGTCCAGCTTGGTCAGGACGATCCCGGTGACCCCCGCCTCCCGACTGAACGCCTCTGCCTGGGAGAGGCCGTTCTGGCCGGTGGTGGCATCCAGCACAAGGAGCACATGGCGCGGCTGGCCCCGCTGCCGCCGTTCGATCACGCGTCGGATCTTCGCCAGCTCGGCCATCAGCTGGGTCTTGTTCTGCAGCCGCCCGGCGGTGTCGACGATGACCACGTCGATCCCCCGCGACTCGGCGGTCGCCACGGCGTCGAAGGCGACCGCCCCGGGATCTGCACCGGGGCGCTGCGCGATCACGGGGACCCCAACCTGGTCGCCCCAGAGGCGCAGCTGCTCGATCGCAGCGGCGCGGAAGGTGTCAGCGGCGGCGAGGACCACGCTGTGGCCCTCTCGCACCAACCGGGCAGCCAGCTTGGCGATGGTCGTCGTCTTGCCGGACCCGTTGACCCCCACCACCAGGATCACGGCCGGGGCTGGGCCGAGCTCGAAATTCCCGCATCCAACCCGATCGAGGCGCAGGCGGATCTCTTCTGCCAGGGCCGCACGCACGGTCTCGCCAGTGGGCGATGCGCCGACGCGCGCCTGCGTGGCGGCGATCACCGACAGCGTCGTCTCCGCGCCGACGTCTGCCGCGATCAGCGCCTCTTCCAGCTGGTCCCAGGTCGACTCGGCGACCCCGTCCCGTCCCAGCAGTGCGCGAAGCCGGCCGCCCAGCCCACCGGGGCGAGGCCGCAGGCCGAGGCCCGTCGGCTCCCGCCTCGGGCGCGCCATCATCCGACGGCCACCTCGGCGGGCACGTCTGCGAGCCTCAGGGAGAGGAGCCGGGAAACGGCCGCGTCGGTCATGGTGACGCCGTAGATCGTGTCCGCCGTCTCGATCGTGGCCCGGTTGTGGGTGATTACCACGAAGTCGATCGTCTGGGCCAGCAGGCGCAGCGCATCGGCGAAGCGCCCGATGTTGGCCTCATCGAGCGCCGCGTCCACCTCGTCCAGGATGCAGAAGGGGACGGGGTTCACGCTGAGCATCGCGAACAGCAGGGCCACCCCGGTCAGCGCCCGCTCCCCGCCCGAGAGCATCGGCAGCCGCTGCAGTCGCTTCCCGGGCGGTTGGACCGCGATCTCGATCCCGCCGGGCCCGTCGCCATCGGCGTCGCTCATCTGCAGCGAAGCCGAGCCGCCCGCGAAGAGGAGCCTGCAGAACTCGTCGAACTTTGCCCCAATGGCGAGGAAGGCCGCGTTGAACTGTTCCGCGATCTCGGCTTCCAGGCGAGCGATCAGCTCCTCGGTGGACGCGCTCGCCGCGGAAAGGTCCGCGTCCTGCGCCACGAGGCTCTCCAGTCGACCCGCCAGCTCTCGATGCTCGTCGATGGCGAAGGGATTGACTGAGCCGATCTGGGAGAGTGTCCGCCGCACGCGCGTCAGCTCATCCTGGATCGCGTCGAGGGTCGCGTCGCCCATGTCAGTGGCAGCGCTGGTGCCATTGCCGGGATCGGCATCATCAGCGGGGGTTGGCAGCGACTCGATCGCGAGATCCCGCTCCCGCCCGATTGCGATCAGCTCATCCTCGTGACGTTGCGCGTCCAGTGCCGCAGTCTGGGCAGCTCGCTCCAGCTCGGCCATTCGGGACGTCGCACCGCCCTGCGTGCGCTCTCGCTCGAGGAGGTCGGCGCGCAGCCGATCGCGCTCCGCATCGGCGGCGTCGCGTTCATTCGTGGCCCGTCCGACCGCCGCGTCAGCATCGGCCACGGCCGCCGTGCCCGTGGTGCGGTCGCGCTCCAGCGCGGCAAGCGACTCCCGGTCGGCGGCGAGAGCGGTCCGAAGCTGGACTCGGCGGGCTTCGAGGAGCGCTCGCTCGTAGCCGCCACCATGTCGGGAGGCATCGGTCGCATTGGCCGCGGACTGTGCGGTCTGCCAGGCCGCGCGAAGCTGGTCGCGTGTTGCGGCACGCTCGGCGCGCTGGCGTTGGGCCGCCATTGCGGCCGCGGCGAGGGCGACGAGGTCACTGTCCACCGGCGACGATGGCGGCGATCCGGCATTCGCGGCGCCTGCGCGCGCGGCCTCCAGCTCGGCGGCCAGTGCGCGCTCATCGTCGCCCGCGTGCTCCAGGAGGTCGCCGGCGCGAGCATGCGCCGCGCGCGCCCGCGAGGTGTTGAGCTCGCCATCGGTTCTGAGCGCCAGCGCCTCTTCTCGTGCCTGCCGAGCCCGCGATGACGCGACCAGCGCCTGGCCGGCCGCCTCCCCCGCCCGCGACTGCTCGAGATCCAGCGATTCCAACAGCTGCGCGAGCTCTCGACGGCGTTCGTGCTGCCGCGCCGCCTCGCCGGCCGCGTCGTCCTGCCGGCCGCGAACGATGACAAGCCCGCGCTCATCGGCAAGGTCGCCGTCCCGCGTTACGGCGCACCATCCGGGCGGCAGCCCGCGCCAGCCCCCGAGCAGCGTGGGCAGGTCTGGGGCGACCACGGCGCGGGCAAAGAGTGGCGGAGCGGACGGTGCGCCGATCCAGTCGGCCACCGTCTTGGAGGCGCCGACCGCGGCGAGGGCGGCAGCGCGTCCGTCGGGAGCTTCGTTGGCTTCCGCCAGCAGGCGAGCCGATCCGCGCGCATCGCCTGCGTGCTCGATCACGCCGTCGTCCTGCCATAGCAGGGCCTGCTCGAGCTCGCCGCCGACCAGTGCCTCGATCGCCGCCCACGCCTCACGGGGAGGATCGATCGCATCCATCAGGGCCCGCCACCCGGCATTCGCCAGCCGCGATCCCAGGCGGGACCCGCTCTCCGCTCGCTCGCGAAGCGATTCGAGCTCGGCGCGCAGCCCACCCACGCGCTCCGCCAGCGCGGTCGCAGACGCGCGCGCATCATCGGCCAGCCGCTGGGACTCCTCACTCTTCCGATCTGCCGCATGGAGGAGAGCGATGGCATCGGCCTCGGCCGCCTCCGCCGCCCGCAGCTCCGACTCCGCGTGATCATGGGCGGTCTGCGCCGCTGATGACGCCTCGCTCGCGGCTCTGAGCTCGGCCTCGATCCGTTCGGCCCTGGCTGCGGTGCGCGCGGCGGCCTCGTCTCGCCGCGCGGCCTCGGCGATCGTGGCCCCGGCATGAGCGCGCGCCTCGCTGAGTGCCTCCTCTGCCGAGAGCGCCAGGCGATCCGCGGTCTCGAACGCATCCACGGCTTCCCGCCAGCGACGCTCGGATTCTCCGGCGGCCTCCCAACTCGGATCGGCGGGGGCATCAGCGAGTGGCGCCTCCGCTTGAAGCGAGGCCTCGGTGGCCTCGAGCTCGCTCTGAGAGCGCGAGATGACCGAGGCGAGGTCGGCGAGCCTCCGGGCTACTGCGTCCGCCTGCGCCTCCGCACGGATCAGTGCTTCTCGCGCCTCCTCCCGCCGCTCGGACGCCGTGCGTGCAAGCGACTCTGCCGACCAGTACGCCGCCTCCGTGGTCGCGATCGCCTCGCGTCCGGCGGTCTCATCGGCGCGCAGCACCTCCACCGCGGCATCGGCCGCGGCCTTCCTGCGACGGGCCTCGCCCAGAGCGGTTCGCGCGACCAGCTCGCGGCGGTGGTGGACCTCGACCACGAGCGTCCGGGCCCGACGGCCCAGCGCGTCATGCTCTTCCTGGTGCTGGGCCTGCAGCGCCAACCGGCGCACCTGTGGCTTGAGCTCGCCGATCAGATCGCCCACGCGGATCAGGTTGTCGCGGGCCCGGGCCAGCCGACCCAGCGCCTCGTTCTTGCGGACCTGCAGGTTCTTGACGCCGGCGGCCTCCTCGAACAGCTGGCGCCGCTCCTCCGGCCGGAG
>Ga0070705_100001270_pt1 | contig 13596 bp, 10 predicted proteins | sample KBSK5253metaG_FD_65455 | JGI IMG/M metagenome (GOLD analysis project Ga0070705, IMG submission 65455) | Corn, switchgrass and miscanthus rhizosphere microbial communities from Kellogg Biological Station, Michigan, USA - KBS K5-25-3 metaG | ecosystem: Host-associated > Plants > Roots >... | reverse complement strand
CCCACCCCAACACGACCGTGTGGCTCGCCCGCTCAGGCCGAGCCCAAAACTCTCAGATCGACCTATTCTTCGAGGTTCCCATAGGTATTGCGCGCGCCGGACATTTCTGCCGGACACGCATCCAGCGGACGTTGAGCTGCGTATCAAATAGGAGTTATGCGGTTGCCAGGGCCGGTTGAACGCCAGCGGCTCCATCAAAACCTGCCCCTCCCCCTTGCCTTCGCGGCCCGCCGGCGCGAGAAGGTGAGAGCACCGGGCGCAATGCGGCCGGTCAATCAGTAGGGTGTGCCATGACTGCGATGAAACCGCCTGCCCAGCGCCAACCGGCGTCCAGAGAGGCCTCCGCCAAGGCCGAGCAGGCGACGTCGGGCAGCTTCCCGGCGGTGCGGATGCGCCGCAACCGGCGTACGGCGTGGGCGCGGCGGCTGGTGGCCGAGACCGTGCTCACCCCCGCCGATCTGATCTGGCCGATCTTTGTGGTTGAGGGCCGCGGGGTGCAACAGGAGGTCCCCTCCATGCCCGGCGTGAGCCGGCTCAGCGTGGATCTCGCCGTGGAGGCGGCCCAGGAGGCGGTGAGCCTCGGCATCCCGGTTGTGGCGCTCTTTCCCTACACCAGCCCCAAGCTGCGCAGCGACGACGGCCGCGAGGCGCTCAACCCCGAGAACCTGGTCTGCACCGCCACCCGCGCCATCCGCGACGCCAAGCTCGACATCGGCGTGCTGCTCGATGTGGCGCTCGACCCCTACACCAGCCACGGCCACGACGGTCTGATGCGCGACGGCGAGATCGTCAACGATGCCACCCTGGAGGTGCTGGTGCGCCAGGCTCTGGTGCAGGCCGAGGCCGGCTGCGACATCATCGCCCCCTCCGACATGATGGACGGCCGCGTCGGCGCCATCCGGGCGGCGCTGGAGGCCTACGGGCGCTCCAACGTGCAGATTATGGCCTACGCCGCCAAGTATGCCTCCGCCTTCTACGGCCCGTTCCGCGACGCGGTGGGCTCCTCCGCAACCCTCGTCGGCGACAAGCGCACCTACCAGATGGACCCGGCCAACTCCGACGAGGCGCTGCGCGAGGTGGCCCTCGACATCGCCGAAGGCGCCGACATGGTCATGGTCAAGCCCGGCATGCCCTACCTCGACATCGTGCGCCGGGTGAAGGACGCCTTCGGCATGCCCACCTTCGCCTACCAGGTCTCCGGCGAGTACGCGATGCTGATGGCCGCCGCCCGGAACGGCTGGCTCGACGGCGACAAGGTGATGCTGGAGAGCCTGCTGGCCTTCAAGCGCGCCGGGGCCGACGGCGTCCTGACCTACTTCGCCCCGCGGGTGGCGAGACTGCTGCGGCAGGCATAGCCGGACCGTCGAGCCGGTGCGCAAAAGGCCCAGCCGAGAGCATACGGTTCGGTGCCTACGTCTTCTCGGCGGCCTTGGCGTACATCTCGACGTAGCCGCACGAGGTGCAGCGATAGGCTGCGACCGGGATGCGCGGTTTGCCCGATCTCTTCACGCCCGCCCAGAATCTTCGCTCCGGCGCCCCTTCGAGCCAGCTCGTCTCCCAGGCTGTGAAGTTATCGACAAAGTCCAGCAGAAACCCCTCGCGCATCGCGTGGCTGCACTTCGGGCAGACCACCGCGCCCCCCTGCGAGCCCTCTGCCTGCCCTTGCGTCACGCCTCGAGCCCCCCGATGTGCGCCCGTCCGCCGTCACCCCTTCTTGTCCGGGACCGCCAACCGGATATGCAACTCGCGGAGTTGCTTCGGCGTGACCTCGCTGGGGGCGCCCATGAGCAGGTCGCTGGCCTGCTGGTTCATGGGGAACAGCGCCACCTCGCGCAGGTTCTTGGCGCCCAGCAACAGCATGACGATGCGGTCGATGCCGGCGGCCATGCCGCCGTGCGGAGGGGCGCCGTACTGGAACGCGCGATACATGCCGCCGAAGCGCGCCTCGACAACCTCAGGGCCGAGGCCGGCGATGCCGAACGCCTTGATCATGGTCTGCGGCTTGTGGTTGCGAATCCCGCCCGAGGCGATCTCGAAGCCGTTGCAGACGATGTCGTACTGGAAGGCCTTGATCTTGAGGAGATCCTCGTCGGACCTGGCCACCTCCAGCGCCTTGAGCTCGCCCTGCGGCATGGAGAACGGGTTGTGCGAGAAGTCGATCTTCTTCTCGTCCTCGTTCCACTCGTACATCGGGAAGTCGACGATCCATGCCAGCGCGAACCGGCGCTCGTCGATCAGCTTGAGCTCCTGGCCGATCAGCGTGCGCGCGTCGCCCGCGAACTTGTAGAACTTGTCGGGCGTGCCGGCGGCGAAGAACACCGCGTCGCCCACCTTCAGCCTCAGCTGCTTCTGGATCGCCATGGCCCGCTCAGCGCCGATGTTCTTGGCGATCGGCCCTGCGCCGCCCTCCTCGCCCTCGCGCCAGAAGATGTAGCCGAGCCCCGGCTGACCCTCGCGCTGCGCCCAGCCGTTCATGCGGTCGCAGAAGGCTCTGGAGCCGCCGCCCGGCGCCGGAATCGCCCATACCCTCGCCTTGGCGTCCTTCTCCAGCATGCCCGCGAACACCTTGAACCCCGAGCCGCGGAAGTGCTCCGACACGTCGGCCATCTCGATCGGGTTGCGCAAGTCCGGCTTGTCGGTGCCGTACTTGCGGATCGCCTCGTCGTAGGGGATGCGCGGCCAGCCCTTCGTCACCGGCTTGCCGTCCGCGAACTCCTCCATCACGCCGGTGATGACGGGCTCCATGGCGGCGAACACGTCGCCCTGCTCGACGAAGCTCATCTCCACGTCGAGCTGGTAGAACTCGCCCGGCAGGCGGTCGGCGCGCGGGTCCTCGTCGCGGAAGCAGGGCGCGATCTGGAAGTAGCGGTCGAAGCCCGAGATCATGATGAGCTGCTTGTATTGCTGCGGCGCCTGCGGCAGGGCGTAGAACTTGCCCGGATGGATGCGCGACGGCACCAGGAAGTCGCGCGCGCCCTCGGGGCTCGACGCCGTCAGGATGGGCGTCGCGAACTCGAAGAAGCCGGCCTCGCTCATGCGCCGCCGGATCGAGGCGACGACGGCGAGCCGCTTCATGATGTTGGCGTGCAGCGTCTCGCGCCGCAGGTCGAGGAAGCGGTACTGCAGTCGCAGGTCCTCCGGATAATTCGGTTCGCCGAACACCGGGACCGGCAGCTCCCTGGCGGTGGACAACACCTCGATCTCGGTGGCCACGACCTCGATTTCGCCGGTGGCGAGATCCGGGTTCACCGTCGACTCGCCGTCGACGACTGGCCGCTCGCGCACCTTGCCGTCGATGCGGATTACCCATTCCGAGCGCACCGTCTCGGCCGTCTTGAAAGCCGGGCTGTCCGGGTCGGCTACCACCTGGGTGATGCCGTAGTGGTCGCGCAAGTTGACGAACTGAAGGCCGCCGAGGTCGTACGCGCGATGCACCCAGCCCGAGAGGCGGACCGCCCTGCCAACGTCACCTTTTCGTAAGGCTCCGCAGGTATGGGAACGATAGCGGTGCAAGGCCTCCACCGCGCCCGCCCTCGCTGCGCCTCTTGCCCCAGCCGTTTTTGCCCCAGCCCCTTCTGGCTCAGCCATGACACCTCAGACCGGTATCGCGTTCGTTGTCGCGTTGCGTGCGGAAAGACCCGCGGAAAAGCACATGGGGGCCGCCCCTTGTCAAGCCGAGGGATGTCGATCCGACGGAGGTCAAGCGGATGGATGTCGGGCCAGTGCTCGGGCCAGTGCTCTGGCCGGCGCTCGGGTCGACGGATGCGGCCGGCCCCGCCCGTCCACGGCAGAGCGGTGTCATTGCCAGGGCGGGGGTGGCGATTTGCGCAAGGTTGGTCAATTTCCGGTCACTCGCGTGGCCGGGTCGCGTTTGCGTGTCGCCGCAGGGCGTCGCCTCGGCGTCGCCGCGTTGACCCTGGCGGCGCTGATGCTGGCTGCCGCCCCGGGCGAGGCGGAGCCCCGCGCTCCCGGTGCCGCCGCCCCGCACGGCGGGCACAAGCCAAAGGCCGCCGAGACGCCCAGGGGGCCACTGCTCGCCGTCATCTCCATCGCCCGCCAACGCCTCCACCTCTACGACGGGAAGGGCCTCGTGGCGCAGAGCCTCGTCTCCACCGGCATGATGGGCTACGGCACGCCGACGGGTGTGTTCTCGGTGCTGCAGAAGCGGCGATATCACGAGTCCAACATCTATTCCGGCGCGCCGATGCCGTTCATGCAGCGGCTCACCTGGTCCGGTATCGCGCTGCACGCCGGCGTGCTGCCCGGTTTTCCCGCCTCGCACGGCTGCATCCGGCTTCCGCACGGCTTCGCGGCCGAGCTGTGGGGAATGACCAGGGTTGGCACGCGGGTGGTGGTGGCGCCCAACGACGCCCCGGCGCTCGCCATCGAGGACGAGCGTCTGCCGTCCCCCAGGCTGACACCGATGCCCCTCGACGTCGATCGCTCGCAAGAGGAGGTGGCCGCTCTGCCCACCGGCCCCAGCCTCGCCTCGGCGGCAGAGCGCAGGGTCGTGGACGCGCAGGAGCAGATCGGGCCCTCCGGCTTGCCTCGTCTCACCCCCTGGCAGCGCGCCAACGCGGCCAGTGCCATCGCCCTCAAGGACGTGGCCGCGACAGCCAGGGCCGCCAAGCTGGCTGCCGAGGCTGCCGGCGCGAAGGCCGCCGAGGCGCGCAACGCCCTGGCAGCGCTGCGCCGGGCCGAGCTGGCCCTCGCCGCCGCCGAGCGTCGGCACGACGCCGCAACGCGGGCTGCCGCCGTGCCCTCCCAGCCGCCCGCGACGGAGCGCGCGGCCGAGGCTCTCGCCGCTGCCGAGGACAGTCTCGCCGACGCTCAGCGGGCCGCCGAGTCGGGGCGCCTGATCGAGGCCGCGCTTCGCCAGGAGGCCTTCGAGGCAGCGACGGCCGCCGCCGAGGCCGAGGAGGCCCGCCGGGAGGCCGCCGCGGCCGTCAAGGCGGTCGAGCGCAGCCTGGAGCCCATCTCCATCCTGGTGAGCCGCAGGGCAGGCCGCGTCTACATCCGCCAGGGTTGGGAGCCTGTCCACGAGGCCCCGGTGCGGTTCCTCGGCGACGGACCGCCGCTGGGCACTCACGTCTACCTCGCCACAGACACCGCTGCCGACGGTGCGGCGCTGCGCTGGCTCTCCGTCTCTCTGCCCTCCCCGGCGCCCCGCGCGGCCCGGCCGGGCGACCGCCGCGGTGGACCTGCGCAGCCTGCACCCGCGCCGGGCCTCCCCCAGGAAACCGCCGCCGGCGCGCTCGCGCGCTTCGAGCTGCCCGAGGCCACGCGCCGCTTCATCGCCGACCGCCTGTGGGTGGGCGCTACACTGATCGTCTCCGAGCACGGCACCAGCGGCGAGACCGGGCCCGGCACTGATTTCATCGTGCTGACACGCTGACCCGTCTGCCCGCCAGGCCCGTCTGCCCGCCAGGATTGTGGGCTCTTGGGGCCTCGCTTCGCTTGACCCTGCCCCGCTCTTGCCCATCTGCGGCGCTAGGACCGCGCGCCTGAGGCAGGCAACTGGGCGCCGGGCGGGCCGTTGACGGCTGCCGCCCGGCCCAAGGGTGGGGGCAATCCATGCGTAAGGTTATCCTGGGTCTTCTCGTGGCGCTGCTCGTCGGCGTCGGCGGATATTTCGGCGCCGTCCACTGGGCCGAGCGCACCGCCGCGCGCGAGGTGGACGCCCGGCTCGATCTCTGGCGCTCCGGTGGCGGCTCGGCCACGCGCGGCCCGGTGCGGTTCGATCTCTGGACGCGCACGCTCAAGGTGGCCGACGTGGCGATTACGTTGCCCTCCTCGTCCGACGCGCGGATTTCCATCGACGAGGTGATCGCCACCGGAGTGGAGCCGTCCGGACGAGCGCGCCGCCTCGACATCGTCGGCCTGCAGATCAGCCAGGTCTTGCCGGGCCTTGCCGGCGCGCGGATGCAGCAGAAGGCGCCGCGCGTCACGCTCACGGACTTCTCCGAGCGTCCGGTTGCGCCGACGAAAGGCGTCTCCTTAGCCGATGCCACGCGCCGCTGGTTGGAGCAGCTCAGCGCCATCGCCGCCTCCTCCATCGAGGCGCCCTCGCTCACCGTGACGGTCACCCCGGCGGAAGCGAGCAGTCGCCCCGCTCCTGCGCCTCAGACGGCCCTCGTCGGCACCGCCGAGTACACCTATTCCAACCTCGTCCTGCGCGAGGTCGCAAACGGCCGCATCGCCGAGGCGACCGTCGAGAAGATCGCGCTCCGCGCCGGCTCCGGGCGTACCGGCCCGGGCTTCACCGGCGAGATGGCCAATGCCTCGGTGCGCGACATCGATATCGGGCCGGTGCTCGCCTGGCTCGATCCGTCCCGCCCCAGAAGCGAAGGCTACCAGCGCGTGTACGGGCAGATCGCTGCCGGCCCCTACACGGTGCGGCTCGGCGACGGCACCGGCCTCGTCATCGACCGCATCGTCGCCGAGGAGCTCGGCCTGCACCCGGCCAGACTGTCGCTCGACGATCTTGACTTCCTCATGGAGGTGACGAGGCAAGGCAACGCGCCGCCCACGGCCGCGCAGCTCGTCATGCTGGTCGACAAGATGGCGGGTCTCTACGAAGGCATCGGCATCGGCCGGCTGGAGCTGCTGGGCCTGAAGGTGGACACCCCGCGTGAGGGCATCGCCATCGGCAGCATTGCCTTCAAGGGGCTCGAAAATGGACGGCTGGCCGAGCTCTCCATCGAGCAGCTGGAGGCCCAGAAGGCCCCGAAGGAGCCCGCCGGGATCGGGCGCAGGGTCATTGAGGGGCTCAACGGCCAGCCGGTCCCCGGCGAGACCGTCAAGGTCGGGCGCATGAGCGTCAGGGGGTTCGACATCGTCAAGCTGCTCCGCACCACCTCGACGCAGATCGCCTCGCTGGGCCAGCGGCCGGGCGGCCCCAGTCAGGTTCCGAGTCAGGCCCCGAGTCAGGCCATCAGTCCACCCATGAGTCCGGCCATGGCTCTGCTCGGCGCGATCGAGGGCGTCGAGTTCAAGGATTTCGCGGTTCCTGACCCGGCAACCGGCCGCACGGTGCATGTCGAGGCGTTCGACGCGGCGTGGGGGCAACTCGTCGGCGGTGTGCCCTCCGAGGCCCGTCTGTCCGCCAAGCTGTCCGGCCCCATCGGCCCGGCCGACCCCGATGCCTTCGTCAGGGCGCTCGCCGGACGCGGCATGGCCAGCCTGACGGTCAGCCTGGACCTTGGCGCCCGCTGGCACGAGGCCGAGCAGAAAGTGGCGCTGGCGCCGGCGGCCGTAGAGATCCGCGATGTGCTGGGGTTGTCGATCAAGGCGTCGGCCGGCAACGTCCCGCGCGAGATGCTCTCCACCGATTTCCTCAAGGCGTTGGCTGCCGCCCCGCTTGTGGAGGCCGGCCCGGTCGAGCTGACCCTGCGCGACCTCGGCCTGGTCGAGGTGGCCGCCGCGCAGCTGGGGCAGACCAAGGGCGGAGACGCCGAGGTTGGCCGCGCACTGCTGGTTGAGACCCTGGCGCAAAGGGCCGCGGAAGCCACGCAGACGGCTCCCGAGCTGCAGCCCGTGTTCGACGCCCTCGCCCGCTTTGTGCAGGGCAAAGGCGAGACGCTGACCATCGCGCTGAAACCCAAGGGCGGCAGCGTGGGCCTGCTGCAGCTCATCGAGGCCGCCAGACGCGATCCCCTCACCGCGCTGCTCTCCAACTTCACGGTGGAGGCGAGGACGGGAGGCTAAGTGTCCGCGCAACGGTCAGACCCTCTGGCCGGAGGGTCGGACACTTGTCGCTCCAAGACCCAGTGGGTCTTCCACCGTTCGACACCTCTAAGGATTGTGTGGCCGGAAAGATACGGTTATAAACCGCCCGCCCATGCGTCCGATCACAACGACATCGCAGCTCAGCGACCTCTGCAGTCGCCTCGCCGTCCACCCTTTCGTCGCCGTCGATACCGAGTTCATTCGCGAACAGACCTTTTGGCCGAGGCTCTGCGTCATCCAGGTCGCTGCGCCCGGCGAGGAGGCCATCGTCGACCCTCTCGCGCCCGGTATCGATCTCGCGCCCTTCTATGCACTGATGGCCGACGAACGCGTAGTCAAGGTGTTCCACGCCGCCCGCCAGGACCTGGAGATCGTCTGGATCCAGGCCCACCGAATCCCGCACCCGATCTTCGACACCCAGGTCGCCGCCATGGTGTGCGGCTTCGGCGAGTCGGTGAGCTACGTGAGCCTCGTCAAGCAGCTCACCGGCCATTCCCTCGACAAGACCTCGCGCTTCACCGACTGGGCGCGCCGCCCCCTGTCGGACAAGCAGCTGGCCTACGCGCTCGCCGACGTGACCCACCTGCGCGATGTCTACCGCCGCCTCAAGGGCGAGCTGGAGGCCACGGGCAGGGTGCGCTGGCTCGACGAGGAGATGGCCGAGCTCACAAGCCCGGAGACCTACGAGACCCGCCCCGAGGACGCTTGGCGTCGCCTCAAGATGCGGGTCAAGAACCGCAAGGGCCTGGCGGTGCTGATCGAGCTGGCGGCCTGGCGCGAGCGGCTGGCGCAGGCGCAGGATGTGCCGCGCAACCGCATCCTGCGCGACGAGGCTCTCTACGACGTCGCCAACAGCGCGCCGACCGAGGTTGGCCAGCTCGCCCACCTCAGGTCGCTCAGCGAGGGCTTCGCCCGCTCCCAGCGCGCCAAGGAGATCGTCGAGGCCGTCAACCGCGGCCTCAAACGCGATCCCAGGACCCTGCCGCCGTTGCGGGAGAGCACGGGTCTGCCGGCGGAGAAGCAGGCCACCGTCGAGCTGCTGCGGGTGCTGCTCAAGGCCTGCGCCGCCCGCCACAAGGTCGCGCCCCGTCTGATCGCCGATGCGGATCATCTCGAACGCCTTGCCGCCGAGCACGAGCCTGACATCCCCGCCCTCAAGGGCTGGCGCCACGAGCTGTTCGGCGCCGAGGCCTTGCGGCTGAAGCGCGGCGAGCTGGCGCTCGGCATCGACGGCGGCGAGGTCGCCCCCGTCCTCGTCGAGCCCCCGGCGAAGTGATGGTGTCAGACCCTCCGGGTCTGACACCTATGCCCGCCTCACCTCCTCCACCCACGTAACGAACTCGTCGGCCGTGAGCCGCTCAGGGCTGAACCCGTTCACCTTCTCGATCGGGTCGGGATACCCCAGGGACATGCCGCACACGATCATCTGCTCCGCGGGAATGCCGATCCGCTTCTGCAGCACGTCGTGGAAGTTGAGGAATGCGGCTTGCGGACAGGTCTCCAGGCCGAAGGGGCGCGCGGCGATCATGATGCTCTGCAGGAACATGCCGTAGTCGAGCCAGGAGCCCTGCTCCAGGTCGCGGTCGATGGAGAAGATGAGCCCCACCGGCGCGTCGAAGAACAGGAAGTTGCGCCGATGCTGGGCGTGCATCTTGTCCTTGTCGGCGCGGCCTATCCCCAACAGTCCGTAGAGCCCCCAGCCGCAGGCGCGCCGGCGCGCGAGATACGGCTCGCGCCATTTCTCGGGGTAGTAGTTGTACTCGCGCGGACCCACATTGCCGGCATCGTAGAGGGCGGCGATCTCGCGCGCGACCTCCTCCTTCACGGCGCCGTCGAGCACCCACACTTTCCACGGCTGGATGTTGGAGCCGGAGGGCGCGCGGCCGGCGGTCTCGAGAATGCGCGCGATCACCTCGCGCGGCACCGGCTTCGGCAGGAACGCACGGTTGCAGTGCCGGCCGACGATGGCCTCCTCGACGGTCATCATGCTGGGGTTCCCAAAAGGCAATGGCATCGCCAGGGGCGTCTCAGGTCCGCGCGACCATGACAGGCGCGCCTCCACCGGTCAAATGAGGGGCGGTCAAATGAGGGGTGGTCAAATGAGAGGGCGGTCAAATGCGAGGCAAGGCCCGGCGCACCTCGCGCAGGCCCTTCGGATTCACCGGGCATCGTGTCTGCCAGGCGGTCTTGGCTCCGCTGCCGACGACGAGGCGGCCGTCCGTGATGGTGGCGTCGCTGCCGTCGATCCTGCTGTTGGCGAGAGTCCTGATGCGGCCGTCGGCATCCTTGATCATGGTCCATTTGCGCACGCCGCCGAGCGCTCCGAAATCTGCCACCACCTCGATCAGTCCGCCCGGCCTGAGAGCGGCCGCCCGGATCTCGCGGGAATCGCGCGTGTTGCCGAAATTGCGCTCATGGAACGCCCGCCCGCCCGCGCGCGCGACATAGGACAGACGGTGGTTGGCCTGGCTCGGCGGCCGGCTGCAGTCCGTCGCCCAGGTGCCGAGGAGGCCCCATCTCGCGAGCGTCTCGGCCACGGTCTCGGCCCTTGCGCCGTCAGTGAAGAAGGCGACCAGCAGGATGGCAACAACGCCGGCTGGCGTCCGCGACGACATAGGCATTAAGCTCTCGGTCCTGGATCAATCCTTTGCGCACAACAGCGCCACAAATTCGGGACGGCAGCAACGGGAATCTCGCCGCCCGGCGGGGAGGAAAGAGACGTGAGCTTCGAGCGCCTGTTCCATCCGCGCGGCATCGCCATCATCGGCGCCTCGTCGGACTTGAGCCGCATCAGCGGCCAGCCGATCAAGGCACTGAAAGGCGCGGGCTACGCGGGCGGCATCTTTCCGGTCAATCCGAAGTATCCGGAGCTGCACGGCCTCAAGTGCTACCCCGATGCCGCCTCCATCGAGGGGCCCTGCGACCTCGCCATCGTCGCCGTGCCGGCCCCGGCCGTCGCCGCGGCGGTGCGCGACTGCGGCAAGGCCGGCATCCCGTTCGCGATCGTGTTGACAGCGGGCTTCCGCGAGACCGGCGCCGAGGGCCGCCGACTGGAGGCGGAGCTGAAGCAGGTGATCGCCGGGAGCGGCGTGCGCGTGGTCGGCCCCAACTGCCAGGGCGTCCTGTCGCTGCGCGAGCGCGTGTGGGCGGCCTTCGGCAGCGTCGTCGACGAGACCGATTTCCGCCCCGGCTCGGTGTCGTGCGCCTTCCAGTCGGGCGGCTTCGGCTACGGCATCGTCAACCTCGCCGAGGCGCAGGGCCTGGGCTTCCGCTACTGCGTCTCCTCGGGCAACGAGACCGATATCGACATGCCGGAGCTGCTCTCCGCCTTCCTGGACGACCCCGGCACCTCCATCGCCTTCGCCTACCTGGAAGGCACGCCGGATGCCCGCCGCCTGCTCGATGTCGGCCGCAAATCGCTGGCGAGAGGCAAGCCGGTGATGATCTGGAAGGCCGCAACCACCGACGCGGGCATCAAGGCTGCCGCCTCGCACACCGCCAACATGACGGGCAGCGCCGACCTCTACCGCGCCGCCCTGCGCCAGGCCGGCCTGATCGAGGTGGACGACGTGGAGCCCATCGTCGACATCGCTAAGGTATTCGCCCAGGGACGGCTGCCCCGCGGCAGCCGCGTGGGCGTGCTCTCGATCTCGGGCGGCTCCAGCGTGGTCTACGCCGATGCGGCGATTAAGGGCGGCCTCACGCTGCCGCCGTTCGCCGACGCGACGCTGGAGGCCTTGCGCAAGGTCGTGCCGGCGTTCGGCTCGGCCCAGAACCCGGCCGACGTGACGGCGGCGTTCTTCAACGACATGCGCGTGCTCACCTCGGTGCTGGAGGTGGTGCTCGCCGACCCCAACATCGACCAGCTCTCCATCCTGCTGGCGTCGGTCTCGGGCGGCGCGGCGCAGCGGGCCTGCGAGGCCATCGCCGCCGCGGCGGTGACCTCGGACAAGCCGGTGCACGTCGCCTGGTCCGGCCGTCACGCCAAGTCGGCCGCGGCGGTGGAGGCGCTCTTCGAGGCGCGCGTGCCGTTTCTCACGACGCCGGTGCGGCTCGCCCGTGCCGCAGCCGCGCTCGCCCGCTTCGCCGCCGACCGGCGCCGGCTGCTGCCGCGCCGGCCGCCCGAGGTGCGTACGCCGCCGGGCCTCGAGCTGCCGGCCGGCGCAGCCACGCTCAACGAGGCCGAGGGTAAGGCTGTGCTGCGCGCGTTCGGCATCGCCACGCCCAGGGAGGTGCTTGTCCCCGCGGGCGCCAACGCCGAGGCTGTCGCGCGAGAGCTCAATGCGCCATTCGCCGTGAAGATCGTCTCGCGCGACATCGCCCACAAGACGGAGGCCGGCGGCGTCCGCCTGGGCGTGACGCGCGACGATCTCGCCGAGGCGGCGCGCGCCGTGACGTCCAACGCCGCCAAGGCCCTGCCCGGCGCCACCATCGACGGGGTGCTGGTGTCCGAGATGGCTAAGGGCGTCGAGGCCCTGATCGGCATCGTCAACGACGCGAGCTTCGGGCCGGTGGTGGCGCTGGGCCTCGGCGGCGTGCTCACCGAGGTGCTGAAGGACGTGACCTACCGCATCGCCCCGTTCGATCTTGATACGGCCCGCGAGATGATCGCCGAGCTGCGCGGCGCGAAGCTGTTCGATGGCTACCGCGGCCAGCCCCCGGCCGACAAGGAGGCCCTGGCCCGCACCCTCGTCTCCGCCTCGCAGATGGCCGCCGCTCTTGCGCCGCGCCTCATGGAGGCGGATATCAATCCGCTGTTCGTGGGGCCGGACGGTGTGGTGGCCGCGGATGCGCTGGTGGTGCTGACGTAGCGGAGCCCCTCTCCCCGCTTGCGGGGAGAGGGAGACCTATGCCAGCACGTTGATCGGCTTGCCGGCGAGCCAAGCCTCGATGGCCTGCACCATGCCGCCGAAGAAGTCGCGGTAGGTCTCTTCCGTCACGTAGCCGAGGTGCGGCGTCAGCAGCGCGCGCGGCTCGGCGCGCAGCGGATGATCGCCCGGCAGCGGTTCCACGTCGTAGGTGTCGCCGCCGAAGCCGGCGATGCGCTTTTCCTTCAGCGCTGCCAGCAGCGCCGCCTCGTCGACGATGGGGCCGCGCGAGGTGTTGATGAGCAGCGCCGTCGGCTTCATCAGACCGAGCTCGCGCGCGCCCACCAGTCCGCGCGAGCGCGGCGACAGCACGAGGTGGATCGAGATCACATCCGAGCGGTGGAACAACTCGTCCTTCTCGACCCGCTCGGCGCCACGCTCCGCCGCCTGCTCGGCCGTGAGGTTCTGGCTCCAGGCGATCACCTTCATGCCCATGGCGGCGCCGATCCGGCCGACCTTGGCCCCCAGGTTGCCGAGGCCCAGGAGGCCGAGCGTGCGGCCCTCCAGGTCGATGCCCAGCGTGGTCTGCCAGCCGCCGCCCGGCCGCATGGCCTGGAATTCCTCGCGGAAATGGCGCGCCAACGCGATCATGAGACCCACCGTCAGCTCGGCCGTGGCCCGCCCCGCGCCGCCCGTGTTGCACACCGTCACGCCGTGGGCCTTGGCGGCCTCCAGGTCGATGGACGCGTTGCGCTTGCCGGTGGTGACCAGCAGCTTGAGCTTGGGCAGCTTCTCGAACAGCGCGCGCTGGAAAGGTGTGCGCTCGCGCATGACGCCGACGATCTCGAACTCGGCCAGCGCCCGAGCCACGGCCTCCACGTCCGGCAGGCGCTCATTGAACGCCACGATCCTGTGGTTCTTCTGCAGGCCTGACCAGTCGGCCATGCTGAGCGCCACGTTCTGGTAGTCGTCGAGGATGGCGATGGCGACCATCGATGCGCCTCCCACATTGGTTTGCCGTCATTCAGTTTGAATTGGCAGGCTCTGGCAAGCCAAAATT
>Ga0070705_100001269_pt1 | contig 13616 bp, 13 predicted proteins | sample KBSK5253metaG_FD_65455 | JGI IMG/M metagenome (GOLD analysis project Ga0070705, IMG submission 65455) | Corn, switchgrass and miscanthus rhizosphere microbial communities from Kellogg Biological Station, Michigan, USA - KBS K5-25-3 metaG | ecosystem: Host-associated > Plants > Roots >... | reverse complement strand
CGCGAGTGCGCGCGCCGGAGACTTCGGCGATGAAAGCGTTCCGAAGGGCACTACGGTGAAGGCGAGTAGATCAAATGTCAACGAACTCAAGCCTGACCCCTCCCAGCGTGACCCCTCCCAGCGATTCGTCTTGGCCTTTTCAGCGGCGACAAACTCGGCTAACCACTTCGAGCAATAGCAGCCAAGCTGCCTTTCTATCTCTACGCATTTCATTTGACTTGCTCACGAGCGTTGGTAAAAAGTTTCGGCGATAAAAGTAACGGCGCTTGCAGATCAATATCACAGTCGCAGTCATAGAGGATCAGGGCACGTGTTTCAGGGTTAGGCATTAAGCTGCCCTTCGTGACTGCATTAGAGAACCTCTTTCTTCTTAGATGACTTGAGAATCTCACCGCTAACCCTTATAAAGCTCGCCGGTGACTCTCAAACGGTTTCTCGCTCTATTAATACCCACACTCATCTTTGTTTCCGCAGGCTGTCGCAATGGACAGAACTCTCCAGATGACTCGGTTATTCGTCTCGGGGTAATCACGTCTCTAACCGGACCCGAGGCTCGATTCGGCCAGGCCCAGAAATACGGCTACGACACGGCCCTCGCTGAAATCAATACCAACGGCGTGCTCGGAAAAAAGATTGAACTGGTTTATCAGGACGACACCTCGAAGCCCGAAGTCGCGAGCCTCACCGTTGAAAAGCTTTCGGATCGGAGCGACATCGTGGCGCTAATGGGCGCGTACTCGAGTTCGGCAACGTTTCCGGCTGCTGCCGTCGCTAATCGTTATCAGATTCCGATGCTCTGTCCGAGCGCAACCACCGACGAAGTGACTCGCCAGGGATACGAGTGGGTGTTTCGCGTGTGCGCATCGGCGAGCGATTACGGACACACGCTTGTCGAGTTTCTTACAAAGGTCGCTGACGCTCATCGTCTCGCGGTCGTCTACGAGAACACGCAATTCGGATCGAGCGTAGCGCGAGCGGCCCTGGAACAGGCTCCCAGAGCCGGTATCGAGATCGTCGCCTACGAAGCTTACGATCAGGGCGGCACTGATTTCACGCCGCTGCTGACCCGAGTCAAGTCTGAGACGCCCGACGCTGTGTTGTTCGTTTCTTATCTGGCGGACGCGACGTTGTTGATGCGGCAATCGAAGGAAATCGATCTCAACCCCAAAGTGTTCGCCGCTGGAGGCGCCGGATTCTCGTTGCCGGATTTTCTGAAAGGCGCCGGCGATACAGGCGAGTACACGATCTCGGTGACTCAGTGGACCCCCGATGCGAAGTGGACTGGGTCGCGGGAATGGGCCCAGCACTTTCGGGCGAGATGGAATTACGAACCGTCTTATCACAGCGTGCAAGCTTACGTATCGCTCAAGATTGTCGTGGACGCGATCGAGCGGGCGGGATCAACGGACCGCGCGGCAGTGCGCGATGCGATCAGAACATCGAACATCGATTCCGTGTTTGGGCCTATTCACTTCAGCGATGTCGGGCAGAACGAGCACCCGGTGGCGATCACTCAAGTTTTGAACGGCAAGTTCGTGACGATATGGCCCCCGTCGGCGGCGATCAGGACACCCGTGCTTCCGACTCCGCAGTGGCGAGCTCGAAGCATAGTCTCCGACTCGGTCGCGGCTGGTGAGCCGCACGTCGCCGTTTCTGTGTCCGCGACGGAGAAGCTCCTTCAGACGCTGACCAGCGGATTGTTGACGGGCGGCATCTACGCGCTGATCGGGATCGGGCTTACGGTTATTTTTGGCGTGATGCGAGTCGTCAACTTCGCTCATGGTGCATTGGTGATGACCGGAATGTACGCGACGTATTTTCTGTTCACCGGTCTTCACATCGATCCGTTCTTGTCTTTACTTGTCGTGATGCCGGCGATGTTCATCGCAGGTGTGATCATGCAAAAAACATTGATAGCGCCGGTGCTCGGCGCACCGGAGCTGAATCAGATACTTCTCACCGAAGGCATCAGCATTGTGTTGATCAACACCGCCTTGTTGTTGTTCACATCGAATTATCTGACGATGACCACCAGTTACGCCGGAGCGACGTTACACCTGGGCGGAATATCTTTGAGCAAGCCACAGATGGCCGCGTTCGGAATCGCGATTGTGATCACGGCGGCCGACTACATTTTTCTGGTAAAGACCGGGACCGGTCGGCAGATTCGCGCAACTGCCCAGGATCCGGAGGGTGCGCGCCTGATCGGGATCAACATCAAGCGAGTTCAGGCGCTGACGTTCGGATTTGGTGTTGCCGCAGCGGGCGCCGCCGGATCGTTGCTTATGCCGATTTACTATCGAGTCGAACCGAACGCGGGGTCGCCTTTCACGCTGAAGGCATTCGTCGTGGTTGTGCTGGGCGGAATGGGAAGCGTGACCGGAGCATTGGTTGGAGGAATTGTGTTGGGGATCGCTGAGTCGCTCGGCGCGGTGTATGTGGCTACCGGATATAAGGACGTTATTGCGTTTGTGATTTTTCTGTTGGTGCTGACTCTGAAGCCTTCCGGGCTGCTCGGGAAATCGAAAGTGTGAGTCGCGGTGAGGAGATTGGAAATCTGAAATCTCAAATTTGAACTTTGAACTTTGAACTTTGAACTTTGAACTTGAGATTTAATCTAAGAATTGAAACTACTGCGCCGTCGGGCTTGCCGCTGAAGATAATGTGAGATTTGAAACTTGAGATGAGAAGCAGACTCTACCTTTCAACACTCGCCATATTCCTGCTAGCCGCGCCGTTCATGTTTACGGCTCGTTATTCTCAGCACGTCTTGATACTGGTTCTGTTGTACGTAGCGCTAGGCTCCGCCTGGAATATTCTGGGAGGATTTGCGGGGCAGCTTTCACTCGGGCACGCGGCGTTTTTCGGGATCGGCGCTTACTCGGCCGCGGTGATCGCAAGCAAAACCGCACTGTCGCCGTGGTGGGGGCTCATCGCCGGACCGATCGTGGTTCTTCCCATCGCGCTGGTTGTCGGACGGATTTGCTTTCGCTTGCGCGGCCCTTATTTCACTCTGGCAACAATTGCGGTCGGCGAGGTCGTACGCCTGGTCGCGTTGAACTGGAGCGAACTCACGGGCGGCGCGGTCGGAGTCGTGATTCGTCCTTCTGGATTCAATGGCACGAGCAAGGTTCCTTACTACTACATCGTTCTTGTCGTTGCAGTCGCGACCGTTGGGCTTTGTCAATTAATCAGCCGCCGCAAGCTCGGCTACTACCTGATGGCGATACGCGAGGATCAGGAAACCGCGGAATCGATCGGCGTCGACACCACGAAGTACAAACTCATTGCGCTTGCGATCAGCGCGAGTCTGACTGCCGTCGCCGGAGCGTTTTACGCCAATTACTTTCTGTTCGTCGATCCCACGATCGTGCTTCCGCTGGCGTTGTCGGTTGAGATCGTGTTGATGGCAATTGTCGGAGGGCTGGGCACGGTTGCGGGCCCGGTCCTGGGAGCGCTGCTGCTCAAGTTGTCGTCCGAGATTTTCAGGAATGAATTCGCTCAAGCGAATCTGCTGATCTACGGCGCGCTGCTTATTCTGATCATCCTGTTTATGCCCGATGGATTGACGGGCGGGGTTCGAAGAGTCGCCGCGCTTTTTGGGAGGAAACCACTGCGTGTTTCTGCTTGAGGTAAAAAATCTAACCAAGCGCTTCGGCGGAGTCGTGGCCGTGGACTCGCTGAGCTTCAGCGTGAGCGCCGGTGAAACGGTCAGCATCATCGGGCCAAACGGCGCGGGCAAGACTACTGTGTTTGATCTGATCACGGGCTTTCACAGCGCGACCGCCGGCGAGATCATCTTTGATGGATCGAATCTGATCGGTAAGAAATCGCACCAGATTGCGAAGGCGGGAATCGGCCGGACTTTTCAACTGGTGAAACCGCTACGCGGACTGAGCGTTTTCGAGAATGTTCTTGTTGGCGCCTTTGCACGTACCGGGGATCGCGGCGAAGCTCGGCGTGTCGCCGAGGACGTCCTGGACTTCACCGGTTTATTATCGCTTCGCGATGCGCAGGCAGACGGACTGCCAATCGGGTTGCGCAAGAGGCTCGAGCTTGCGCGGTCGCTTGCGACGGGCCCAAAGTTGATACTGCTCGATGAAGTGATGTCCGGGCTCAATCCCAGTGAATCGAAGCAGGCAATCGAACTCATAAAGCGATTGAGAGATGAGCGCGGAATCTCGGCGGTCGCCGGCGTCGAACACGTGATGCAAGTCGTGATGAGCATTAGCGATCGAGTGATCGTGCTCAATCATGGAAAGAAGCTGGCTGAAGGACGGCCAGAAGAAGTGGCGTCGAATCCCGAAGTGGTCGAGGCTTATCTGGGCAAGCCCGACTAGCCATCCTTGTTCAATTCAACATTTCAGAGAAAGGAGCGACCCCTCCCTTTTATTCGATCAGGGAGAGGTCGCTAACTAAAGAGGCTTAGTGCGCCGATACATCGTCGACGCGGAACGATGTCGCAAGTGATACGTCTTCTGTCGCGCGGAACTGGATTCGAACCGTCTGTCCCGCGAAAGCCGACAAACTGAATGGACCCCGCAGCACGTAAGCTCCCGCAGTTCCACCATTCAGATTACTGAATGTCGCGAGAGTCGCCAGCAACGTTCCAGACGTGTTGCGCACTTCGATGAACAGTCGATCGAACTGCGTGGTCGTGGTTGTCTCCGCGGTTGTGACGTTGAGCCAGAAAGACAATCCGGCCGCCGAACCGCTCGGAATGCTGATCTGCTGGAATGCGGCCCCGGTCTGATTGTTTGCGCTCGCGACTATCAAGTAACCGGTGCCGGTGTGCGGGAAGGCCCCGGTTGATCTCACCGCCGAACCCGAGAGCACCCACGGCGTACTGCTGCCCTCGAATCCGCCGTTGACGATCAATTCCGCGCTCGCGGAATTCACCGTCAATGTCACCGGAACATTCTGCGGCGAATTCGATGCTCCCGTTGCAGTGATCGTGATAGTGCCGTTGTAGGTGCCCGCCGCAAGTCCCGCGATATTTACCGAGACCGTTGTGGTCGAAGGAGCGGTGCCTGATGCCGGGCTCACCGAAAGCCACGTCGTGTTCGTAGTCGCCGACCACGTCAAAGTGCCGCCTCCGGTGTTGGTTATGCTGAGCGATTGATTCGCCGGATTAGCGCCGCCCGCGGTGGCGCTGAAGCTGAAGCTTGCGGGACTGACACCGATTGTGGGACCGGCAACGGTCGCCGTTGCGTTATAAATCACCAACGCGAAGTCCTGATCCGTGGTGTCGGCGTTACCGGGAACACCGTCACCCGCGATGTTCGTCGCTCGCACGGTGACCGTGATGTTTCCTGAAGTGCCCGCGGGAAGAAAGACCGACTCGAAGTTGTTTCGAGCGTCGGCGGTGCCTCCCGCTACTGAGTTGCCGCCCGAGAACACATTTCCTTTGAATGTTGTCGTGCCTACCGTGACTTCGAGATCGAGGTTATTGACATAGGGCGCACCAGTCGTCGGTCCGGGCGCGTCGGTCCACACAAGACTCACGCGCAACGGGAGACTCGTGTTAGCCACCGACCCGGTCGTCTGGAATGTTTGGCCGGTAGCGCCCAGCACTTGAGTTTGATCGACGAGAATGCGAGACGCTCCATCGAACGAGCGGCTGAAATCCATGCGACCCATTCCCTGATTGTTTGAAGGCAGCGTGTCGTTGGCGCCGACGCCGGTCATTCGAGTTGCCGAGTTGACCAGGAAGGCTTTCACCATCGCGGGACTTGGAGCCGCTAGTCCTTTGTTGAGGAAATCCTGATAGACAAGCGCCGCGCCTCCCGCTACCGCGGGTGTCGAATGCGAAGTGCCGCTCGACCATCCATAAAGAGTCTGTCCGGCGGGGAAGAATTGATTGCAGACGCTCGAGCCGTTGTAGTTCGATTGCGGAACGCCGGCTTCGATGTGAGTGCCAGGCGCCATGATCTCCGGTTTGGTGCGTCCGTCGCCGCCTGCTGAGTTAACCGGACCCCGGCTCGAGAATGAAATTACATCGTTAGCGCTGTCAGCTCCCGTGTTGGCGATACCACAGCCATCAGTGCCGGTCATTCGAACGTTTTCGCCGGCGCCGACTGTGATCACGTTCTTGGCGGTGCCGGGACTGCTCACCGTGTTCGCTCCCGAGCCGTCGTTGCCAGCGGCGAATACAATCGAGAGCTGCTGTAGTCCCGCGACGCCGGTTTGAGCATCTCGAACAATGCTGTCGTAGCTCTGCGCGTTGGTGTCGTAACGAGGAATGGGATTTCCGAGATTGTCCTGGAATCCCCATGAGTTGCTCGATATCCGAGCGCCCTGACCGTATGCGGTATTCTCCCAGGTCGTCCCGCTCGACGCGGTGCCGCCGAAGATGGCAGTTGAGCCCATCCGAGCGAAAGGCGCGATACCGAGGCCGTAATTAAAACCATTGGCATCTTCCACGGCGGCGCCCGTGCCGCTGTTGAATCCGCCGATGATGTTTGTATTCAGGAAGCCGTGTCCTCCCTGCGCGCCGGTCTGATTTGTCGGGTTATTTTGAAATACAACTCGCGCGGTTGGGAGGTCCGGGTGACCGGTGATCGAGGTTGCGTCGTCGACAACTTCGACCACGAATGAGCCAAACTGCGAACTTGTGAACCCTTTGTTTGCAAGAAAGGTCAGATAGCCCGGGCCTGTGGGAATATTACCGGACAAATTGCCCGCGAGAATCTGGCCTTGCGCCTCATCGAGTCGGCGCTTGATACCTCGCTCCTCGATGGCGAATACATTATTCATGCGCGCGATCTCGGCAAGCTTCGACGCGGAGACTGTTAGCTCAACGTTATTGTAGTTGAGTACGTCGTAGGAACTGACCACGTCATTTGCGATCTGGCGCAGGCGATCGATGGTTCGTCGAGAGCCTCGGCCGGCGATGACTTGAACCGTCACATCGATTGAGGAGTCCGTCGATGCCGTATGAGCTTGCCGCATGACCGGTGACATACGATACACAGGTTCGTAGTCTCCCAGAAATTGCACGGCTGAGTCTTCGCTCTTAAGCCGGACAAGTCCGGCGGCAGCCGCTGATTCCGCTCGCACGACATAAGCGTTTGAGGCAACGTAGCTGACCACTTCGGCGCCGGTCGTCCTAAGCTTGCGGAGCCATGAGTCCTTGATCGGTCCGGCAAACTGAATGATGTAGAGCCCACCGTGCGGCTCGCTGCCGGTCCTGACCGCGTCGGCCATATCAGTTTGGCGCAAGTCAGCAGGCAACGCAGCACTCAGCGCTTCGGGCTGGTTGGTATCAAGCGTAAAGCCGTTGAGATTGATCACGTCCTGGTCGTCGCGAACGGGTAACGAGAGTGCGGCTAGTGCGGCGCGTCCGCCCGCCGCGATCTCGTTAACGCGGACAACCTTAAAGCTTCCGTAATCGATCTCGCCGATGATGGCGCCGCGGTTCGCCAGATCGTTGTACACCGCGACTTCCTCGCTTGCGATTATCAGCTTGTGAACCGAGCCATCATTGATATAGCCATGATCGCCAGAGTCCGCGGTCGAAGCGTCTCTGCGTTGATCGTTCGGTGCTTGTTGTGTGAGGGCGCTCGTTCCAAGGAAGAACACGCCCAATGCGAGCCCGACAATAGTGAGATTCCAATGCTTCACGGTTTCTTTCTCCTTTCGGCCGCCTCGGCCTTTTTGGGGAGGCCCGAACCTCAAAGCATCCCGGATTTGGATCGGCAACCCTGTCAAATTTCACAGAGTCAGTTGACCTAAGCTTTCTCAGGTGCTCAGCAAGGATGGGACAAGCGGGGTAGTTCTCGTCGTGTTTGATTTAGTTATTCTTGGAGCCAGAGCAACACTTCAGACGAGGGAATCTATTGTAAGAAGGGTCTCTTGTCAAGAGTAATCTATTCTACTGAGTAGTCTGTTTTACCTGGCCACACTCGAAGAAAAGTGCCCGGTTTGAACTTGAGAGAAGTGCCCTCTGAAAAGAGATAGCAGGTTTCGCTAAACGATGGACTATCACCCAGACCGGATAACTCGAAAAGACTACTAGAAGTCGCCGGAAATAACGCAACCGCCGGCAGTCCAAAGCAGGAAGCCTCCTGACGGAGGTTGATGAATTCGGGGTGTTGTGGGTTATGAGCCGAGCTAGCTACCAGTTGAATCTGAAGATTACGCACCGCTGGCAAGGCGTCGGCCAACCGAATCTGCATCATTCGGCCGGACCTCCTCCAGCAGACGGCCGGGCTCTTGCGACATCCTTATCGCCCCGTTGAACGCCGCGCCTTCTTCGACAAGCAGGACAGGAGTGAGGACGTCGCCATGCACGCGGCCGGTCCTGCGAATCTCGAGCTTTGATCTCGCGATGATGTTGCCGCGCACCTCTCCGTGAACTACGCAAACGCCTACGTCGACTTGTGCCTCGAGTTGCCCCGATTCGCCGATGATGAGAGTGCCGCTCTCGGAGGTGAGCTTGCCGGTGGACTTGCCGTCAACCTGGAGCCTGTCCGCGAATGAGATGTCGCCATTGACTTCGATTCCGCGGCCTATCCACCCAAAATCAGAGTTGTTGGATTCGCCTTTTACTAGTTTCATCTCGGATATCCTTAATTCAAAAACTCACAAGAACTTTTGCGGGAGCAATTGAACCATCACTCAGTGAGGTCTCACTCTTTATCTTGAAGTGCCTTTCGATGTTGAGCAAGCGTTCGGGGCAGACAGGTTATACGCCGAGCATATCTTGGAAGTCAAGTATTGGTTAGTGGAATAAGGATTCGTACACGGTGACGATAGAAAGGCCGCAACCAGTCGTCGCTGGTTGCGGCAAGGTGCTCAAAGGTTCGGCATATCCTACTGAACCTTGACGTCGATTTGTCTGGGCTTGGCTTCTTCTTTCTTCGGAAGAGTCAGTCGCAGCACGCCATCCTTGAATTGAGCGTTGATCGCCTCCGGATTCACGTTGGGCGGGAGTGTGAACGAACGATAGAACTGCCCGTAGCTTCGCTCGACTCGATGATAGTTCTCACGCTTCTCTTCGTTTTCGACGCGCCGCTCGCCGGAAATGGAGAGGATATTCTCGTTTAGGTTGACCTTCACATCCTCGCGGCCGATTTCAGGCAGATCGACCTTGATGAGAAACGAGTCTTGATCCTCGTAGACATCGACGGCCGGCGTCCAGGCTTTCAATGCCGTGTCCTCGCGCGGGGCACCGAAGCTCTCGTCAAACAGTTGATTGATACCTCGCTGAAGCTCAAACAACTCCCGAATAGGGTTTGCGCTCATTGCTCGAAAGGCCCGAGCGGGCGCCATCTGCGTTCCAATCTTAGCCATAGTTCGACCTCCGTTGAAGATAATTATTGGAGCGGTCGAGCACTACCATAAAGATCACTGCCCTACGACTCCAATTTTCATATAATGCCCTCATAATAAAATCTGAGTTCGATCTTGTCAAGAATAATTTTGAACGAGTCTACATAGGTGCCCAGGTAAAGATGTGACAAGGAGAATCTGGAAGGGGCCGAGCTACTGTGCTAGTGAGCGTGTAATCGAGCTAATGGTCTGGAGGTGGTGATTGGCGCAATGGGCAGACAGACCGTCGATTACCTTCATTGTGATCGCTGGATCGTAGTAATTTGCGGTGCCGATCTGGATGGCTGTAGCACCGGCGATTATGAATTCGAGCGCGTCGTCGGTAGACGCAATTCCACCAATGCCGATCAGTGGGAGATCGACGGTCTTCGCCACTTCGTAGACCATTCGAACGGCGATTGGCCGGATCGCTGGACCCGACAATCCTCCCGTGCCGTAGCTCAATCGTGGGCGTCGAGTATTAACGTCGATGCTCATTCCGACGACAGTGTTGATGAGGGAAAGGCAATCGGCTCCGGCGTCTGCAATGGCTCGAGCAAGCTCCGCAACGTCCGTAACATTCGGAGAGAGCTTTACTATGAGCGGCCGGTTCGACGCTTGCTTCGCTCTAGAGGTGAGGCGCGCGGCGGCCGTAGGTGAGTTGCCGATCACGATCCCGCCCTCCTTCACGTTCGGACAGGAAATGTTTAGTTCGTAGGCCGCGATGCCTTCGCCGTCGTTGAGTATTTCGATGGCTTCGATGTATTCATCATCGGAATATCCAAATACGTTTGCGATGACCTTTGTGTCGTAACGTTTGAGGAGTGGCAATTTTTCTTCGACGAACGCGCGCGCTCCAATGTTCTGAAGCCCGATCGCGTTCAACATTCCACCGTGAGTTTCGACGATGCGCGGCGGAGGATTACCGGCAAGCGGCTTCGCGGAAAGCCCTTTGGTCACGAACCCGCCGAGGCGATTCAGATCTATCAACTCGGCGAATTCGAGCCCGTAACCGAAGGTTCCCGACGCTCCAAGCACGGGATTATTGAAGTAGATACCTGCGATTGTGACCGCAAGCCGTGGATCGTATTTGGTTGACATGCTCAAGATCAGGCGCGATTCAATGGCCCACAGCGCTAATGTCCCACCGAACTGATTTGGCGTTGAAGATGGAGCCGTCCGTGCAGACTCTTTTGTAAGATCCGTATCCAAGCGGCCCATCGGTCTTGACTTCGACAACGCAACCGACGCAAACGCCGAAACCGCAGCCCATCGGCGCTTCAAGGGAGACAATGCAACGTACCTCGAACTCTTCGGCCAGTTCGGCTACTCGCTTCATCATGCCCCATGGGCCGCAGGCGCAGATTGTTGCGCCTCTGCCTCCACCTTCTTTAAGAAGGCGTTCGAGTGGCGCGGTCACAAACCCACGTTCACCGGAACTGCCATCCACTGTGCTCAACACGAGGGGAAAACCGTAAGCGCGGAAGTCTTCTAGTCCGCACCCGGCAGCGGCACGGGCATTCGCTGCTCCGAAGAAAACTCTTGTGTCAACTCCGGCCTGCTTGAGTACTTCGCAGAGCATCAATACAGACGCGGATCCGATGCCGCCTGCTACAACAATCGCGCGTTCTTCATTGCTCGGAATTGGCCAACTATTCCCAAGGGGCAAGAGCGTTTCTATCTCGCCGCCTTCCCCGATCTGCGCAAGCGCCTCCGTTCCGCGTCCAAGAACCTGAAACAAGAAGCTGACCCGTCGGGGGCCATCGACGCGATATACCGCAAGAGCCCGCCTCAGTAATGGTTCAAACACTCCGCGTGGCTTCAACATCGCGAACTGACCGGGTCGCACTTCGACATCCTGGTTCAGTGCCAGCCTCAAGAGCCTATAACCAGGCGCGATCTCTTCGTTGGTTTCGGCAATGCCGACGATGTCGATCATCAGTTCTTCTGGATGTGCCGCGAACCTACAGCGTGTTCGAAGAGTCTAGCAAGTCGTTTGGGTTAACTCAACGAATGCTATCCGGAAAACGCACGCCGCTATTCTGACGCTTGCATTAATCAAAACTGCATCCTATCCTCAAGCCTTGGCCCGAAACCCACGATCGGAGACTCGAAATAGATGAAGGCTGCTGATGAAATAGTTGGCGAGGTCGAACTGTTGATAAATTCCAGCAAGTCTCGAGACGAAGTCCTTCGCGAGTCGGTTCAAATACTCAAACAAGCGCGTCACCACTATAACTGGGTCGGCATCTATTTGCTCGAGGGTGAAACGCTCGTATTGCACAACTATAACGGAAAGCCAACCGAACATACCCACATCCAGGTGGGACAGGGCGTGTGTGGCGTAGCGGTAGCAGAAGGAGCCAATCAGATTGTAGGTGATGTCACGAAACTGGATAACTACCTCGCTTGCAGCGTCGAGACTCGCGCCGAAATCGTTGTGCTCATTCGGCCCGGCGCTGACATCGTTGGCCAGATAGACATAGACAGCGATCTGGCGGATGCGTTCAGCAGCGAGGACGAGTCCTTGTTGTCGCGCGTGGCTGAGTTACTTGCGAGCAGGTTCTGATATCGATTCAGCCGCCCAATTCCCACCCGAACCTCTCCATACCTTTTCGTATGACCTCACACGATAAGCAGAGATTCGGACAGACGATCCTCAGTTTCCAACCGTCGGTTCGAAGGTCATAAGCGTAACAACGGCGGCCCTTTAGTGAGCACCGGGTCATCGGCTTCTGGGTGGCACGTCAATCGCCTCCTCACTCACATCGAGATTCATAAAACGTGAGCGGACACTCGGAGGGAAGACTTATGGCTACCAACGCAATTTCGGTCAAATCTGATGCCGGCCTAAACGCGGCGCTCGCTGGCGAGGCGATGAGCGGCTTTGAAGATCTCTATCGCAAACATTATCGCCGGGTCTATTCAATATGTCTGAGAATGACTGGCAATGTTGCCGAGGCGGAAGATCTGACGCAAGAGGTATTCATACAACTCCATCGGAAGATCGGTTCGTTTCGAGGTGAGGCGGCTTTTACAACGTGGCTGCATCGGCTGACTGTCAATCAGGTGCTGATGCATTTTCGCAAGCGCTCGGTGCGTTCTGAGTTGACCACCGATGACGGAGAGATGCCCGACTCGATCGACCCTGAGACGATCAATCCAGAAGCGATGCCGATCGTCGATCGCATAGGACTCGAGAGTGCGATCAGCCAACTTCCCAACGGCTATCGAACCGTGTTCGTGCTGCACGATGTCGAAGGCTACGAGCACGAAGAGATTGCCAGGTTGCTGGGATGCAGCGCCGGTACATCCAAGTCACAATTGCACAAGGCGAGATTGAAGCTTCGACGACTTCTCCTTCAGCGCGCGAACGCAGCGTAGTGCGAGTGATATTTGCGCATCCACGGCCGCGGGTTCTTTAAGCCCGCGGCCTTTTTTGGGTGCGCACAGTGGCACGGGGTTTCATTTAGGATTCTAATCTCTCTAGAACGGGCGGGTCCATAAACAAGCAATCGCCCCACTGGGTCGGTTAACTTCACGAACGGCCGGTGGGCGCGGTGTTCCGAGAACGTTAGCACCAGACTTTCCTTTACGACCGACCCGCTTCGAAGAAACTGTTCGCGGCTTACTTTTGGATAGAAACCGCCAATACTGGAAACCGCATAGCCATTCAGACTAGGTACTTAGTGCCCACTCCGGCATTCATTCTTGGGTTTTCTTCGCTTCGGTACTTAGGTAACGTGATGTGTAATACTTTGTTGTGCAATGGGTTAAGGCAGTGTTACCGGCTCCAACCTGCGTGCGGAATTGTAGCGTCATCTTCTGGCACGGTAAGTGCCCGATGAGATCGGGAAAATCTGTCGGCTATCTTTAATACTGAGGATGGTTTTGTTTTGGCAGCGACGATTGGCACTTTTATTCCTTCTTTTTTGTCAGGTTATTTTGGGATTTGTTAAGGGTTCCTGCCGCTGGAGATGCGATGTCAAGTAGGCCGCAAGGCAAATTCATGATTTGAATTTGAGTTGCGGCGCTCAAGGGTCCGAAGACATCGACAGGTTGAGATCATAGGGGTTGAATGGAACCACCGGCAGCCGCGTTGGGCGAGGGGTTCTACATTCTTTCAGTCCGGCGTCGTAGTCGGGCAAGGCGCTATTGATAGGATTTCCAAAAACGGAGAGGGGTAGACGATGAAAACAAGACGAGTAGTTTTCTTGGCAGTAGTGCTGGTGGCCATCGCGGCGCTGACGGTGCCGTTGATAGGTCGTAGCGCGCACGCATCGAATGTGGGGAGCGCGCAACCG
>Ga0070705_100001267_pt1 | contig 13633 bp, 13 predicted proteins | sample KBSK5253metaG_FD_65455 | JGI IMG/M metagenome (GOLD analysis project Ga0070705, IMG submission 65455) | Corn, switchgrass and miscanthus rhizosphere microbial communities from Kellogg Biological Station, Michigan, USA - KBS K5-25-3 metaG | ecosystem: Host-associated > Plants > Roots >... | reverse complement strand
GGGAACTGCTGCACCCAGATGTGCTGGAAGATGCCGAGGACCGACATCTTGCCCGATTGATCGACCAATGCGTAGTCGGCGACGACGGCGAAGTCGAGGTGCACTATTTCTTCGCCACCGGGACGCTCACCTTGGTCCGATCCCAGGTAAACGTGATCGTCCTTGGTGCCGCCGCCGGCTCGAATGCGATCGTGAACTGTTCGACGGGCTGAGCGACGGTTTCGACCTTCGCGTCCACGTGCACCAGGTCCTGGTCCGCGTGGTACTCGGTGCCCCACTCCCCAGTCAGCTTGTTGATGATCAGCTTCCAGCCGGTGGGCGTGGGGAGCGTCCACAGCGTGTACATGCCGGCGGGAACCGTCGCACCGCCGATGGTGAGATCCACGGGTGTGTTGAACTGCGTGGCGGCATTCGCCCCGGTGCGCCACGGGGTGTTCCACGGGACGACGTTGCCGAAGATCTGCCGGCCGCGCTTCATCGGCCGGCTGTAATCCACCCAGACATTCGCGCCGCCGACGGTCGCGCGCGCGGTGTCACGAACCGAAAGCTGCCCCAGCGGACGCGTCGCAAACGCGGCCGTGAGGGCGGCGAGGTTTGGAATGGACGGCACGCGCTGGACCTCGACCTGCACCGTGCTGCCCTTGCCCGTGAGCCACACCAGTCGACCCTGCCGGTCGAGCCGGAACGTGAAGGGTCCGAGGCCGGCCAGCTGCCCATCGGTGAAAGTGAGGACGAGCGTGTCGCCGCCTCGCTTGCGCACATACCCGCCGCTCATGGAGTTGGCGCCGGTAAGGGCGGCGATGGCGATGCTGTCGCGCCCAGTCGCGCGCGCTTGGAGCCCGATCTGCTCCACCAGCCCGTAGATGTGCAACGCGTAGGGGATCGTGCCTTTGGGCACGGCTACCCGGGTCGTCACGACGCTGTCGCCGCGCGGATTAGCGACGAACGCGCTGTCGCCGACGAACTCGACGGTGCCCTTCGTCTCGGCGGGTCCGGGACCACCACCGATGTTGTGCGTCACCAGCTCGAAGCGGCGAATCGATCCGTCGGGATTCAGGTCGGCGGTATAGATGCGATGCACGCTGCGGGGCGAGCGATTCACGAACTCTCCGCGCAGCTGGGTCGCCGTGCGGCGGTACTGCTCGAGCGCCAACGTGTCGTTCCCGATGCGGACGACGAAGGCTCCCGAGTCCTGGACTGCGATCGACAACGTCAGTAACAACACAATCATACAAATCCTCCGGTCACGAGACGCGTATTGACTTGATTTCGTCGTTGCCCTTGATGGCGTTGACGACGTCCATCCCCTTGTTCACCTGACCAAACACGGTGTGCACACCGTCGAGGTGCCGCTGCGGTGAGTGACAAATGAAAAACTGACTGCCGCCGGTGTCCTTTCCGGCGTGCGCCATCGAGAGCGTGCCGGCGACGTGCTTGTGCGTGTTCTTCGCGGTTTCGCACTTGATCGTGTAGCCTGGGCCGCCGGTGCCGACCGGTCCCTTGCCGGTCTTCGAGTAGGGATCGCCGCCCTGGACCATGAAGTTGGGGATCACGCGATGGAATCTGGTCCCATCGTAGAAGTTCGAGTTTGCGAGCTTCTCGAAGTTCGCCACTGTGCCGGGGACCTCGTCGGCGAACAGCTCCACCTCGATGGTGCCCTTGGCCGTCTCGATTACCGCCTTCTTGTTCGGCATCTACGTTCCCGCGTTGAGGTTGTCTTCCACGTGCTGCACCGTCTTCATGCCGACGATCGCGCACGCGATGTCGGTCCGGTCGAGCACGAACTTGAGCGCCAGCTGCGCCGCGCTGAGCCCCGACTTCTCGGCCAGCTCTTTGACGCGCTGACCGAGGGCGGTGAGCTGCGCGACGTACGGCCGCGGCATGCGCGCGCGGATGTCGCCGTGCTCCCACGTCGCGTCCGGCGCGTACCTCCCGGCCAGGAATCCGTTGGCCAACGGCTCCCGCACGATAACCCCGACGTTGGCCGTCCGCGCGGCCGGGAAGAATGCGTCCTCAGCCTCCCGTCGCGCCAGGTTATACACGATTTGCACCGTATCCGGCATGGTGGCATTGACGGCGGCAATCCCCTCTTCGGGCGGGTGCACCGACACGCCGTAGAACCGGATCAGTCCTTCGCGCTTGAGCTGCTCCAGCACCTCGTACGTCTCCATCGTCGAGATGACGTTGATCGGCGGGTTGTGGAGCTGCAGGAGATCGATGTAGTCGGTGCGCAGCCGCGCCAGGGAGCGCTCCACGGCGAAGCGGACGTACGGCGCCGTGAAGTTCGCGTCGTGCGTGACGGGGAGCACGGCCCCGCGTTCGATCTCCTCGAGCGGGCGGCCGACCGCTTGCGCGATGCGCTCGCGCAGCAGCGGGTGGATGTCCCGGTTGTAGAAATTGCCCCCGACCTTGGTCGCCACGATCACTTTGTCGCGGACGCCCTGGAGCGCTTCGCCGACGACCTCTTCAGAGTGCCCGTGACCGTACACATCGGCCGTATCGAAGAACGTGCACCCCAGATCGTACGCGCGCCGGACGGCGCGGCGCGACTCGGCGTCGTCGGTCGGTCCATACGAGTTACCGAAGGCGTTGCCGCCGATCGCCCACCCGCCGAAGCCGATCTCGCTGACCTCGAGGCCCGTGCGCCCGAGCACTCGCGTGTTCACGCGAGGAGCGTGGCGAGGGCATCGGGGGCGTTGACCGGCAGGGAGCAGGTCGTGCCCACACAGACCGTGGCGGCCGGCGCGTCCGCCACCTTCCGAACCACGACCTTCCGCGGGCGAGAGGTCTGCAAGGCGAGTAGGTGCATCGCGCACGCCGGGCCCTCGCCCGCGGGGCCCGCCACCTCGATACGCGTGACCGGGTGGATGGCCCAGTCGGCGGCGCGAAGCAGCGTCGCGCCGTGCAGCGACAACTCCGCCGCGCTTCCCGCGAAGGCGCCGAGCTGGCGGTCGAGCTGGGCACGCCACTCGGGGCTGTCGGTAATGGCCCAGAGGCGCGCCAGAACGAGCGCGGCGACCCCGTTGGGTGAGGGCGTCGGCGCGTCCTGGACCGGCTTTCCGCGAGTGGCGAGATAAGCGACCCCGGTCCCGCCCGCGGCGACGTCGAAGTAGCCGCCGGCGGCGCCGTCCCAATGAGCGGCGGCGCAGTACGTCATGACGCTAGTCGCGCGCTCGAGCCAGGCGGCGGTGCCGGTCGCCTCGTAGGCGTCGAGGAACGCCGCGGCCGCCTGCACGTTGTCGTCGAGCATGCCGCGTGGCTCGGCGCGACCGAGGACATGACACATCCCACGCCCCACGTCCCACGCCCCAGCCCAGATGCGCTCCAGGACTTTCAGGGCGAGCGCGTTGCACTCCGCCCGGTCGAGCACCGCGCCGGCGTGCAAGAACGCTGCCGCCATCATCGCGTTCCAGTTGACGTACGCCGCGCGGTCCACGAAGGGAGCCTGGCGTTTGTCGCGCGCGGCCTTGAGCTTCCGCATCGCGTCCGCGAGCAGCGACCGCTCGTCATCCGCGGGGTCTTGCTTCCACCACAACACGTTCTTTTTGGGGTTGTGGTGCATCTCGCCCGTTTCCGCGATATCAAAAACGCTCGCAACCACCGCGCCTTCTTCCGTCGTTAGCTCCGCCTTCGCTTCTTCAAGCGTCCAGGTCCAGTAGTCGCCGTCGTCTCCGAAGGCGACGTCGGCATCCTGAGATGTGTAGAATGCGCCGCGCTCGCGATCGGACAACGCTTCGAGCACCCAGTCGACCACACCCGTGGCGACCTCGCGAAACAGGGGTGTGCCGAGCGCTTGGTATGCCGAGAGGTAGGCGCGCAGCAGCTCGGAGTTGTCGTAGGCCATCTTCTCGAAGTGCGGGACGATCCAGCGCTCGTCGGTGGCATAGCGGTGGAATCCGCCGCCCAGGTGGTCGCGGATCCCGCCCCGGGCCATCGCCGTGAGCGTTTTCTCGGTCGTCTCGCGCTGCCAATCGAGCTTGGTATCGTGCCACCGCGTCAGCAGGAACTCGCAGGCGGCGGGATGGGGGAACTTGGGCGCCGAGCCGAAGCCGCCGTAGCGGATGTCGAACAGTCGCGCCATCTGATCCGCGCCGTTATCGATGAGGGCGGCGGTGACCACGCCGGGCTTCCCTTCGTTCAGGGATTCGGTGACGTGCTGGCGGATGGCACTGGCGTTGGTCGCGATGCGCTGGCGGTCTTCACGGTAGACGCGGGCGACCTGCAGCAGCACGGAGCGAAACCCGGGACGGCCATAGTGATTGTTCTCGGGCGGAAAGTACGTGCCGCCGAAAAAGACTTCGCCCTCTGGGGTCAGGAACGCCGTGAGGGGCCAGCCCCCCTGGCCGGAGAGCGCTTGCACGGCGCGCTGGTAGCGCGCGTCCACGTCGGGGCGCTCGTCGCGGTCCACTTTGACGCAGACGAAATCGCGATTCAAAACTTCCGCGACGCCTGGGTCCTCGTACGACTCGCCGTCCATCACGTGGCACCAGTGGCACCACACCGCGCCGATGTCGAGGAGGATCGGCTTGTCCTCGGTGCGCGCCCGCGCGAACGCCGCGTCGCCCCACGGGAGCCAATGCACGGGTTGATGAGCGGCGGACTTGAGGTAGGCCGAGGCTTCGGTGGAAAGCTGGTTCACGACCGGTCGCTGAGGTATCTGAGTGCCACCAGACTCATGAGCTCCGCGCCGATCACCAGCGACTCCTCGTCGATATCGAAGCCGGCGCTATGATGCGGCGAAGCCTTCCCAGTCTTGGGCCCCGAGCCGACGAACGCGAAGCACCCAGGCACCTTCTGCAAGAAGTACGACATGTCCTCACCGCCCATCGTGCGCACACCCGACTTGACGTTGTCCGTGCCGACGACCTTGGCGGCGACCTCAGCCATCAAAGCCGCCATGCGTTCGTCGTTGACGAGCGGGCCGGAGAGGCGGCGATACCGCACCTCGGTGCGCGCGCCGAACGCTGCGGCGATCCCCTGCGCCGTTTCTTCGACGAGTCCCGGCGCGTCGTGGTAGAACTTCCCGCCGAAGGTCCGAACGGTGCCGCGCAAGTCGGCGCGGCCGGGAATGACGTTGAACGCGTGTCCGGCGTTGACTTGCGTGACAGAGACGACGCCTTCTTCCAATGGATTGCGGCGCCGAGCCACGAGACTCTGGAGTGCCGTGACGACATGCGCCGCAACGAGGACCGGATCGACGGTCTGATGCGGCGCGGCGGCGTGGCCGCCGCGCCCCAGAATCGTGATCTCGAACTCGTCCACCGACGCCATGATCGGGCCGGGCATCACGCCCACGGTGCCGACAGGCAGGTCGTTCCACAGATGGATTCCGAACGCGGCATCGACCGTGGGGGCGTCGAGCACACCGTCGGCGATCATCGCCTGCGCGCCATGCGAGACCTCCTCCGCGGGCTGAAAGGCCAACTTGACCGTGCCGCCGAGCCGCAGCCCGCCGAGTCGCCGGGCGACCTCGAGCCCGATCGCCACGTGCCCGTCGTGACCGCAGGCGTGCATCTTGCCCGGATGCTTCGAACGGTAGGGGACGTCGTTCGTTTCCTCAACGGGCAACGCATCCATGTCCGCGCGCAGCAACACGCAGCGACTATTCTCAACCGGCCGCACCGCCACGACGCCGGTCTTCCCGACGCCCGACTTCACTTCATAGCCGAGGCTCTTGAGTCGCTCGGCGACGAGCGTCGAGGTCCGAGTCTCCTCGAACCCCAGCTCGGGGTGTTGGTGCAGGTCGCGGCGCGTCGCGACCAGGCCCGACCGATCGACCGGAGGGAGATTCATACGGTGCTGCTCGGACAGAGCTTGTTCACCACGCACGCTTCACACTTGGGTCGCCGAGCAATGCACACCTGCCGGCCATGCTGGATCAGGGTGTGCGACCACCAAGTCCACTTGTCTCTCGGGAGCAGCTCCATCAGGTCGCGCTCGATCTTCACCGGGTCGTCCTGCTTCGTGAGTTTGAGCAGGCGACTGAGCCGGTGTACGTGGGTGTCGACCACGACGCCTTCATTCTTCTTGAACCAAGTCCCGAGGATCACGTTGGCGGTTTTGCGCCCGACCCCCGGAAGCGCGGTCAGGGCGTCCATGGTGTCGGGGACTTGGCCGCCGTGCCGCGCCACCAGGGCCTGCGCCATCCCGATGATCGACTTGGTCTTGTTGCGAAAGAAGCCGGTGGACTGGATCTCCCGCTCCAGGATCTGCGGGTCGGCCGCCGCGTAATCGGCCGCCGTCCGATACTTCGCGAACAACGCTGGCGTGACCATGTTCACGCGCGCGTCGGTGCACTGCGCCGAGAGAATCGTGGCGACGACCAGCTCGAGCGCACTCGAATGATTCAGTGCGCAGGTCGCGTCGGGATAGGCGCGCTCCAACCGCGCGACGATCTTGCGCGCCCGAGCCTTGCGCTCGGCCTGGCTGCTTTTGGTTTTGGCGCTCATGCGTAGACGAGGAACCGCTCGACGTCCCGCGTGTTGAGCACGTCCTCCGCCGTGAGCCAGCCCTTCCGCGCGATAGCGACCCCCATGGCCACGTTCGTCATGCCGGAGACCGAGTGCGCGTCGGCACCGAGCGAGATGGTCACGCCCAGCTCGCGGGCGCGCCGCAGCAGGCGCCAGTCGAGATCGAGCCGGTGGGGATCGGCGTTCAGCTCGACGGCGACGCCGCGCTCGGCGGCGCGCTGCAACACGCGCTCCAGATCGATCGCGTAGGGCTCGCGTGCCAAGAGCAACCGGCCCGTGGGGTGGCCGAGGATCGTCGTGTGCGGATCATCGAGCGCGCGCAGCACACGCTCGGTCGTCTCGGTTTCGCTCATACCGAAGCGGGTGTGGATCGACGCGATCACGAAGTCGAACTGGTCGAGCACCGCCGCGCCGTAGTCGAGTGAGCCGTCGGCGAGAATGTCGGCCTCGACACCTTTCAATACGCGGAAGTCACTGAAGCGGCGATTCACCGCGTCGATCTCCGCGTGCTGGCGGGTCACGTCTTCGCTGCGCAGTCCGCCCGCGTACGCCGACGACTGGCTGTGATCGGTGATCCCGAGCCACTCGTAACCCTCGGCGCGACAGGCCTCGGCCCATTCGGCGACGGTCGTGGTCCCGTCCGAGTAATTGGTGTGGCAGTGCAGCAGGCCCTTCAGGTCGCGCTGCTCGACGAGGCGCGGCAACCGGCCCGCGGCGGCCGCTTCGATCTCGCCCATCCCTTCGCGCAGCTCAGGCGGGATCCACGGCAGGCCAGCGGCGCAATAGACGCTTTCCTCGTCGGGCCACGGGCCCGTGCCGGCCAAGCGGGCTTCCAGCCCGGCCAAATGATCGACGGACCCGGTGGCGCGCACCAAGGCCAGGCCCGCCTCCGCTTCCGTGGCGAGGAACACCTGAGCGACCGCGCCAGACGCGAACCGTAGCGTGATCGCGCCTTCCTGGCCCCCCAGCTCGATGACCCCCGGCGCATCGTCGAGGCGGTGAATGAGCGCCTCACGCATGCCGTTGCCCTCGTGGATCACGACGAAATCCAGGTCGCGGATCAACTCGAGACGGCGCCGCACGGCCCCGGCGATCTCGACACGCCGGACCCCCTCGAGGGCAGCCAGCGCCTGGGCGATGCCCTGCGCCTCGTCCAGCGCATGGTGCAGCAGGCGCACCTCGCTCGCCTGGCGCAGGGCCGCGATGCCTTTGCGCACGTTCTCTGCCGTCTTCCGGCCGAAGCGGGGCAAGGCGGCGAGCCGGCCGTCGCGGGCGGCATCCTCGAGCTCGGCGAGCGAGTCGATGTGCAGGCGCTCGTGGATCTGGCGGACCTTAGCGACGCCGAGTCCTGAAATACGCAGCATCTCCGCGAGCCCCGGCGGGATCTGCTCGCGCAGCTCGTCGAGCGTGCTCGACCGTCCCGTCGCTTCGAGCTCACGACGCGCCGCGTCCTGGTAGAAGCGGACGCGCGCGGCGCTCTCTCCTTTGAGCTCGAGAAACGCGGCGATGTGCTCGAGGACTGATCGAACGGCGAGCCTATCCATACCAGGCAATCGTAACACGGGAAGGCTTCCTAGGCGACGTCCGCGAAGCGCTCCATCTCGGGAAGGAACGCGAGGAGGCGACAGGTGAGCAGGAGCAACTCTCCGGCGTTCGCGAGCGAGTAGAGTCCCGCCTCCGCACCGCCCGAGAGCATCGGACTGAATCGCTCGCTGCCGTCGTCGCGCGCTGCCGCGACCTCGATCTCACTCGCCGTGGCATCATCGGCATCAGCGTGACCCTCGAGACCCACCGCGCTGAACCCGGCGCGCCCTTCGCGCATTCCGAATACTGCGAGCACCGCGATCTTGCCCAGCTCCGCCGCTTCGGTGACGAACAAGCCGTCGAGGGGCTCTGGCGCGCCGTCTACCGTGGGCGTCCCCCAGACTTTCAGCTCGGGGAGCTGCAGATAGAGAGATTGATGCGGCAAGTGTGACGTGATCGAGTTGCCCACAGACGCCCGTTTCAACGTCTGCTCGCTCACGCTGTACACCGTGCCCCCCGCCGTCCAATGTCGATAGGCGTGGTGCAGCATCAGCATGTGGGCCTCGAGCGCATCGGCACCGGTGCCGTCCGGCGCAATCTCGCGCAACAGCCGGCCCACAGGTTCAAGCAGCACGAAACGGTCGCGATCGGCCGACGAGAGTGCATCGCTCTCCAGCGCCTGGGCAATCGCCGGAAAGCGGTCGCGAGCGAGCTCGCTGAACGCGAGCGCGAACGGCGTGGGTCTCATTCCCTTGGCAGAAACCCGTCCAGGGCGCGGACGAACTCGTCCGTGGCCTCGACGTGGGGGCAGTGTCCGACGGGGAGCTCCACCAGATCGGCCCCGAGGATCTCCGCCAGCTCGCGGGAGCCGGCGATCGGGATGGGATCGAACGTGCCGTGGAGAATCAGGGCCTGGGGCCTGGGGCGTAGGGAGCGCAGGCGGGGCCGCAGATCGTACTCGCCCAGGCTGTCCCAGACGGCTTGCTGGGTGCGAGCGTTGACCCTGAAGGGCGTGAGGTTCTTGGCGTCCCGGAAGTCGCGGAAGTAGCCGGCGACGGAGAGCTCGAAGGCTCTCCGTTGGTCGCGCACCCCCGTGGCCCGCAGTTCCTCCCGCGCCCGCAGGATCTCCGGCGCGGCCATGCGGCGGGCGAACTCCTCCTCGAACTGACGTCGAAGGGCGACCGTAGGGGAGGCGGGCGACACGAGGGCGAGGCGCTCGACCCGCTCGGGGTGCTCCAGCATATAGAGGAGGGCGAGCAGGCCGCCCCACGAGTACCCGCAGAGCGTGAGCCGGTCGATCGCGAGGGAGACCCGTATACCGTCCAGATCGGCGACGTGCTCGCGCCAGCCGACGGGGGTCTCGCGCGGCACCGGCGATTGGCCACCGCCGCGTTGGTCATAGTAGAAGAGCTCGCGGCCCTTCGCGAGTAGATCGTATTGCGGGAGCAGGTAGTCGTGGTGAGCGCCAGGGCCGCCGTGCAGCACCACGACGAGAGGTCCGGCACCTACGCGGCGGGTGAAGAGACGAGGTTCTACAGGAGCACCGCCAGCGCGTCGGCGACTTCCTTCACCTCGGCGTATTGCTTCTCTCCAAAGCCCGCCGGGACGTCCGAATCGATGTCGATCTGACCGATGATATGATCACCGCGGCGGATCAACACGACCAGCTCCGACTTGGTGAAGGTGTTGCAGGCGAGATAGTTGCCGGCGGCGCTCACGTCCGGGACGTTCTGATCCTGCTTGGCCGAGACGGCTGTCCCGCACACGCCCACGCCGACAGGAATGCGCGTGTGCTCGGTATCGCGCCCCGCGTGGGCCTCGAGCACCAACTCGGTGCCGTGCAGCATGTACGCGTAGACAGAGGTGTAGGGTGCGCCCAGCGCGCGGAGGCGGTCGCACGCCATCTGGAGCAGGCTGTGACGGCCCGTGTCGTGCAGATGTGCGGCGCGCAGCGCGCGCACGATCTTGCTCGCCTCGGACACGACGGTCACGACGCGCGCTTCCCCAGGACCGCGGTGACGTGCTGCGCCACGCCGCCGCGCTTGACGACGATCACGACCGTATCGCCAGGCTGATGGCTGCGTAGCGCGTCGGTCATGTCGTAGAGATTGGCGATGACCTTCGCCCCGATCCCCGTGATCACATCGCCCGCGGCCAACCCCGCTTGCTCGGCGGGACTTCCAGCGCGCACGCCGGTGATCCGCACCCCCCCCGGGGACCCCGTCATATCGGGGATCGTGCCGAGGTAGGCGCCGTATCCCGACCCGCCGGCGGTGGCCTGGGGACGCGGCGCGTCCACGAACGTGAGGGGGCCGGCGCGGTTCGCGAGCGTCCACGCGAGGTCGGCGACGAACCCGGCGACCTGCGCGAGCCCCGACGCGTTGATCTTGCCCCAATCGTCGCTGGCGCGGTGATAGTCCTCGTGCAGGTCCGTGAAGAAGTGCAGCACCGGGCGCCGCGCGGCGAAGAAGACGGCGTGGTCGCTCGGTCCCCAACCGTCACCCGACGCGCGCAGGTCGAAGCGGGGCGGCGTGTTGAGCGAATCGAGCAGGGCGGGGAACTCCTTCGCGGTCGCCGCGCCCAGCGCCAGGAGCCGCGCGCCGCGGAGCCGGCCGACCATGTCCATGTTGAGCATCGCGTAGATCGAGTCCACCGGCTGCGGCACCGGATGCTGCACGAAGTAGCTCGAGCCGAGCGTCCCCAGCTCCTCGCCGCTGAAGGCGACGAACACGATGGTCCGCGTCGGCTGCCGGCCCGCGAGATGACGCGCGACCTCGAGCAGCGCGGCCGTACCCGAGGCGTTGTCGTCGGCGCCGTTGTGCACGCGGTCGCCAGAGTCGGGGTCCATGGCACCGAAGCCGCCGAGTCCCAGATGGTCGTAGTGCGCGCCGATCACCACGACTTCCCCGCGCAGTGCGGGGGACGTACCCGGCAGGATTGCCACCACGTTGCGCGTCGCGGTGCCGCCGAGCTTGGTGTGGAGCACCGCCGGGGCGTCGGGGGGTATCGTGAAATCCTGGAATGCTACCTGGAGTCCGGCGCGGGCGAAGCCGTCCCGGATGTACGTGCCGGCGCGGCCCAAGCCGGCGGTTCCCACGCCGCGCCCCTCTTGGCGGTCGTCGGCGAGGAAGCGCACATCCGCGAGCGCGCGTCGTGCGGAGGGACTGAGCGTGTCCTGCCTGGCGGGCGCGACCAATGTCGACGTGACGAGCAACACGACAGCGATCATCACGTAACGCTAGCCACCCCGTCCCGCGTCGGGAAGCGTTAGATTGCTCCGCTCCCATGATCGTCCCCCAGACGTTCGCCACTCTCTTCGCGCGCACCCTGGACCTGTTTCGCGACCCCACCGCGAAGGAAGGCCAGAAGGTGCAGTTCCGCGCGTTGGTCGAGCTGCTCAAGCTCGATGCGGTGACAGTCACCGTTGATGGAGGGCGGCTGGCGGTCAACGGCATACCGCTCGAGGGCGCGGCGTACGCGGTACTCGCCCAACGACTGGAGTTCCACTCGGTGGGCGAGATACGGATCCCGGCGGCCCCGCCCGCCGCGGAGATGTTCGAGCTGCTGAAGGCCCTCGCCGATCAACCTGGGGAAGGCGACGTCTCCACCCGTCTTCGGTCGACAGGCGCGCAGCAGATCAGCGTGGGGATTCAGGCCTCGGTGTCGCACGACGTTGCGGCCGCCCCTGCCGCCGCCGCTCCCCCGCCGCCGCCCCCTCCGCCGGCCGACGTCCCCGCCATCCTAGAGGACGAAAGCCCGGCCGCGTTCGCCCCCGCCACCGCGGCGTCCCGTTCCTCCACGGACATCCTGGCGGAGCTGCAACGCAAGCCGACAGGCCCCCAAGTCCCCGACTTGCTCGCCGTCCTCAGCCGCCAGCTGGAGACCGCGATGAAGGCGAACCGGCTCGAGCAGGCGCTGGCGATCGTGGCGGGCATCGTGCGGGCCGAGCAGTCGATCGGCGACGAAGCACGCCGGCGCCAGTATTCCATCGCGCTCAAGCGGATCTACACGAAGCCGTTGCTCGAGGGGATCGCACATCTGGTACCGATGCCGTCGCAGCGCGACGCGGCGCTGCTCGCGCTGCAGCGGGCGGGGGAGGGTGGCGTCGAGGTGCTGCTCGACCTCCTCGTCGCCGCGCCCACCATCGACGAGCGGCGCGGCATCTTCCAGGCCCTGACGGGCATGAAGGAAGGCACCGACCAGCTGGTCCACATGCTCGGTCATCACCAATGGTTCGTGGTGCGCAACGTGGCGGAGCTGGTGGGGGAGCTGGGGCTCGAGGAGGCGGTGCCGGCGCTCGCGCGCCAGCTCGACCACGAGGATGAGCGCGTGCGCAAGGCCGTGGCGCTCGCGCTGGCGAAAACCGGCTCCCGCTCGGCCGCCGAGCCGCTCAGGCGGGCGCTCAAGGACAAGTCTGCCGAGGTACGAATTCAGGCGGCCGTCGGCGTCGGAGGCCGCAAGGCGAGCGCGCTCGCCATGCCGCTCGTGGTCGCGATGGGGGAAGAAGAGGACGAAGCCGTCGAGCAGGAGCTGATGTTGGCGCTGGGGCGCATCGGCAGCCCCGACGCGGTGCAGGCGTTGATCAAGTTCGCCCAGCCGGGCGGCAAGCTGTTCGGTCGCAAGCCGACGGCGTTGCGGGTCACCGCCGTCGAAGCGCTCCGCCTGGCGGCGACGCCGGCGGCCATCGGCACGCTCGAAGGCCTGGGGGCGGACAGCGACAAACAGGTCCGTGCCGCCGCCCAGGCGGCGTTGCGGGATTTGAAACAGAAGTAAGGATGTATTAGCGTGGGGGCCATGGACGACGCCCCGCGTCCTTCCAGCTCCCGGCTCCATCCCGTAAAGGTGTACGGCGGCGGCGGCGCATCTCCCCCCGCGGCAAGCAAACGAGCGAGCCCGGTGCTCGCCGGCATCCTCTTCGGCATTCCCGCCGCGGTCGTGTGGGCCCTGATCGTCTACTTCACCGGCTATGAAATAGGTTGGGTCGCCTGGGGGGTCGGCGCCCTCATCGGTCTCGCCGTGGCGAAGTCCGCGCACGAGCCGAACGCGTCGCTCGGCCCGACCGCAGCAGCGCTCGCGGTCGCGTCCCTAATCCTGGCGAAAGTGCTCATGGCGGAGTTCGCGGCCCCAGCGGTTCTGAAACAGGAAATCCTCACGAACCGCGAGGCCACCGCCGCGATGTTCCTCGTCGACATGCGCATCCACAAGTCGTTCTCTCCCGAGGTCCAGGCGGCACTGGACCAGCGCGAGAGTCGCCCAGACGCTCTTTCTGACGCGCAGCAGTACCAACTGATACAGCAGCTGCAGTCCGAGGCGCTGGCGCGGGCCGCTGCGGCCACGCGAGCGGAGCGGGACCGAGTGGTGCGCCTGGGTGCGGCAGGCATCCTCGACGCGATGGGGTTCTTCGGTGTCCTGAAGAAGTCGTTCAGTCTCTGGGATGCGCTGTGGTTCGGTCTCGCGATCTCGAGCGCGTTCAAGGTCGCGCAATCGGGGAGCGCGTAGCTCGACCCCATAGATGAAGCGGCGCGAGTTCACAGCGGCCTCGACGTCTGCATTGGCAGGGAGTCTCCTGCCGGGGCCGACGCAAATACGGGGTGCGCCCCCGCGCCCCTCCCCGTCCCAGCTCGGGTGGCAGCGCGACG
>Ga0070705_100001264_pt1 | contig 13644 bp, 10 predicted proteins | sample KBSK5253metaG_FD_65455 | JGI IMG/M metagenome (GOLD analysis project Ga0070705, IMG submission 65455) | Corn, switchgrass and miscanthus rhizosphere microbial communities from Kellogg Biological Station, Michigan, USA - KBS K5-25-3 metaG | ecosystem: Host-associated > Plants > Roots >... | reverse complement strand
TGGCGGAGGCGTGTGGGAATCGAACCCACCCAGGCCGCCTCTCGGCGACCCGCAACGGGTTTGAAGCCCGCGAGAACCACCAGGCCCCCTGCGCCTCCCGCCGACTGTGAAACTAGCAAGTCAATTAACGATGGCGCAAGCAGAAGCCATTTTCCATTCTTCATTTTCTATTTTTCATTTGCCATTTCTTGATCGATCCTAATGACCAATGGAAAATGGAAAATGGAAAATGGAAAATATGAGGACTAACGGCTCGTCTTTTTCTGCACCCGTCGAAGGAACCGCTCCATCTCAACCGCGGCGCGTACGTGTGTTCCCTCGCCGATCTTCTCGAATCCGTCGTGAGCCTCGACCGTAAAGTTGATCGTATTCTCGCTCACCTCGATGACCTCGGCGCGAGTTGTTACCTTCGCGCCGACGGGAGTCGCCGCAAGGTGCTTGACGTTGACTACGACTCCAACCGTAATCCAACCTTCGGGCAAGTATTCTTGAATTGCCGCCGCGGCGGTGTTTTCCATTTGATAGATCATGATCGGCGTACCGAAGACTTCGGGCATTTGCTCGTGAAAGTGCGCTACAGTCATGTCTCTGGTCACTTCGATTTCCTGAGTAGCCGTTGCTCCGACAGGTATGTTAGCCGTTCCGTTCATCCTCACCTCGCTCGCTGGTCTAATGTTCAGAGGGCGTCATTCTAGCTTGATGGAATTCAAAAAGAAACGTGACGACCCACAACACTGGTGTTGTATCGAGGCGACAATGGGCAGTTTGCGCAATTCACAATGCGCACTTTTTGGTGAAAAACTTGTGGTCGGGTAGGTTCGGCTTGCTGGCACAGGCATTGCCAAAGTACTGTTCGTAGTTGCACACCTGATAACCAAGGCGGACTACTTTTGAAACGACAGACGACGCTCAAAAGAGCGGTTTCGACCAGCGGACACGGGCTGCATACGGGTGAGCCCTCTCGGATAACGCTCAATCCAGCGCCCGCCTATACCGGTTATGTCTTTCGCCGAACGGACCTGAACAACTTCGAGATTCCCGCTGCACCGCAATATGTGGCGCGCGTCAGCTACGCGACTACTCTGATGCGGCAGGGCGTCATGATTTCGACGGTCGAGCATCTGCTGGCAGCGCTCGCGGGAAGTCAGATTGATAACTGCATAATCGATGTTGATTCACTCGAGGTCCCGATTGTTGACGGCAGCGCTGAGCCTTTCATCGACTTAATTGAAGAGTCGGGAGTTGCCGAGCTCGAAGCGCCGCGCCAGTTCCTCCGTGTTTTGAAACACGTTGAAGTGTCGCAAGGCGATCGGCGGATGAGTATCGAGCCCGCTGAAGTTTTTTCGATATCGTGTCTGATTGAGTTTCCACACCCGATGGTCGGCTCGCAGCGCCGGGACATCGAACTCAGCAACGGACAGTTCGCAAAGCAGGTTGCGCCGGCGCGCACGTTTGGTTTTCTAGATGAAGTGGAAGCGCTGCGCAACCTCGGGCTCGCGCGTGGAGGGTCGCTCGAGAATGCGATCGTGTTGACTCCCGAAGGCGGCATCCTGAATCGTGAAGGACTCAGATTCACCGATGAGTTCGTGCGCCATAAAATCATGGACATCATCGGCGACCTCGCTTTGTTTGGAATGCCGGTGCTGGGACGCGTCAATGCCGAGCGCACAGGGCACGGAGTTCATACCGCACTGGTCTCACGTGTGCTCCGCGACGATTCGGCTTGGGAGATCATGGATTCGTAACGAAAGCGGGATGCACCCTCCGAGCGCAAGGTTCTACGCTCACAATCCCCCCTTTAACCTGCCGTCATGTCTGTCGAGCTTTCTCGGGTCTGTGTTAACATCCCTCAACTAAAGTCAGGACTAAGAGTGAGGGGATGGATAGATTCAGAATCACCGGCGGGCGGCCACTTGAAGGCCGCGTTGGAATAAGCGGCGCGAAGAACTCCGCTCTGCCCTGCATGGCTGCGGCGCTGCTCACGGCTGAGACCGTCACGCTGCACAATCTTCCCTACGTTCGAGACATCATCACGATGCGCCGGCTGCTCGAGGACCTTGGATGCGAGATTCTGATGCCGGAACTGAGAACGCTGAAGATCTCAGGCGCTAAGGTTGAGGTGTTCGAAGCGCCTTACGAACTGGTCAAAACGATGCGAGCGTCAGTGCTTGCGCTCGGGCCGCTGCTTGCGCGATTTGGCGAAGCTCGTGTTTCACTTCCCGGCGGATGCGCGATTGGACAACGTCCAATCGACTTGCACCTGTCCGGCTTTGAGAAGCTTGGCGCGACGGTAGGGATTGAAGGCGGGGACATAGTCGCGCGCTCGAAACGGCTTCAGGGACGCGACATCTATTTCGACAAGGTGACGGTAACCGGGACCGAGAACCTGATGATGGCCGGCGCGCTTGCGGATGGGGTGACGACTCTCAACAACGCGGCGCGTGAACCCGAGATCGTTGACCTGGCTGAGTTGTTGAACAAGATGGGTGCGCGAATTGAGGGAGCGGGCCGGAGCACAATCCGCATCGAAGGCGTCGAAGAACTGGGCGGGGCCGAGCACACGATCATTGCCGATCGAATCGAGACCGGGACGTTTGCGGTTGCAGCCGCAATCACCGGAGGAGAACTCGAGATCATCAATTGCGATCCCAAGTCAATTTCGGCTTTGCTGGATAAGCTCGAGGAAACGGGCGCGCGGATCGAACGTCCCAACGCGTTTTCGCTTCGCGTCAAAGCGGCGGATCACATTCGGTCGTCGGACGTCACGACGCTCCCTCATCCGGGCTTCCCGACCGACATGCAGGCGCAGTACATGGCTCTGATGACTCTTGCCGATGGAATTTCAGTTATCACAGAAACCATATTCGAGAATCGATTCATGCACGCTTCGGAGCTTTTGAGAATGGGCGCCCGAATCCGATTGAACGGGCGCCAGGCAGTTGTTGAAGGCAACGGCGGATTAATGGGCGCGCGCGTGCAGGCTTCAGACTTGCGAGCGTCGGCATCGCTGGTGTTGGCGGGGCTTGCGGCGCAAGGCGAGACTATTATCGATCGCGTTTATCACATAGACCGTGGTTACGAGAAGATTGAAGAAAAGCTGCGATCAGTTGGAGCTGACATCGAGAGGGAAAGGGAATAGTCAGGAGTCAGTAGTCAGTAGTCCGTAGTCAGTAGCTACGGACTCTTCGGACCATCGACTACGGACTACGGACTACGGACTACGGACTACGGACTACTGACTACTGACTACTGACTACTGACTACTGACTACTGACTACTGACTACTGACTACTGACTACTGACTAATTATTAAGTGCCAAGACATCGTTGACACCGAAAAGTGCCATGACATCGTTTACACATTCTGAGTTTGCCAAATCGCACGGGGCTACGAAAGGAGCCCGAAGGGCGACTGAAGTAGCCCCGTGTGATTTGGCCGGCCGCCGGTCACCGCGCTCGGTACTCGTACTCAGCGATCGTTCTTCCATCAATGCCAACGCTCAAGTTCTGCTTCCCCACGTCTATGGTAGCAACAGCATATTCATATGTGGCCTCAGAGGGCATCTTGAATCGCTCCCCAAAGATATCCAGCACCAAGTTACTCCGGATGAATCGCACCAGGTGATATCGACCGGTGGTCGGCTTAGGCAAAGGATATCTTGGAGCCCGGACCGATTCCGGAAACCGGATGGTGTGCCGACTCAGATCAAGCGCTCTCTGGGGAGTCTGTCCTCTGAGCTTGCTGTACCGGTAACGAGAATTGTGTTTCTGCTCGAATATCAGAGACTGTTCTCGCAAGTCCTCTTCTCCTTGCATTGTAACCCTCTTAAGAAAGCCACCTCTGTAATGATCGTTAAACTTTTCTACGACGCCGTTCCGCCAAGGCTCAGCCATCGGAATAAACCAGGGTTGGACTCCGTTGAGCAAACACAGCCTGATCAAATTCCCCATCCCTCGTGGAAACTGACGGCTGCCAAAGAAAACCGACTCGTTGTCCACCTGCTGATGATTTGGTATCCCCAAACGACACCAACTAGACCAGATAGCGTCTACAGTGTTTTGACCAGCCTTGTTGAGAACTGGGCTGATCGCACACCGCGCCGTTGCCAGATCGACACTGTTCAAGCTGTAAAAGCGAACAGGCCCGTTCAAATAACACGGACCAACATAGTCCGTCTGATGAACCTGGTTCACCTCATTAGCCACCAACACCGGATACTTCTTTCCTTTGGGTTCGTAAGATCCCGTTCGTCTGTGAGTCAACTCTTCTCGGCTCAGTATCCGGTTAATGGATCGCAGCGACGGCACCGACTCGATACCCGACTCTTTAAGCTCCCATTCAATTGCTTGAGCTCCACAAAACAGTCCCTGGTTATAGAGACTGAGACGGACCATCTTAACCGCCTCAACTACTTCGTCAGTCAATTGACGCGGGCTGCTTTCCGGATTAGTAGATCGGCTCTGTTGCCAGCCGGTCGCGTCATCGGCACCCTCGTGACGTTGGATCCACTTGTGAACCCATTGCCGCGAGTAACCCATCGATCGAGCGATGGTGGTGACTTGTTCACCGCTCAAGTAACGATCAATCGCAAGCTTTCTGTCGCGCTGTTCCTTTCGTTCTTTTCGTTCTTTTCGCTTCATCGACGCCTCCAGTTTTGAAAGGCATCAATGTTGAACAAAAACCTAAATCGCGAAAGATCGAGTGCGCGTTTTCAAAGAACTGTCAACGATGTCTTGGCACTAAATTGTGTCAACGATGTCTTGGCACTTATCAACTACTGACTACTGACTACTGACTACTGACTACTGACTACTGACTACTGACTACTGACTATTGACTACGGACTACTGACTACGGACTCCCTTCCGATTATGTTTGACTCGATTGCAATGGTTGGTTGATAATTGCCTCACAGATAAAGACTATGGAAAACATCGAACAGAGTTGCATCTTTTGTAGCATCATAGCCGGAGACGTGCCCGGCGAGGTCGTCTATCACGACGACCAGATGGTTGCGATCAAGGATGCGAATCCACAAGCGCCCGTGCACGTGCTGTTGATTCCGCGCGAGCACAATCTTGAATCACTTAACGACGCTTCGAAGTTGGATGTGTCGCTCTTAGGACATTTGCTATATACGGCGGCGAAAGTTGCAAATCAGATGGACATCGCCGAAAGCGGCTATCGAGTGGTGATCAACAACGCCGAGGCTGCCGGCCAGAGCGTCCCACATCTTCACGTCCATGTTCTGGGCGGCCGTCACCTTGCGTGGCCTCCTGGATGATCGCCCTTCCAGCACCAGGCGTGCGCCGTTGCCGGGAAGTCACCTGAACTTAGACTCTTCTTTCAGACTCCTTCATACGAGGCGAATTTAGTCACCGCGGCATGACTATCTCGACGTGTTCTATCCTGTCTCCGCGTGCGATTCGGTTCACCACATCCATGCCCTCAACCACCTGTCCAAAAATAGTGTAGCCGCCATCGAGATGAGGCTGAGGCGAGTGGGTGATAAAGAACTGACTGCCCCCTGTATCTTTGCCCGAGAGAGCCATGCCTACGGTTCCCGTTTCGTATCGCCGGAGGTTGATTTCGTCGCGAATCTGGTATCCCGGACCGCCGTTCTGATCCCCACGCGGATCGCCGGTTTGAATCACGAAATTCGGAACCACCCGCACGAATGAAAGGCCGTCGTAGAACCCGCTCTTCGCGAGTGTTATGAAATTATCGACGGTCATCGGAGCATCGCCGGCCAGCAGTTCAATGCGAATCGTCCCCTTTCTGGTGTGAATCACCGCGCTAGGATTTGTTCGAATCTCGCTGAGTTGCGCGATGCGGTGCCAGTACGAGCGATCGTGGCCTGTTTCGACTTTGCCGATCTGAAGCCTGTTTGTAGTCACCTCGGTCGATGATATGCGCAACAGCTCGGCTGCCTTCAATCTAACGACATAGTCTGAATCGCGGCCCGGGTCGGACAGGACTTGAATGTTCATCGGGTGCTTCAGCTTGTCGGCGGCCTCCACTATCGCGATCCGCGCATCATTGACCTTATCCGCGCGAGCCGCTTTGTATGCGTCAAAGATCGCTGAGATAACCGGTTCAGACGAATCATTCAGTCCGCCGATCAGCTCCGCCGCAGTCGCGCGCACGAAGACATCCGGATTTTTCAGATGGGTAAGCAGGATATCGCGGAGGCCTTCGACTTTTGCGGTTGCCATCGAATTCAAAATGGCCGGCAGTGCACGCGCGTCGGGCTTGCCCGCAGTCTTGCCCGCGAGCAGATCGAGTAGCGTGGCCTTTGCGCGTTCGCTCGTCAGTTGTCCGAGTCCCTGTGCAAACGACGACATTGCTCGCCAATCATCAGCCGGTAACGTAACACCGTGCGGGAGGTCAAAGAAAACCGTATCGCCAAACTTCGCGAGGGCAACCTCTGCTTCGGCGTGTGTGCCGAGTTTTCCGTCGGCAAACCGGAATGATTTGAGGAATGGAAGTGCGCGGTCATCCTTGAGGTTTCCCAGCGCTGTGGAAATCAACAAAAGCAGATTCTGTTGGGAAGGCACGCCAAGTTTCTCGCGATCAAATGAACGGTAGCCGGGCAAAAGGTTGTTACCAAGCGAAATCAGCGAATCGACTGCGCGCGCGTCGCCGATCGCGCCAAGCGCGTTGATTGCGCCCGCGATTACGCGTTCATCCTTGTCGGATAAGAGCTTCGACAAAGGCTCGATGGCTTGCGGGGATTTCGCGACACCGAGGGCGCGCGCGGCGTGAGCGCGAACCAATGGTTCCTTATCATCCAGAAGCGGGAGCAACGCCGGCACGGCAGTCGAAATTCCGTCTCGGATTCGCGCCAGCGCGTTTGCCGCTTGCCATCTCAAGTCCGGCTCTGAACTTCGAAGCTGCGAGGCAATCGCTCCAACCGTTGAGGGTTCTTTGATTCTCAGCAACGCGCCGAGCGCGAACGACCCGACCAGCTTCGAGTCATTCGAACCCTGCGTGGCTGGCGGTGGCAGTAAATTAACGATTGATTCGGTTATTCCCTTTACCCCGTAACTGCCAAGAGCCGCGACCGCGAATCGATTCGAAGCGATTTTCCCCAACGCTTCACATGCGCGGGCGCGGACGAGCGCCGATCTTTCGAGGTTTGGATCGAGTCGCTCCAGCAAAGCGGATACAGCGTGTTGGTTCTGAATCTGCCCGAGCGAGAAAGCGGCGAGCGCGCGGATCTCAGGGTCGCGATTCTCAGGGTTCTGATTGCTCGTGAGAATGTCTATGAGTGCTGCAAGGCCGCTGGGGTACGCGATACGACCCAATGCCAGAATCGCTTTCCGCCGGGCGCCGCCGTGCGGAGGAAGAAGCGACTCCAGGAGATCATTGGTGACTGTGCGCTCGTCTTCGTACTGAATTATTCTGGGATACAAGATGCGTTGCGTTCGGTCGCGCTTGAGCGCCGGTTTGCCGGCCGAAACAGTCGTGGGAGGAAGTTGAGCCACGGTTGCCGAGGCTATTACCAAAAGTGCGACAGCAACTCGCAGCAGATGCGTGGGCATGAACACTAAGATAGACGGTTCCGTCTGTTGTGTTCAACCGAAGGAGCAGGCATTCGTAGCTCGCCGCTACCGGTTATGCGAAATGTCAGGAACAGATGTGCAATTGGTATCGGGGGATTCTCTTAAGATGCGGACTATTGTCGTTGGACAGAAAGGGATGTCACCAGTTCTTGTCTTGAACCATCGCTCGTTTATGTTGTTTGCGCAGGGCGCCGCCGGTGCAAAAACCGGCTTCCCCAGGGCCGGTCTTCACTCGCATCAACTCCGATGGCCGGTAGCAACTCAGTTTTCAACAGGCCTCTGGAATTGAGGTCGTGTCGACTACTAATGCCGCCGTCCTCTGGCTCTCGTATCCATCTGAGTCGATGCTTTTGCCCCCTTCCGGCGGCGCCCAACGCAAACAATCTGACTGGGGAAGTCACCTCAAACATGCTTAGGAAGTAAATCCGATTCGTTATCGCAAAGAACCAGCGAACACTCTGCGATTTTTTTATTGAAGTCGGCGTCCAGTCTATCCTCAAAATAATTGGCACACAATCGGGGAAAACCCTAGGCGCGACAGGATGTTGGCGAAACAAAAGTCATGGCCGCGCTGTGCTCGAGAGGAGCCGATATTACGTTGCGTGGAGTGACAACAGATACTAAACCAAACGGCGAGCTGTAATAATCAATGCACGATAATGGATTGAAGGTAGCACATAATAACCGAGGGGACGGAGAAGAACGCTTCGCGAGTTACTCTTCGAGCGAGACCAGACCGGCTCTGATGGCAAATCGCACCAGCCCCGGCACGTCGTGAATCCCTAATCGCTCCATCAACTGGGCACGGTGAGTCTCGACGGTTTTGATGCTGATATTCAGAATGTAGGCAATATCCTTTGTGTTGTGGCGTTCCGCGATTAACTGCAAGATCTCGCGTTGGCGCGGAGTCAACTGCGCGATCCCGGCGCGGTCCTTATTGACACGAGTGGAGACCTCCGGGCTGAAGTATTTCTCGCCTCGGGCGACGGCGGTGATTGCTTGCTCCAACTCGGAGGCGGCGCTGCGTTTCATTAGATACCCGGCCGCTCCGGCGTTGATTGATTCTCGTACGTACTCCTCAGTCGCGTACATCGAGAGAATGATGACTCGCACGTCTGGAAACTCCTTTGATATGCGCGCAGTCACCTCCAATCCATTAAGCTCGGGCATTGCGATGTCCATCAACACCAAATCTGGTTTGTACTCTTTCACCAGGCGCAACGCTTCACGGCCGTCCCTGGCCTCGCCGACGACGTTCACCATGGAAAGCTGCTCTACAAGCGCGCGAATCCCAGCCCGTACGAGTGCATGATCATCTGCAAGCAAAATGCTTATTGACTTCGACTGCTTATGACTCACCCTTCCAGTTCCTGAGGCCGCCGCCCCTCGATCTCTCGTTTTACTCAATATGTTTTGCATTCCAAACCTCAACTGCTCACGGTCGGGCATATATCACAACGGATGGTCCTTACCAGCCGAGTTCGGCTCGCAGTATATGATTGGGCCAAATGTTGTTATCATCTCAACGGTGGATTCGAGATCCGCCGGGACTTTTAGTTTTGCCGCTGTTCCCCGTATTACGTTATCGAATAACTTCATTGATTCTTGCGGGAAGCAAGCCCTCCGCGTCCAAACGAAACAGTTGAAGTTCGTTAAAGGCGTTATTGACAATCTCCTGGACCCTTCTCATTGTTGCCTTGAGTACGCTCAACCTCTGAGCTTGTATCCTGGCTTCCAGTTTTGCTTGTTGTCCCGCTGCGAATACATCTATGAATAGTCCAACGATTATGATCAGAACCTCCGTGACAAGTGCATCCACGTTGTTCCTTGCAATGCGTTCGAACAGGTTACTTGCCGCGTGGAAGAGATTAATGCCGGTAAAAAAGTCGGACACAGGAATAGCTCCGGCAAGCGCGATCATTACGTAAGTAAGCGCGAATCTACGCATGCCTTACACCTTATCTCCTTATCTTAAGCGTTAGTATCGGAGTAACCTTGATTATTGTGTCGGGCGTTGACTTGTCGACGTGTCGGTATATGCCCTACAAAACTTAGCTGGATTTGAATGAGAGAGACAAAGTTGAGCTTCAGCCGGACGGGTCCGTGCGTTTTGAGAGAGGGTGCATGGCGGTTGTCCTAATCTACCAACTTGTTCTTGATGGTGTAGTGAGTGAGTTCCGCATTGGTCTTCATGTCCATCTTCTCAAGAATCCGCGCCCTGTAAGTGCTGATGGTCTTGTCGCTGAGCGACAGCTCTTCACTAATCTCGGTAACCGTTTTTCCGGAAGCTATAAGACACATTACCTCGAACTCGCGGTCGGAGAGCAACTCGTGCGGCGGCCCCTCTGTGCCCCTTTCAATGTCGAATACCAGTTTTTCCGCCAGAGCAGGACTAACATAGCGTCCACCTGCGATCACCTTGTTGATCGCCGCGACCAACTCGGTGCGCGAGTTGTCCTTTGTGATGTAACCGGCCGCGCCCGCTTTGAAAGCGCGGCGAGCGTACTGTTCCTCGGAATGCATGCTGAGGATGAGCACCGGGAGCTTAGGGCGAATTTGCTTCAGTTCTTTGATGAAATCCAGACCGCTTCTTCCGCCTAACGAGATATCCAGAACAACGGCATCCCAGTTCGCACCTCGAACGAGTTGGACAGCTTCCTGCGCGGTGCTCGCTTCACCAACGGTAGTTTCGTCTTCTTGCTGTTCGAAGATTCTCCTGACACCGTCACGGACGACAGCGTGGTCGTCCACTATCAGAATTCTTGCCATCGTTCCCTCCCGCACTGAATCGGAGGTTGGTTCCTCTCGAGGTCTGGACTATTTTAGATCTGAACTCAGGGATGAATCGGGACTCGCAGCGTGATCACGGTCCCGCCTCCAACTACTCCGGTAATTTCGATTGTCCCTCCTAACATGTGAGCTCGTTCCCGCATTCCTATCAAGCCAAGAGACTGCGATCCGGCGATCTCCTCTTCCGTTGTTCCTCTCCCGTTATCTTTGATTTCCAGGACCAATTCTCCATTGACCTCTTCAATGAGGACATTAACTCTGCTGGCCTGGGCGTGCCGCAGAATATTTGTCAGGGCCTCTTGAAGAATTCGGAAGATTGCCGTCGATTGCTCTCGGTTCAATTGTGCGTCGTCGAAAAGGGGGTCGATCTCGCAAACGATGCCGCTTCGGGATTCAAACTGCCGGGCCTGCCATTCGATCGCGGCCATCAGGCCCAGATCATCGAGGATGCTGGGGCGCAATTCCGAAGAAATCCTTCTGACGTTGCCAAGGATGTCGTCAACCAGCGCTATCATCTTTTCAATACTGTCGTGCAGAACCGAATAGTCTGTTTGATTGACCCAGTCGGAACATCGCTTTGACAATCCCTCCAGGTCCCACTTCAGGCTGGTGAGCGAGGCTCCAAGCTCATCGTGAAGCTCTCTCGCGATTCTGGTTCCTTCTTCCTCTCGCGCCAATTGGAGCCTCGCAGACAGCGCACGCAGCTTTTCGTTGGATTGCCCCAACTCTTCTTCAGCCAGCCGGCTTTCCGTAACATCTTGTGCGGCGCCGTACATCCTGATTGGCGTTCCGTAAGCGTCCACATCTACGGTTCCGCGAGAGTGAAGTATTCGCACCTCGCCATCGGGCCTGGTGATGCGGACGTAATAGTCGAGTTGATCGAGGGTATTGACGGAGTGCTGGATAGCCTCATTCACGGATTCCAGATCCTCGGGGTGAACGAGCTGAAGAAACGCCTCGTGGGTCGGATTGAATTCCTGGGGCCGGCGTCCAAAAATCCGGAAAAGCTCGTCGGACCAATTCAAGCTATTGGTTGTTAGGTCCCAGTTCCAACTGCCGATGCGGGCCAGGTGTTGGGCTTCCACTAACTGACCCTCGCTCATCTTTAGTTGCTCCTCGTATTGCTTACGCTCGGTAATATCGCGGTAGATCGCATAGCCCGCAATCTGTTTGCCGGGTACTGAGACCGCCACACGTACAATGCCAACATGCAGAAGCGTATCATCCTTGCGTTTCCGGATCCCCTCCGCGTCCACGCGTGGCCCGTTCGCCGCCGTTGCCGCGAACTGCCGCTCTTCATCCTTAGCTTCATCGGGAACGATCAGCTCGCCCAGGCGGCGGCCCACTGTTTCTTCCGGCGAATAACCAAAAATCCGAGCGAACGCTCTATTGACACGAACGATCCGATTGTTTGTGTCCGTCAACACAACTGCTTCTGGACCTTGCTCGAATAGCTCATCGAGAAGCGCGCGTTGCTCCTGAAGACGATCAACCAGCGAAGTCAATATGCCGATCTCAAGCACCATCACCGTGACGATGCCTATACTCGCCACACCAAGAGAAGAGATGGTGAGCGCGTGCGACAGGTCTGGCGCCACATCAGCGCTCATAAAAGTTGCCGCTGCCATGGCAGTGTAGTGCATAGCGGAAATGGCGCCGCCCATCAGCATTCCGCTCATGATCTTCCGTACTTTGTGGCCAGTTTGATCGCGGAAGGAAAAGGTGAGCAATAGTGATAGCAGAGAGAAGACAAACGCAAACACAACCGAAAGCGCAACCAGAGAGGGAGAATACTGGCACATTGCTGAAAGCCTCATTGAGGCCATCGCGATGTAATGCAGTCCCACTATGCTTGCGGCCATGAATATGCTCCCGGTCAAGGCCCGGGCGAATTCCATCCTCTTCCGGCTCGCCACAAACAACGCCACCAAGGCGGCCAAAATGGCGGTTAGAAGTGAAAGCAGTGACGTACGCCAATCGTACTGGACCGGAATGGGCAGCCGGAACGCTAACATTCCGGTATAGTGCATAGACCAAATGCCGAGTCCCATCGCCACCGCTCCACATACTAGCCACGAGAGACGAGCACGACCGCGCGAGACGTTGACTCGCTCGGCAAGACCAAGAGCTGAGTAAGAGGCGAGCACGGCGATCAGGATGGATAGCGCGACTTCGCGGTAGTCGTATGAACCTGCCAGAGGCATCCCAGGAAAGGTCATCGCAACCTCCGCTCTTCAGAGCTTCGCTCAGTCTTTCGAAACCCGGGACGCTCAGATGAGAATCCCGTCTTGAACACTGTAGAGAACATCTAAGCTGATCGTGCTGTCATTCCTCCCCCCGAAGACTCGCGGGGTTACAGCGTACTCTCTGGCTGAGTGCCCGTCAGATGGGTAGTCAATCGCAATCTAGCAAACCTGCATAAGCAATGCAATAAAGATGGACCCTGCGCCCGGCCGTTGTTTTTGTGCGATCTCCAAGTGGTCTGTTTGTGACGTAAGACGCTGGGCCAGGATAAACAAAGCGAGCCGTTCTGAGACTATTGCCGGTTGTTCGGAAAAGTGAATCATCGGAGCCGATGATCGCTCCCGTGGCTGCGATTACAGACGATTCGCGACTCCCTATTCTTCAAGCGAGACTAGGCCGGCTCTTATAGCAAACCTCACCAATCCCGGGACATCGCGGATATTCAATCGTTGCATTAACTGCGCGCGGTGTGTCTCAACGGTCTTGATACTGATGTTCAGAATGTTAGCGATGTCCTTGGTGCTGTGTCGTTCGGCGATCAACTGCAGGATTTCGCGTTGACGGGGAGTTAGGCGATCTATGGAGGCGCGCTCGGCGATTATGCTTCCAGAACGTTCCCGCCTGATGTGTTCGGAGACGAACGGGCTGAAATATTCCTTACCGGCCGCAACCACCAGGATTGCATCCTCGAGTTCGGCCGCCGCGCCCCTCTTAACCAGATATCCGCTCGCTCCCGCTGCGATTGCCTCGTGAACGTATTCTTCGCTCGCATACATTGAGAGTATTATCACGCGGACGCCGGGCAATTCTTTTGAGATGCGGGCCGTGGCCTCCAAGCCATTCAGCCCGGGCATCGCGATGTCCATTAGAACGAGATCCGGCCGAAGTTGCCTGGCCAGAGTCAGAGCTTCGCGCCCATCCTTCGCCTCGGCGACAACGTTTACATCGGGAAGTCTTTCGACGAGGGCGCGGATGCCAGCCCTAACCAGGGTGTGATCGTCTGCGAGCAGGATGCTGATTGCCTCCATCGCAACGACTCCTTTT
>Ga0070705_100001262_pt1 | contig 13648 bp, 8 predicted proteins | sample KBSK5253metaG_FD_65455 | JGI IMG/M metagenome (GOLD analysis project Ga0070705, IMG submission 65455) | Corn, switchgrass and miscanthus rhizosphere microbial communities from Kellogg Biological Station, Michigan, USA - KBS K5-25-3 metaG | ecosystem: Host-associated > Plants > Roots >... | reverse complement strand
CTCGGGTGATTACCGGATCCAATGGGCCGCGTAGCGGTTACCCATTGACGTCAGATTGGGTGTGGACGCAACGAGGCAACCGCTACGCGGCCCAATGGATACTCGATTATGCGAGCTATCGAGAGGACACCGCTACGCGGTTACATTTGTAAGCGCTCCTAGAGTTTCGATCACGGCAACACATCTTTAGGACAGCACCAGTCTTTGCGTCTTCCTGTCTTTACGTTAATACTTTGCTATGCCCGATCGCTTCATCTGCATCCATGGACATTTCTATCAACCTCCTCGCGAGAATCCCTGGCTCGAAGACGTTGAAGTCGAAGACTCTGCCGCGCCCTATCACGATTGGAACGAGCGAATCACCGCCGAGTGCTACGCCCCGAATGCGGTCTCTCGAATACTCGACGGCGACGGACGCATTGCGTCGCTAGTAAACAATTATGCCAAGATGAGTTTTAACTTCGGGCCGACGCTGCTCTCGTGGCTGGAGCGTCATCGGAGCGAGGTCTATCAACAAATCCTGGAAGCCGACCAGCTCAGCCTGAAGGCACACAATGGACACGGCAATGCGATCGCTCAATGTTACAACCACGCGATCATGCCGCTCGCTAATGAGTATGACAAACGCACTCAGGTTCGCTGGGGGATCGCCGATTTCGAATACCGCTTTGGCCGCAAACCCGAAGGCATGTGGCTTCCAGAGACAGCAGTCGATCTCGCGACTCTCGAAGTTCTCGCGGCCTTTGGCATCAAGTTCACCATCCTTGCACCGCATCAAGCGCAATCCGTCAGAGCCCCGGACGGCGAGTGGCAAGACGCGTCTGGCGGCCGCGTCGATCCGACTCGCGCGTACCGCTGCCACTTGAGCAAGGGAAAGCACATCGATCTGTTCTTCTACGACCAGCCGGTTTCGCACGACATATCTTTCGAAGGCCTGCTCAAGAGCGGCGATCGATTCGCGGACCGGTTGATGTCCGGGTTTCACGACGGGCGAGAGCACGCGCAGTTGATGCACATTGCAACGGACGGAGAGACGTTCGGCCACCACTCCAGGTTTGGCGATATGGCGCTGGCCTATGCAATCAGCCGGATCGAACGAGAAGGGCTCGTGCGAATCACAAACTACGCTGAGTATCTCGAGCTGCACCCGCCGGCGCACGAAGTAAAAATAGTTGAGAACACCTCGTGGAGCTGCGCTCACGGGGTCGAGCGCTGGCGAAGCGACTGCGGCTGCAACAGCGGCAACACCAATTATCATCAGCGATGGAGAGCGCCGCTTCGGCGAGTGCTCGACGGGCTGCAGGAAAAGCTCGACGAAGTCTTCATGCGCAAATCGGCCGGCCCGCTGGTGGATCCATACGGCGCAGTAGACGATTACATCGAAGTCATCCTCGCTCGCTCGCGCGAAAAGAGCGAAGCATTTCTGAGCAAGCGCGCACGTCGAGCGCTGTCGGAAGCCGAAAAGGTCAACGTGTGGCGGTTGCTTGAAATGCAACGCTACGCCAGGTTGATCTACACGAGTTGCGGCTGGTTCTTCGATGACATCTCGAACATCGAGACGGTCAAGATCCTCGAATACGCGGCCCGCGCGATTCAGCTTGCGCGAGAGGCTGGAGACGTCGATCTGGAGCCTGTGTTTGCCGGCGATCTTTGGGCTGCCGAAGGCAACAAGCCTCACATGGCGAACGGGGCAAAGGTCTACCGCGAACTCGTCGGGCCGTCGATCACGAGTCTCGAAAAAGGCCTCGCGCACTACGCAATCAGCTCGCTGGTCGAAGAGTACTCGCTAAGACAACGGATATTCGCGTTCGAGTTCGAGCGCACGGACTATGTTTGTGAGAAGACCGCGTCACGCACGCTGGCGATTGGCGAGGTCGACGTTCGTTCGAAGATAACCGGTGAAACGTTTGAAGGAATGTTCGTGGTGCTGCACCTTGGCGGATATGACTTTCACTGCGCGGTTCGCAAGCGCATGCCGGCCGCGGAGTACGAAGACTTGAAGGCGAAGTTGTTTCGCGCCTTTTCGGAAGACTCGACTCGGAACCTCTTGCAAGCGATTGATACGAACATCGAGGGCTCGAGCTTCGCGTTGAAAGACTTATTCATCGATGAGCGCCGCAAGATCGGCAGGCTGTTGCTGAAGGGGGCGGTTGAAAGATCGCGCGCGCATTATCAGCGCATCTACGAAGAGAGCCGCGATGTGATGCGACTGCTTGCGAGTATGAAAATACCCGCGCCCGATAGCCTCAAGCGTGCCGCCGAATACGTGCTAACGCAAAGGATCGAGCAAGCCTGCAATGAGTTGAAGCCCGAATCGCAATCGGAGAATGAACTGAGGGAGTTCACTGCTTCTTTGCTTCGCGAAGCTGATTCCCTAGACTGCAAAGTTGATCTCTCGAGCCTGAAGGACGCGTTGGAACAGGCAGTGTATTGGCAGCTTTCGGCTCATGATTCGAGCGGGAACGAGACGAATGCGGAATCAGCGATTCATTTTCTGCGGCTTGCGGAAGAACTGGGCGTCGGTCTCGATTTGTGGCGATTGCAGAATCTTTTTTGGCGGCTTGTGCATCAGCCTCGTGAGAGAAGGAGCGCACGGGAACTGCTCTCTCAGTTAGGCGACAAGCTAAGCTTCAGCGAGCGGGTGCTGGAGAAGCCGGGGCGGGACGCAGGTGGAGGTCACTGACGAGCTGTAGTGTCTACGCCGATATAAACATCCATCGAATTATCACTTTTCTTCATAGCTGGAGTTTGCGCCTTCTTTAACTCCTGACGAACGCTCTTTGAGACTTCCTCTTTGACGTAGTCAAAAACCTGCTCGATGGGAACCATGCCATTCTTCTGCTTAAGCCCCTGAATCAAAAAGTGAGTGAAGTATCCATTTTTGAGCTTATCGCTTTCCCAGGACTGTTCATTGGCCTGGCTGGCGCTGATGACGACGCGCCCTGTGCCTCCTCGAAAGTGGTCAAGCGTCTTGTTTGAAACTCCCCTTTCGATTCCCAATCCCTTTGCGCCCTTCATCGCGGCGCCACTGTAACAGGTGTCGAGAAACACAGCCGCTCGTTGCGCCTTGATCCGGTTTTGCACGGCATACACGATGTCAATCATAGGCAAGGATGTCGCGTACAGACGATCCTCGGCTACCTCTGTATCGTAGGTGATCACGTAGCTGATCCCCTCCGGGTCCGCTTCTATTGGTGACCCGTGAGTGCTGACGTAGATCACCACCAGGTCATCTTGCTTTGCGTTCATGCGCAACCATTCCAATTCCGATTTGATATGAACGGTCGTTGCCTGATCGTCGACAAGCAGATGGACATTGGAGGCTTTGAAGCGTCCGTAGTTTTGGTCGGTCAAGTATGAGAAGAAGTCGCGCGCGTCCTTGGAAGTAAACTGCAGGTTGATTCGGCTGTCACGGAATTTGCCGATGCCGATGACCAATGCCCACTTCTCGCGAACTCTCGTGGAACTCGCAGGGGCAGGGGCCGGGCTTCCGGTATTAACAGTGACCGGTGCGGCTGATGCAGTCGACAATGTGAATGGATCATCGCCCCTGGCAAACGCCTCGGACCCGAATTCTCTGGCCTTGCTGAGCGAGTTATTCGCAGCCCGTTGATCGCCGAGCCGTCTTTCGCAGAGATATCTGTAGTACCAGGCATCAGCCAGGTTCATACAGTTCCTGGTGGAATATCGCAGGTAATTAAGAGCGGTTTCAAGATCCGTCTTGCTGGCGCCAGGTCGAAACAACTGCCTGGCCGCCACAAGATAATCGTTTGCAGACGCGCAACGTTCTTGTGCGGGAGTTGGCAAAGGCGCCAGCCACAGCAACAGCAAGAGGCTCAGAATCCGTCCGGCCATTTTGTAATCCTTGCAGGTTTCTTTGTTGGTTTCTTTGGAGTCGCGTTCGTGCGAGGCCTGCCCTGTTTGAGCGCCTGCCTCTTTCTCATCGCAGTTATTACGTTGCCAGGGACTTTGTTCTCAAGCAAGAGACCAAATCCTTCCGCACCAAGATCGAAATTGACCGCGTGCGCATTCTTAATCGTTGCGATGAGATTCGTTTCATCGGCCCCCTTCTTTGCGAGGTCGATCACGTCCTGATTTGTAAGCGCTTTTGTTGCCGTCAGGGGGATACCCTTGCCGCCGCGTGGTTCCGGGCGCGGTTCGGCCGCGGGCTCGGAAGCGGGCTGGTTCGTAGCCACCTGTACCTGCTGTTGTGCCTTTAGCTTGGTGTACTGGTTGACTGCGTCGTTGATTCGATTCTGCGGTTCCCGGAAGTACTTCTCGCCAGGATTCATATCGAGTGCTCTCGTGTAACTGTCCACACTCTTTTTGAGAAGTGTTTGTGTTGTTGCAAGATCCTCCGCCTTATACGCCATTGCCTCGTATGCCAGCCCTATGTCGTAGATCCGATAAGCATCGTCTTTGGGATCTTTGAAAGGCTCCATCTTGTTCTCCAGTACCTCCAGCATCCTGTCCCAGAGACCGGATTGACCGAACCTTCCCGCATCATCCAATTTTCCCCTCGCCAGCAGAACGGGGACTTCCTCGATCGTCGGAGTCAATCGATGAATAATCTGCGCGACTGCATTCTTGATCAATCGCTGTTTGACTTCATCCTCGGAGGGCGCCCCATTTCCATCGAGATACTCTTTCTTCTCTACGCGCGCCGCGATGTTGCTCGAATCAAGGATTCCTCCGGTCCGTTTATCGATGGTCTGATAGCTAACGTTCATTTCCCCGCCCACGATCTTGAAATTGTTTGATACCGTAAAATCCTGGTATACCGGTTCGGTCTCGTACCGTTTCTTCTTATCGTTCCACTTCTGCCGCTCTCCGGTCTGGCGGCGCTCCGTAGACTTGTGCACCTCCGATTTTGAGTTGTAGTCGAGCTGCGTGATATCACATGAAACAATCGTGTCAGGTCTGTCCTTCTCCGGCTTCAACCGTTTATCGTTGCTGCACAACCCGCTCTCGAGTTCGCTCGCAAGCTGTTGTGCGTAACCAGCGTGCGCGGCGTTGTGTGTTTTGGGCCGTACGCTGATTGCGACCCCTGTAAGGTATATCAGCGGGGGATGCTTGCGCTTTAACTTTGTCTCCATTTTTTGCGAACCCTTAAAAAGGGAGCCTCTAAACCCTTGACCCTGAGTTGCAGTCACCCAAACGAGACAGAGACACACGAGTGCCACCGCAAAGGGAGTCGCACCTGAAGTTTTATTGGCCATAAACAAACCTCGGTTCGAAGGAGACAATACAGGGCAATACGTTCGCCTCTTGCGTTGAAGATTCCGAGCTAAGGAGCCCGATAGAGTGCTGGAACGCTAACAGCAGGCCGTGTATATAGCAGCATGCGTTACCGTGTCAAGAACCTCAGAGAATTGTAAGAGAATGTGCTTTCCGATCTTGATCACTTCGTGAATGCAATCTTTGGCGCAGGCGGGAAGTGCCCGTCACGATTCGGAGCTACGCTGGTTCGAGCGTGGCCTGAACACAAGAGCTGCGAGCGGCGGTAACGTTACATCAATGAAGCAAGGCCAGCCGGACCATTCGCGCTTCTCAGCCATCACGCCGCCGTAGTTTCCCATATTGCTCCCGCCATAACTCGACGAGTCGCTGTTCAAAATCTCTTCGTAATAGACTTCTTCAGGTACTCCAATTCGATAGCCCGATCGAGGAATCGGCGTGAAGTTCAACACAAAAACCAGGTGGTCCCGCTCGTCCTTTGCTTTTCGCATGAACGCTATCGTGCTGCCTTGCGCATCGTGAAAGTCGAGCCACTCGAAGCCCGTGTGTTCGAAATCGACTTGATGCAATGACGGCTCGCTCGTGTATAGATGATTCAGATCGCGGACATAATCGTGTAGCTGGCGATGCGCGTCATATCCGAGCAGATGCCAGTCGAGACTGCGGTTGTGATTCCATTCAATCCACTGGCCGAACTCGATGCCCATGAACAAAAGCTTCTTCCCCGGATGCCCGTACTGATAACCAAACAACGCGCGAACGCCGGCGAACTTCTGCCAGACGTCGCCCGGCATCTTGTCGATCAGCGAACGCTTGCCGTGAACAACTTCATCGTGCGAAAACGGCAGCACAAAGTTCTCGCTGAACGCGTACATCAGGCTGAAGGTCAGCTTGCCGTGATGATACTTGCGGTTGATCGAATCCTCTTTGAAGTACGCAAGCGTGTCGTTCATCCAGCCCATGTTCCACTTGAAATCAAACCCGAGCCCGCCGTCGTATGTCGGCCGCGTCACAAGCGGCCACGAAGTTGACTCTTCAGCGAAGGTGATCGCGCCGGGATGTTGCTCGTGCACAAGCTCGTTGAACTTCTTGATGAAATCAATCGCCTCGAGGTTCTCGCGCCCGCCATGAATGTTTGGCAGCCACTGGCCTTCCTTGCGCGAATAGTCCAGATAGAGCATCGACGCCACCGCATCAACTCTCAGCCCGTCGATGTGATACTTCTCAAGCCAGAACAAGGCATTCCCCAGCAGATAATTTCTGACTTCGTTTCTCGCGTAATTGAAGATCAACGTGCCCCAATCCTGATGCTCGCCCTTGCGCGGGTCCGAATGCTCATACAAATGGGTGCCGTCGAAGTACGCGAGTCCATGCCCGTCTTTTGGAAAATGCGCGGGCACCCAATCAAGGATCACGCCGACACCGTTGCGGTGACAGTAATCGACGAAATACATGAACTCGTCGGGCTCGCCATGTCGCGAAGTCGGCGCGAAGTAGCCGATAGTTTGATAACCCCAGCTCCCGTCGTAAGGGTGTTCGGTCACCGGCAGCAATTCGATGTGCGTGTAGCCGAGCTGTTTGACGTAATCGACGAGCTTATGCGCGAGCTCGCGATAGGTGAGATAACGATCGCCTTCTTCGGGCGCGCGCATCCACGAGCCGAGATGAACTTCGTAAATCGACATCGGGGCGTCGAGTCCGTTCTTCGCGGCACGGCCGCTCATCCAGTCTTCATCGCGCCATTGATACTTGTTTATGTCGTAAACGATGGCCGCGGTCTTTGGACGGCGCTCGAAGTAGAACGCGTACGGATCCGTCTTCTGAACTTTGAATCCGAACCGCCGCCACTTGATTTCGAATTTGTAGAGCGTCTCTTCGCCAAGCCCGGGAATGAATATCTCCCAGATGCCCGCGCCCGGATGAAAACGCATCGGATGACGGAGTCCATTCCAATAATTGAAGTCGCCGATGAGGCTGACGCGCTTCGCATTGGGCGCCCACACGGCGAAGTGAACGCCGCGAACGCCGTCGATCACACGCACGTGCGAGCCAAGCTTTTCGTAGTTGCGATAGTGCGTGCCTTCCTTTAGCAAATGCAGATCGTAATCCGATAGCAATTGCGGAAAGCTGTAGGGATCGTGAAACTCCCAGGTGTGGCCGCGGGCGTTGGCTGCGCGCAAACGGTAGTGGAATCTATCGCGCCGGTCGTGCATTACAAGTTCAAAGAAACCGTCGTGCACCTTATGCATTGGTAGCTTCGAATCGGCTTTGCCGGCTTCAACGACCGACAGTTGTTCGGCTTCGGGGACGAACGCGCGAACGACAATATTGCTTTCAGCGTCCTCGCTTATTTGCATGCCGAGGAAGGCAAAAGGGTCGGGGTGATCTCCCTGAATTATGAGGTCGAGGCCGGTTGTTTCAGTGGCAGTCATTGGTCAAGAAGGGGTTCCTTCGCTTACTTGTAAGTGACGGGTGATGTGGTGTCAAGCACGCGAGGCTGACTCCTTGCTCGCGTCAAGTTTTTTATGTTAGTTTCAGTCACCCTGAAAAATTTTTGGTTGGGGAGTCACACAAAATGGAAAAGCAACCACAACAACAAAACACAATACAAGACAGCTTTCTCAACGGTGCCCGTAAGGAACGCAGCAACGTTACGATCTACCTGATGAGCGGAGTAAAACTGACAGGGAGGATCAAGAGTTTCGATAAGTACTCAGTGATTCTGGAAGCAGGTTCGCAGGAGCAGTTGATCTTTAAGCATGCAATCTCGACTGTCTCTCTGCCCCGCGGCGGCGGACGCGATTATCACTACAGCAGCCGTCCAATCGGAGCGACGGAGCGCGAGCGCGAGCAGCATCCGGCTGAACAGGCCGCTCCACCTCAGGCGAGCACGGCGGTGGCTCAGGAGAAGCCTTGAGACCGTTGTGCACCAACAATTCTTGAAAATACCGGGCTGCCTCTGGCAGCCCAAGTCGTTTCGGAGCGCAATGCGCTGGGTTGCGGCTCACGTAACAGGGCTTCTCTCCACTTATTTTCATGTCCGGACTCTTCATCACATTCGAGGGCATAGACGGTTGCGGCAAAAGCACGCAACTCGAGCTGCTTGCTCGCGTACTCCGGCAGCGCGGGCTTGATATCCTGATAACACGCGAGCCCGGCGGAACCGAGATCGGCGAAGGCGTGCGCGATCTGCTTCTCTCCGACGCAAGCGTGGGAATTGTCCCGAAGACCGAGCTCTTTCTCATAGTCGGCGCGCGGGCCGAGCACGTAGCCTCGTTGATAAGACCGGCGCTCGACCGAGGCCGCGTTGTGCTCTCGGATCGCTATGTGGATTCGACGGTTGCCTTTCAAGGTTACGGCCGCCAGTTGGATCTCGAGATGGTCGCTCGCTTGAATGCTTTCGCCACTGGCGGATTATTACCGGACTTAACTCTGGTGTTTGATCTTGATCCGGCCCTTGCACGGGCGCGGTTGCACAAGCGGCCGGTCGGCGGACTCCTGGGGGCATTCGACGATGAGCGCTCCGAGTTTCACGCGCGCGTTCGCGAAGGATATTTGACGCTCGCGCGAAACGAACCATCGCGTGTTCATATGGTAGACGCGTCGGGCCCCGTTGATGAAACTCACGCGAAGGTGATGACGATCGTGCTTCCTATTCTCAAGGAAGAAACAAATTGAGTCATGGGTGTTCAGAGCACCGACTTTAGCGACGGGTGTTCAGAGTACCGACTTTAGTCGGGTAGTAAAATCGATTGCCTTGATATTAAGTGTACGAGCGCTTAGTCGAGTTGCGAGTCTCGAAAGCACTACCCGATTGAGGTGCGAGTCTCGATAAGCACTACCCGACTAAAGTCGGTACTCTGAACGCCCGGTATTGCAGAAACGCGCACCTGAACGCTTAGTCGAGGAGCGAGTCTCGAAAGCACTACCCGACTGAGGTGCGAGTCTCGATAAGCACTACCCGACTAAAGTCGGTACTCTGAACGCGCGGTACTCTGAACGCCCGGTGTTCTGAACGCGCGCATTCGAACGCCTCCTCTCTTCAAAGAAGCTATGCTCGACGACGAACTTGTCATTGAAACTCCCGAACGAGTCGAGCTTCACTACGTGCTCGCCAATGTAGGCAATCGCTTTCTAGCCGCTGCGATTGATCACCTCATTCAAACCACCGCGATGGTCATAGTCGTCGTTGGCGCGGGCGCCTTGAGTGACTGGCAGGTCTTCAGTTCAATGGGAACGTGGACCGCCGCGATGACCGTGCTCGTGATCTTCTCGATTTACTGGGGCTACTTCGTCGCATTCGAAACGTTGTGGAGCGGACAAACCCCTGGAAAGCGAATCATGCGATTGCGCGTGGTGCGCGAGGACGGACGTCCCGTCAGGTTCTTCGAAGTGTTTGTCAGAAATCTGCTTCGTCTGGTCGTGGACGTTCAGCCGCTGCCCTCGTACGCAATCGGCGTCGTGTCGATAATCTTCAGCGCACGGTCCAAGCGAATTGGTGACTTTGTTGCCGGGACGGTCGTAGTCAAAGAGCGCGCGACCGAGGCGCCTTCACTGGACGAGATCATGCGCGTTTCAGAGATCGAACAAGAGCGCTTCGCGCGCGTTGCAGTTTCTCCGTTCATCGCTGATACTCGCCAGCTCAGCGAACGCGAAATTCATGCGGTTGGCACTTTCTTAAAGCGGCGGTTCGAGCTTGCTGAGCCAAATCGCACTCAGCTCGCGACGCGAATCGCTCAGGCCATTTCCGTGAAGCTCGGCATCCCGCCCGAGTCGCATACTCCGGAAACAATTCTCGAAGAAGTCGAGCGGCAGCACCGCGCTCAGTCGCGATACTTTGACTAACGGGCTTAGGGGGCTCCGCCAATGACAATACTCGCTCGCGTGCTTGGGCTGCGAGATCTGACCTTACTCACAATCGGATCGGTGATCGGATCGGGAATATTTTTGGTGCCTAGCGACGTGCTCAAGCAAGCAGGCGGGCAGATCGGACCGGCGATGCTGGTATGGTTTTCGGGCGGTGTGCTCTCGCTTCTGGGCGCGCTGACCTACGCCGAGTTGAGCGCGGAGAATCCAAAGGCGGGCGGAATCTACGTTCATCTTCGCGAATGCTTCGGTCCGCTCCCGGCTTTCCTGTTTGGCTGGACTCTGTTTTTTGCGATGAACGGCGGCACGGTTGCGACGCTCGCGGTAGCATTCAGCACAATGTTGTCGGCAATCGTCCCACTGACACCCGGATCGCAAAAGTTAGTATCGATTGCAATGATTGCCGTGTTGACGATAGTGAACATCAAGGGCACTCGGACGAGCGCCGATCTACAGAACTGGACAACCGGGATAAAAGTGGGCGCGATACTGGTGATGTCCGTTGCGTTGCTGGCGTTGGGACACGGCTACTCGAATTCGAGCGCGGCTGTTTGGCCAGGCGCGTTCAGCGGTTCGCTGGTTTCGGGATTTGGGCTTGCGATGATAAGCGTGCTGTGGGCCTACGAGGGATGGCAATACCCGACGTTCAATGCGGGTGAGGTCATCAATCCGCAACGCAACTTCCCCCGGGCGTTTCTTATTGGGACTGTCGCATTGATCGCGATCTATCTGCTCGCGAACTTCGCGTACATCGCGGCCCTGGGACCGGAAGGCGTTATCAATTCGACGAGCGTGGCCGCGGAGTCGCTGACTGTGATAATCAATCCAACAGCGGCGAAGCTGATTGCGATCACCATACTGATCTCAGTTTTCAGCGCGGCCAACAGCAACGTGCTCAGTTGTCCGCGGGTGTATTACGCGATGGCGAACGACGGCCTGTTTTTCAAAAAGCTCGCCGAGGTGCATCCGCGCTTCGGCACGCCGGCCTTTGCGATCGTCGCCGGCTCAGTGTGGGCGATGATCCTGGCAGCGGCCGGCACATTCACTGAGTTGTTGACCTACGTCGTATTCAGCGGATGGATATTCTATGGATTGTGCGCGGCGACAATCTTCGTCTATCGCAAGCGTTACCCTGAACGAGAGCGGCCATACAAGGTTCCGGGTTACCCGTGGACGCCGTTGCTGTTCATCCTCGCCGCTGCTGTTTTGGTCGCCAACACTCTCTTCAATAATCTTAGAGACCAACCAGTAAAGACTATGCTCGCTGTAGGAATCATCGCACTGGGCCTGCCGGCTTATTTGATTTGGCGCAGCCGAGGCGCAGCAGCGATCGACCCAACCATCCCCTCCGAAGCGGATTAAGCCGGTTGCATTGTTATCGGTCACGTCGCGTACCATTGCGCGACTACCGCGTGCTCTTCGTCCGCCCTAACTGTTGCGTGAAATCTTTATGATCACCGCCGGTAAACGCCTCCCTAAACACAGGCATCGCTTATAAGCAGATTAATGTCAGGCATGCGTGTTGCAGCGGCAGTCACGGAAGCATGTCAATCAAGGGGTGATTAATATGTTCAATAATTTCAAAGGCCATCTGTCGAAAATCAGACCGAGCACCGCGCTTGTTGGCGCGCTGATTGGAATCGTGGTGATAGCGGCTACAGTGCTGCTGTTAACGCGAGGCGGTTCTAAGGCCGAAGCTTCGGTGCAACCGTTTGCGGCGCGAGTTGATCGCGTCGACGGAAGCGTTGGGATCGCTCGCATAAAGGCCGACAACAATCAGCTCGAATGGTCCGAAGCCACAGTCAACACGCCGGTGTCGATTGGCGATCGCATCTACGCTCGCGACGGAGCCAACGCGGCAATCGCGCTAAGCGGTCACAACTACGTCAGGCTCAATCCTGATACGGCCGTTGATGTGCTCACGTTGACCGACCGCAGGACTCAGGTCGCGCTGCGCAACGGCTCGGCCTTGTTCGATGTCGGCGCGCTGTCGGGAGACGATTTCTATGAAGTAGCAACGCCGTGCGGCGCTGTTGATTTCAAACAGCCGGGGCTTTATCAGATCGGAATGGACGGCGACAACGCGATCATCTCCGTATTAAGTGGACTGGCGCAGGTTGTTGGACTCGAAGGATCAGGCTTAATCAACAAGGGTCAGGTTTACACGCTCTATGGAGCCTCTGGGTCTGAAGCCGTTGCTTCGACTTTGGCGCCTGACGTGGCCGGCGGAATAGTCGACGGCTACTACCGCCAGCGTTACTCGAGAATCTACGATGGACGATACAGAAACTACAACACGTATCTCGATGACCCGTACTTCTACGATCCATATCGCTCGTCGGTCAGCTATCAATATCTGCCCGCCGACGTCCCCGGTCTCTACGATCTGGATTACTACGGCGACTGGTCCGACGTTAGCGGGTACGGTCACTGCTGGGCGCCGCGCGTCAGCTCAGGCTGGGCGCCGTTCCGCAGCGGCTATTGGGACCTTGACGACGTGTGGGGCCCGTCGTGGGTTTCGTCTGAGCCGTGGGGTTGGGCTCCTTATCATTATGGCCGATGGGCCTACGTCAGCCAGCGATGGTACTGGGTTCCGTCTGAGGTGACCACCTATTCATATGCGCCGGCAACGGTCGCGTTCATACCCTACGCCGATCAGCTCGCATGGGTGCCGCTGGGTCCGGGTGAGACGTATGTGCCCAGGTATTACGACGACGATTACCAGCCGCAATACCTTGCTTCGCAGCAGGTGATCAACGTCGTATCGGTGCAAAGAACATTTGTTAACTATGATGTGCCCGGCGGCTTGACGGTCGTTCCGGTGAGATCGCTCACGGGAGTGATTGATCCGACAATCATCAGCACGGTCGATAATCGAGTGGTGCTTCAGAACTCACGGCAGGTGCTGGATCCGTTCTCGGTTGCCGGTGTGCGGCAAGTTGCTACGAGCGGTGAAGATCGCCGGCGCTTCAGGATGGAGCGCCGAGAGCAGGAGGCTTTCAATAGAGGGGTAGTAGCCAGCACAGTGTCCGACGCGTCGCCAATTCGACGCAATCTGGCAAAAGCTCTGAACGTCGAAGCCGTGCCCAATAACCGAAAAGAAAACCGGCTCAAGGTCCGAGACGCGGGCCAGGTAGCCGGCTCAGTGGGTCCTGATACGTCGCAACGAATGAGCGAGCTCGCAACTCGCGCCCAGCAGGGCGACAAGTCCGCGCGCCGCGAGATGCGCCAGCTTATGCGTGAAGAGGCTCGCACGGGCAATCAGCCGGGCGCGACGCAATCATCGACACAGCAACTGTCGCGACAGCAATTGAAAGAGCAGCGCAAGGCGGAACGTCAGCAGCAAGCCGGCGCTCCTCAGCAGCAGGCTGCACAACAATCTCAGCGGCAGCAGATAAAAGAGCAGCGCAGAGCCGCGCGTCAGCAACAGTCGGGCGCTGGGCAGCAGCAAGCGGCGCAGCAGTCACAGCGGCAGCAGATAAAAGAGCAGCGCAGAGCCGCGCGTCAGCAACAGTCGGGCGCTGGGCAGCAGCAAGCGGCGCAG
>Ga0070705_100001258_pt1 | contig 13671 bp, 11 predicted proteins | sample KBSK5253metaG_FD_65455 | JGI IMG/M metagenome (GOLD analysis project Ga0070705, IMG submission 65455) | Corn, switchgrass and miscanthus rhizosphere microbial communities from Kellogg Biological Station, Michigan, USA - KBS K5-25-3 metaG | ecosystem: Host-associated > Plants > Roots >... | reverse complement strand
TTTACCCATTTACCCGAGATTGCCCATGCGCTTCGCTCCTCGCCGTCCCGTCGGATTGCTCGCGGTCGCCTTGACGCTCTTCCCCCCGGCCGCGGTGCGGGTCGCCGCTCAGGCCGGCATCGACACGGTCCAGATTCGCACCCTGCCGGCGGGGAAGGGCGTATACATGTTGATGGGCCAGGGCGGCAACATCGCCCTCTCGGTGGGCAAGGACGCCGCGTTTCTGGTGGACGACCAGTTCGCCCCGCTGTCGGAGAAGATCCTGGCCGCGGTCAAGGCCGTCACCGACAGACCGGTGCGCTTCCTGGTCAACACCCACTGGCACGGCGATCACACCGGCGGCAACGAGAACTTGGCCAACGCCGGCGTCATCATCGTCGCGCACGACAACGTGCGCACCCGCATGAGCAGCGAGCAGTTTATCGCGGCGCTCAACTCCAAGGTGGAGCCCTCCCCCGCCAAGGCGCTTCCCATGGTCACCTTCATGGACGGCGTGGCGTTCCACTTGAACGACGACGATATCCACGTGGTGCATGTCCCGCCCGCGCATACCGACGGCGACGCGATCATCCACTTTTCCGCCGGGAATGTGATCCACATGGGCGACACCTTCTTCAACGGCCGCTATCCCTTCATCGACCTCTCCAGCGGGGGGAGCTTCGAAGGGGTGATCGGCGCCGTCAACGCGGCGCTTCCCTACGTCAACGACAGCACCCGGATCATCCCCGGGCACGGCGCGCTCGCCGGCCGGGCCGAGCTGATCGCCTACCGCGACGTGCTGGTCAAGATCCGCGACCGCGTGGCTGCGCTCATCAAGCAGGGCAAGACCAAGGAGCAGGTGGTGGCCGCCAAGCCTTCGGCGGAATGGGATGCCGCCTGGGGCACCGGTTTCATGAAGCCGGAGGTGTTCCTGGGAATCGTCTACGACAGCATGAAGAAGAAGTAGCCGGGGAGCCGGGGTCGCCGTTCACTGGTCCCCCTGCTGCAGCGGCATCCTGCCCGCGTCCACCACCGCCCGGCGCAGCAGGAACTCGATCTGCGCGTTGAGCGAGCGGAGGTCCGCACTGGCCCAGCGCTGCAAGGCTTCATGCAGCGCCGGGTCCAGGCGGAGGAGGAAGGCCTTGCGCTCCATGGCGGCGCGCGTCAGCCGGCGTACAAGGTTCCGGTATTCACCACCGGCTGCGTCCCGCGCTCTCCGCAGAGCACCACGAGCAGGTTCGAGACCATCGCGGCCTTCCGCTCGTCATCCAGGTGCAGGATGTTCTTCTGCGCCAGCATTTCCAGCGCGTTCTCCACCATCCCGACCGCGCCCTCCACGATCTTGTAGCGCGCCGCGATGATCGCGCTGGCCTGTTGCCGTTGCAGCATCGCCTGGGCGATCTCCGGCGAATAGGCCAGGTGCGAGATGCGCGCCTCTTTGACCTCGACCCCCGCTTTGGCCAGCCGCTCCCCCAGCTGGGTCATCAGGTTGGCGGCGACCACGTCGGTGTGGCTGGAGAGCGCCGGCTCGCCGGTGGAGTGGGAGTCGTAGGGGTAGCTCGACGCCAGCGCGCGCACCGCCGACTCGCTCTGCACCCGCACATAGTTCTCGTAGTCGTCCACCTCGAACATCGCCTCGGCGGTGTCCACCACCCGCCAGACTACGATCGCCCCGATCTCGATCGGGTTGCTGTTGGCGTCGTTCACCTTGAGCTTGGCCGTCTCGAAGTTGCGGGTCCGCAGGGTCAGCCGCTTCTTCACCGTGAACGGATTGGCCCACCATAGCCCCGCTTCTTTGACCGTTCCGTAATAGCGGCCGAACAGCGTGAGCACCTTGGACTCGTTGGGCTGCACCACCAGGAAGCCCGGCGGCACCAGCATGAGCAGCACGAACGCCCCCACGGTGACCGCGATCGGTCCCACCTCCCCGGCCGGCATGACCCGCATGAATAGCCAAAAGTTGAGCCCGAGAGCCACTATATAGAGGAGAAACAGGGGCAGTCCGGGTAGCGGGCGCAGCACCTTCTCGCGGATCATGACAGCCAGGCTCCGTTGGAGTGATAGCGCAATGATATCATAATGCTAGATCGATGTCAAGCTGTCCGCCCGCCGCTCATACTGGTCACCGGTCACCCGACCCCGGTGTTTCCAACGTTTCACCTCCCCCAAGTCTCCAATGCACCGAGAGATGGAGCGCTGGCGCCACGACCGGAGGAGGACCTCTGCAGGCCGCACTCGCCGTGAGCAACGCCGACCTCGATCGGGCGGATGTCACCCTTGCCAGCTCGGGCGATCACGCCGCTTTCGAGCGGTTGTACCGGCGCCATGCTCCCAGGGTGACGAGCCTTGCCACTTGGTTGCTCGATGCGGGAGATACCGATGATGCGGTGCAGGAAGTCTTCATCCGGGTCTGGCAGAAGCTGCATACCTTCGCGGGGCAATCGAGCTTCGGGACCTGGCTCCACCGCGTGGCGGTCAACCTGATGCTGCGCCGCCGCCAGACGCTCGGCATCGCCCGCAAGCGTCACGTGGACGACGCCACGACCCTGGACGCGGTCTCGGCTCCGGTCGACCGTCCCGATTTGCGGGTGGCCATCGAGGGGGCCGTGGCCAAGCTGCCCAGCGGAGCGCGCGAAGTCTTCGTGCTCCACGATATGGAGGGCTACAAGCACGACGAGATCGCCGAGCTGCTGGACGTGGATCCCGGCACCTCGCGATCGCAACTTCACCGGGCGCGGCTGCTGCTCCGGCAGCACCTCGCCAATTGACGCGGGACCGAAACATGCCCGATCTCTACGCCGATCAGCTCTCCGCCTATCTGGATGGCGAGCTCGACCCTGCGCGCCGTCGCCGCCTGGAGGCGCACCTTGCCGCCTGTCCCGAATGCTCGGCGCTGCTCGCCGATCTCCGCGCGATCGTGGCCGCGGCTCCCCACTACGAAGGCCGCGCTCCCGAGCGCGATCTCTGGAGCGCTATCGCCGCCAGGCTCGATGAGCCGGAGGTGATCGCCATCGGCTCCGCCCGCCCGTCCTTAGCGTCACGCTTGGCCGCACCGGTCGCACCGGTCGTCCGCCGCTTTTCCTGGTCCCAGCTCATCGCGGCCTCCTTCGTGATGGCGGCCGTCGGCGGTGGGGCGACCTGGCTGGCGGTCCGTGCGACCTCACCGACTCCACCGAGCACCTTGAGCTCGCTGCCTGCGCCGTCCGACAGTTCCCATACCGTCGCCTACGCCGAAGAGCAGTACGACTCCGCCGTTCGCGATCTCGAGCTCGTGCTCGACGCCGGCCGCAGCCGGCTCGACAGCGCCACGGTCAGGACCATCGAAGTGAGTCTGCAACGCATCGACGCCGCGATCGCGGAAGCACGCGCGGCGGTGCAACGCGACCCCGCCAACGAGTATCTAAGTCGTCAGATCGCTGCGAACATGCGACGCAAGCTCAACCTGCTGCGCGCTGCGACCAACGCGATCGCTGCCCGAACCTGATAGGAGCGCCGAATGTACCTGCTTTCCACGCTGTCCCTGCTGGCCGCCGCAATGCCCCAGGGCAGTGCGACCGACACCACCATCTCGGTAAGCCAGGGCACCCGGCTCCGGATCGAGAACCAGGGTGGCGACATCGTGGTCCACGCCTGGGAGCGCAATCAGGTCCGCATCCAGGCCAGCCACAACCGGCGCACCCACGTCAGCGCCCGGCTCAGCGGAGCGGTGCTCTCGCTCGAGGCTGGCGCCGACCGCGGCCCGCCCAACATGGTGGACTACGAGCTCACCGTTCCGTCCTGGATGCCCCTCAAGCTCGGCGGGATGTACGCGACGGTCACCGTTGACGGCAGCAAGGCACCCATCGAGATCGAAACCCTGGAGGGCGACATCACCGTCAAGGGTGGTGCCGAGCTCGTCAAGCTCGGCTCGGTCCAGGGCAGGATCGTCGCGTCGGGCGTGCGCGGCCGGCTCGAGCTCAACAGTGTCAGCGAGGACGTTGAAGCATCGGACATTCAGGGCGATATCGTCGCGGAGACCGTGAGCGGCGATCTCATCCTCCGGAACATCGTGGCCAAGTCGGTCGAGGTGGAGAGCGTGAGCGGCGAGCTGTATTTCGACGGCCGGGTCATGGATGGCGGCCGTTACTCCCTGCTCACCCACAGCGGCGAGATCTTCTTCTCCGTCGCCGAGGGCACCAACGCGACTATCTCCACCGCCATCGGCTCGGGCGAAGTGCGCGCCAGCTTCCCGCTGCCGGCCTCCGAGCGCCCCAGCCGGCGGCGCCAGACCTACCGGCTCGGCAACGGCAGCGCCACCGTCGAGCTCGAAACTTTCAGCGGCGACATCCAGCTGATGCGCGGGCCCGAGCTCTCGCTGCGGCTCGACCGCCTGCTGCGCGCCCGCCAGGAGCGGATGGAACAGAAGCTGAGGCACAAGCAGAAGCCCGATAGGGACGACGATCACGAGTACGACGCTCACGCTCACTAGGGAGCCGGGACCATGGGCTATCGTCTGTCGGCAATGGGCTACTGGCTTGCGGCCTCGGCGGGAGTGGCGTTGCTCGGCGGCGGCGCCGCCGCTCAGGGCAAGCCCGACTTCGAGTTCCGCCGCGAGCTGACGCAGGGCAAGCGGTTCTACCTCTCCGACATCATCGGCGACGTGACCGTGACCGGCGGCTCCGGCCGCACGGTGGAGGTCAGCGCGGTCAAGCAGGCGGGCCGCCATGGTGAGCCAGAGGACGTAACCATCGAGACCATTGAGCTCGACGACGGCGTCGCGCTCTGCGTGCGCTACCCCGCCGAGCGTCGCGGCAACCGCTCCTCCGAGAAAGCCCTCGCCAGGAACCCCTGCAGCTGGGAGGGGCGCTGGAGCGGCAACGGCGACCGCAACGACACCGAAGTGCATTTCACCGTGCGGGTCCCTGCCGGTCTGCGCCTGCATATCGGTACCGTGAGCGGCAACGTCGATGCCCGGGGACTCGAAGGCGAGCTCGAGCTGCGCAGCGTCTCGGGTGACGTGGCGCTCGAGGGAGGCAGGGGGTCCAGCATCGACCTCGAGACCGTGAGCGGTGACGTCCATTTGCTGGACATCACCTCTCCCGACGTCACCGGCCACACCGTCAGCGGCGAGATCGCCTTTCGCGGCCCGGTCCAGGACGGCGGCAGCTACGATTTCGCGACCACCAGCGGGGACATCGACCTCACCCTCCCCCAGCGGCCCAATGCCACGCTCTCGGCCGCAACCTTTTCCGGCGGCTTCTCGTCAGACCTACCAACCAGCCAGGATGCCGGCACCCGCCGCAAGCGGCACCGTTACGATGCGACCTGGGGCAGCGGATCGGCCAAGCTGTACATGGAGAGCCTCTCGGGGGATTTGACGATTCGCGTTGCACGGTGAGGGCCGTCCCCACCGTCCTCACTGTCCGACCTGAGGAAGCCCGATGCATACTCTGCTGCAGGACCTCAAGTACGCCTTTCGCTCGTTTCGCAAATCCCCCGGCTTCACCCTTACCGCCTTGCTCACCGTCGCACTGGGCATCGGCGCCAACACCGCCATCTTCAGCGTGGTCAATGGCGTGCTGCTCCGGCCGCTGCCGCTGGGCGAGCCGGAGCGGGTGGTCCTGATCGGGCATCGCTATAAGTCGATCAACCTCGACGCCGGCGTGTCCGGCGCGGGGTTCAAGTTTTACCATGACCAGAACCGGGTTTTCGAAAAAAGCGCCGGACTCGCCGGCTGGGAGGCCAACCTGGCCACCGGCGGGGAGCCGGAGCGCCTGGTGGGGCAGCGCGTTTCCGCGGAGTACTTCGCCGCGCTGGGAGTTCCTCTCACCCTCGGTCGCGCCTTCAATCCGGAGGAAGAGCAGGTCGGTCGGGACCAGGTCGTCGTCCTCAGCGAAGGACTCTGGGCCCGCGACTTCGGCCGCGATCCGCAAATCGTGGGTAAGCCGCTGGTCATCAATGGGGAGTCCCACCTTGTCGTCGGGGTCGCACCCAACGGCTTCCAGTTCGGGACGGACCCGATCGCCATCTGGAAGCCGCTTGCGCTGACTCCCGAGCAGCTGGATGTCGGGTGCTGGGGCTGTGAGTTCATGGCCATGGTGGCCCGGCTCAAGCCCGGCAACACGCTGACGGCGGCCCAATCGGATCTCGATCGCCTCGCCGTGCTCGTGCGGGAGAACAAGGCCAGCTTCCGCGACCAGGACTGGGGCCTCTACACCAAGCAGGCCACCGAGCAGGTAGTCGGCAACATCCGGCCCGCGTTGCTCGTGCTCATGGGGGCCGTCGGCTTCGTGCTGCTCATCGCGTGCGCCAACCTGGCCAATCTGCTGCTGGCGCGGGCCACCGCTCGGCAGCGCGAGATCGCCATCCGGACCGCGATGGGAGCAGGCCGTTGGCGGCTCGCCCGGCAGCTGCTCACCGAAAGCGTGTTGCTCTCCGTGGTGGGAGGTGCCGCGGGACTCGGCATCGCCTACGTGGCCATCCAGGCGCTGGTGGCTTCCAACCCGATCAATTTGCCCCGGATCGATGCCATCGGCATCGACGGCGCGGTGCTCGCCTTTACCGGCGGCGTCACCCTGCTGCTCGGCCTGCTCTTCGGGCTGGCGCCCGCGTTGCAGGCTGCGCGGCCCGGCGTGCATGGGATGCTGAAGGACGGAGTGCGGACCTCGCACCAGGGTGGCGGGCTGCGTGCCGCGCTCGTGGTGACCGAAGTCGCCCTGGCGATCGTGCTGCTGATCGGTTCCGGACTCATGCTGAAGAGCTTCCGGCACTGGATCTCGGTGGATCCCGGCTTCAAGCCCGAGCACGTGCTCGCCTTCAATGTCTCGCTGCCCACGGCCAAGTACGCGACCGACGCGCAGCAAGTGGCCTTCTTCGACCAGCTGCGCCACCAGCTGGCCACGTTGCCGGGAGTGGAGGCGGTGGGCGGCAATGCCGCCCTTCCCATGAGCAACAACAACTGGACGCGCAGCTTCCGCGTCGAAGGCTATACCCCGCCGCCCAAGCAGAACGGGCCCTGGGGCGACTTTCGGACGGTCACGCCCGGCTATTTCGAGACGATGGGGATTCCCATCGTTCGCGGGCGCAGCTTCGACGAAACCGACATCGCCGGGGGACGCGAGGTCGCCGTCGTGGACGAGGTGCTGGCCAAGAAGTACTGGCCTGGTCAGGATCCCATCGGAAAGCGGGTCGGATATGGCCAGCGCGACGGCCAGCCGGTCTGGTTCGACGTCGTCGGCGTGGTGGGTCACGTGATGCAGAACAGCCCCAAGGACGATGAGCACACCCAGCTCTACCGGCCGGTCGCACAGGTCGCCTTCAACCAGCTCGGACTCGTCGTCCGCACCCGGGGCGAGCCGCTCGACCTGGTGCCCAGCGTGCGCAAGCTGGTGCTGGGCATCGATCCGCAGCAGCCCATTTATGCTGTGGCTCCCATGACCGAACGGGTCTCCGGCTCGTCCGCCCAGCCCCGCTTCCTTTCCCTCCTGCTGGGCCTGTTTGCCGGTGTCGCGGCCACGCTCGCCGCGGTCGGGATCTACGGGGTGATGTCCTATATGGTGGCGCAACAGACCCGCGAGCTGGGGATTCGGCTGGCGCTCGGCGCGGAAACCGGTAGCGTGCTCCGGCTGGTGCTCAACAAGGGGCTGTTGCTCGCCGGCGTCGGCGTGGCTATCGGCGTTGGCGGTGCCTTCGGGCTCGGTCGCTTGATGGCCACCCAGCTCTTCCAGGTGCTCTTTCAGACCAAGGCGATCGATCCACCGGTCTTTGGCGCCATGGCGCTGGGCCTGATCGTCGTCGCGCTGCTCGCCAGCTGGATCCCGGCGCGCCGGGCGACCCGGGTGGATCCGATGGTCGCGTTGCGGTCGGAATAGGGTCAGAGGTCAGAGATCAGGGTGAGCGCTCCGACCGCTGGCCTCTGATCACTCGCCTCTGACCTCTGACCTCTGATCTCTGATTTCCAACCTTTCCAACTATATCGGCGTCCGATATAATACCCTGACCCCGTCTTCAGCGGACGCCGCCATGCCGCAGTCTGTACTCCCCCTCCCGCTTCCACCCGTCTGGTTTCACCTCCTGCTTGCCCTCGCCGGGGGGGAGCGCCACGGCTACGCCATGATGGGCGATGTGGCGGAGGAGAGCGGGGGGCAGCTCCGGATCGGGCCCGGCACCTTGTATGGGGCGCTCAAGCGGCTGCTCGAGCTCGGCCTGGTCGAGGAAAGCGGACGGCGCCCCGATCCCGCGCTCGATGATGAGCGCCGGCGGTATTACCGGCTCACCCCGGCAGGGCGTCGGGTGTTGGGCGCCGAGGCGGCCCGGCACGACCGGTTGGTGAGCCTGGCCCGCGCCAAGCGGGTGCTGCCCCGGCCGAGGCCAGCGTGAGCCTTCTGCTGCGCTGGCTCCTCCTGGCCTATCCGCCCCGTTTCCGCGAGGAATTCGGCGATGAGCTTCGCCTGCTGTTTCGCGATGCGTGGCGCGATGGGGGGATGCTGACTCGGCTGCGGCTCGCCTCCGATCTCCTGCTCAGCGGCTTGCGGGAGCGCCTGACTCCCCAGCCTCCAACCCCCAATCCCCCATCCCCCACCATGCGTGATCTCATCGCGGAATTCCGCCAGGCCATGCGCTCCCTGGCCCGAACCCCCGGGTTTTCCCTCGCGGTCATCCTGACGCTCGCCCTGGGTATCGGAGCGAACACCGCGATCTTCAGCGTGGTGGACGGCGTACTGCTGCGCCCCGCCCCCTTCGCGTCGATGGACCGGCTCACCATGGTCTGGGAGACCGATCGCAAGAGCGGCACTCTGCGGGAGCCGGCGTCGATCCCCGACTACTTCGACTTGCAGGAGCGGACCCGGCGCTACGAGCGGCTCGCCGCCTTTTCTCCGATTACGGTCACCCTCACTCCGGAGGGAGCCGAGCCGACGCGCGTTGCCGGACTCTGGGTGAGCCATGAGTTCCTCCCGATGGTCGGCATCCGGCCGCTGATCGGCAACACGTTCAGCGCGGACCAGGACCTTGCCGGCGGGCCGCAAGTGGCATTGATCGGGGAGGCGCTGTGGACCGAGCGCTTCGGTCGCGAGCGATCCGTGGTGGGGCGCTCGATCGACGTCTCGGGCACTCAGGCCACCATCATCGGTGTGTTGCCTGCCTCTGCCGACTTCGGCACCCTTCAGATTCTCGGCTTGGCCGATTACCGCAGGGGCTTTGCCGATCGCGGCGGACGGGTGCGGGTGGATCTCTGGCTGCCGCTCCAGGCCAACCGCGGGTCGGACCGCGGCAACCACCCCATCTTCGTGCTCGGCCGCCTGGCGCTGGGCAGCAGCGTCGGCGTGGCGCAACAGGAAATGACCGCGATCACCGCCGACCTCGAGCGCGCCTACCCGCAGGCGAACGATGGGCGCGGTGCGCACGTCGAGGCGCTCGCTTCGGTGGTGTTCGGTGGCGTCAAGCCCGCCCTCCTCGTGCTGGTGGGCGCCGTGCTGCTGGTGCTGCTGGTGGCCTGCGCCAATGTCGCCAATCTGTTGCTGGCGCGGGGGGCCGCCCGCGCCCGCGAGGTCACGGTGCGCTCGGCGCTGGGCGCCAGTGTCAGCCGGCTCACCCGCCAGTTCCTGGTCGAGAGCGCGGTGCTCACCGGCGCCGGCGTCCTGGTGGGACTGGTCCTTGCACTCGCCGGTCTCAAGCTCCTGCTGGCGCTCGCGCCGGGAAGCATCCCGCGGGTTGGCGCGGTCGCCATCGATGCCCGGGTCCTCGGGGTCACCCTCCTGCTCGCGACACTGGTGGGCGTCACCTTCGGAATGGTGCCCGCGATTCAGGCGCGCCGCCGCGGCAGCAATCTCGCTCTGCAGGCCGCCGGCGCGCGCGGCGCCTCCGCGGGGAGGGAGCACGGCCGCTTCCGCTCGGCGCTCGTCGTGGTCGAGCTGGCCCTCGCCGTGGTTCTGATGGCCGGCGCCGGGCTGCTCATCAAGAGCTTGTGGCGGCTCTATCAGGTGGACCCGGGGTTCAGCGCCGAGGGCGTGCTCAAGGCGGAGTTCCAGCTGCCGTCCAGTTATCCGCAGCGGATGTCCGACTGGCCGCGCTGGCAGGAGATTCGCCGCTTCGGGGATGAGGTGAGGCGGCGGGTCGCGGTCCTGCCCGGCGTAAGCTCGGTCACCATCGCCGGAGCGCACCCCCTGGAGGCGGGTTACACCAGCTCGATCGTCGTCGTGGGCCGCGAGGCCGAGGCCGCCGATTGGCCCGAGCCGTCGATCCGCATCGTGGATGGGGGGTACCAGGCCACCTTGCGGGTTCCGCTTCTCTCCGGGCGTGGCCTGGGCAGCGCCGATGATCTTGACGCGCCGCCGGTCGTCGCGATCAATGAGGCCGCGCGCAAGCGCTTCTTCGGAAGCCTGCCCGCTCTCGGCCAGCGCGTCCGGCTGTGGGGTAGCGAGCGGACCATCGTCGGTGTGTACGCGGATGAGCGCTTCCACGGACTGGCGCAGTCTGCGTCGCCCGCGCTCTACCTCCCCGCCGGACAGGCGCCCATTCCCAACGGCAGCATCCTGATCCGGGTTGCCGGGGATCCCGCGTCGTTCGCGCCGGCGCTCCGCATGGCCGTCCGCGGAATAGAGCCAACCCTCGCCTTGTCCGCTGTCGAGCCGCTGGCCGAGACGGTGTCGCAGTCGGTGGCCCAGCGCCGCTTTACTATGCTGGTGCTGGGTGCCTTCGCTGCCGTGGCGCTGCTGCTGGCCATGGTCGGGGTGCACGGAGTCTTGAGCTATACGGTGGCGCAGCGGAATCGGGAGATCGGAATCCGGATGGCCCTGGGCGCAGATCGCCAGAAGGTCGGCCGGCTCATCGTGGGGCAGGGGGCCCGGCTGGTGCTGGCCGGCCTCGGCATCGGATTGCTCGGTGCCCTGGCGGTGAGCCGGGTCCTGTCCACCCTGCTGTACGGGGTGAGCCCCAGCGATCCCGCCACCCTCGCCAGCGTGGCCCTGACGCTCGGTGGCGTGGCGCTGCTGGCGAGCTGGCTCCCGGCCCGCCGCGCGGCGCGGGTGGATCCCATGGTCGTGCTGCGAGAGGAGTAGAGATCAGAGCTCAGAGGTCAACTCGGCGGCCAAGGCTTCGGCTCCCCTCTTGACGAACTCCCCACTCCCCTCAATATTTCCCCTGAACAATTCAGGGAGCGGCCATGGCTCGCGGCGAACTCGACCTCCTCCAGGGAACCCTCGACGTCCTGGTGTTGAAGGCGCTGTCCTGGGGAGCCCGTCACGGGCATTCGGTCGCCACGTGGATTCGCGAAACCACTGAGGACGATCTCAATATCGAGGACGGAGCTTTGTATACGGCGCTCCACCGCCTCGAAAAGCGCGGTCTCATCCAGGCCGAATGGGGTCTCTCCGACAACAACCGCAAGGCCAAGTATTACGAGCTGACCGATGAGGGCCGCCGCGAGTTGCGCCAGAGCGCGGTTCGCTGGTCGCGCTACGCCGATGCCGTGTTCAAAGTGTTGCGCGCCAACAGCTATGCCACCGCGTCACGCTGAGCCATGTCACACCGGACTGATCCGCTCGATCCGTTGAATCCCTTCCACCCTGCGGAGGGGATCTTCGCCGGGGGCACCCGGTAATGCCGTTCGCCGGCCTGCGACGCCTGTTCCGCCTAGCGGTGCGGCCCGCGCCCGTCGAGCAGGAGGTCGATGCCGAGCTCGAGTTCCACCTCGAAGCCGAGGCGGCCCGGCTCGTGTCGCTGGGCATGCGGCCCGCTGCGGCCCGGCAGGAGGCCCGTCGCCGCTTCGGTGATCTGCGCTATACGCGGGAGGTGCTCGTGACGATCGACAAGCAGCGCCGCGGCCGGGAACGCCGGGCGGGATGGTTCGAGGATCTGCGTCAGGACCTGGGCTACGCCCTCCGTGGTTTTCGCCGGCAACCCGGCTTCGCGGCTCTGGTGATCGTGACGCTGGGTCTCGGCATCGGCGCCAACACCACCATGTTCGGCATCATCGACCGGCTGCTTCTGCGGCCGCCGGCGTTTCTGGCCGATCCCGCCGCCACCAGCCGCCTCTTCACGCGCCGCTCGCAGCAGAACAGCGAAGACCGCATCGACAACAACATCTCGTACAAGCGTTATCTGGAGTTGGCCGCCGGCGCCCGCTCGGTCGATGCCGCCGCGTTCTTCGTGGATCGCGAGCGGGTGGTCGGCACCGGCGCAAACGCCCGCCAGCTCCAAGTCTCCCTGGTCAGTGCCAGCTTGTGGCCCCTGTTCAGCGTACGGCCGGTGCTGGGCCGCTTCTTTACGCCGGCCGAAGACCGCACCCCGGACGGCGGGACCGTCGCGGTGCTCGGCTACGGTTTCTGGCGGAGCGCCTACGGGGGCGACGCGACGGTCGTGGGCAAACAGGTGTACATCGGTGCGAGGCCCTATACGGTCATCGGGGTCGCTCCGCGCGGCTTCAGCGGCATGTCGCTGGGGCCCGTGGCCGCGTTCATTCCCATCACCAGCGCCGCCCACGAGATGTTCGGTGACATGTATTTCACCGGGCACAACGTGTCCTGGATGGAGATGATCGTCCGCCGCAAGCCCGGTGTCTCGGTCGAGGCGGCCGAAGCGGAGCTTACCCGGGCCTATCAGGCCAGCCGCACCGCGGAAGGCCGGGTTCGAGTCGAGGCCGTCGCGCGCTCGCGCGTCGAGCTCGGCTCGGCGATCTGGGATCGGGGTCCCAAGCGCAGCGAGAGCGCGCGGGTTGCCACCTGGCTGGCGGGCGTGGCAGCGATCCTGCTGCTGATCGTATGCGCCAATGTCGCGAACCTGATGCTCGCGCGCGCGCTGCGCCGCCGCCGCGAAATCGCGGTCCGCGTGGCCCTCGGCGCCGGACGCCGCCGGTTGGTGCGCCAGCTGCTCACCGAGAGCACCGGGCTCGCCCTGCTGGGAGGTGCCGCGGGGCTCGCGCTCGCCCACTTCGGTGGCGGTGTGCTGCGTCGCGCGCTCATCACCGAGGTGGACTGGACCGCCACACCCCCCTTCGATGCCCGCGTGCTCCTGTTCACTGCGGGCGTCGCGCTGCTCACCGGTATTCTCACCGGGCTGGCACCGCTGCTGCAGACCGGACGCCCGGACATCACCGGAGCCCTCAAGCTCGGGGCCCACGAGGGTGGCCGGCAAAGCGCGAAGCTGCGCAGCGCGTTGCTGGTATTGCAGGCGGCGCTTTCGGTCCTGCTGCTCGTTGGCGCCGGCCTTTTCGTCCGCAGTCTCCGGAACGCGCGCGCGGTGGATCTGGGCTACCGCCCAGCGCAGATGCTGTTCGCGATCACCGACCTCCGCGCCGAGCGGCTGACGGCCGTGGCCGAAGCGCAGCTCAACCGCAGGCTGCTCGAAGCGGCACGCGCCACGCCCGGCGTGCTCCATGGCGGCCTGAGCGGCGCCATTCCGTTCTGGATGAGCTGGACCGAAGACCTCTACGTTCCGGGCCGCGATTCGCTCAACGCGCTGGGCACCTTCTATTTGAATAGGGTGTCCGGAGACTATTTCGCCACCACCGGCACCGGCATCCTGCTGGGCCGCGACCTCGCCGATGCGGACAGCAGTCGCACGCCCGGCCCGGTGGTGGTGAGCGAAACCCTCGCGCGCAAAGTCTGGCCCGGCAGGAGTGCGCTCGGGCAGTGCGTCAAGGTTGGCGCCGACACGGTGCCTTGCAGCGAGGTGGTGGGCATCGCGCACGACGTGCGCTGGGGCAGCCTCGGAGAT
>Ga0070705_100001257_pt1 | contig 13678 bp, 12 predicted proteins | sample KBSK5253metaG_FD_65455 | JGI IMG/M metagenome (GOLD analysis project Ga0070705, IMG submission 65455) | Corn, switchgrass and miscanthus rhizosphere microbial communities from Kellogg Biological Station, Michigan, USA - KBS K5-25-3 metaG | ecosystem: Host-associated > Plants > Roots >... | reverse complement strand
CTGAGGCCGGTGGGCGCCATACGCCACCTCGACGAAGAAGGGGTCCCTTTTCAAAGGGATACCAAGCGAGGTACCCGTCGCGTCACTTATTTTGAAGTCATGAAAACGCGCGAACTGGGGACTAAGGGCCTGGGGGTATCGGCCCTGGGTTTGGGATGCATGGGGATGTCGGACTTCTATGGGTCCCGGGATGATGCCGAATCCATCGCCACGATCCACCGGGCCCTGGACCTGGGCATCAATTTCCTCGACACCGCCGACGTATACGGCCCCTTCACCAACGAGGTCCTCGTCGGGAAGGCGATCAAGGGGAAGCGCCAGCGCGTCATCCTGGCGACGAAGTTCGGCAACGTGCGGGCGCCCGACGGCAAATTCATCGGCCAGAATGGCCGGCCCGAATACGTCCGGACCGCCTGCGACGCTTCCCTGGCGCGCCTCGGCGTCGACCACATCGACCTGTACTACCAGCATCGCGTCGACCGTACGGTGCCGATCGAGGAGACGGTCGGCGCAATGGCCGACCTCGTACGTGCGGGGAAGGTGCGGTTCCTGGGACTCTCCGAAGCATCACCGCAGACGGTGCGGCGGGCGCACGCGGTCCATCGGATCACCGCACTGCAGACGGAATACTCGCTGTGGAGCCGCGATGTGGAGGACGAAATCCTCCCCACCGTGCGGGAGCTCGGGATCGGATTCGTCGCGTACAGTCCGCTCGGCCGCGGATTCCTCACCGGCCGGATTACGCGTCCGGAAGACATCGCCGAGGGTGATTGGCGCAAGAACCATCCGCGCTTTCAGGGCGACAATTTCCAGAAGAATGTCGATCTGATCCGGCGCGTCGAAGCGCTCGCCCGCCAGAAACGGTGCACGCCTGGTCAGCTCGCGCTCGGGTGGCTGCTCGCCAAAGGTGACGATATCGTCCCGATTCCCGGCACCAAGCGCCGCAAATACGTCGAAGAAAACGTCGGCGCCCTCAACGTGACGTTGTCGGGCGCCGAGCTCGCGCAGATCGAGGACGTGGGTACCGCCGCGGGCGCGCGTTACCCCGAAGGCGGGATGCGGACCATCAACGGCTGACGGGGACGTTGCCGGCGGAGGCCTCCTCGAGCGTCGCGATGTCGAGCTTCTTCATCTGGAGCAGTGCGTGCATGACGCGATTCGCCTTCTGCGGATCGCCGCTCATCAGTTTCCCCAGCGCCGTCGGAACGATCTGCCAAGAGAATCCGAACTTGTCTTTGAGCCAGCCGCACTGGCTCTCCTGCCCGCCGTTCGACGTGAGCTTGGTCCAGTAGTGATCGATGTCTTGCTGGTTCTCACAGTTCACGACGAATGAGAAGGCCTCGCTGAACTTGAACCGGGGGCCGCCGTTCAGCGCCGTGAACTGCTGCCCCTCGAGCTGGAAGCTCACGACCATCACGGAGCCTTTGGGCCCCGGTCCCGCGTCACCGTAGCGGCTCACAGTGAGAATCTTGGAATTCTTGAAGATCGATGTGTAGAACTGCGCCGCCTCTTCGGCCTGATTATCGAACCAGAGGAATGGGGTGATCTTTTGCGTAGCCATCAGCGTGTCTCCTCTTTCAGCAGGTCATCCAGCCGGTCATAACTTGCTTCTACACCCTTCGTCGCACCCATCTTGACGGCCGCGTCTCGTGCCTCGCGCGACGCGTAGCGAACCGTCATCGTGAGCGTCGTCTTGCTGCGTGCCTCGACAAGCTCCGTGGTCACGAGCGTCTCGCCACCGGTCCAGTGATCGTCGTATGACTCCGTGGCGACCATGCGTGACGGCCGAACGATTTCCTGGAACGTTCCGCCCATGCCCATTTTTCGGCCGTCGGCATTTTCCCAAACGTACCGGTATTTGCCGCCGACGCGGAGATCGATCTCGCACACCGGCATCGTCCAGCCAGGGGGACCCAGCAACCAGCGCTTGACCAATTCAGGCTTGGTGAGCGTGTCGAACACCATACCCCGCGGCGCATCGAACACGCGCGTCATTGCTAGTTCGCGGTCGGTCGGGGTCGTCACCTTCAAGGCTGTCTTGGTCATTTGAGCTTCCTCTTCCTGGGCTTGGGTTTCACGTCCTCGAGCAGCGCGTCCACGGCTTTCTTCTGCTTGGCTTTCAGCTCCTGGAGCACGGCGTCCAGCCGTTTGTAATTCCCTTCCCAAATCTTGCGGTACCGCTCGATCCAGTCGGTCGCGTCGGCGAGCGGCCGCGGTTCCAGGCGCCGTGGCCGGCGCTGGGCCTCGCGGCCGCGGGAAATCAACCCGGCCCGCTCCAGCACCTTGAGATGCTTCGAAATGGCCGGCTGGCTCATGTCGAACGGCTCCGCCAACTCGGCGACGGACGCCTCGCCGGTCGCGAGGCGCGCCAGAATGGCCCGGCGGGTGGGATCGGCCAGGGCCGCGAAGGTGGCGTCGAGAGTATAACTAGTTGGTTTCATAACCTGTCGGTAATATATGACCGGTCCCGCGCGGCTGTCAAGGCCTTATCGTTGGGGGGTGAAAATCGCCACCTGGAACGTCAACGGCATACGGGCCCGCGCGGCGCAGCTGGCCGAGTGGCTGCAGCGGGATCGTCCCGACATCGTCTGCCTGCAGGAGCTGAAGGCCACCGCGGCCCAGATTCCTGCCGAGACCAAGCTGAAGGACTATCACGCGTACTGGCACACCCTGAAAGGCTATTCGGGCGTCTCGTTACACGTCCGCAAAGACCTCTTCGCGGTGGATCCGGTGTTCAGTCATCCCCCGTTCGACATGGAATCCCGGATCGTGCAGGTGGAGCATGGCGACCTCGTCATCGCATCGATCTATGTGCCCAACGGCGGCAAGGACTACCCCGCGAAGCTCGCCTTCATCAAGAGCTTGATCGAGTGGTCGGTGAAGCTGACGGCAGATGGCAGACGGCTGATTCTCTGCGGCGACATGAACATCGCGCGCACCGAAATGGATGTGCATCCCAAGGAACGGAAGCCGAACGCCGTGGGCCAGCGCCCCGAAGAACGGGCCCTGTTCGAAACGCTGCTCGGCACGCACCTTGTGGATATGGGTCGAAGGTTCGATCCCGACAATGCGAATCTGTTTACGTGGTGGGCGCCGTGGCGGAATCTGCGCGCCCGCAACATTGGCTGGCGCCTCGACTACGTGCTCGCCTCCCCTGGCGTCGCGGAACGAGCCTCGAGCTGCATTGTGCAGGCCGACGTCGGCACGAGCGACCACGCCCCGGTGGTGCTGACGACCCCATGAGCACGGTTCGAGTTTACGGCAAGGCGGCGCCGCCGCGCGCGGAGGGATCGCCGCTTCTGGCCGGCGTGCTTGCCGGCATCGGGATTATCGTCGCATGGGTCGGCCTGGTCTACGTGACGCACCACCCGGTCGGCGTCGCCGCCTGGGGCGTCGGCGGACTGCTGGGAATCGTGATCGCCAAAACGGCCAAACCACCTACCAAGGCGACCGGCGCGCTCGCGGCGGTGCTGACCCTGCTCACGGTGTTCTTCGCGAAGGTGGTGCTCATCGTCGTTGCCTTGCAGCCGATCCTGCGACAGGAGCTCGCGAACGATCCTGCATCGCTGACCATGGTCTTCCTCCGCGAAAAGACCAAGCAGAAGTCCTTTTCGCCGGAATTGCAGAAGATGATCGACGCGCGTCCCGACCTCGCCGCCGATACGACGTTCTTTGGCCCCGGCCACGAATTGCAGGAGCAGATGATCGAGGAGGCGGTGACCGCCGCGAAGGCGTCCTCGTTTGCCGAGCGCGCGCGCCTCGTGCATGTGCACTTCGACCAATTCTTGTCTACCCTGGGATTCTGGGCGCTGTTTTGGGGGACGTTCCGACTGCTGGACCTGCTGTGGTTGGGACTCGGCATCTCGACGGCCTGGACGCTGGGCCAGGGACGAATCTGATCTAGGTTCCCGTTCCCTTCCCCATATCGCGCTCCTCGCGCTCCCGCTGTTCTCGGGCCAACCGCACTCGCTCCTGCCGCTCCTTCTGCGCCGCCGCCGCGGCGGCTTCCCGCTCCCGCTCCTGCGCATCCCAATCCTTTGTGGACGCCGCCTCTTCCCTGGCCCGGCTGACACGCTCCTGGCGCTCGCGCAGGGCATCCTTCTGCCGCTGGTCGCGTTCGACCTCGCGCTGGACCTTATTCTTGGTGTGCGCCCACCACATCACGAGGAACAGGCCAAACTGGGCGGGCAGGACAAAGAGGAAGGAGGCGGGGAACAGCTGGTTGACGGTTAGCGTGACCGCGATGCTTGCCAGGGCCCATTTCCACCCGGTCAAGTGTTCGTAGTCCGCGGCGAAGTAGAAGAGCGCCGCGAAGGTGAAGAGACCGCCGCCGAGCCCGAACATGGCGTTAATATGTGAAACCGGGTTTGGGGATGCAATGTTTTTTCGCGCAGATACTCATTCAGGAGGATGACAGAATGCCCCGGATCGTCTGGATCATCCTGATCATTGTGATCTTTGGCGCGGCAATGTTTTTCCTGCGGCGGTACATGGAGCGGTAGCGTGCTGACGGTGTTCCTGCTGTCCCCCGCGAGCTGCGCCGGCACCCGCGCGCAGCTCTTGCTCAAAAGTCAGACGAGCCCGCTGACCGCGCGCCTCGCCAACGGCGGCGCGCCGCTCGGCGAAGTGTTCACGTTCATGAGCAGTCTCTATTTCCGCGGGAAGCTCGCGTACGCCACGCGGTTTGGGCGGCCGTTCGTGATCACGCCGGGGCGCGGCCTCCTCCCGGCCGATGTGCTCATCAAGGTTGGCGATCTGCGGCAGATGGCGACCGTGCCGGTGGACGAAGCCGAGCCCGCGTTTCGGGAGCCCCTGGTCCGCGACGCGACCGCGCTGCACCGCGGATTGGCGGCCGACGACCGTGTCGTGTTGCTGGGCAGCGTCGCGACGGACAAGTACGTCGGCCCGCTCCTGGAAGTCTTCGGTGATCGCCTGCTCTTCCCCGCCACGTTCGCCGGCCGCGGCGACATGAGCCGCGGCGGGCTGTTATTGCGGTGCGCGCGGACCGGGACGCCGCTCGAGTACGTGCCGGTGCGGGGCGCCGTCCGTCACGGGCCGAAACCTCCCAAGCTCCCGCGACTCAAGTAGTTCCCACGGTCGTTCGCGCAATCCGGGCGTACCCGTATGTTCAAGCCCGGAGGCAACGACGACCGATCCCCAGTTCGATCCGCTCAAGGAACGCCTGCAACGGGCGGTCGCGCCCGACTACCGCGTGGAGCACCGGATCGGCGAGGGGGGGATGGGCGTCGTCTTCCGCGCGCACCAGGAACGGTTGAACCGGGGTGTCGCGATCAAAGTTCTCAAGCCCGCGCTCTTCACAGCCGATGGCGCCGAGGGGTTTCTCCGCGAGGCGCTGACGCTCGCCGATGTAAGGCACCGCAACATCATCGTTATCTACGATACCCGCGACAACGAAGGCCTGCAGTACTACATCATGGAGTTGATCAACGGTCCTACGCTGGAGCGTCGTCTCGAAGCAGGGTGCATTCCAGCGGACGAAGTCGTGCGGATCGGCACTGATTTACTCAACGGGCTCCAGGTCATGCATCGCCTGGGGTTTGTGCACCGTGACATCAAACCCAGCAACGTATTTGTGTTGTCGGATCGCGCCATCCTGGGCGACTTCGGCATCGCACGACCGCCCTCGGATGACGAAAGCGATCCACACAACCGCGACGGGACTGCGGAATACATGGCGCCCGAGCAGGTCGAGGGAAAACCAGTCACGCCGCGAACCGACATCTACTCCACTGGCGTCATCCTGTACGAGGCGGTAACCGGGCGCGGGTTCCACGAACAGGGCGAGCGAGTCGACTGGAGCGGCATTCAGCACGATTTCGCGGGCGTGCTGCGGAAAGCAACCGCAAAAAACCCCGCGGACCGCTGGCCCGACGCGAGGTCATTTCGGAAAGCCTTGGAGCAAACCCAGGGTCCAGATCTCCGGAGGTTGATCGAGGCAATCGGAGGACCAGCGACCGTCATTGCCGCGGCTCTCGTCGCGATCCGTCTCGTCTTGCCTCCTGCTCCGACGCCCGCCAATCCGAGCCATCCGCGAGTGGCGTTCGGCGCAATCGACTACGTCGGGCCGGCCGCCCAAAGCGCCGTGGCCGATTCACTGGCTCGGCTCGTCCGCTCCGACCTGCGCGACCACATCACGTTCGTAGACTCGGCGGCGTTCGTCGTGCGCGCGCGCATGACCGTGACAGCGGGCGACGTCGCCGTACGCCTCTCAGGGACATTTCCGGCCGCAGAATTCCACGTTCCACTCGACCGTTGGTCCACGCTCAGCGACTCGATCAGTTATCAGATCGCACTCGGCGTCTGGGCCGATCGGAGTGCACTCCTTCCGCTGCCGCGACGCGCTCTGCCCCGCACAACGGAGGGACTCGCGCAGTTCATGGAGGCGGAGCAGCTGGTCGCCCAGACCGAGTGGAAGGCGGCGTACGACGCGTACAAGAAGGCCGTCGCGACCGACCCCACCTGCTGGATCTGTCTGTGGCGCATGGCCGAAGTCGAGCGCTGGCTCAGTATCGAGCCAGACCCCGAGCGCGTGCGTCAGTATCTCGCGCATGCGGATTCGCTGCCACGTTCGTACGCCAGCCTGATTCGCAGCGCCCAGTTGCCCCTGAACGCACGACTCGACACGCTGCGCGCGGTGACCGATCGCGACCCGCAGTTTTTCCTGGGATGGTTTCAGCTGGGCGACGAGCTGTTTCATCGTGGCCCGCTCGTGGGCCACCGCCGTTCCGAAGCGATTCCCGCGTTCGAACGAGCGGCGCGCTTGCGGCCGGACTTCGGACCGGCATGGGAGCACCTCGCCTGGGTCGCCACCGCCGAAGGAGACTCGGCGAGCGCGGCGAGTGCACTCGATTCGCTGCAAACTCATAGCGGCGTGCCCGACCCCTTCTCCGCCGTGCTCCGCGCGCTGCTCCGCCTCGGGTTCGAATGGCGCTTCTTCCCGCCCAGCGAGGCACAACCCGTCACCGTGGGGATCGCGAACTCAGCGGACGCCCAGAGCAGCCCCATCCTGGGCGCAGGGCCGCGGATGCTCGCCACGTTCGATGTGCCTGTCGGGTCCATCGCGTTAGGTCAGATCCTGGAGCAGAATCAGCAACGCGACGTGCGCCGCTCCGCGCTGATCGCCGAGGCAATGGGCTCGCTCACGCTCGGCCGGCTGGAGGATGCGCAGAGGCTGGCAGGCAAGGCCGCGGATGTGTCATCCGACGCGGAGCTCGACCTGTTTACGGCGGGGTTGCAGGGAACGCTTGCGCTGCTCGACACTGGAAGCGTCACGACTTCGGACGCGCTCCAGGACCTCAAGGTGTGGTTGCAGAGCAAGGATGCCAAGCTGCGCAATCGTGCAACGTGGCTGAGCGCGCTACTCGAGCATCGGTGGCAACTCCGGCCGGTCGTCCCCGAGGTGGTGGGGGCCCTGCTCACCGCCGATTCCCTGGCGGCTGCCGGCCAGCCCCGCGTTGCGCTCAAGAGGCTCGATGCGATCGACGTTGACTCCATCGCACGAGCGGGCGATCCGTTTTTCAGGGCGGTCGTGCACTTCCAGCGAGCCGCGTGGCGCGAGCGGATCGGCGACATCGCAGGCGCGCGAGATGAGCTGGTCTGGCACGAGCATTTGGACGTTGTCGGCGTGCCGACCGGCCTCCCCCAGGCGGCGGATGTCGACTGGGCGTTCGGGACACTGGCCCGCTGGCGGCTCGCGCGGCTGCTCGATCGCGCCGGGCGCGCCGAACGCGGCTGGGCATGTGAAGCCTACGCCGCGGTCGTGCGGCTGTGGTCTGGCGCACCGGCCCCGTACGGAGCACGCGCCGACACCGCTCGGACTCGCGCCCTCGCGCTGAGCTGCGCAGCCCCGGGCGCACGATGATTCGCTTCCAGACGCTGGGAACGCTCGAAGTCACCGTGGACGGCGCGGACGCGCCCTCCAAGCTGCGCTGGAAGAAAAACATCGCGCTGCTCCTGTACCTCGCCCGATCGCCCAAACGCCGCTGCACGCGAGAGCAGTTGATTGGCCTGCTCTGGTCGGACAAGGACGACGACGCGGCGCGCCAATCGGTGCGCGAGGCTATCCGTGTCGTACGTCAGTACGTCGGTGAGAGTCTGACGACCACGGGTGACGTAGTGCAGCTGCTCGCCGGTGCAGTGGAGCTCGACGCGGACCAGCTCGCGAAACTCGTGCAGCAGCGCGACTGGATGCATGCCACGCCTCTGATCAACGGCCACTTCCTCGAGGGCTTCAAAGTGCCCGACGCGGCCGGATTCGAGGACTGGCTGACGGTCGAGCGTTCGTTCTGGGACGGACTCTCGATGGACGCGCTCCTGTCCCACGCCGAGGAGCGCCTGGATGCCGGCGACGAGCTCGGCGCCGGCGATCCGATCACCAAGGCCCGCCAGCTTGACCCGCGCTCGCAGCGCGCGCTCCGCGCGTGGATGCGCCGCCTGGCCAACGTCGGCGACCGGACCGGCGCGATGCAGGCGTTCGAGAACTTCGAGCAGGACGCGCGCCGCGACGGGGGTGTGAACATCGAGCCCGAAACACAGTCGATGGTCGAGCGGCTACGCAGCGCGCGCGCGTGGCATCTGCCGAAAGAGGCGCTAGCGCCGGGGCGGAGCGTGGCGTGGCGACGCGCACCGCTGCTCGGCAGAGACCGCGAGCTGGAAAGCGCGCTCACACAGTGGCGTCACGCGCGCGATGGACGGCTGGCGCTCCTCGTGGTCGAAGCCGAATCCGGTGGCGGCAAGACGCGCTTCCTGGAGGAGCTCGCGACCCGCGCCGCGGTCGGCGGAGGCATCGTGATCGGTACGCGCGCGGTCGCCGCCGACGTCGAGCATCCCGCCAGTGCGATCCTCGGACTGGCGCACGGCGGGTTGGTAGATGCGCCGGGTGTCGCCGGCGCGAATCCTGGCGCGCTGGCAGCGCTCGCCGCCCAGGCCGGCGAGTGGGCGGAACGGTTTCCGCCACGGAGTCCGGCAGGGAGCGCGTGGGCTCTCGACGCCGCAATCAGCGAAGTGCTCCGCGTAACGACGGCCGAGCACCCGCATCTGTTGATCTTCGACGACGCGCAGTGGATCGATCCGACTTCCTACAAAATCATCGAACAACTCGCCCGCGACCTCGCGCGCGCGCCCATGCTGATTGTCCTCGCGACGACGCCGGAGCCCGCGCCACCGAAGCTTGCGGAGTTCCGCGCCCGCATCGGACGAGACCTGACGGGTGCCGCAATTTCGCTGGGCAAGTTGGACGACGGGGCGATCCGGCAGCTGATCCAGTGGGCGCTCCCGTCATACAAGGGCGATGCCCTGGACCGTCTGGTGCGGCGCATCGCCGCCGATTCCGGTGGGCTGCCGCTCCTCGCCGTCGAGATCGTTCACGCGATGGCGCAGGGTCTCGATGTCGAAGCCACGAATGGAGCCTGGCCCCACCCGTTGCGGACGCTCGACTCCACCTTCCCCGGCGACCTGCCGGACACGATCGTCTCGGCCATCCGTGTCAGTTTTCGCTGTCTGACGAAGCCGGCCCAGCAGGCGCTCGTCGCTGCAGCGATTCTCGGCGAGCGGGTGGCGGCAGCGCGAATCGGCTGCGCCACGGATCTAAAGGGAGAGGCGTTGCACGCCGCACTCGATGAGCTCGAATGGCGGCGCTGGCTCGTCGCCGAGGCGCGCGGCTATGTGTTCGTCGCCCGCATCGTGCGTGACGTCGTCGCACGCGACATGGTCACTGAGGGGGAACGCCAGCGTATCCTCGCCAAGAAGTGCTGACCGTGCGACGAACCACTGGGTCTTGGGTATCATCCCGTTATCCTCTCAGGAGAAGCCTCATGAAGTACTCGTCGTCATTCGCGTTCCTCGCCGCAACATTGCTTCTGATACCTGCGGTCGCGTTCGGACAGGGTTACGGTCGCGGCATGAGTCAGGGCGGCCGCTACGGACCGCCCGCGCCGAAGCTGCCCGGCGTCGAGCTGGCGGGGCCGCTCGATACGGCGCTCGCGCGCGAGATGCTCAAACTCTCCGCCGATCAGTCCACCCGGTACAAGCAAGCGTACGACTCGTTCATGGTCGCGACGCGTCAGCAGCGTGACAGCGCGAACACGGCGATCGCGAAAATGAATGAGCGGCTCGACGACGGCGATCGTGCCGCGGCGATGTTCTACGCCGAGCACGTGCAGGACCTGGGTAAGAACCTGAGGGACCGGCAGGACCGGTTCGAGGGCGATCTGCGCCGGTTCCTGAACGGCGACCAGATGAAGGCCTACAAGAAGTGGCGCGATGATCAGGACGAGGCCACCGAAAAGAAGCGCCGTGAGAATCAGCTCCGCTGGGACGAAGCAGGCTTCCGCGGTGAGTTCGCCAGCCCCGGAGCGGGCACGCCCGAGATCAAGACAGCCCTCGCCACACCGCCCGGCGTGCCGGCGCCGGCGCTGGGCTCGGCCTCGGTGCGGGTCGGACGCGTCGTCTATGTCGCGGGCCAGCTCGGCGTGGACAGCAGCGGGGCGCTCGTTGGGACCGAGCTGCGCGCACAGGCCGAGCGCGCGTTCACGAATCTCCGCGCGGTACTGCAGAGCGCGGGGGCGTCGATGCGCGACGTTACGACACTCACGATTTACGTCGTCAACTATCGACCCGCCGATCTCGAGACGATCCGCACGGCCGGCGCCGCGTACTTCAGTGCGAACGCCCCCATCGCCACGGTGGTCGGAGTACAGTCGCTGGGTCGCGAAGGCGCGCTGATTTCAATCGGCGCGACGGCTTCCGCGCGCTGATCCGATAATGCACGTGCGCAGTTATCATACTGCGCATGAAGAATCGGCTGCCGCTCGTCGCTGCGCTCGTTGCTGTCGTCCTGTGGGCGGCGGCGTTCGTCGGGATTCGCGCGGCGGGCCGGTCGTTCTCACCCGGTCCGCTCGCACTGGGCCGGCTCACGATTGGGAGCATGCTGCTCGGCGCCGTGGTGCTCTCTCGTCCCACGATCCGGCCGACGCGACGTGAGCTCGCGCTCCTCGTCGTTGCAGGTCTGCTCTGGTTCGGCGTCTACCAGGTCGTCCTCAACGAAGCCGAGCGCCGGGTCGATGCGGGGACGGCGTCGATGCTGGTGCTCATCGCCCCGGTTTTCATCATCGCGCTTGCGGCGGTATTCCTGAAAGAGCGCACCACGCCGAACCTGCTGCTCGGCGGGACGTTGGCGTTCGCGGGCGTGGTGGTGATCGGACTCGCGACGTCGTCGCGCAGTGCGTCGCTCACAGGCGTCATCCTTTGCCTGCTCGCGGCGCTTGCGTCGGCCATCGGGATGGTTGCGGAGAAGCCGGTGCTGAACCGGATCACGGCATTGCAGGCCACCTGGACTTGCTGCGTCGTCGGCGCGCTGGTCTGCCTGCCGTACGCGCCGCAGCTGGTGCGGGAATGGCGCGTCGCGCCCCCCAGCGGCATCGCCTGGCTGCTCTTCCTGGCGGTTTTTTCGACGTCCATCGCTTTTACGTCGTGGGCCTACGCGCTGGCGCGCGGATCGGCGGGCCGGCTTGCGGCGACTGCCTACCTCGTGCCACCTCTCACGATCGTGATCAGCTGGCTGGTGCTCGGCGAAGCGCCGGGCGCGATCGCGGTGCTCGGCGGCGCGCTCTGCCTGGTCGGCGTGGCGATCGCGCGAAAAGCGCCGGCGTCCAGGGCATCCGTTGCAGCACCCGGTGAGACCTAAGAGGCCGAGAGCGCGCGCATGCGGCAATATTGCGGCTGGGCGGACCTGCCTATTTCATTGGAACAAGATCAAGGTGCTCAGTTGGACAGCGAGGAATGATGTCTAAATACTCATACAGTTCAGTCTAATTCTCGTTAGACAGCACGAGTATTGTCCGATCCGAACCAGGACCCGCGTGAATTCCCGGCCTTGCCTCGAGAGCGACGACTGCAGGCCGGATGCGGTTTCGCATTTGGACTTTGCAGCGGTGCATTAGCGGTTGCGCTAGGGTCTTCGCCCACCCGGGGTCACGCCGTCCTTGTTGGCCTTATCGGTGGATTTGTATGTGCGCTCCTCGCAAGCCTACTACGCGATCGATTCTGGCGTTGGCCCGGCAGATGGTGGGATCCTTGATAAGATGGTGCGGGCGTGCTGTCTGATATCAACTTTGAAGTGCAACACTGAGTCTCATCCCGCATAGCATTCCTCCGGCGTTCGGTAGTTCAGTCGCTTCCTGGGGCGGCGATTCAGTTTCGTCGCGATCCGATTGCACTCGTGTTGGGTGAGGTGAGCCATGCTTTGGCGTTTGGGCAGGTACTGCCGCACCAAACCGTTGGTGTTCTCGTTGGTGCCGCGTTCCCACGCGTGATGCGGCGTGGCGAAGTAGAAGCGGACGGCGGTCGCCCGCTCGAGCCGGGCGTACTCGTGAAACTCGGTGCCGTTATCGACGGTGATGGTCCGCACCGGATGCGGCTGGGCGACGATGAGCTGGCGCGCGCGCGCGTTCACCGCCGCGCTGATGCGCTGGCGTAACTGGCCGAGCAACAAGTAGCCAGTTTTGCGCTCCACCAAGCTCAACACGCAGGGGCCGGCCTGACTCGCGCCGAGCATCGTGTCGGCTTCCCAATGTCCGAGCTCCTGGCGGGTCGCGACGATTGCCGGCCGCTCTGTGATCAGCCGTTTGCCCGCTAATCGACCGCGGCTGTCGTAGCACCCATAGCGTTTGCGCCGTTGCTTGCGGGCCCCGCGCAGATGCTGGTGCAGCGTGCCGCCGGCGCGTTTGTCGGCCCAGACGTAGCGGTAGATCGTTTCGTGGCTGATCGCGAGCTCGCGGTGGCGCCGCAGCCAGCCAGCGACCTGCTCCGGACTCCAATCCTCGCACAGCAGTGCACGGATCCGGGTCCACTCGGCCTCCGTGAACTGCCGATTGCGCCGGGAGTGGGAGCGCCGGCCGCGCGCATACCAGTCGGCCAGCTGCGGGCGGTAGGTGCCGTCGCTGTGGGCGCGATTGCGCTCCACCTCGCGGCCGATCGTGCTGCGATGGCGGCCGAGCACGCGCGCGATGGCGGCGGCGCTCAGGCCCCGCTGGCGCAGCACACTCAGCGTGTATCTTTCCGCAAAGGTGATCTGGCGATACAGCATTGGTAGGCATCCTTCTCTTGGCGGAGATTGATGTCTATCGTATCGCCAGGTCACCATTTTCGTCGGGGGTGGTGTTGCACTTACTATATGAATGCACGCCGCCTAACAAGCGCTTGAAGCTGACGGCGCGCGTAGATTATGGAATGAATCTTTTTTCAGCGCGCCGCAGCTTAAGCGCGATCCCTTAGACAGCGGCCAAGGATTTGACCATGACCACTCCGACACAATCGCAGCCCACTGGACCTACAACGCCTGCAATCCCAGCTGGCGTTCGCATTGCCTCAACGCTGTGCTGGATCGTCGGGGTACTGACGATTCTCGTGGCGGTGGCGATCGGAATCCCGGCGATCAGCTCCGGGGCCGGCTTACTGTTCATTGCGGTGAATGGGGTAGCGGGGATCATCGCGTGTGTCGCCGGAATCCAGATCCGGCGGCAACGAAAGATCGGTGTCTTACTCATGGTGCTTGCCTGGGCCGTTCCCACGCTCGTTGCTATTCTGCAACATCTCTCGCCGAGCGGGTCGCTGCTCTTGTTCGTGGCGTTGTTGCTGGCCGGCGCGAACTGGAAGCACT
>Ga0070705_100001256_pt1 | contig 13679 bp, 11 predicted proteins | sample KBSK5253metaG_FD_65455 | JGI IMG/M metagenome (GOLD analysis project Ga0070705, IMG submission 65455) | Corn, switchgrass and miscanthus rhizosphere microbial communities from Kellogg Biological Station, Michigan, USA - KBS K5-25-3 metaG | ecosystem: Host-associated > Plants > Roots >... | reverse complement strand
AGCTCGCCCCATCCACGCCCGCACGCGGGCCGGTGCACCGTCCGACAGGCATGGTGACGCACCCGACCGATCACGATCCCGATCCCGACGAGGATGCGGCAGGTGCCCGCTGATGGCTGATCGCAAGATCGAAATCGACTTCGAGCTGGGCAACGTCGAGTCCGTCACGAGCATTCTGGCCGGGCTGGACAAGCAGGCCGCTGCTGCCGGCGAGACCATGGGCGGCAAGGCGGCGGACGGGGCGGGCAAGCTCGAAGGCGCCCTGGCCAAAGCCGTGGCGGTCGGGGTGTTCGTCGGCAAGATGCTCGAAGACGTGGCGATGAAAGCCGCGCGCTGGGGCCTCGACATGGTCGAAAGCTCGGTCATGGCGGGCGCCCGGCTGGAGCAGCTGGCCGGGGTGGCCAGCTACCTGGGCGAGCGCGCCGGCTACACCGCCGGGTTCATCCAGCAGCTCTCGGCCCGCATGCAGGAGACCGGCATCACCGGGCAGGAAGCCATCAACACCATCACGCAGTTCATCCGCTACGGGTTCGATCTCAATCAGGTGCTGGAGCTGCAGGCGGCGGCCCAGAACAGCGCGGCGATTGCAGGCAAGTCGTCGTCCGAGGTGATGGGCCTGTTGACGCAAGGCATCACGACCCTGCAACCGCAATTGCTCCAGACCGCCGGCTACACGGTCAATCTCGAAATGGCCGAAAAAGCCTACCACCTGGAGACGGGCAAATCGATCGCCGCGATGTCGGGCAAGGAGAAGCAGCAGCTGATGCTGAATGCGGTCCTCAAACAGGCCGCCGACATCCAGGGCGTCTACAGCCTCTCGCTCGACTACGCGGCCAAGCAGGCGACCTCCTCGGTGCGCGCGTGGGAGCAGGTCAGCGAGCAGATCGGGCTCAAGCTGCTGCCGCTGACCAACCTCGCGTTCGCGTCCTGGTATCACCTCGGCGAAGGGGTGCGCGATGCGGTGGCGACGTCCGGCCCCATGGTCAGTGATTTCGTGACGGGCGCGGCCAGCAGCCTGCAGGTGCTGATGACCATCGTCGGCCAGGTCGCGGGCAGCTTCCTCTCGCTGACCGGCTTCCTGATCGAGCACAAGAACGTGGTCGAAGTGCTCGCGGTCGCCTATGGCACCTACTACGTCACCTCGCTGGTCGCGGCCAAGTGGGCCACCATCGCGCTCAACATCGAGACCACGATTGCCAAAGTGACGCTCTATGCCCAGTCGGCCGCGCTCTATGTCACCAGCGCGGCGACCCAGGTGATGAGCCTGGCGACCTTGGCATTGGCCGGTGATATGGCCGCGCTCGGAGTCGCGATCAACCTCGCGCTCGGTCCGATCGGCTGGATCGTCCTGGCCATCACCGCCGTGGTCGCGGGCTTCAAGCTGTGGCAGTACGAGCAGGACAAGACCGCCGGCCCGCTCGACGCCTTCGCCGCCAAGCTCGATGCCCAGCAGTCAGGGGAACTCGCGCGCTGGACCGGGCGCGTCGAGGATATGCGCGAAGCCGCCCGCAAACTCGGCGAAGCGATGCCCGAGCAGTTCAAGACCATGGAACAGCTCGAAGCCATCACCAAGAAGTACAGCGATGCCGGCACCCTGACCGCCCGATCGATGTCCGATATCGCCGCCGAGGCCGCCAAGCTGAATATCCCGCTCGAAATGATGCCACCGTATCTGCGCGCCGTGGTCGGTGGGCTGCAGCAAGTGGCCGATGCCAAACGGGCCGCCGCCGCTGCCTTGAACGACGAGACCAACAGTGTGCAGGACAATCTGGAGGCGCTCAAATGGGAGATCGCCAACCTGCACGAGACCGGGAAGACCCTGAAGCTGGTCGCGCTGGCCTACGGGGTCGCCGAGGAGGCGCTGAAGGCGTATAGCGCGGATCTGAAATCCGAGGCCGAGATCGCCAAGCTCGCGGTGGCGGCCAATCTCGACATGCAGAAGGCGTTGATCAACAACGCCCAGGTGGGGCTCGACGCCAAGCTCCTGATCATGGAGACCGAGCACACGGCGCGTGTCAAGGCCATCGAGGCCGAGCTGATCGGGGACAAGCTCAAGACCGCCCAGCTCGCCGCTGAAGCCGTCAAGTATGCCGCCGCCAAGGTCAATTTCCGCACCGAGGAGCTGACCGCAGTCCTGGCGCACAACAAGCTGATCACCGCCGCCGAGACCGAACGGGCCAAAGCCGACATCCTGGCCAAGGAGACGGGCTATCGGGCGACGGTGCAGATTCTCGAACTGGAGCACCAGGCCAACATCGACGCGATCAACGCCGACCGGACCGATCAGGCCACCAAGCGGGCGCAGCTGATTGCGGAAGATATCAAGTTCTACGCCACGCAGAAGACCAACCGCACCGCCCAGATCAAGTTCGAGACCGAGGATAGCGAGAAGCTCTGGGCCGACTACGACGCGGCCGTGCGCTCCGGATCGACGGTCACAGCGGCCAGTCAGATCACTGAGGTCTGGCGGGTCTACGAGAACGAGCTGCGGGCTCGCCAGCGCGCGGGCACCGACTCGGCCGAGTTCTACAAGGCCCGCACCATGCAGGCCCAAGCGGCGGCCGACGTGATCGCCAGATTGGAACTGGAGGCGGATACCAACAGCCACGCCTATGCCGTCAAGTTCGCCGCCGACGCCAAGGCCAAATACGACCGGGTCATTGCGGCCGGCGCGGAGTTCACCCCGGCGTATGTCGAGCAGATGCGCCTCGCCGCCAAGGCCGCCCAGGACGCGCTCGACAACTGGGGCAACACGGCGGTCAAGAATATGGACAAGGCCAAGGAGGCCGTGTACAGCACCATCGAAGGCTTCCATCAGCTCGCGATGGCCTCCGCCGCCGCCAAGCTCGATACGACCGGGGACGTGGGGTTCGACAAGTTCACCCATATGACCGCTGGCGAGACCGCCTCGGTGGCAGCGGGCCAATTCGTCGATCTCTCCGGTGTGGCGTCTCGTTGGAACAACATGTCCGCCTCGGCCCGATCGGCGATCGACAAACGGGCGAGTGGCGGTCCGGTGTCGGAAGGGGTCCCGTACTGGGTGGGCGAGTCGGGGCCTGAACTGTTCGTCCCTTCGACCACTGGCGACGTGAAGGCGACCGGCACCATGACCGCGACGGGCGGCACCGCATCGAGTGTGGAGGAGATCACGGCCGCCCTCACCGCCTACACGCTTTCGCTCCGGGCCAGCGCCGATGCCACGGCTACGATCGACGACGCCAGTCTATCGGCGGCGGCCTCGGTCGCCAAGCTGGTCGGGCAATATCAGCTCGACACCCGCGAGACCACCACCCTCACGACCGCGCAGCAGAAGTACATCCAGACCGCTTCGATCGCCGGGGCGAACACGCGCGACATGTCTACGGTCTTGGGCGTGGCCGCGCTCAGTGTCGATCGCTACGCCGCCAGCTTCCAGGCGACGGCGACCATCGACGGGCTGATCGAGCGCCACCGCGATGCCGCCGCCGGTGTAGCTGCCCTGACCGCCGAGCAGCGCACCTATATCCAGCAGGCGGTCGCGGTCGGGGCCAGCACACGGGATATCGCGACCTCGATCGGCGCCACCACGGAAGTGATCGAGACCTACACCGCCGGCTGGAGCAAACTCGATCAGGCGACCAAGAAGATCGGCGACTCCCTGCCCGATCTGCAGGCGCAGCTGGAGAAAACATCCGGCCAGGTGCAGGAAGGCAACCTGCAGCGGCTGATCGACTGGCAGACCGCGACCTATGGGGCCGGGACCGCCAAGGGGTTGGAAGGCCAACTGGCCGGGATCCGTCGCGCGAACCAGACCGCCGATCTCAACGCCCAGATGCTGGCCGACATCGCGAGCCTGGGGACGGGCGCGATCACCTCGACCGCGCAGTACCAGCAGGCCGTCACGCTGATCAAAGATCGCTATGCCGTGCTGCAGAGTCAGCTGCCCGGCCGGGCGGGTGGGGGTCCGGTGTCTGCGGGTCAATCCTACTGGGTCGGCGAGCTGGGCCAGCCCGAGCTGTTCACCCCCGACCGCAGCGGATCGATCACGCCGTTGTCCCGGGCGGGCTCGGGTGGCTCGGGTGGCTCCGGCGGCGAGACGATCAACTTCGGCCCCGGGTCGATCTCGATCGGCTCGGTGGACTCAGAAGCGCGGGTCCGATCGCTCGCCAAGCAGCTGGCCAAGGAGATGCTGGCCGGGCTGGATCAACGCAAACGCTCGGCCTTGAGCAATCGCATGTAGCCTGTAGCCCGGGACCTAACCCGACAGGAAAGGGATCACATACTATGGCTGCACTCTCCGCTCCAGATCGCATCGCGGTCGGCGCGCAGTTTCAATCAGTCGGATCGCAGGCGCTCGAATCGTTCGGCGCCGTGACGAAAGCGGATCTGCAGGCAGCGGTGGCGGCCGTGGACGACTGGGTCGTGGCCAACGCGGCCAGCTACAACAACGCTCTGCCGACCGCCGCGAAGAATGCCCTGACCGCCAGTCAGAAAGCCAAGTTGCTGATGTACGTGGTCGAACGCAGATATCAAACTGGAGCGTAGCAATATGACCCCGCTGATTCTTCGCCCCTCGCGTGCTGGCGATCTGTGGCTACCGCGTCAGGCCGGCCGGGTCGTGCTCGCGCGCCAGGTCGTGCTCGCGCGCCGGCCTCTCCCACGTGGCGCGATCTGCCGGACCTCGGGCGACACCGTGGCCACGTTCGGGCCGCTGGAGAACATGCCGCCCGCCACCAACTACGCCGCCATGTTCCTGCGCAATGGGCAATGGGTGCTGGCGTTCGACACCACCACCCAGCAGACCGCGATCTTCGCCGGCAAGATGCCGAGGAATTATGCGGGCGGTGGGCTCACGGTCTATCTGACCTGGGCCGCCGCCTCGGCCACCACCGGCACGATCGGCTGGGACGTGACGTTCGAGCGCCGGTCGGCCGCCAACCACGACATGGACGCGGATGCCTGGGCGACCGCCCAGACCGTCACCGCCGCCACCGTGGATGCCACCTGTGGCAAGCAATCGGTCACGAGCGTGGCCATCACGGCCGGGGCGACCGGCACCGATTCGATTGCGGCCGGCGATGGGTTCCGCATCCGCATCCGCCGCGATGTGGCGACCGACACGGCGGCGGGCGACGCCCATCTGCTCGACGTCGAGATCAAAGAGACCTGATCGGGATCAGACCATCATAGGTCCCGTCTGCCATGGCCCGGAACTTTGTCGCCGCCTCGTCGCAGTACCTGAACCGGACCTCCACCCCGGTCACGGCCGTCCCGTGGACGATTGCGTTCTGGTTCCGGCCTGCCTCGACCGCTGTCGTCGGGAGTCTCGCGGGGGTGTTCAACAGCGGCAACACCACCGATTTCATCTCCGTCCGGCAGAACGGCGCCACCCTGCTGACCAGCGTGTCGGATTCCGGGGCGGCCGGTGGCCCATCGAGCGCGGGTTCATTGGTCGCTGGCACCTGGTCGCCCGTCGCCTTCGTCTCGCCCACCACCTCCAGCCGCACCATCTACATCAACGGTGGCGGCCCGGTCTCGAACTCCACCACGGTGGTCCCGAGCGGACTCAATGCCGTGACTGTGGGGCGGCGCGGCTGGTCCTCGCCGGATGATTATGCTGGTGGCGATCTCGCGGAAGTCGCCATCTGGAACGTCGCCCTGTCCGCGCTCGATGTCGCCATCCTGGGCAGCGGGCTGTCTCCGCTCCTGGTCCGGCCCGATGCCTTGGTTGCCTACTGGCCGCTCGGTGGAGACTATTCGCCCGAGATCGAGCTGCTCGGCCGCTTGGATCTGACCGTCACCGGGGCGACCAAGGCCAGCCATCCGCCGATCACCCGCCCCTCGTACGCGCGCATCTGGCGCTCGGCCAATCTCGTGCTGCCCGCGCCCGAGCTGCTGCATCTCACGGACGGCCCGGTCGTCCCCCTGCTCAACCCGCTGCAGGCCGCCTCGCTGACCGAGACCCTGCATCTCACCGATCCCGCCCCGGCCGGCCAGCTGGCGATCACGCCGACCGAAGTGCTGCATATCTCGGACGGCGTCGGCACCGATCTGAAAGCCAGGCTCTCGACCACCATCGAGGCCCTGGTCGCGCCCGAGACCCTGCATGTCCGCGAGACCGTGCGCTCCCGGCGCGATCTCAATCTGCTGGCCCTGACCGTCACCGTCGCGGGTATCGACCGCACGAGCAGCCTGCTCAAGAACCAGTCGAGCGCCGATCTGATCTTGAACAGCCAGCCCGATGCCGCCACGCTCGTCTTCAAGACCGATGGCAGCTGGGCGCCCGCCAACGGCGATGCGATCACGATCAACGTCCAGGACGTGCGGCTGTTCACCGGTCAGATCGGCAAGACCGACCGCCATCGCTTCCGATCCAGCCAGTCCCACCCGCGCTATACCTGCACCTGCGTCGATACCACCCCGATGTTCGACCGCCGGCTGGTGTTCGCCAAGATGGGGGCGCAATCGGGGACCACCATGATCCAGACCCTGGTGGCCGCCTCCTCGACCGGGTTCACCACGAACCATGTCCAGCTGGCCTTGCCCACCGTCTCGATGGAGTTCAAGGCCGTCCCGTTATCCGGCTGCCTGGATCGCATCTGCCAAGCGATCGGGGCCGCGTGGTATCTCGATCGCGACTGGGACCTGCACGTCTGGATCGGCAGCGATCCGGCGGTCACCCAGCCGCAGGACCTCGACGCCCTGAACAAGCTCTATTGGGCGTTCACCTACTCGGCCGACTACCTGCAGGTCCGGACGCGGGTGCTGGTCGAGGGGCAAGGCACGACCGCGCTGGCCTGCAATGCCAACGAGACCATCCTCCCGATCCAGACCGCCGACATGTTCGCGGACGGGGGCGGCTATGCCACGGTCGGGGCGCAACGCATCTCGTACACCGGCCGGCGTGTGGGCGGCGCGGGCACGCTGGTCGGTCCGGGTGTCTCGCCCAGCAGCGGGCCGACCGTAGGCCCGGCGGCCGGATCCGGGATCGAGGATGGGGTGCACCAATATGCGATCGTCTGGGGCACGGCGGCCGGGAAATCGTTACCGTCACCGTTGACCGCCGCGACGATGGGAGCCATTACCGCGCCCACCTATACGCCCATTCGCTACGATCCGGGCTGGAACGCCGGGAACTTGGGCGGGGACTTCGTGATCGGCAACACCTTCAACCATGTGTTCACCTACAGCACGGCGGCGTCGGCCATCGCCTTCACCGACGAGTCGGCGCCGAGTCCTGCGCAGGGCGCTCAAGTGTTGATTGCGTCCGTGTCGATTGGGGCGCCCTACGTCCAAGTGTTCAAGGTGCAAGTGCAATTCACCACCGACCCCACCGTGAAATGGGTGCATTGGTGGCGGTCCGTCAACGGCGGGCCATATCTGTTTCGCGGATATCTCGCCAACGACGGCACCACCGGGATTGGGATTTTTACGGAAGGCAGCATCTCCGGCGACGGGATCTATCTCCAGACCTTGCCTGCCGCCCGTGCGAATCAAGCGGCGCTCAGCAACATCACCGTGGGGCCGACCGGCACGACCTACCGCGAGATCTATCGCACCACGACGGGCGGCTCGCAGTTGAAGTTGCAACAGACCATCGCCAACAACACCGCCACCGTGGGCGTGCAGGACGCGACCCCCGATGCCAGCTTGGGCGCCAACGCGCCGACCGGCGATACCTCCGGGCTGGTGCAGCCGGTCGGACAGGTCAATGCCGGGAGCACGTCGATCCTCACGGCGGGCGCGGCGGCCTTCTCCTCGACGGGCGGCTGGGCCGTGATCGGCAACGGGCAGCAGGTGGTGCGCTATACCGGCGTGAGCGGCAACACCCTGACTGGCGTGCCGGCGAGCGGGGCGGGCGCGATCACCGCCACCATTGCGTACAACTCGACGATCACCGACAGCCCGGCGCTGGTCGGCATCCCCGCCAGCGGCGCGTGGTCGCTGGCCAACACGGTCTCGGCCAGTGATGCGGCCAGCCTCCTGGTCATTGTGGATGATCTGACCGCGCAGACGATCCTCGGCGCCATCGAAAAGGACAAGAACGGCGTGGCGACCGATGGCATCCACGAGTTCTACCTGCAGGACGGCCGCTACTCGATTGCCGGCGCCACGTCACGCGCGCAGGCCGAACTCACCTTGGGTTCGCGCGTGATCGAGACCGAGACCTACAGTACGCGCGACGTGATGACCCTGCCCGGGACGACCCCCAGCATCGCGCTGCCGGACTACACCGGCACGCCCCTCGTCCAATCGGTGCATATCAGCTGGCCGACCCCTTCACGTAAGGCCCGGCTCGATGTCACCTGCAGCTCGGTCTCACGCGATCTCTATCAGGTGCTGCGGCAGATCCAGGCCGCGACGGAAGGGGCAGGCGGATGATGGGGATCAGGTGATGGGGTGGTTCGCGTTCGGCTTCGTCGCCGGATTCGCGGTCGGCGGGCTGTGCGGGGTCGTCACGCTGGTCCTGCTCGCGATGCTGGTGAAAGGCAGTCACGCATGATGGGTCAGATCCGGTTCGGTCTCGGCCTCGATCTGCAGGGTCAGCTTCTTGACCAGCCGGCGCCCGCACTCCCGGCAGTACTTGCCCTGCGGGCCCTTGCGCCGGTCCCAGATCTCGACCACGGCCCACTTGCGGCACCCCGAGGCGTTACAGGCGATCTGCAGGTCTTGCGTGTAGATGATCGGTTTCATCGTCTGTCGGCTCCTTGGCGGGACCGGGCCAGGCGTACTCCCGGGCGTACTCCCAGCCCCGCCCTGACGTCTAGGTCTCGGGGGTATCGGCTGCCTGCGCCTGTGCCGGTCGTGCCGTGGCGGGGCGCCTGGCCTTGCGCCGGGGCTGTTTGCGCACCGGTCTGGATGCTGGCTTGGACGCCTTCCGGGCCTTGGCGGCAACTCTGGCCTTCTTCGCCACCTTCTTGACCGGCTTCTTCTTCCGCTTCCGACTCATGCGAACCTTGGGCGAAGATTTGGCCACCTTGTCCGTCCCCGGCGCATGCAACTTCCGGACCATCAGGATCAGCTCGGGCGGCAGATTCGGGCTGACCACCCAGCTGGGCGTGCTCGTACTCACGCCCGCCGCCAATCGATAACTGACCGGGGCCGCCATGGCCCGGGTGATGGCCACGCGCTTTTTCGGGAGCAGCTTGAGCGCGCGACAGGCCGCCAGCTCGCCGGTCTTGGCATCGAGCAGCACCAGGCGGGAATACGCCATGAGCTTGCTCCGGATGCGGCTGGTCGCGAGCGGCACCCAGAGACGGCCATCACGGACGACCTCAACGAAGGCATCATGTCCCAGAGGCACGGCACACCACGACACCGACCGGGCGATCAGCTTGCTCATCTGGCTCGGGTCGGTGACTTCGCCCGCGCCGATCTTCTTGCCCGGCGTCTTGGCCGGCCGCTTGATGACCTTCTTGATGACCTTCTTGATGACCCTGGCCTTCGATCGCGCCCGCGCCGCCTTACGAAGCCGCTTCATGATCGTCCTCCTCGTCTACGGCCAGCCCCTGCGCCTGCAGCCGCTTCCTGGCCTCCGTCGTCAACCGCACCTCGACATGGCTGCTCGGCTCGCCCGTGACCGTCACCGCCTTGAGGCAGGCGGCGATTTCGTCCGTGTCCCATTCGTGATCGAGCAGCCAGGCCGTCAGCAGCCCGCCATCGATCTTGGTCTGGCCCGGCTTCTTGACCCGGTTGACCTTGTAGTCCCCGCAGGTCACCCACTCGCCATTCTTGCCGTTCGGCAGCTTCTCGGGCAGGTCGCATACCAGGATCAGCGCCTCCATCTGCTCCCGGATGGCTTTCTCCTCGATGACGATCGGGGCGACGGCGGCGATCCGGGCCTTCATGGCCTGCTGGGCCGTGATCATCATCGGCAGCTCGGCCAGCACCGGATGCTCGCGATAACTCCCCGGGATCTCGTCCAGCAGGGCGTCGGCGGTCTGCTGGATCTCCTCGGCCGGGATGGCTGGCTTCGGCTTCGGGTTCGGCACACCCACCGGTCTCGGCCGCTTCTCCTCCCTGGCCTTGGCGGTCGCGGCGGTCGCGGCTGGTGCGGGTGCAGGTGCGGGATCAGCCACCGGTCCTTGGCGACCAGCGGCTCGTGGGCTCGATGCGACCGGCTGCCGCCCGGCTGTTCTGCCCTGCCCGAGAGGCTTGGCGTCGGACTTGGGCGGGGTCTTGCTCAAACCGATTGCTTTCGCCTTCTTCTGGGGCGGCTTCTGGGGCGGCTTCTGCTTCTTCTTCGTCATGTCCGTCTGCTCCTTTGTCTGCTCAGGCTTCGTCGTTGTACTCGTGCAGGTGCTCGACCACCCGCTGATAGTTCTCCGCGATCTCACCCAGCTCGGTGCGGCCTTGCGCTTCTTCCTCGACCGCCACCTGCCATGCCTCCTCGTCCCGGTACTGCGCGACCGCTGTTCTGACCAGATCCGCGAGCACGGCCGGTTCGAGCGCATCGAGTTCCCAGCTCTCCTGGCCGTGCACCTGGATGTAGCTGGCATACCGGCTATCCGTCATCTTGGCGGGATTGGGGGGCGGCCCGTACTGCTCGACCTGATCCATGTTCAGCGCCAGCCGTTCGACCTTGACCTCGCACTCGGCGAACATCGCCAGCCGGTCGGTAATATCCCGGGTCATGTCGATCCCGCTCGGGTCGTGGTCGCCGAAGTGCAGGATGATCGGGATCTGCTCGTGACGGGCGTCGAGATATCGCATCAGCCGTCTGCCGGCCGACCACATCTCGCTGATCGAGGTGTACCCCCGGCAGCAGAAGTACGGGACATCCAGCTCCTGACACACCCGCTCGAACACCCCGGCCAAGGCTTCCTTCTCGATCCAGACCTCGATGCGGTGTGGTTGCGTGGCCCACTTGTCGATCCGGAATTGCTGGCTGACGGCTTCGACGATGCTCTCCGGGTTGTCCCAGTGCGCGAGGTCCTCCAGATTCCGCGTGCGATCCACGATGGCGGTCCAGTCGATCAGGCCCGCCAACCGCCCATCGACAATGACGTCACCCAGCCGTTTATAGCTCTGCATGGTGTTGGGCAGCAGATCGCGCGACACGAACTGGTAGTACAACTGGCGCAAGGTCAGATCGAACCCCTGCGCCTGGTAGCTCGCGATGATCGTGTTGGCTTGCCGGATCATCTCCAGCTTGACGGGATTGCGGGCGACGGGCAGGTCCTGCACGTACTTGATCTTCGGCATGGTCTGGTCTGTGAGCAAGTCTGACGCATCCGGTCTACACTCAGGTCCCTGAATCCAGCCCAGATTCTACTCCAGCATCTACCCGCGCTGTCAAGCGGTCCGTGCAAGTCACATGGCCTGTTAGACAGTGCCCTTTTCTTGCCGCTAGAGCCTGCGCCGATACGTCACCGGCACCGGCCCGCTGATGGAACCGTCCGAGCGAATGATCGTCGTGTCGGTCTCGATGCCGCGCCCAGCCGGCACGATCGACGCGACACGCTTGCCGTTCTTCTCAACATGCACCACCATGCCGTGCGACACCCGGTCGATCACCTCGCCGGGCGCGGCCCGCAATTCCATCATCGAGACGGACGCTTCCTCTCCTGTGTAGTCTCTGCGTGGGAGCCGTCGCGGGAATGCCATACCACTGCCTCCGTAATCTCGCCGATCACTTCGATGTCCATCTGCGCCGCGTCCCATTCGGCCCAGACCGCGAACAGGAAGGCTTCGACCGAGTCAGCCTCTCGACGTACGGCAATCACCCGCTCGCACCGGCTGACCCGCTCGGTCACGTACAGATCGGCGCGATAGGCCGGCATCGGCTCAGTGCTCGCCGCCCCAGGCTTGCGTGACCTTGGCATCCGCCTCTAGCGGCAGGCTGAACGCGAACCCGAGCCGTGCATTGTCCGTTAAGCATGCCACCAATCGCTCCTTGGCCAGATCGACGATACCATCCGCCGCTTCGACATAGATCGCATCATGCACTGTCAGCACCGGCTCGCAGTAATCGACCATCTGCAGCATCGGCAGCTCCTCGTCATAGAACGCCGCCATGGCCAGCTTCTTGATGCACTCGGCCCCGCTCTGGATCGGCAGCGCGTGGGCCTGACGCAGCCCTTCTTCTCTGATCCAACTCAATGGGCACCTCGTATGTGGCAGCTCGAACACGCGGCCGAACAGGTCGATCACCTGCCCGGTCCGGCGGGCTTCAGCCTTCCGGGTCAGCTGGTAATCCTTCACGCCCATGAATACTTTCAACCACTCCCGGATGAATCCGTCGCACGTCTCCTCGGGCCAATCGGCCGGGTCGAGCCCGTACAACCGCATCTGCTCGCTCAGCCCGCGCCCCATCATGCCCATCAGGATGCCGAACCCGGTTGATTTGACGACGGTCCGATGCTGTTCGTTGAGGAGATCGGCCTCGGTCCAGGTCGAGGGGTCTTCATCGCGATAGCCCCAATCGGATTTGGGCTGGCCGAAGATATCCGCCGCCGACTTGACATGCAGGTCGCGCTCGTAGCTGGGCCACTGCGCCTTGTCCCGGTTGTAGATCTCCAGCATCGCCATGTCCTGCGAGTCATGGCACATCACGCGCATTTCGATCTGGCTCTCATCGACGGCAATCAGCTTCCGCCCGTCGCGGCACCGGAACCCATGCTCCACGCGGCGCCCCAGCTTGGTCCGGCTCGGGATGGCGAGCGCGTTGAAGTTCTTCGCCGCCAATCTGCCGGTCTTCACGCGCGTGGCCATCAGCTGATAGAACGCCCGCATCTCGGGTTGGAGACCTTGATAGCCCAACGCCTCGACCAGCCCGGTCAGCGTCGATTCCAGCAGCGGCAGATACTCGGCCTTCCCCGGATCGTAGGTGACGGCCTGGATCCGGTCGTGGATGTTCTCGCAGAAGGCATCGTCGATCTTGCCGTACTCGCGCGACTGCAGGATCCAATCGACCAGGGGGTTGGTCTTGCGCAGGTGCTGCAGCGCCTTCTTGCCCGTGCTGGGTTTGCCTTTCGGGGTGAACAGGATCGGCGGCAGCTTCATCTGCGCGTACAACAGCTCGGCCACCTGATCGCTCGACTTGGGATTGATCGCGCGCCCGATCAAGGCCGACAACAACTCCGCGATCTCGGCCTGCAGCACCCGCATCTCGGCGCCCAGCTCGGTGAAATGTTCGGGGCGCGCGACCGGCATGCCATTCGATTGCATCCGTTCGATGAGCGGCAGTGCCCCATGGTCAATGCTCGCAATCGGCAGCAGCCCGCGCCGATCATGTTCGGCCAGCAGCTTCTTGCCCAGCTGCCGGGTCATGTCCGCGTCTTGGACCGCGTAGTGGATCGCCGTCTGCGGATCGCAATGGCTCAGATCGGCCACCGGCATCCGGCCCATGAAGTCTTCCACCGGGCGCCGCTTCTCGGGCTCGATATTCTCCCAGCGCGCGACCAGATCCACACCTGTGTCGGGATGCTGGGTGCTATCGCCTCGCTCGGCCCAGTCGGTCAGGATCCTGCGCACGCGACTGTTCATGCCGCCCGGGCGTGTCCAAGTCAACTTCCCCTTCTCCGATACGCGGGGCTCAGGCTCGGGATCGGGCCAGAGCGGCAGGGCATCGATCTGCAGCAGATAGTCGCCCGCCATCTGCTGCTGGACGGGATCAACAATATCCTCGTACGAGCGCATGCGGGTCTTGAGCAACCGGTACGCCAGGGTCTTCAGACCTTGCGCGTGGATCTTGCCCT
>Ga0070705_100001250_pt1 | contig 13715 bp, 14 predicted proteins | sample KBSK5253metaG_FD_65455 | JGI IMG/M metagenome (GOLD analysis project Ga0070705, IMG submission 65455) | Corn, switchgrass and miscanthus rhizosphere microbial communities from Kellogg Biological Station, Michigan, USA - KBS K5-25-3 metaG | ecosystem: Host-associated > Plants > Roots >... | reverse complement strand
ATCGCACGCCTCGGCGACCTCGATGTCGCCACGCTCCCGCTCCTCCCCCACGCAGATCTGGCGTTACTCGCGCAAGCCGGGTCAGCACTCCCGGCCGAGCGTTGGTTTCATTAATTTTTTCATTAATAACATCGACGTCTTCGTGAACTCGTTAGAGTCGCCCCGCACGATTCGGGCGGGGGGAGCGCCATCGGATGTGGCACCCCTCGCTACCTACTCTCCATAGGGGGAACCATGCGTAGATGGACGGTAGCTCTGGCTACCTGCTTCTCGCTCGCGCTGACGCTCGGCGCTGTCTTCGCGCCGACGGCCTCCGCGAACAGAGAAGACTGCCCAGCCCAATACGTCTGCCTGTGGGACGGCCCGACGTTCGGCGAAGATCGCCGGCAGTTCCACGACAACGGGCTGCAGAATCTGTCGGACTTCAGCTTCAACGACAGGACGTCGTCGATATTCAACAACACCAACCGCTGGGCGGCGATATACGAGCATGCCTGGGGCGGTGGCGGCAGGCGCTGCATAAGGCCCGGACAGAGCTACTCGCTCTCCGGAGACGTCCTGAACAATCAGGCCTCGTCGATCGTGATCAGTCCCTCGGCGATATGCTGAACGGCTGAACGTTAATTCACAGGCGGCTGCCGGCGAGCTTCAGCGCTCGCCGGCAGCGCCGTTGAGCGCGCGCTCGATGTAGGGCGTGAGCAGGGCGGCTGCGTCGGCGGCAGTGGCGTGGGGTGTGCTCGTGGGGACGGTGACGTAGGAGATCGCCAACCGCACGAGCGTCTCGGCGAGCAGCTGGGCGTCGTGCTCGCTGGCAGCGGGCCAGCCGTCGCGCATGACGGCGGCCAAGCGCGTGCTCGCCCACGTGACGACCGGCATCGACTGCGTCGTCACAAGCGGGAGCATGCCGCCGGTGCCGTCATCGCTCAGCAGGATCCGCACGAGCGGGTCTTCGCCCGCTGTGGTGAGGAAGACCTCCAACGCCGCCGTGACGGCTGCGGCCGGATCGTCGAGGTGCTCGCGCACCGCCTGCTCAACCGCGTCGAGGAAGCGCTCGCCCTCGCGGATCACGAACGCGGCGGAGAACTCGTCGCGCGTGCCGAACTCCTTATAGAGCGTCTGACGCGAAACGCCGGCCGCTCTCGCGATGTCGGCCATCGTGATGTCCGCCCAGGCGCGCTGCTGGAGCTCGTCGCGCGCAGCGTCGAACAGCGTGTCGCGCAGCAGTTGGCGCGCGGCGACGGCGTAGGGGGTCCGCTCGCGGGTCGGGGGCATCCCGCGTATGGTCGCACCGCGAGCGGCCGAGGCGGCGCGGCGGGAGCGGGCAGCCGGGGCGGCCGTAGTGACGAGGGCCGGCGCCACGCGCTACTCGCCGACGGGCTCGAAGTCGACCTTGTCGCGCACGCCGCAGTCGGGGCACGCCCAGTCGTCGGGCACCTCAGACCACGACGTGCCGGGCGGGAAGCCCTCGCGCGGGTTGCCCTCCTCCTCGTCGTACGTGTACTCGCAGACGGGGCAGCGCCAGCGGGCCATCAGGCGACCGCTCCGCCGTAGCGCCTCAGCACGCGCTTGCGCGCCCGCGGCTGGATGTTCGCGCGCGACACGTCGCCGCCGTAGTGCGCCAGCAGCCGCCGGTCCATCACGCGCCGCCAGATCGGCGGCACCAGCGCGAGCACGATCATCCCCGCGTAGCCCGTCGGCAGCTGCGGCGCGTCGTCCATGTGGCGCAGCGCCTGGTAGCGGCGCGTCGGGTTCGCGTGGTGGTCGCTGTGGCGCTGCAGGTGGTACAGCAGCACGTTGGAGGCGACGTTGTTCGAGTTCCACGAGTGCTCGGGCCGCGTCAGCTCGTAGCGGCCGTCCTCGCGTCTGTTGCGGCGCAGGCCGTAGTGCTCCAAGTAGTTGACGACCTCCAGCAGCGAGGCGCCGACGACCGACTGGATCAGCAGGTACGGCAGCACGCCCCAGCCGAACAGGGCGATCAGCGCGACGTAGAGCGCGAGCGTCATCGCCCACGCGTTGAGGATGTCGTTCTTGTAGGTCCACGGTCCGCTGCCGGTGCGGTGCAGGCGCTCCACCTCAAGCTCCCACGAGGAGCGCAGCGAGCCCCACACGGTGCGCGGCAGGAATGCCCAGAAGCTCTCGCCGAGGCGCGCGCTGGCGGGATCCTCGGGCGTCGCGACGCGCACGTGGTGACCGCGGTTGTGCTCGATGAAGAAGTGGCCGTAGCCGCTCTGCGCGAGCGCGACCTTCGACAGCCAGCGCTCGAGCGAGGCGCGCTTGTGGCCGAGCTCGTGCGCGGTGTTGATCGCGATGCCGGAGACCATCGCCATCGTGAACGCGAGCCCGATCTTGTCGACGGTCGTGAGGTCGCCGTGCGTCCACAGCCAGCAGGCGAACACGAGGCCGGCGTACTGGATCGGGATGAAGAGGTACGTGCACCAGCGGTAGTAGCGGTCCTGCTCGAGCCACTTGATGATGCTGTCGGGCGGGTTCTCGGCGTCCATCCCGACGATCACGTCGAGCAGCGAGAAGATCCCGAACACGAGGATTGGGCCGAACCACCAGGCGACGCCAAGGCCGGTCACCTCCGCCCACCCCCATGCGATGAACGGCAGCAGCGGGACGATCAGACCGAGCAGCCACGCGTAGCGCTTGCCGTCGCGCCACGTGGCGGGGTTCAGCTCCTCCTCGACAGCGATAGTGCTCATGTCTCCTCCGGCGTCGCTGGAAGCTAATGCGTCTCATATGTTGACACGAACCCCTATTCGTGTCAACCGCGGATTATGAGAGCATCGGCCGTCATGGGACGGGGGACCCGGACGCGGGGAGCGCGCGGTCGCATGCGCATGCCGACAGTCCTCGCCGAGCATCCGACCCTCGGCGCGGCGTTGCTGTTCGCGCTGCTCGTGCTCGTCTACCTGTGGCCGGCGCTGGTCGGCGGGAAGGTCTTCTCGCCGGACGCGGTCCTCTACAAGGTGCCGCCGTGGCAGCCGCTGCAACCCGCGAACGTGGCGAGCTACGAAAACTATCTGCTCGCGGACGTGCCGATCGTGCTGCGCCCATGGCGCGAGCTCGCGCGAGCCGCGCTCCACGACGGCGTCCTGCCGCTGTGGAACCCGCACGCGCTGACCGGCGTGCCGTTCATCAGCAACCCCCAGACCGGCCTCTTCTCGCCGTTCGCGCTTCCCCTCTGGCTCCTGCCGTTCGAGTGGGCGCTCGGCTTCGCCGCCGCGCTCAAGCTGTGGGTCGGCGCGCTCGGCGCGTATCTGCTCGCGCGCGCGCTGCGACTCGGCTTCCTGCCCGGCCTTCTCGCGGGGGTCGCGTTCGCGTTCAGCTCCCAGAACATCATGTGGCTCGCGCCCGAAATCGTGCCGGCGGTGGCCGTCCTGCTGCCGTGGATGCTGTGGCTGATCGAGCGGCTGCTGCGCGGCGGCGGGCGCGCCAACGCTATCGCGCTCGCGTGCGTGACGGCAGCGGCGCTCGGCGGCGGCCATCCAGGGACCCAAGTGCACGTGCTCGTCGCCGCGGGCGTGTACGCGCTGCTGCGCGCGGCGGTCCCCCGCGAACGCGGTCCCCCGCCGCCGCTGCGCGAGCGCCTGCGCCCGCTCGCGCTCGCGCTCGGCGGGCTCGCCGTTGGCGTCGCGCTGATGGGCGCGCTGATGATCCCGGAGATCCTCTCCAGCCACGACACGGTCGGCACGCTTGCGCGCAGGGGCGGGCGCGGCACGCTGCCAGGGCTCGACCACATGCCGTTCGGGGCGATCCGCACGCCGCTGTTCCCCGACTGGTGGGGGCGCCCGAGCGGCTTCGAGACGCCGACCTCGCCGCTCTTCAGCGGCAACGTCAACTATCAGGAGCGCACGTTCTACGCGGGCGTGGTTGCGCTGCTGCTGGCGGTGATCGGCTGCACGAATCGCTCGGCGCTGCGCCGCCAGGCGCCGCTGCTCGTGGTCGGCGGGCTTGCGCTCGCGCTCGCGCTGCACGCGCCGGGGCTGTGGTGGCTGGCCAGCCATCTGCCCCCGCTCGACCAGGTCGAGAACCAGCGCCTGCACTTCGTCTTCGAGCTCGCCGTCGCGCTGCTGGCGGCGTTCGGGCTGCAAGCCGTGCTCGAGCGTCCACAGGAGCGGGGCCGCCAGCTCGGGGTAGCGCTCGGGGCGCTCGCCGTCGGCGTGATCGCGGCGCTGACCTCGGGCGCCAGCACCGCTGCCGTGGAGCGCGTCGCACGCCACTTCCTGACCGGGAAGGACTTCGCCCAGACCGGTGTGATCGAGCTGACCGCGGTCGCGTGGTTCATGCTGTTCTCGCTCGGCGTGCTGGCCGCGCTGCTCATACTGCGCCGGCAGCCGCGCTGGAGCGTCGCGATCGCGGGCGGGCTCGTGCTGCTGGCGGCGCTCGACGGTCTGCATTTCGCGCACGGCTACAACCCGATGTCGCCGGCCGGGAGGGTGCCCCCGCCGCGGACGCCTGCGATCGCCTACCTGCAGCGTCACCGCGACGAGGGCCGCTTCGCCGCGCTTCAGCTCGCGATGACGCCGGAGACCGCGATCCGCTACGGGCTTGCGGACGTGCGCGGCTACGACCCGCCGTTCCCGACGACCCGCTTTCTCGCGCTGTGGCGGCAGGCGTCGCCGCAGCAGGAGGGCTGGCTGCCGACGACGATCGACGGCCTGTCGCCAGCCGCCGTGCAAGTGACGGGCGCGCTTGGCGCGCGCTTCATCGTCGCCGATCCCAGGACGAGACCGCCGGCCGAACCCGACCCGGCGCTGCGCGCGCTGCGACGCGTCTACACCGGCCGGGACGCGACGATCTTCCGCAACCCGCGTGCGACGCCGCGCGCATTCGTCCCCGCGCAGGTGATGCTCGTGCCGGACGCCGCGACGGCGAACGCGACGCTCGCCGACAGCGGGTTCGATGCCAGCCGCACGGTCGTCGTGGAACAGGACCAGCCGGGGGCGCAGGCGCTCGCGGGCACGAACGGAGCCAGCGGTTCGGCAAGGATCGTCGCGGAGCGCAACGCCGGCGTCACGCTGCGCGCGACGCTCGACCGCCCGGGCGTCGTGGTGCTCGGTGACCAGCTGCTTGACGGCTGGCGCGTGCGCGTCGACGGCAGGCCGGCCACGGCGCTGCGCGTGAACGCTGTCCTGCGCGGCGTCGCGGTCGACGCCGGCGGCCACACGATCGAATGGAGCTATCGCGTGCCGGGGCTGCGCGCGGGCGTGGCGCTCAGCAGCGTGGCTGTTGTGCTGCTGCTCGCCATCGCAGCGGCTCCGCGGATGCGCCGCCTGCGGGCAACGCGCGCGCGAAGCTGAGGTGGCCTACTCGTCCCCGCCGTCGTTGTCGCCGGGGCCATCGTCGCCGGGGCCGGGATCCTCGTCAGCCCAGTCGAGCAGCTCGACGTCGATCGCCGTGCCGTCCTCGTCGAGCGTGACCGCGACCTCGTCCCCGACCGCGATCCCGTCGAGCAGGCTCGGGTCATCGACCGGATACGTCTCCGCGGCGCTGCCGTCGTCGGGCGCAAGCGTGAGCGAGGAGCCGTCGTCGGCGAGCGCCGTAACGGTGCCGTCGACCTCGTCGAGCCAGTCATCGTCGCCGGGGTCGTCCGAGCATGTGTCGTCATCGCTGGAGCGGTCGTCGTGGTTGGCCGTCTCGGCTTCGTCGTCGGCCGTCTCGTCATCAGCCGCCTCGTCGCCGCAGCCGGCCTCGTCGCCGGGACCGCTCCGATCGTCATCGCCCGCACCGATGCTCGTTCCCGGCGGCAGCAGTTTGATCGTGATCGCAACGTTGCCGTGCACGTCGGTCGCGATCGTGATCAGCAGCGCCTGGCCCGGCGTCAGCCCCTGCAGGTCGATCGTGACGTTCGCGGCCGCACGGGGGCGGCGTCCGTGCCGCTTGCGGGAGGCGGAGAACTTGAACGTCGAGCCGTCGCCAAGCCGCACGACCGCGCCGCCGCGCGAGCTGCGCACGACGCGCCCGATGAAGGAGACCCGACGCGCGTGACCGCCCACGTGGGCCTTGCCGCGGCGCACGCGCACGACGTCGCCGCGGTGCAGACCCCGCGTCGAGCTCACGCGCACATCGCGGACGTGATGCGCCTTGTCGACGAGGCGTACGAGGTGGCCGCCGGACGACAGCACGACGCCCTGGCCGTTCGAGGATGCGGCAGATGCGGGAGAACCACTGACGGCGCCGACGCTCGCGGCGCAGGCGAGCACGGTCAGGAGACGGCGGGAGGCTGGCATGCCGGCGCTATCGGCAGGCTGGCCGCGCGACTTGGGCCGGGTCGGCCCGCGCTGGACGGAGAGTTACTCGTCGTGCGGGACGAAGTCGCGCTTGCGCGCGCCGCAGACCGGACAGAACCAGGTCTCGGGGATGTCCTCAAACGCCGTGCCGGGCAGGATGCCGCCGTCGGGATCGCCATCCGCGGGGTCGTAGATGAAGCCGCAGGACTCGCAGATCCACTTCTGCGTCGTTTGGGTCGCGCTCATGGCGTGAACGGTACCGCGCTCTCGTGCGCGATGGCTGAGCTAGGGTGCTTCACAGATGGAGCCCGCGCAGCCCGGACCCGGCGAGGAGCTCAACACCGGCGCGGTCACCACGCCGCGGCTGGCGGCGAGCGTGATCGTCCTGCGCGGCGGCGATGCGGCGCTGGAGGTCCTGCTCGTGCAGCGCAACCCGGCGTCGCGCTTCATGGGCGGCGCGTGGGTCTTCCCCGGCGGCTCGGTCGACGCGGCCGACGGTGAGGGTGAGGCTGCCCTGCGGGCGGCGGGCGTGCGCGAGGTCGCCGAGGAGGCAGGCATCGCGATCGACGACCCCGCGTCGCTCGTGCCGTACTCGCGCTGGATCACGCCGAAGCTCGTGAAGATCCGCTTCGACACGTGGTTCTTCCTCTCGCCCGTGCCGTATGAGACCGAGCCGCGGATCGATGGCGGCGAGTGCGTCGACTCGCGTTGGAGCACCCCGCAGGCGGCGCTGGGCGCGTACGCGGCCGGCGGACTGCAGCTGGTCTTCCCCACGATTAAGCACTTGGAGCAGCTGGCGACGTTCCCGCACGCCGACGCGCTCGTTGCGCACGCGCGCGAGCGGCGAGTCGAGCCGGTCGAGCCGCGCGTTGTACTGGAGGGCGAGGTCGCGCGCGTGCTGCTGCCCGGCGATCCAGGCTACGACGCCGTCGAGGCGCCTGCGGAGGCGTGAGCGTGGCGGCAAGCGCGGGCGCGGGCGCACGAGCGAGAGCGAGCGGAGCAGCCGGCATCACGGTCGCCGTCACCGGCCCGAGCGGCGACATCGGCCGCGCGTTGATGCGCGCGCTGGAGCGCAGCAGAGACGTGAAGGCGATCCGCGCGATGGCGCGGCGCGAGCTCGACCCGGCCGCCGAGGGCTGGCGCAAGACGACGTACCTGCGCGGCGACGTGCTCGATCGCGACGCCGTCGACGAGCTGGTTGCCGGTGCGGATGCGGTCGTCCACCTGGCGTTCGCGATCATGGGCGCGGGCGGCTCGGAGGGGCAACGGGTGAACCTCGAGGGTTCGCGCAACGTGTTCACGGCGGCGGTGCGCGCGGGCGTGCCGCGGCTCGTCTACACCTCGTCGGTCGCCGCCTACGGCTTTCACCCCGACAACCCGTCGCCGCTGACGGAGGAGGTGCCGCCGCGCGGCACGGGTGCGCACGCGTACTCGGCCGAGAAGGCGGAGGTGGAGAAGTTGCTCAGCGACGTCGTGCGCGGCAGCGCGACGGCGGTGTACGTCTTCCGGCCGTGCGTCGTGGCGGGCCCGGACGCGCTGATGATGATCGAGTCGATCCCGTACGTGCAGCTCGCCGAGCGGATGCCCGAGACGGTGCGCTGGCTGCTCGACACGGCGGCGCCGGTGCTCAAGCCGGTGATCCCCGACAACGGCGTGCGCTTTCAGCTCGTCCACCACGACGACGTCGCGAGCGCGCTGCGCACGGCGGCGCTCGGGCGCGGCAGACCGGGCGTCTACAACCTCGCGGGCCCCGGCACGCTGACGATCCGCGACATGGCGGAGGACCTCGGCTGGTACGCCGTCCCGGTGCCCGAGCTGGCGGTCGACGTCGTCGCCGAGCTCGCGCGGCTGCCGTTCGTGCCGGACAAGGCGCAGTGGATCAACGCGCTGCGCGTGCCGGTCGTGATGGACACGGCGAAGGCGCAGCGCGAGCTCAGATGGCGCCCCAGATACGGCGCGCGCGAGACGCTGCGCGCAATGATCGCTGAGGCGCGGGCGAGTGAGCTGCTGCGCTGACGGGTGCGCCCGGGTGGTGTTATCAGCACGATTCTCGCCCGTTTCTACGAGACCGACCGCGGGAGGCGGGTCGCCCACTCGCGTATCGTTCGGCGCGATGGCACATCCCACGCAGACGGCAGTTGGGACCTGGAGCGGCGGCCGCTTCATGCACTTCGGCGAGCCGCTCGACGATGAGCGGCTGCTGGCGCTGCTGCGGCCGGACGAGGCGATCCGGACGGTCATCACGGCCGACGCGTACGGGGCCGGCGAGGCGGACCGCATGCTCGGGCGCGCGCTGGAGGGGTTGCCGCGCGACGACTACGTGCTCGTCGGTGCGGTCGGACACGACTTCTACGACGGCGAGCGCCAGGGCGCAAAAGGCTTCCCCCGCTTCACCGACCCGGCGTTGCGCGAGCCGGACGACTACGCCTCCTACCTGCGCCGCGCCACCGAGGCGTCGCTGGAGCGCTGCGGCGTCGAGCGCTTCGACCTGCTGCTGCTGCACAACCCAGACCGCATCGGCTACACGAGCGAGGCGGTGTGGGACGGGATGGCAGCGCTGCGCGGTGACGGGCTGACCGACCTGATCGGCGTCGCGCCCGGCCCGGCGAACGGCTTCACGCTCGACCTGATCGACTGCTTCGAGCGCTTCGGCGAACGCATCGACTGGGCGATGCTGATCCTGAACCCGCTCGAGCCGTGGCCCGGCGAGCTGGCGCTGCCGGCGGCCGACCGCCACGGCGTGAAGGTGATTACGCGCGTCGTCGACTACGGCGGCCTCTTCGGCGGTGACCTGCGCGACGCGAGCGCGCTCGGCCCGCGCGACCACCGCGCCTTCCGGCCCGCCGGCTGGATCGAGGCCGGCAACGAGCGGATCGAGCGGATGCGCCCGATCGCCGAGCGCCACGGCCTCACGCTGCTGCAGCTCGCCTGCCAGTGGAACCTCGCGCACACGCCGGTCGCGTGCGTCGCGCCGACGCTGCTGCAGGAGGCGGGCGCGGACGCGCGGCCGGTCGAGGACAAGCGCGCCGAGCTGGCCGCACTGCCGGCGGAGGTCCTGCTGTCGGCTGAGGAGCTCACCGAGCTGCGCGCGATCGGCGACAACACAAACTGCATGACGCTCAAGGGCGGCGTCCCCGACCACGAGGGCCCCGCGCTGCCCGACCGCTGGCAGCTCGACGAGCAGCTCGCCGAGCTCGCCGCGCGCTGGGAGATCGACCCCGCGCGCGACCTCGTCAAGACGCACGCGGCGGCGTAATCGCCGCCTCAGGGCGGATAGCCCTCCAACGCGAACGGATTCAGGAACTGGCGGCCCCACATGCGGCTTCGCTCGGCCGCTGTGAGCTGAGCCTCGTCGCAGACGGCGTCCCAATGCGTGCGGATCACGTCGAGCTGACGGTCGACGATCTCGCGTGCCTCGCGCTCCCCGAGCTGGTACAGGTGCGCCCGCGCCACGCAGCCGGCGATCTGACTGAGCCTGAACGAGTCGCTGTCGTCGCCGATGATCATCGCCTGCGTCACCTCTCCGCCGCTGCGCAACTGCGGGCAGATGTCGTATGCCGGCGTGAGGGTCAGCATGTGCCCGTCCCAGAAGGCCGCATGGTTGCGAGCGTGGTCGTCGGTGTTGCCGACGAGCACGTTGAAGGTGATGCGCGCGAACAGCTCGCGCAGCGTCGCGGCCGGTCTCGTGAAGCGCCCGCGGATCACCTGCGCGAGCTCGGCGTAGCTGGCCCAGCCGGCCCCCAGCTCGTTCAGGTCGAGGAGCGTGAGCGCGGAGACGAGCGCGCGACGGGTCCCCGCCGTCGGAGTGCGATCGAAGCGCTCGACAAGCAGCACGAACTTGCCGAGGACGGTTTCGAGCCTGACGGGCGCGACGTCGAGGCCAACCCGCAGCGCCAGCTTCATCGCGACGAACTCTGCTTGGACCACCGGGAACGTGTCGGTGGTCGACGAGAACTTGCTGATCAGCCGTCGCGACCCGCCGTCGTCCAGGAGCGCCTTCGGGCGTGCGCCACCGATCGCCGTGCCGCGCAGCAGCGCCTGTGCGAGCGGCGCGGTGAGCGGCGTCCCGTCCTCGACGCGCTCCGCGGCGGTCATCAGCTCCTCGACCGTGGCGGACTCGACGCCGCGGGGGACGTAGTGCTCGGCGGATGCCTGGAAGTCAAGCGCGCCGACACGGTCAGAATCCGACTCCAGCAGGTACGTCAGCAATCCGAGGTCGGCCGCATCGGCGTGGGCGGCCCCCGCTCCCAGCAGGCGACTCATGATCACCCGCTGACCCCACGCATCGGGACGCGCATCGAGGATGCATCCTGGCGCCTCGAGATACGGCGGCGGCGCGATCCGGCCCGGGCGCAGCGGCAGCTCCGGCACGTAGAGCGGGATCGCGTCATCGCGCGCGAGGTAGCTTCTGCCATAGACGAAGCTGACCGCCCCGCCCTCTGCATCGAGCCGGCCGGCGACGACGGGCTCCTTGGCGCCCGGGAGCCACACCCACACGTACGCCAGATCCGGCGCCTCAGAAGTCATCGTCGATCGGTCCGTGTTCGCGGATGCGCTGCGGCAGCAGACGCAGGCGGTCGCGGGCACGTGCGAGCTCGGGCGCAAGGCGCGAAGGCTCTTCGTCGTAGAGCGGCACGCCGACGAGCGACGCCACGTCGAACGCGACGCCGAGACTGACGGTCGGATCGCCGCGCTCGACGCGCAGCAGCGTCCCGACACTGATGCCGGCGCGCTCGGCCAGCTCGCGCGTGGACCACCTGCGCTCGACGCGCGCCTGTCTCACCTGCGCGCCGAGCAGCGCGGCGGCGTGTCTGACCGTGCGGGAGTAGACCCGAGTCCGCTTCGGCATCGTTCCTATATATCACATCTTATGTAGGTAAGAATCGATATATAGAAAACCTGCGCGCTAGCGCGTCAGCAGCAGCCTCCGGGACAGCGCGCTGCTGTTGCCGGCCGGATCGGCGGTCGTGAGCAGCAGTCTCGCGCGCGCCTGTCTGCGTCTCGGGTGGCGTCTCGCGGACAGGTAGCGGCGGCCCGCGCTCGTCGGCCTGAGCTTGAGCGTGCCGACGCCGGCAGCGGACAGTCTCGCGGTTCCGCTCGCAAGCGTCGTTCTGCCGGCGCGAAGGGCGGCGCCGGCCGTGCACGCCTCGTCGCAGCTGAAGCGCAGCGTGAGCTTTCCCTTCAGCAGCCGCCCGAAGCCGCTCGTCGGCGCGACGTCGAGCAGCGCCTTCGGCGCCGTTCTGTCGCTCGGCGCGGGCGGGGGTGGTGGAGGCGGGGGCGGCGGAGGCGGGGGCTCGGGCGGCGGCAGGATTGCGACGTCGCGCACGTCGAGCGGGAAGTCACCTGCCAGTGTCGCGGCACCGGTCGCGAGGTTCACCGTGAAGAGGTGCGAGAGACCTCTGACTCTGAGCGCGGCATAGGCGACGCCGCTCGCGCCGCTGACGTCGAGGCCGGCGTCGCCGCCCGCGTCGAGCGTGACGCCGAGCGGGCCGATCGCCGTCACCTGCCCGCCGTTCGCGCCGCCGGGGCCTCTGCCGTCGATCCCGCCCTGCACGTCGAGCGTGCTCGCGCCGCGATCGATCTCGTAGAGCGTCGTCGGGCTGCCGACCGCGGCGACGACGTTGCGGTCGTAGGCGGCCGCAATGATCGGCCCGGTCGCGCCGCCGGAGAACGTGAGGTTCACGTCGTCGCCCGCCAGCGAGCCGTTGCTCGGGTTGATGCGGAAGTTCTCGCCGTTCGCCTGCGCGACGCGGATGCGGTCGACGATCGGGTTGAGGTCGATGCCCGACGGCGTGTCGGCGGCGCCCGACACGGTGCTGGCGGGGATCGAGCCGACGAGCGTCGCTGCGCCGGTGGCGGGATCGACCACGTACGTCCGTACGAGCGCGTTCGCGGCGATCCCGAGCGGGACCGTGACCGCGACCAGCTGGCCGGTCGCCGGGCGCAGGTCGATGCCGACGACGGTCTCGGATGCGCTCGCCAGCCCGCTGATCGGGCGCACCGTCAGAACGCTCGGCGTCGTCGTGTCGAACGTGACGAGCGTCGTGGTGCCGACGATGCCAACGGCCGGCTCAGCGCCGGCGGATGCCGCGGTGAGCGCTCCCGCCGCCAGCGCGATCGCGGCGGATGCGCAGGTCAGGCGGCGGAGTCTCCGAGCGGCGAAGCTCATGCGCGCCGCGATCCTAACGCGCCGCGGAGCGGCGTCCGCCGGCCCATCCACGGATGGACGAGCCGGCGGACTGCTGCGATCAAGCTCGGCGTGGAGCCGGAGCTCTTGCTACGGCGCTATGAACCCGAGCATGATGCCCATCGCGTCGTCGATCGCGGGATGCCCCACGGGCACTTCGTACTGCACGTGCAGGCGCAGCGTGTTGCCGCTCGCTATTTCCGCGACCGGCGTACCGATGCACGTGCTCATCGAGGAGATGCTTAGGCGGCCTTCAGGGCTGACGTAGCCTTCAGTCTCGCCGCTTCTGGAGACCGAGCTGCAGATCAGCGCTTCGCTTCTGCTCTGGTTCGTGAGCTCGTCCTTGACGCCGTGGTCGTGGATGTGACCTGCCATGGCGATCAGCCTGCCGGCAGACGGCGCTCTTATTTCTCGGTGCGTGTCGCTGAAGCCGATCGGGACTTCTATCAGCGAGTCGAAGCTGCAGCCGTCGACGTCGAGCCACCACGGCCTGAGGTTCGTGCGGCTCGTCGCGTCGCTGCCGGTCGCGTACTTGAACGTGACCTTGATCTTCACTCTTCTGGATTCGGTCGACCAGTTCATCAGGTCGACGACCATCGTCCACCTGTCGTTCGCTTCGACTTCGTAGCCGTACGAGAGTCTTTCGATGTCTATCGCCGTGCGCTCGTTGCCGGAGGCGAAGAAGCGCTGGCCGAGCGCGCCGGACCCCGAGCCGGGGCAGGTCAAGTCGGTCCTGTTCGACGCCGCGAACAGGAAGTGGTGCAGCATCGGGCCGGTCCTGATGTTCACTTCTCTGCCGGTCGAGGCGTCGACCATTTCCGGATCAACCGCGATCAGCTTGCAGCCGGTGCACGGCCTGGTGACGTTCGTCCTTATTTCGTTGGCGATCATCCCCGCGTTGTCGTGATCATGCGGGTCGCCGTTGCCGGCCGGGATCGTCCACGGACCGTATTCGACGGTTCTTGTCGTGATCGTCGCGCCCGCCGTAGCGGTGAGCGCGAAGACGGCGAAGAGCGCGCACGCAAGTGCGGCGACGTACCTCATGCGAGGCATGTACTTCCCCCTTTGTAGGTGTGTGGGCGCGGCGTCCATCGGCGATCCCCCGACGCCGTCACCCGTAGGCGAGCCGATGACCCTATCCAGTGCACCGGCCGCCTGTCAATCGGGCACCGAGCTGACTGACAGGGCGTTGTGCACGCGCCCTAGATCTGGTCTTCACCCTCGATCACGTGCATGACCGCGTTGATGAGCGCGAGGTGCGTGAACGCCTGCGGGAAGTTGCCGAGGTGGCG
>Ga0070705_100001245_pt1 | contig 13755 bp, 15 predicted proteins | sample KBSK5253metaG_FD_65455 | JGI IMG/M metagenome (GOLD analysis project Ga0070705, IMG submission 65455) | Corn, switchgrass and miscanthus rhizosphere microbial communities from Kellogg Biological Station, Michigan, USA - KBS K5-25-3 metaG | ecosystem: Host-associated > Plants > Roots >... | reverse complement strand
CGCAACTTGCGGCTCCGCCTGGTGCTCGAGCGCCTGACCCGCAAGTCACAGGATAGTGACTATGTCAGCGCGGCGATGCAAGCGGGGATCGATCGCGAAGCGGACGCGATTGCGGCATATGAAGCTCTAACGGGCGACCTGGTCCGAACGACAGGGTTCCTGTCCCATGACACGCACATGGCCGGGTGTTCGCTTGACGGGCATCTCGGGGAATTCGCGAAGCTCGTCTCGGTGAAATGCCGCCAGCCGGCGGCGCACCTGGACTTCCTGCGCACGGGGAAAATTCCGGCGTCAGCGTTGGCGCAGATGCGGCACGAGCTCTGGATTACGGGTGCGCTCGAGCACGATTACTTCTCGTGGAACCCGGACTTTCAAGAGTCTCTACAAGCGCGGATCGCGACGCTCACGCGGGCACAGGCGGACATTGCGGCGTACGAAACGGACGCCTTGGCGTTTCTGAAAGAAGTCGACGACGAAGCAAACGCCGTCAACGCCTTATCGAACTCCCAACTTCAGGCGGCAGCCGTATGACGCGCTTCGCGAAACTCTCGCGCGGGATCGCCGAAGCCAACCGCGAGAACCGCTACGCCACTCGACGCACGGCGCCAGTTGCCCCGCTACCTGAGGATCCGACGCAGTGCCGCTGGTGCGGTGGACGGTTGAAAGTGATCGAACCCGGCGGCAAACAAGATTTCTGTCAGTCCGGCTGCGCGAAGAACGACGTGGAACCGCCGCCGTATTTTGGATTCTGCCTGGAGTGTAAACGGGATTTTCACACGGGGAAACGACGGGCGTTGCTCTGTTGGGAATGCACCGAGAAAGAACTCGACGTACTCGCACACCGACAGAAAGTGGAAGAGGATCTGCGCTTCGCAGCAGGCGCCAATGATTACACGGCGTGGCGACGGAGGCAGAAGTAATGCCTGCCTCACCCAAACCTGCGAAGGGTACGGCGTTACTCGAGCGTGAACGTCGGACGGCGGATCGCAAAGCTCTCGAGCGAGACGTGGCGTTACGCGTGAAGTTGCGCGACGGCTTTAAGTGTCGCTGGCCTGAAGTCCACAAGTGCCGCGGCGGACTCGAGGCGGCACACATTCGAGACAAGTCGTTACTCGGTGAGACGTCCACGGCGAATGAGATCACGTTGTGCGCCTGGATTCACCGCCGCGGCCCACAGTCCATTCATGGGAAGCAATTGAAAGTGGAACTCGAGACACCTGACGGGGCGAATGGGGCGCTGAGTTTCTGGAGACAGGACGCACAGGGCGGGTACTACCTGGTGGCTCGGGAACGGGCGATCGGCATTCTGGAACGGGACTGAGTTGTCTAAAGCGATCTCGCGAAATTCAAATACAAAACTTGCGAAGTACGACCCTCAGAAGGGGATCAAAACGATTCGCATTCTTGAGGCTGCTGAAAAGCACTGGGGAAAGGCTCGTGACGCCACGAAGTTGGAAGCGGCGATACGGGCCAAGTTGGAAGCACAAGCAGAGTTTGTTCTTTGGTGGGACACCCACGGGCCTGGTGCGAATCATGGCGGCAAACGCGAAAAGACAAAGACAGACGCAAGATAGCAGCACTGCTATCTTGAATTCTGCCGATGTTGTTGCGAAGCGACTCGGCACAAGTGTTCATACCATTTCGCGGTGGCGGCGCCGTCTCAGTGTGAGTCCGCAATCATTTGAAACCACTCTTCAGGAAGCCATAGATCGGTACGGTCGCTTACTTGAGTTTGATTCGACTGGTACTAGGGGCCTTGGGCTGAGTCTCGCTGTTGAATGGTATACACCAGCGCGGTACCTCGAGGCCGCTCGGGCTGTTCTCGGATCAATCGATCTTGATCCGGCGTCATCTCCTGTGGCGAACAGACGTGTCAAAGCGGCGGCGATCTACACCGCCGACGACGACGGCTTGTCGAAAGACTGGCCTGGCCGTGTGTGGTTAAACCCGCCGTATTCAGGGATCGCAGGCGACTTCATAGCGCGCCTCGTCGAACAGTTCAAAGCTGGTATCACTACGGCGGCAGTCGCACTCGTCAACGCGCATTCCACCGATGTCGCGTGGTTTCAACCCCTGTGGGACTTCCCACTCTGTTTCACTGATCACCGGATCAACTTCATTGTCGGCGACAACCAGAAACAAAGCGGATCAAACCACGGCAGTGTATTCGCCTACCTCGGGCCAGAACGTTCAGCCTTCATCGATCGGTTCACTCAATTCGGCGCTGTTGTGGAGCGTGCGCGGTGACAATTCGTAACCCGAAGGCATTTTTAGATTCGATCTGGGACTGGGCGCCGTTGAAGGGCTGCCTTCCCAGAGGCATTGAGCCAACCGACATAGACGGATGGATCGAAGTCGGCGGCTACTTCCTCGTGCTCGAGGGAAAGGCCCCTGGCGTTCCAATTCCAACAGGACAAGCTGCGGCCTTCGCACGCATGGTGCGCTGGAACAAGATCGTGCCGCAGCTATTCACGATCATTGTGATTTGGGGCGACGCGCCAACGGGCCGGATTGATCACTTGCAGTTCTGGCCGAACTTGCCCGTGATTCCTGGCGATTGGGACACCTTGCGTGAATACATATACGCCTGGGGCTGTTGCGCGGAAGAACGTGCAGCTATTCAGCAAGAGAGCCCAGGCGAAGTCACTCTGATTACCGCGGACGCGAAGGCGTTCGCACGCCGCTGATCGCGCAGCGGGATAAAAGTTTTGCGCGAGGCTGATCGGGCAAGCCGATCCAAAGGAGTTCTTCGGAACTGCCGGGTGTGTTAAGGGGCAAACAGGATGACGGCTTACGGTTGGGTGAAAGTCCCAACCTCGCGCGGTGACTCGACGCGCGATCCTCCCCGCCGCTGATGCGTTGACGAAAGGGCGTAACGTGGCCGCCCAGCACACAAAAAGCCACTACATATTGCGTACGATCCGAGTGCCTAACGCTTTGAGGGATAGGTAAAAGCCGACGTGTCTTAGAAGCAAGAACCTAAGTACAAAGATCCTAAAGATCCGAATTGTACAGAGGCCGAATTGTCGCAACGCGCGTTCGAAGAGTTCTGGAAAAAATACCCGCGCAAAGTCGGGAAACTTGCCGCCAAACGAAAGTGGGACACCTTGAACCCTGGCCCGATTGTGATCGCGCAGATCATGGACACGCTTTCTTGGCAATGTGAACAGTGGACGGATCCGCGATTCATTCCGCACCCGGCCACATGGTTGTTTCAAGGGCGGTATCTGGACGAACGCCCAGCGGTGCAAGTCGAAGACGCGGACAGTTATCTCGAGCGCATAGGGTTTTGCTTTCACCAACCTAAGTGCAAAGACTCCGACGTATGCCGCGCGAAACGCGCTGCGGAGAAGCACTCGTGAAGTTCGGGCCTCGGGCGCGTGGGGCCGACGTGAAGACGAGCCCCTGCTGGACAGGTGTTCAGAGAAGGAACGCCCGAGGTTCGATTCGCCATGAGGAGTAAGTGCGGCGTCTACCGGCGCAGAACGAAGCGGCAAACGGCTCGAGGACCGGCATTCGCGGCGTGTGAGCAGTGCTGCAATGGGTGGATTTTGGTGAAGGGCTGGAAGGTCACGCAGGCGACGAGATGCCCGTGCTGGCGGGCCTGGAGAGCCAAGGTGCAGGCCGCATGACGTTTAAGTGGATCCTGATCGGTCTGTTATTGCTCGAGATCGTGGTGCAGATCCTCACGATCGGTCAGCCACGGGAACCGCGACCGCCCATTGTTGTGGCGATAAACGCCGTGTGCAACCTTGGCCTCATTGCTGGCCTTCTGGTGTTCTGGAAATGAGGCGCCGCGCTCGAGTCGACAAGCACTCGGTTTGTGCGAATTGTGGCGCGGCGTTCACGGCTTCAGCCTATGACATTGAACGCGGGCGGAAATTTTGCTCACTGAAATGCGCGCAGCTCACTCGACGCAAAGCGCTTGATTTACTGAATAGACACAGCCGATACCGTGCGCGGATCAGGGGAGCCGATGTTCCAAAGTGTGCCCCTGGAGCACCGCCGATTCCTTTTTGGGATTTGGTCGACAAATCGGGCGATTGCTGGTTGTGGCTCGGGCGGAAGAATCGTGATGGCTATGGCCAGTATTACTTCAATGGTCGCCATATGGCGCATCGGTGGGCGTGGAGTGAAGGCGGACGCGAACTTCCAGACGATGCCGTGCTGATGCATTCCTGTGATGTTCCGGCGTGTGTCAATCCGGCGCATCTGCGCGTCGGAACCGCCGCAGAAAATGTGGCCGATATGGTCGCGAAGCAGCGGCACGCGCGCGGAGAACAAGTCGGCGGGGCGCTGCTAACAACCGCTGATGTCAAAGCTATACGGGCGCGGTATAGAAAGGGCGCACACGGCGAGGATAGTGCTCGCGCGATTGCGCTCTCGTTTGGCGTCAGCACTGATGCTGTTCGGAAAATTGGACAGAAGAAGCATTGGAGGCACGTCCAATGAGGCGCAGGGCTCGAACTGACAAAAACTCAATAGAGATCGTGCGCGTCCTCCGGCAGCTCGGCTTCCTGGTGTTCGATTGTTCGCGTGTTGGGCAAGGGTTCCCAGATTTGGCGATTACCAAGGCGGGGAAAGTCTCTCTCGTGGAATTGAAGACGCCGACCGGGAAGCTGACCCCGGATCAAGTGCGGTTCATGCAGGCGGGGTGGCCGGTGAAAGTCGTCCGCACGATCGAGGATGTGCTGGCGTTATGACCCCGTGCGAGGTTCGCTGGTGCGTGTGTCTCGCCGACGTCGCGGATGTCTGTCGCGCGCACGCCATTGATCGCGCGCTGCACCCGAAAGAATTAGCGCCGGATGAAGAACTCACGGACGGCAGCGTGAAGTGTGGCGAGTGCCACGGGAGCGGCGAGTGCGCAGAGTGCGATGGAGATGGGGAGTGCTCTGAACGATGCGCCAGCGGGCATCGCTGCTGTCAAGAGTGCGAAGCCTGCGATGGCTCTGGTAAATGCGACGCCTGCAGCGGCACCGGGTCTGCCGTGCGAAAAAAGGCTGCCGCATGACCCCGAGGCTCCGCTGGTGGGCGCTGCGACGGGTCGACGAAGACGTGATGTTCACAGTGTTCAGCACGTATGAAGGCGCGGTCTGACTTTCGTTGTGGACTACGCGGAGATCCTGTCGTTCCCCGTACGTCCAGCGATGACACTCGCGACAAAGAATCTTCTTTTGCAACTTCTGCTTCTGTGGCCCCCGGATCCGCCCTGGTGGAGAAGCTGATTGCAAAATGGCAGACGTATCGTGATCAGTGGCCGCGTTCATTCAATGGGGAGAAGGCCGACCCTCGCAACGTCGAACGTGAGAACACATTGATCGGCGTGTTCATTGAGGACTTGACATCTCTCGCGGCCCTCTCCGGAGCGGAGGTCGCCCAACTGAAAGTTGGCGCGCAAGCCACCATCGACAGCTATCGTCAGCGCGTCGATAAGCAATTTGAACGACTCGCTGAATCACTTGCTGAGAATGTGTGGCTGGAAGCCGAACTCGCCCGCCTGGCGTCGTATGCCCAACACAAGCCGACCTGTTACATCTACGGCACGGCTCCGTTTCAGCCTGGGGGCGAGAAGCAACCTTACGGGCAATGCACCTGTGGTTTGATCCCTGTGTCCCCCGCCCAGCAGGAGACGCCGTGAAGGAATTACGCTGCAGTGTTTGTGACCAGCCAGTGCTCGATGAAGCGATCTGTATGGATTGCTACGATGCTGGCCGGAAGGAGTTGCCAGATCCGGTCACTCTACGACTGTCACGCAATGATTGTCACACGCTGCTCGGGTATCTTCTCGCCGAAAAGAAGTTGGCGCCTTTGCGAGTCAGGTTCTTCGATGCGCTGGAAGCGGCTGCGCGCACTGATTCTTCTGCCGTGTCGCCCGCCCAGGAGCCCGACCAGTGAGCCAGAGAGGTTTCACGTGAAACCCGACGCCGCCGATCCGCCGTGTCCGCATTGCGGCGAGAGTTTCAGCAAAGTCATTGATACCCGCCCCTCCCTCAGCCGGAAAGGCGTCAGACGTCGTCGGCAATGCCAGCACTGCCACAAGCGCTTCACGACGATGGAATTAGTCGAAGAAACACAGCGCCCATCGGTATAATACCTATATCTGACAACTAGTTACGCTAATGCCGCGATTCTTAATCGATCGCCCGTTGTATGCGGATGTTCTCGGTCCCAAGCTGCTGGCGAAGTTCTGGCGCAAGGTTAGGCGCGACACTGAATCAGGTTGCTGGTTATGGGAGGGGAAGAATAAGAAAGACGGCTACGGCCATCTAACGCTCAGGTTCAACGGCAAGAAGTCGAGCGCCTACGCGCATCGGATCTCATTCGAGTTAGCGAATGGACGAATCAAGTCGGGGCTTGTGATTGATCACCTCTGCCGCAACCATTCGTGCGTCAACCCAGCGCATTTAGAAGCGATCACAAACCGAGAGAATCTGATGCGTGGTGTGGGTCTGCCAGTGCAGAACTCGCGGAAAATGATTTGCCTTCGAGGCCATCCATTCTCGTCACCAAGTATTCCAGGGCAAGGGCGCATCTGCGGAGAATGCGCACGCATCCTCAAAAGAAAATATCGACAAGCTAGATGTAGTAGTAGCACGCCCGCGCTTTAGGTCCACACTTCATCTCGCCACTCGCCCTGGCTTTCTTCTTCGCCGTGTATCGGCGTTCCTCTCGCTCACTCACATGTGGACCATCACAGGACCAGACCGTACCGACGCGCTCCACCTCCACTTCGATGTGGATTCGACGGCCATCCTTCAGGCCATTCAGCAGTTAGGAGCCTCCATGGCAGCGACCCTTCAGGAAATTAAAGACGAGATCGCGCAGATTCGCGCGGGCATCGGCACGGCGAACACCGCGAATGCCGCCGTCGTGGCCGATCTCAAGGACCAGATCCAGAAGCTCAAGGATCAGATTGCGGCGGGCACCGCCATCACCCAGCAGGATCTCAACGACATCGATACGGGGCTGGACGACATTATCGCGGTGCAAGGCGGGACGGTTCCGCCCGTGGTGCCCGATCAGGTCTAGCGTGTCCTCGCCGCCAGAGCCGGTCACCTGCCGCTACATTGCGCCTGGAAGTACCACCGTCCAGACGCTTCCGGCCGGGACCGTCTTGCGCGGTGTCAATCAGATCCTCAGCCAAGCCGCGCGCTGGCCGTTGTTCCTGTCGTGGGGGTGGAAGGTGGAAGCCGTTCCACTGACCGCCACCGCGGTGGACATCACGATCACCTGTGTCGGACCTCCGCCCGTTGCCCTTCCGCCTCCGCCTCCGCCTCCGCCAACCGGCACCGTTCCGTCCATTACGGATGAGTCGGGTGGCGTCTGGACGCTCGGCGCACTGAGCACGCCAAGTGGCTTTCCGACCCTGCGTGACGGGGTGCAGATGGGCGGTGGCTACGGCGTCGGCTACCTCCTGGTAAACGGCGCCGTCTATGTCCTCAACGCGACGGGGGGCTGGTTCACATTTGTGAGCGGGGCGTGGGTGGCAACGACGGATCCGCGCATCGTGATTCTGCCACCGCCCCCACCGCTCCCGCCTCTCCCGCCGCCCACCTCCATCTCCGCCCGGCTCTTGTTTGACGAAGCTGGCTTGGCTGCACTCCGGGCCACATATGACGCGGCCTCTCCTGATCATGCCCTCTGGCGCACCTGGCAGGCTGGAGCGGAGCTCCTACTCCTCCAACCGCCGCAGTATGGCTATGCGGGTGACGGCTTCCCGAATCCGATTGTCGGGTTGGGCCTCGCATATCTAGTGACGGGCGATTTGCGGTATGCGCTCAAGGTCAAGGAACTGGTCCAGGCGATTCGGGCACTGGGGCCGGAGGGGATATTGCCCGACAGCGGCTATCCGACCCGGAACCTCGTCTATGCGCTCGCGATCGCCTACAACTGGTGCCAGGATGCCTATACCGAGACGGAGACGGCGGAGATCCTCGCGCATGGGAACGCGTGGTTCGATCTCTACAAAGCCGGCCGGGTGCTCGATGCGGACGGTCCCGCATTTAGCAATTACTTTGGTGGGCATCTGCTTGGATTCGGTTTATGGGGACTCGGGACGCTCGATCGCAACCCGCGTGGCCAGGAGATTGTCGACGTCATGCGGGCGCGGTGGACGAGTGTGCAGACCGCGTTCTCGAGCGGCATCTATCAGGGCGGCTTCCCGGCCGAAGGCTACACCTACGGCATCAATCACTTCGTCCGGCTTCTCCAGTACGCCGCGGCGGTCAAGAGTGTCACGGGGGAAGACATCGCCAGCGGGATGGCCGACACGATCCTCACGAGTTTGATCCACACACGCCTGCCGAATCGCTGGCAGTTCCCGGCGGAAGCGGATTACGCGGGGGATTACGTCGGCATCATGGACCAGACGTTGATCGTCATGCTCACTGGGTTGTGCAGTCCGACGTCTGCGGGCTACGCGCAACAGTTTCTCCAGACCATGAATGCGAATGCGCCGCAGCAGTATCCGGCGACTCGGTCCTTGATCTGGGGGAAGGCGGTGGCGCCGCGCGACTATCAGTTTCCGCTTGTCCACCGTTCACCCGGGGATGGGCGTGTCACCGTGCGGACCAGTTGGGCCGATACCGCGGTTGTCAACACGTTCAAAGCCAGTGCGCTCTATCTCGGCGGCCATGCGACGCGCAGTGCTGGACACATTTCGGTGCATCGCGGCGACGATCCTCTCTTGGTGAACGCGGGGCAATGGAAGGGGCCAGGTGGATGGGGTGGGAATCCGCAGATCATGGACGGCCGGAGCTGGTTCTCCAACACGCTGGCGTATCCCACGTTCTGGAATGCTGATTACAAAGGGGCGCAAGGCTACTGGGGCACGGAGAAGATTCTGGCGAGTGGTGACAGCGCACAGGGGCACTGGACGGTGTCCGAGTTGACTGACGCGTACAACCGCGGGGATGGGCCAAGCGATCTCCAGAAGTTTATCCGGACGCAGGTGGTGCTCCCCGATGGCACAAGTGTGGTGCGCGATCACGTCATCGGGCCGTCTGCGCCGAAAGAGATTGCTTTTCACGCGCATGCCGCCGGTCCGTGGTCGATCACCGGGAACCGCGCGGAGTCGAAAGTCGGCGCGTCGCAGATCGTTGTGACGAGCCTGACGCACCCCAGCCTCAGCGCGACAACGACGCCCGTGAGTGCAACGGATCCGACTCCGACGACGCATCGGCTGGCGATTACCGACAGCGCACCAGACGCGACGTTTCTGCACGTCCTCCAACCGGGCGCGGGTGGCGTGACACCGGTGCCAGTGAGTGGGGACAAAAACGGGGTGACGGTCGGCGGCGTGTCGGTGACGTTCGACAGTGCGGGTGTTCCGACGCTCGTGGCAAGTGGGCCAGACGTGGAGATTCAGGCGGGATCCACGGTGGGGCCGTATCAGAAGTACTGCGCGTTGCACAGTCCGCGGGCGGGGGAGACGCTAATTCAACCTGTCGGCTTGCGGCTGATCGCCACCGCGAGTGATCGGGAAGTGCGGACGCTGAAAGTCGAGTTTTACGTGGATGACGTGCGAGTTGGAACCGTGCTCACGTCATCGATTGTGCCGGACAACTCGTGGGAACACGTCCTGCACCTTACGGGATTGTCGCTGTCGGTCGGGGATCACGACGTGTGGGCACGGAGCTTTCACGCGCAGCCGGTCGGGTTGACGATCGATTCTCTGCGACGGCGCATTACCGTTGTGGCGCGTCCGACATACGCGGCGACGCACACGCTACGCGCCGATCTCGACATCAGTGTGAGTGGCGCATACGTCGGCGACGCGGGCCATCGCATCCTGATCGATGGGCAGAATCAGTGGTCGCTCATTGGCACGCCGGCGGTGCTGAATTGTCAGTATGTCGATTTCGTCGGGTGTGGCTTCCAGTTGTCGCCGCGCGGCACTGTCACGATGACGCAGTGCCGGTTCTTCGAATGCGAGAGCGGCACCGTGACGCAGGATGGGGTGGGCGCCACCGCGTCCATTCAGGCCAATCTCTGGGCATCCAACTCGCGATTCCATCTGGATCCGTTACCGGAGAAACAGGGCAGTGCGTTCTGCTGGACGTGGACAGGATCGTCCACAGGGGCCAAGGTCTTCGAGGCGAATACGTGTGGCGCGGGCGCATTCCATTTCCAGAGTGCCAATTGGCGTATCGGGGAGACGGTTGCGATCGGGCCGCGTATTGGCGTCTGGCTCGACGGATCGTTCTCCGGGGAGTTGGTAGGGAATCTCACCTGGCACGACTATCCCCCAACTTGGTCGCAAGGATCGAATTGGGAGATGGGCGGCTGCGCCAACGTCATTGCTCGGCACAATGTGATCGCAGGCGGATCGTGGACAGTGCGCTACTGCGCGGGTGAGTTTGCGTATAACTATCTCCACGGATTTGGCTGGATGGAAGGCGCGATCTGGACGACGACTGGTCCAGGGCCGGACATCCATCACAACGTGATTTATGCCGTGGCCCTCAGTCGCGGATCAATTTACCAACTCTACGGCGCCACCGGGACCACGGTTCGGAACAACACCATCCACACGCCCGGCGAAAGCGCGCACGTCGCTGGTGAGGGCAGCGTGGTCAACCAGATCGGGGATCTGGATTTTGACAGCAACCTCTATGTGGAGGCGCAGACGCCGGGCGTGCAGATCAATAGCGGAGTGGTAACGGCGGACTACAACTGCTGGCACAACCCGCTTGGCCCGCACTACTCGGACGGCCGTGTGCCGCTGCATGACGTGAGCGGGGATCCCGTGCTGGTGCATCCGTTGACGACGGGCGTGTTTCAGTGGGACGCGGAAGCGATCTGGTTGCGGACCACGACGGCGGCGCAGATCCTCCGTGATGTGCGTGATCGGTATACCCCGAGAGCATTGGTCCTCGGGGCGGGGAATCCGGCGCACTACGGCGCGGGCAATATCGGTGCGATCGGCGAGAACGGGCCGTCCAATCCCTTTGACGTGTTCGGGAAGGCGGCGTAATGGCCGATACCAAACTCACGGCACTCTCAGAAATCTCGGTTCCGGCGCTTGAGGATCTCCTGTTCACGGTGGACGATCCGGCTGGCTCGCCGGTGTCCAACAAGGTCACTGTCCAACGGCTGCTCGGGCAGACGCTCCCGTCGATCTGCCAACTGCGGTTGACGACCGAAACCGGTGTCCCGGTGAGCACCGTGGATCGCACGGCGCAGGGCACGATCTACCTCACCCCGTATGCCGGAAAGCTCGTCTCGCTCTATGACGGGACGCGGTGGCGGCTCTATTCGACGACGGAGCGCAGTCTCGCGCTGACGCTCACGAGTGGCAAGAACTACGACGTGTTTCTGTACGACAACGCCGGGACGTTGACCCTGGAACTGTCGGCTGCGTGGACAACGGATTTTGTGCGGGCTGACGCGCTGACCACGCAGGACGGGATCACGGTCAAAAGCGGGGCACTCACCCGGCGGTGGATGGGGACGCTCCGGGCCAGTGCCAGCAATGTCACCGAAGACAGCATCGCCAATCGGTTTGTCTGGAGTGCGTATAACCAAGTCCGCCGCCTGTTAGGGCGCAATGAAGCGGCGACGATTCATGGCTATGGGACATCGACGTGGCGGGAGTGGAACAACGGCACGGGCGGGCCACACCGAATTTCGTTCGTGACGGGGGAGCCGCAGGTGTTTGCCACGGGCGGGTGGGTCGAACTCTATCTCTCTGCCTATTGCTCTCTCTGTCTCAATGCCACCAACGCCGAAGGGACCGCGACGGCTGCCAATGCCAATGCGGCGGCGACGCGTGACGGGCTGGCGGCGGATTATCAGAGCGCGTTGGGCTTCAATGAGATCGTCGTCGTGGAACTCGGCGCGGGGGGCAGCGCGACGTTCGACTTCTACAACATCACCGCCGGGATCATGGGATGAGCGTGCCCCGCTTTGACCGTGCCGTGATTCGTGACGCGGGAAATCCGGTCATTCCGCTGGGTGGGTCAGGGTCACCCTACGAAGAGCAGGTGTTCGACCAGCAAATCGTGATCGACCCGGACGATGCGACGCAGTTGATCATGTACGCGTCCGGCTTGGCGGCGCCGGTGCAACTCGGCGAGATGTCGATCCTGCGGTTTACCGCGGCGGTGGCCTCTCCGAATTCCTGGACCTATTACGGCCAGGTGCTCACCAAGGGCGCGGCGAGCAGTTGGGATCAGGACCATGCGCGGATGGCGTCAGTCGTCTACGCTGGCGGGACGTGGTACCTGTACTACTCCGGGATCAACGGGTCGACGATTCAGTGCGGGCTGGCGACGAGCAGCGATGGGCTGACGTTCACTAAACACGCCAGCAACCCGATCCTCACGCCGACCGGCCAGGGGCGGACGGACGGCGACTCGGCGGAGTTCCCCGTCGTGATCAAAGAGGGCGCGGCGTGGACGATGATCTACGCCTACCGCGACGGCGCTCGGATCCTCCCCGGCTTCCGCTACGCGACCTCGAGTGATGGGATCTCGTGGACCAAAGGCGGCTCTGGCGACATTCTCACCACGTATCCGGTCCAGTGCGAAGGCCACCAGCTCCTGAAGATCGGATCGACCTACTGGTTGTTGTACGACGCCGGGACGCAGGTCATTGAGCCGTACCAGATTTACGCGACGGCCTCTGGCAGTCCAACAGGTCCCTTCCAACGCGGGCGGATCCTGATCCCACCGTCCCGTGTGGTGAGCGCGTGGGACCGCTATCACACGGCGAATGTGTATGTCGTCGAGATTTCCAGCGGCGTCTGGCGGGTGTACTACAGCGCCGCAGGGGATCACGATCAACCCTACGGGACGAACACCTGGCCGATCGGGGTGGCCTTGCTCCCAACCTTGGACGGTGACATTCAAACGGCGAGTTCCGCGGGTCGGGCTGGGATGTAGCGCATGGATCATTTGCTCCTTGAATCAGGGGATCTGCTGTTGATGGAAGACAGCAGCGGGACGTTGCTCTTAGAGTCGGGTGGCGGCGGCTCACGATTTCTGCTCGTGCGGAATTAAATGGCCTTTGACCTACACACGAACTTCGCGTACGGCGTCGTCGCCGTTGCGCCGTCGCCCGCTGCCTCGGGCCTGACGCTCCAAGTCGGCGCGGGGCAGGGTGCGCTGTTCCCGGCGGCGCCCTTTAACTGCACCGTGTGGCCAGCGGCCACTTTACCCTTCGCGTCCAACACCGAGATCGTTCGCGTGACGGTGAAGGTCGGGGATACCTTCACGATCGTCCGCGCGCAGGAGAGCACGGCCGCCCGGACGATCCTGGTCGGCGACCAGATCCAAGCGGGGATTACCGTCAAGACGGTCACAGACATCGAGGCGACGGCGACGGCCGCCATCAGCGCGTTCGGCGTCAGCGCGAGCAACACCAGCGGTGCGCTCTCTGCGCTGACCTTCGCCAACGGGAATGGCGTGAGTTTCGGCCTCAGCAACGGCACGCTCACGGCGACCGTGGCGACGAACTATCAGAGTTCCGGCGCCTACCTGACGACGGCCGCGCTCTCGCAGGACTCGAGCCGCTACGCGGGCACGAACGGCGCGATTACGGGTGGGTCGATCACCGTCAACACCTCTGGCGTGTCGGTCAATCTCCCGGCGTACCTGACGACGGCCGCCCTGTCGAATCACTCGCACGGCAACCCACAACTGAATCTCACAAACCTGTCCGGGACGACGGCGAGCAATAGCGCGGGGTTGACGCTGTCCTTGAGTGCCGCAGCACCCGGTGCGGGCGGGGGCGTGGCGATTGCCGGGTCGAACA
>Ga0070705_100001243_pt1 | contig 13780 bp, 13 predicted proteins | sample KBSK5253metaG_FD_65455 | JGI IMG/M metagenome (GOLD analysis project Ga0070705, IMG submission 65455) | Corn, switchgrass and miscanthus rhizosphere microbial communities from Kellogg Biological Station, Michigan, USA - KBS K5-25-3 metaG | ecosystem: Host-associated > Plants > Roots >... | reverse complement strand
TCGCTTACGATGGCAATTGATGCGAAGGATGAATTGTCGCGCGGTCACATCCAACGAGTCCGCGTACTGGCGGAAGGGCTCGGGCGCGCCGTTGGATATCCCGAAGATCAGATGGAAGGCTTGAAGGCTGCGGCGCTGCTCCACGATATCGGCAAGCTTGCAGTTCCGGAATACATTCTAAGCAAGCCCGGAAAACTCAGCGCCGCCGTGTATTCAAAAGTAATGATCCATCCGGTGGTCGGAGCGGACATCCTGAGCAATGTCGAGTTCCCATACGAAGTTGTGCCCATCGTGAAACACCATCACGAAAAGTACGACGGCACCGGATATCCGGGCGGGTTGAAAGGCGAAGAGATTCCATTTGGCGCGCGGATTCTGACGATAGTCGATTGTTACGAAGCCTTGACGACCGATCGCCCCCATCGCCCCCGCTACACCCGCGACCACGCGCTCGATTTAATGCGAAGCGAGAGCGGGCGCACGTTTGATCCGGTGATGCTCGCCCAATTCCTCGAGATAGTCGATTCGCTGGAGGATACGCTGCCCGCGCTCAGCACCCGGCCGGTTTCACTGTTGGGAGTCGAGCACATTGGGGCCGATCGACCCGTGGAACGCAGACTGAAGCTTGCACCAAGGACGCCAACCGAAAGGGCGCTAAGGGACATTGCGGCGGCCCAACGTGAAGTGCTCTCGCTGTATGAGATTTCACAGACATTGGGTTCAACTCTCAAGTTGTCTGAGGTTCTTCCAATTGTAGCCGCCAAACTCGAGAGCATCGCCAACTTCACAACGCTGGTCATCTATCTGGCCGAAGGCAGCCGCCTCCGTGCCGCTTATGCCGTCGGCAAGAATGCGGAGGCGCTAAAGGGGATTGAAATGCTCGTTGGTGAAGGCGGCGCTGGATGGGTAGCCGAGCGCCGGCAGGTGTTGATCGGCGGAAGCCCGCTTGCGGACTTGCAACGCCCACTCGGTCTTGGCGCCGCGGCATATCGCTCAACCGCAATCTTCCCGCTGGTCCACGATGAATCGCTCATCGGGACACTCGCTCTTTACTGTGAAGAGGATCGCGGTTATTCCACCGATGAAGTTCGGCTGCTTGAAACGATCTCGCACCACACAGCGTCCGCCGTTCACAACGCGCTGGTTTTCGAACGAACTCAGGAATCGGCGCTTACCGATAACCTGACGGGTCTTCCAAACTCTCGTTATATGTACAGCTTTTTCGATCAGGAGCGAAGCAGGTCCGAACGCCACGGGTATCCGCTGGTGTTGATGATGATGGATCTGGATGGCTTCAAGAAGATCAACGATACGTACGGCCATCACGTCGGAGACGAGATTCTGCGGCGAGTGGCGCAAGTTGCCCGCGGGCAGGTGCGTTCCGGAGATACTCTGATTCGATACGCGGGAGATGAATTCGTCGCCGTGCTTCATCGCGTAACCCCCGAGATGGTTTTGGAAATGAAATCGCGGCTTCAATCGGCAGTCGACAATTTTGCCTACGAGGTAAGGCCGGGGCGCGTCGCGCGAGTCGGCATATCGATAGGTCACGCCACCTACGCACAGGACGGCACTGCCATCGATGAGTTGATGGAAGTCGCCGATCAGCGCATGTACCAGGACAAAATCGCGCGGCGCCGCAATCCTCCGGCCCTGCGAGTCGCGACTTTTCCTGTTCGATCCGCTGCAGTTTAGATAGGAGTTGATAATGCTGACAACACAAATGAACGAATCACGAAGCACCGCAAGCTCGTCACCTCAAATGCGAACGATGTTGTTGGAGCAGATGGCGGAAGCTCTCGAAGATGAAGCCTTGGGGCTCTACCGCCGCGCGGCCGCTTTTGAAGAAGATGAGTTTCTGCTGAATAAGGAAATAGACGATCGGCAGACCGAGATTAACCGATTGCAGCTAAAACTCGACGGGCTGAGGTCGGAGCGCGATCGATTGATGGAAAGAATCGAGACGGTTACCGAAGAAGCGCAGGCCTTACGGGACGAATCACTCAATAATCATGCTTCGGGAATCGGAGCGCCAAGTCTCGATAACGACAATGACGCCACGGCGATGTACTTCCGGCGTGCGACATTGAAAGAAACAGCAGTAGGCAGTGTGCAGTAGGCAGTTGGCAGTTGGCAGTTGGCAGTAGGCAGTAGGCAGTGTGCAGCGGGCAATATGCAGTGGGCGGGGTGCTCCAAACTAACTGCCCACTGCCCACTGCCCACTGCCCACTGCCCACTGCCCACTGCCCACTGCCCACTGCCCACTGCCTACTGCCCACTGCCAACTGCGTTGCCAACGAGGAACCGATGTCTTATCTGGGCGCCATCAATAGACGCACCAACCAGGAACGCCGAAAGCAGGAACGCCGGCGCTCCGTGCGATACACCGCCGAAACTCTGGTGGTGATCGGCGGGATAACGTGGATCGATAATGAGGGCACCGACCGGCGCCGCAAGGTTCGCCGGCGCCAGGATCGCGAAGAGATCGCAAGACGCATTCTGGCCGACGATTTCTTTCCCGAGACCTAAGCGCCGCCAATCGCTCGCAGGCATTCACTTCCAGTTAGCATTCAAACTCTTCATCACCGCACAATCCCACCAGTTCGCAATTCGTTGACAACCAGCAATCAAAGCCGGAAACTTCGGAGTAAATAAGAACTCAATTCTCCGGAGGATTACATGAGAATCTTGACGCGCTTGATTTGCCTTGCCGTCGCCGCCGCTTTTGCACTGCCGATGGTTCGGCCGAACGCCGACACGTTTCGCCCGGTTGTGCGAGGCAAACGCGGCGCAGTCACCGCCGGTCATCCCCTGGCCGCGGAAGCTGGAATTCGATTACTCCAGCAAGGCGGCAACGCAGTTGATGCCGGATGTGCGGCGATCCTCGCGGGTTCGGTGATTGAGTTCTCACACTTTTCGTTTGGCGGCGAGGTCCCGATCATAATCAAACGCTCGAACGGCCCGGTGGCTGTGATCAACGGCCAGGGCATCGCGCCGCAGCTTGCGACTCGTCAGTTTTTTCTCGATCAGGCAAAAAAGAATCAGAAAGAAAAAGCGCCGCCCTTTATTCCATCATCGGGAATCCTTCCGGCAACGGTACCGGGAGTGCTCGATGCGGTTGTGACGGCGCTCGACCGCTTTGGAACGAAATCGCTTGCCGAAGTCATTCAGCCGGCGATTGAACTGGCGGACGGCTTCCCGCTTGATGAACTGCGTGCCGCGTATATTCAACGAACACGAAAGACCTATGAGCCATGGCCAACAAGCGCAAGATTATTTTTGCCCGGCGGCCGAGAGCCAAAAGCAGGTGAGATGTTCTTTCAACCGGATCTTGCCCGCACACTTCGCGAGATCGTAAGAGCCGAGCGTCGTGTGGCATCGCGAGGCCGTCACGCAGCTTTGATGGCGGCGCGCGATTATTTCTACAAGGGCCCGATCGCGAAGCGAATTTCGGATTTCAGTGAAGCGAACGGCGGCTTGCTGCGCGCGGGCGATTTCGCGGCGTTCCACGCACGCATTGAAGAGCCCGCAAAGAGTTCGTATCGCGGCTACGAAGTCTACAAGACGGGCTTCTTCGCTCAGGGTCCCGCGATGCTTGAAGCGCTGAACATGCTCGAAGGCTACGATCTGCGCGCGATGAAGCACAACTCCGCGGCTTACATTCACACGCTGACCGAGGCGATGAAGCTCGCCTTTGCGGATCGTGATCGTTTCTACGGCGATCCCGATTTCGTGCGCGTGCCCGCAAGCGAGCTTCTGTCGAAAGACTATGCTTCAGTGAGAAGATCATTGATCGATGAGGCTCACGCTTCGATGGAACAACGTCCGGGCGATCCGATAAACGGAAAGCCGCTGATGAATGCCGCTCCCAGTCCCGCGCTCACCGGAGCGTCAACCATTCCTGAAAGCGAACGCGCCAACGACACGACTTGCGTCAACGTAATCGACAAGGATGGAAACCTCTTCAGCGCGACTCCTTCGGGTGCGTGGCTGCCCGCGGTAGCGGCGGGTGACACGGGAGTGCTTCTCGGGCAGCGCATGCAATCGTTCCTGCTTGAAGCGGGCCATCCGAACGTGCTCGAGCCGCACAAGCGTCCCAGAGTCACGCTCACGCCGACGCTTGTTCTGAAAGACGGCAAGCCGTTCCTGGTGCTCTCAACGCCGGGCGGTGACAATCAGGATCAATCGCTCATTCAAGTGTTGTTTAACATAATCGAATTCGGAATGAACGTTCAGGAAGCGGTCGAAGCGCCGCGGTTTCAAACGCTGCACCTGATGAGTTCGTTTGACGATCATCGCTTCAATCCGGGCGTGTTGAATCTCGAGGACCGGATTTTGAAATCGATCTTAGATGATCTCGCAGCTCGCGGACACAAAGTTGAAGTGCAGCCAGCATGGGGCAATCCTTCGGCACCGACGGTGATAAGGTTCTACAGCGAATCGGGTGTGATCGAAGCTGGAGCAGATCCGCGCCGAGGCCGCTACGCGATCGCATGGTAGCGTTGAGCGAAGCCGCTGAGGCTGGCAGAATAGACTCGATGCCGAAGCTCTTCGAATACTTCGGAATAATCATCTTCTTCTATTCGAATGAGCACGAGCCGGTGCACGTTCATGGCCGATGCCAGGGAAGAGAAAGCAAAGCCGAGCTTGTTATCGAGAAAGGAAGAGTCACCGGCGTAACATATTCTTCGGTTAGAGGGAAAAGACCTCTGAGCAAAACAGAGCTGAAGGACTTTCAAATCGTTACCGAACACTATGCGAACGACATTGTTCAGAAATGGATAGACTACTTCATACTCCACAAACCGATCGACCCGCGGACGATCACCCGGCGAATCAAATGACGCTTGCTGAAGATGCGGTTGTTGAAATCGTGAGTGTCGAGCGCCTCTCCGCGTACAGGCTAAAACTGGATTTCAGTGACGGCGCTAAACGCATTGTTGATTTCGAACCATTCTTGAGTGCCTCGCCGAATCCCATGATTCGGGAGTATCTCAATCCAAAAAGGTTCCGTGAGTTTCGATTGGAGCACGGCGATTTGGTTTGGGACGATTATGGATTGAACTTCCCAATCGCCGATCTGTACGAAGGCAAATTGTAGTTTCTGAGTTTTTGCGCGTTCGGCCACCAACGACTCCCACTCTCTCCGATCCTCAGTATGCATCCAATTCAAATCCTCAAGCTTGTCGGTTTCGCCACAGGAGCGGCGCTCCATCTCTATATCGCGTGGCTCATCTGGAAGCGGCGGCTCGGGTCGAGTGACCGGCTCACTCAGCCTGTGCGATTGATCACGGTCGTCAATCTCTGTCTTGGCGTCTGGTTTCTCGGAAATCTGTTCATCACATTCCACCTGCTGCTCTTAAGACAAGAGCGGCTCACGGTGTTGTTGCGAGCGTGGGATACGCTGGCGATGATCGGAGTTGCGCTGCTGCCCGCGGCTTTGCTTCACGCGCACGTCGGATTCTGGGCGTCGCTTGATAAGTACCAGCGCCTCAAACCGCGTCACGTTAGATGGATCGGCGCGACGCTCTACCTGCCGATGCTGTTCCTGCCGTACGCGATTTATAAGATCACGACCGGCGAGTATCGGCCTTATCTGATCGACCTTCGCGTGCTGCTCATTCCTTACTCTGTATGGTACGTGCTGGTGATGATTGCGTCGGCGGCGCTCGACTGGTCGATGAAGGATCGGCTCGATGAAAGCGCGGTGCGTGAGCGGGCATTCTTCAAACGGCTTGCCGTGCTGCTGATTCTGAACGGCGCATTTGAATTCATCGTTGTCGCCGTTCTTCGCTCCGGGCCTGATGATCTTCCGTGGATTTTGTTCATCCTCTCGTCGCTGTTTCCGATTTTCTTCGTCGCGTATCACGTCTATCGCTACAAGCTGATCGACGTCGCGGTCAAAGGAAGCCTGGTCTATGCGATGTTCGCGGTGGTGTTCATCGCGGTGTACACCTACGGCGTCAGGCGAGTGGACCAGTTTCTTGTCGATCGTTTCGAGATCACGCCCGGCGTAGTCGAGGTGATCCTGATACTGGGGATGGTTGCGCTCGCCGGCCCGTTGGTGCGGATCATCGATCGAATGGTGGCTCGTCTGTTCGCAAGCGAGATCGGCTTGTATCGCGATGTCGTGAGACAGGTATCGACCGGCGCTGAAGGCTTCGGCGAACTCGCGTCATTGATTCGCTACACCGAGGAAACGATCAAACGCGGACTCGAAGTAACGAACGTTCGAATACTTCCTTCCGCCCGCATCGCGGAGGGCCCCGAACGCCGGCTATCCCAAAAGATGATTGAGCGAAGTGCCGACGTGGTCGAAACCGACAACGATCTGGAAGCCGCCGGCGCGACGATCGCGTATGCGTTGAGGCGCGAGAGTGAACTCGTCGGAATGCTGTTGATCACCGCCGTTCAGCACACGCTCACTTCGGAGAAGCGCGCGATACTCGACGTGCTTGCGTCGCAGGTTGCCGTTGAGGTTGAGACTTGCCGGCTGATCGAAGAGAAGGTGCGATTGGAACGCGAGCTCGCGAGTCGCGAGCGGTTGGCGACGCTTGGACAGATGGCCGCGCAGGTAGCGCACGAAGTGAAGAACCCGCTGTCGTCTATCAAGTCGATCGCACAAGTGATGCGCGAAGAGGACGCGCTGAAAGGTTACGATCAGGATTTGAGCATGATCGTCAACGAGATCGATCGGCTGAACAGAACGGTGTCGCAGTTGCTCGCGTTCTCGCGTCCGAGTCATGCCGACTCGCGCCCGGTCGAGCTTAAGGAATTGATAAGCGCAACAATGACCTTTGCGAGTGGCGAGGCAAAGGAACGGCAAGTTGATTTGATCGTGGAATCCGAATTCGATGATGTGACGTTGACGGGCGTTCAGGCTGGCGCCTTAAGAGAAGCTTTGAGCAATCTCGTGATGAACGCGATTCAAGCGACCGACCCCGGCGGTGAAGTGAAGATTCAAGCGAGCATCGAGGCCGCGCATGCGAATCAGCGTGGACGCATCCCAGCGGCAAGCACGATGTTGATTCTAGCTGTTACCGACACAGGCCCGGGCATTTCAATAGAGTCACAGCAGCGAGTGTTTGAGCCGTTCTACTCGACGAAGTCGCGCGGCACAGGATTGGGTCTTGCGATTGTGCAGCGTCGGGTGGTCGAACTTGGCGGCGCGGTGGAGCTAACGAGCCCGGTCAACAACGGTAGCGGCACGCGCTTTCGAGTTGTTGTACCGTGGGTACTCGAAGCCGGTCAGGGATAAGCTTCAGGTCGCTTCGCTATGTAATGGAGAGGCCAACGAGAATGAACCCGACTTGGCTTACGCGACGCGGCGCCTCACGAACCGAGTGGTGATCATCAAAGCGCACCAGACAAATCCAGTCATCGCCATGATCGCCCAACCGAATTGCTCGACCATCGAAGAGAATCGACCAGCGATGCCACCCACTAACCACGCGCTGAAGAATGTCATCGCCGCAAGCCGCCTCGCCCATCGCACCTGATTCGATATCTTTATCCTGCGAAGCTCGGCCTCGAGAAAATCATCATCGTCCATCAAGCGCTCGTAGTAGCGAGCTTCGCGAACGGCCATTCGAGACAACGCGACGTCTTCGCTTGAAGCGGCCGCGTGATAGAAATGCGCGACGTGGGCCAGCTTGCCGTCACGAAGCGCGATCTCCGCCAGCCCTATGTTCGCGCGAAACCGCGCTGGATCGAGCGCCAAGGCGCGCCGAAAACATTCGCTTGCGCGCTTGAAATCGGTTCTCTCAAAGAACGCTTCGCCGATTCGTTCGAGCAGCGCGGGCTCGTCCCCCGCAAGCCGCGAAGCCAATCTCAAACAAGCGTCCGAGCGCTGAAGCAATCGCGTGTCTTCGGTCTGCGCCGTGGAATGGAACAATCGCGACATCTCGTAAAGCAGTTGCGGATTGCGCGGTTCCTTTTCGTAAGCGACGCGGAAGTAACTCGACGCCTGCGCGAGCTTTCCTGCCAGCCTGAGCGAGTTACCCAGGCGGCGAAGCAACGGCGCGGGCATCGCTGCTATGTCGCTCTTGAGCACGGGCGAGCCTTTCAACGCCTTGCCGGTTTCGAAGTATTCGTAGATCTCGGATGATCGCGGGTCGAGCTTGTGAGGACCGGCCGCGCGCACCAGCGCTTTCATGAACGGCGCATAAGTCGAGCGATGCGAGCGCACTACTATCTCGGTGCCTGCCCCGCTTATGCGAGTGTGATAGCTGATTCGCGCATCACCGGTCGCGAAGCTCAGCCTGAGCGTTTCAGTGGTTATTGACTCGATGTCCGGTACCGAAAGGCGGCGTTGAACGCGGAACAGATGCTTCAGCAGAAAAGCTAGCGGGCCGCGATGCCGGATGACCGCGCCGTCAAACTCGATGCGATCGAAGAGAGCCAGCACGGCAATGGGTATGAGCGATGCCCAGCAAGCGAACGCGAGAATCAGCCAGCCCTCTTTGAGCAGTGCCGAACCAGCCGTCAGCAACACCGCGGCTGACAGTGTGTATGGAACAAAACCCGGGCGAATTCTTATTGTCTCCATCGGATGGTTCCATTCTAGACGGTTGGCGGCTGGTTGTCAGTAGTTAGTCAGGAGTCAGTAGTCCGTAGTCAGTAGTCCGTAGTTCCTAGACAAGTGATTACGGGCTACGGACTACGGACTACTGACTACGGACTTCCTAAAACCACCGCACCTCAGTCACCCTCACCGTCGAATCGCGGTCGAGTTCCACCCGCATTCGCAGATCAAATCGCAAATCACGAAGTGAAACGATTGTTACTCCATCCGCTCGCTGCTCGACATTCGCCGTTCCGTAGCGCATAAAATCGAGAAACGTTCGCACGTCCGTTGACTGGCGCAGCGCCTCGGCAAGCCTGGGATCGAGCGCAGGCATCTCGCGCCATTCTTCCTGGTCTCCGGTAAGACGCACGCTTCGGAGGTAGATGTGCTCGTTCGAACGGGCGGCCGCCTGCCACATCAACGGATTTGCGGGCTGCGGCCAGGCAGCGAAGGCACTGACTGATTCGTCAGTCAAAGAGGCTTGAGCTGCCTTCAACGCTGATTGATGCGCCATCCACATCCCGCAGTAGTAGAGGCCAAGCACAACGAGCGAGTACCCGGCGAGCCGCGCGCCTCGTTTTCGCCAGCGAAAAAAGGCGCCGAATATTACCAGTGCCAGGCCCACGAACCAGATCAAGCGCGCGGTTCCAGACAGCGGCGCGGGTTGCCAATCGTACGGATGCCGAAGCGCGAGCCCGACAATTAATGAGAGGATGATTCCCACCAAAACCCACACGGCAATGCGCGCCGCGTCGTTCGTCGTGAGCCAGACTAGAGCAGATCCGAGGATCAGCCATATCCACGGGTCCAGGACAAATGCGATGTCGCCGTAGAACCAACGATTGCTGAACGGCAGCAGCGGACGGATGCCGTATGAATTAGTGAAGTCCATGAACGAATGGCCCGCGCCCCCGAGATATGCGATCAAAAACACTCTTGCTGGTCGGAGCGGTCTTCCGAAAAGATCGCGCCTCAGCCGAAACTTGCGATCGACGAACATCAGCACAAGAGTCAGCGCGGCCGCCAACACTGCAAGTCCGACAAATCCATGCGTGAAGCCGCGATGGTATTCGAGGTATCCTATCGTGCCGCCTCTAAATCGGCCGAGCACGTCAATATCCGGAAGGTTCGAAGAGATTACGAGGGTCGTGGTGGCGAGTGGCGTCGCTCGTTCGAGTCCCGCTTTGGCAATCGAAAGCCCCAGGAGTGTGTGGGTCAGATTATCCATCGAGTGGCAGGCACCGCGGAGCTTCGATTAGTAGATTCGCCGCGACAACGACTGTCGATCGGCCGCCGCCTACGGTTCGACCTTTGTGGATGGAAGAGGCAGATCTTTGAGCCTGTCGGGCGCAAGCGCCTTGAGGCGTTTTTCGGCCTCGGCCCCCGCCTCAGAAGAGCGATCAGGCTTGGCTGCCTCCAAATAGGCTTCCACGGCCTTTTCCGTGTTGCCGGCGTTTTCATAAGCGTGACCCAGCGCGACTTCGAGTGCAGGCTTCAGGTTCGAAGCGGAAGACAACAATTGCTGGTAAATTTCTATGGCCTTTTCATTTTCCCCGTTCGCGGCATAGTTCTCCGCCAGCGCGAGCCGTGAAAGATTGGAAGTCGGCTGATCGTTCTTGCCGGCAACCTGCTCGAGCATCGCGATGCCCTTCGCCCTGTCGATGTGCAGGTAGCTGACGCCGGCGTAATAGCGGCCAATGTTACCGTAGTAGCCCGAATAGTCATTCGCGAGATGTTCGAACGCTTCGGCTGATTCGCGCCACTTGGTTTCTTCGTCATTATAGGAGACGACCGTCGGCGTGGTTGTGGGAGGCGTATTTGCGTCCTGAACCGGTGCGTTGAATTTCTCGAGTGCTTGTGCATAAGCGCTCTCGGCATTCGTCTTGCGGTATTCGAAGAAATAACTGCCGGCGACGTAGATCAGAATCAATCCCGCGACGATGCCGAGCCCGATCACGAAGGGGCGGCCCTTCTCCTGAAGCCACTCTTGTGTCTTGTCGTAGAATCGGATCATCGGGTCATGGCTGAACCTCATCTCTTTGACCGAGACTTTTTTCCTTTTGCTTCTTGTCGCCAAACTGAGCCTCCTTGATTGATTACTGGATGAGAGCGGGAAGGATGCCTGCATCGCCGCTAAAAGTAAAAAAGAACATAGCGGCCAGCATTGCAGACTGTCAAGAATCAGGGAGCGAGCAATGATCTGGATACGGCGGGATAAACTGTGCCGCCGCATCCAGCTTTGTGCTAAAGTTCAGCAGGTCGGAACATTCTGATCGGACAGGGTGTCTAAGCTAGCGACAAGTGAGGTGAGGGCCACTGCCCGTTCCACTTGGAGCTATACGGCGCTCGGCTTCAGAGGCCGGGCGGTGGCCCACTCCGGTCAGTTGTTCACCCAAGGAGCGCCACCGAATGTCAGCCCGAGACATGGCCGCATTGGACCAATCCACCCTCACCGGGCTCGAGCTCGATGCCAGAGCAATGGAGCGCCTACCCGAGGAAGACCTGATCTCCAGGTTGCGCGCCAGGGAGCTTTCGGCATTCGAAGAGCTTGTGACCCACTTCGAGCGGCCGGTCTATTCGCTATGCTTCCGATTGCTGCAGGACGCCGAGGAAGCACGCGACGCGACGCAGGAAACGTTTTTGAAGGTGTACCGAGGGCTTGGCAGCTTTCGCGGTGAAGCGGGATTAAAGACCTGGATCTATCGCATCGCGATCAACCAGGCAATGAATCAGCAGCGATGGTGGCGAAGACGGCATCGCGACGAAACAATATCGCTCGATCTGACGCGCGGCGAGTCCGGTACGACGATCGGAAGCCTCCTGCCCGCGCCATCCCGATCACCGGAAGCGCTGGCGATCTCTAGCGAACGCGAAGAGCACGTGATGGAGGCGCTGGGCCAAATAAAACAGGAGTACCGGATTGCGCTGGTGCTTCGCGAGATCGAAGAAATGTCTTACGAAGAAATTGCCGCGACACTTTCGATCTCGATTGGAACGGTCAAGTCTCGAATCGCGCGCGGGCGGGAAGAGCTCCGGAGACGCGTACGGGAACTGTTATGAGACGTGATGCGTGAAACGTGAAATGCTGTTTGATGACACGCATCAACAGGCACTTTTATGGAATGCAAGAACTTTAACCTGACAGCATCAGCGTATATCGATCGGCAACTCAAAGAGACTGAAGCCATCGAGTATCGCGAGCATCTCTCCGAGTGTTATGGATGCCGGCTGCATCTGGCCGAGACCGAAGCGATCTCTCTGCGTTTGAGAAACATCGTCCCGCCGCCACTGCCGCGTGAGCTCCATAGCAACATCATGACTCAGGCAACACGGCGCGCACGTCGTGAGATCACTCTTGGCGAGCTTGTCTATGAGTGGCTGCTCAAGCTGAATCCGCGTCCTGTAGCCGTTGCCGCGGGAGTGTTGTTCTCGATCGTGTCGTTCACATCCTTGTTCTCGAGTTTCAGGCCGATCCCACTGGGCGGCGCCGCCAGCGAGCAAGCCGGCATTTATCCGATCATAAGCGGCTCGAATCGCGAGTATCGCAGCTATAACAACATTCTGCCGGACTCGGGCTCGGCCGACACCCAACCGTATTACCAACTGCCGCGCGTGCTCGATAACAGCGCGCTCGTCAGTTTCAGTCACATTGCTTACCAGAAGCCGGGCAATCAGGGAATGTCCGCCCTGGTCGAGGTTGACCCCGAAGGGCGTGGCCGGCTGGTGGACATGCTGAACACGCCTCAAGATCCCTACCTTGTCGAGCAGCTTTGGTGGTCGTTGCGAGATCGGACCTTTCAGCCGGCAACTGTCTCAGGGCATCCGGTGCCGACTCGCATCATTCTGCTTGTTGAGAAGATGGATGTGGGCGGGTAGACATCGCAAGCTGGCGGTTGCGTGACCTAGCGCGAGCTGCCACCTTGCGGTCTAAGAAGCAGTTCCTTCCGAAGAGCGCCTTCCTTTCGATTCGAGCGCCTTGCCAATTACGAGCGCCTCTGTGTCGCGCGATCTTTGTGTATGAGATCAGCGCGAGGAGGAAAACATCATGTTCGATCAACTGGTTGTGTCTTCACGGCAGCGTCGTCGCCACGCGACAGGTAAGTTCTTTCTGGTGATTTCGGCGCTTTATGTGGTTGCGATAGTGATCGCGTTCGCAGTTTCGATTTTGGTGTCTGACCCCAGGCTGGCCGATACGATCGAGGTCACACACATCATTACCGTGCCGCCCATGATTCGCGGACCACGGAAGCCAACCGGACCCCCAGCTCCGGCGACGACCACGCCTCCACCCGACTATCGCAATGTCGAGAAGCTCGAGACGTTGCTCAGTCACCGTGGCGGCGGGCCTCCGCCGCTTACGATACTCGATCCCCGTATCGGTGATTACGGATCAGGTGCTGCGGATGGACCAGCCGGACCGGGAGTCGCATTTGGAGTGATTGGAGGGGACGCGAAAGGTGACCCGCCTCCACGGCCCGATCAGCCAAAGCCAAAGCCAAAGCCCGCCGTGCAACCAAAGCCCGCTGATCAGAAACCCATACCTGTTGTTTCCCAGATCCTTCAAGGCAAGGCGATCGAGCGCGTAGTGCCAGTCTATCCCGAACTGATGACGAGAATTCGAATGCAGGGTGACGTGTCGGTCGAGGTCATCGTCTCGCCGGACGGCCGCGTCGAATCAGCTCGTGCGGTGAGCGGTCACCCAATGCTCGCGAGTGCCGCGGTTGATGCCGCTCGCCGCTGGCGATTCGGGCCAACGCTTCTGAACGGCGTCCCGGTGCGCGTGACTGGAGTGATGGTCTTCGTGTTCAAACTGAACGAATAAGGAAGCGATATGGATATCACAATGAAGAAAGCGCTGCGCGTGCTCGTGATTTCTGCGTTGATGTTGTTGCTGGCCGGTTCAGCCCTTTACTATCTCGGTTCACAGATCAACGTCGATGTGCAGAATGCGGATCCGGCTTTGTGGGAGCAATCTCCGGGCGATAAGTGGCTCTTCATTGGCGGGCTGATGATGTTGATCGCGGGCTCGCTTTCATTAGCCGCGGTGAGAGTATGGCTTGGAAGAAGGAAAGAATCAGTGAACTCTTCGCTGAATAGTTTGAGCGTAGATTGAATGCGGGTGTACAGAGTACCGACTTTAGTCGGGTTTTCGCATTCACAACATTCCGACTAAAGTCGGTACTCTGAACGCCGCATCCGAACGTCAATCATCTA
>Ga0070705_100001234_pt1 | contig 13844 bp, 15 predicted proteins | sample KBSK5253metaG_FD_65455 | JGI IMG/M metagenome (GOLD analysis project Ga0070705, IMG submission 65455) | Corn, switchgrass and miscanthus rhizosphere microbial communities from Kellogg Biological Station, Michigan, USA - KBS K5-25-3 metaG | ecosystem: Host-associated > Plants > Roots >... | reverse complement strand
TATTCGCTACCAGACCATGATCAAGCGCGAGTTCGAGGTGATGGCCAAGCGCCACTCGTTCATCGAGCTGGATGGAGAGGCGAGCGTTTCGGCCGTCAACAAGCAGCTGCGCCATCGAATCGGCGAGGAACTGGGAATTCGCGCGACCAAATACGCGCCTTCCGCCGCGCTAGCGCATCTCTGGCGTTAGTTTCCGAAATGTCTGAGCCAGTTCATATTGCCGCCATCGACGCGGGCTCCAATGCGTTGCGCCTGGCCGTGGCGCGGGCATATTCCGCGCTCGATATAGAACCGCTCGTCAATGAAAGATATTCGCTGCGGCTCGGCGAAGGTGTCTTTCTGCGGCATCGGTTCAGCGAAGAGCTGTTCAAAAAGGGCGTCAAAGCGTTTCGTCAATTCCGCGAAATCATGGAGGAGTTCGGGGTTACACGCTACCGGGCGGTGGCTACCAGCGCGTCTCGCGAGGCACGCAACCGCGATGCATTTGTACGGCGAATCAAACAGAAATCGGGAATCGCTTTGGAGGTGATCAGTTCGCCGGAGGAGTCGCGCCTTGGCCGCGTAGCGGTCCTGGCGGCGCTGGGGCCCGAATCGCCACCGCGCTGCATCGCGGATTTGGGCGGCGGAAGCCTGGAGATCAGCCTGCTCCGCGACCACAACGTGGAGCAGAGCGTGCAGTTGCCGGTGGGCGCGGTGCGGTTGATGACCACACTGAATATTACCGGGGTGGTGCGTCCCGTGCAGGCGGAACAGGTGCGCAAGTACGTGCGCGCGCTTTTGGAATCGCGGCTGCCTTCGCGGCCGAATCTTGGCGAGCAGATTTCCGTGGCATTGGGTGGAAACGCGGAAACGCTGGCAAACATCGCGCCCGGCCCGCGGCTGCACGGCCTCCCTACGCTGGAGGTGTCTCTGTTGCGCGACCGCCTTCCAGATCTCTTGAAGCGCGATGTTCGCGAGCGCATGAAAAGCTATGCAATCCGGCGGGACCGCGCGGACGTAATCGGCATAGCGGCGATTACGTTTGTAACGCTGGGCCGCTACTTGAACATCCGGAATTTCTCGATTCCCAGCGTTGGCCTGCGCGAGGGAGTGATCCAGGAGATAGCGCGAGAGGCGTTTTCCAGAACGGAGCCCCACCGCTATGATGCGGCGGCCCGGCAGCTGCTGGTTGGAACGAGGAGTTTCGCGCGCCGCGTGCAAAAGGATCAAACGCATGCCGAGCACGTGCGCGAGTTGAGTATTTTGCTTTTCGACCAGCTTCAGCCGGTGCACCATCTTGCGGCGCAATCTCGCGTGCTGCTGGAAGCCGGGGCGCTCATGCACGACGCGGGGCACATGATCAGCCATCGCGGGCATCACAAGCATGGCGAGTATCTGGTGATGAACGGGGACATCCCCGGCCTCGAGGGCCGCGACCGGGCGATCGTCGCGGCGCTGGTGCGCTATCACAATCGAAAATCGGAGCCCGCCGGACATCATTTGGGCTATTCCTCGCTGAACAACACCGACAAGCGGATTGCGCGGCGGCTCGCTGCGATTCTGAGGATTGCCGAAGCGCTGGATCATTCGCACCGGCAGCGAGTGATGCAATTACGCGCGGCGTTTCAACGCGGAGCCATGGGTCTCCAGGTGACCGCGCGGGGCGACGCGGCGGAAGATTTGCTCGATGCAAACCGAAGCGCGGAACTTTTCGAAAAAGAGTTTCACGTGCGACTTTACTTTCGGCAGGCTGTTTCGTAGCCGACGTGGCGCTGAGTTTTGCGCCGGAGCTGCTTCGAGATCATATAGATTGGTGCAAGGGAGAATGCGTCAATGGAGATATACGTCGTGCGTCACGGCATCGCGATCGACCGGGAAGATCCCAAGTGTCCGCCCGATCCGGAACGATACCTGACCGAGGAAGGCATCGAGAAGACCAAACGGGTCGCGGCTGCGGTTGCAGGGCTTAGCGCCACACCTGACCTGTTGCTATCGAGTCCCTATGTGCGCGCAACGCAGACGGCGGAGATTTTCGCGGCAGCGCTGGACTATGCCAAACAAAAAATCCGCCACACGGATGCGCTGCTGCCCGGCGCGGAGCCAACTCTGTTTTTCCGCGAACTCGCGAAGGACAAGCAAACCTCGACGCTTTTCGTTTTCGGGCACGCGCCGCAACTGGATGACCTCATCGCGGCGGCGCTCGGCTCGAAGCACCACATTACGTCGCTAAAAAAGGCGGGAGTGGCATTGATCGAACTGAAACGCGTTTCGCCGCCGAGCGGACAATTGATCTGGCTAGCGACGCCAAAGGTTCTTCGACGAGCAGGGAAGTAGCGCTGTGTTCCGTGACCCGTGTTCCGTGAACCGTGACTTGTGAATTGCGACGAGAGTGGATCTTCGTCGCTGCGCTCCTCGGAGTGGTTTGGTGCTGGGAAATTGGACTCGCCGGTGGACCTCCTGTTTTTTTGTAAGTGTTGCTGATAAAGGGCTTACGTTTTGTGGATGCGCTTTAGAAACTTACAGTTGCGGGAATTTGTGTAAGTGTTGATTTTGCTTGGGTTGCGGGATGGGGGAGCGGTCATCCTCGAAAGGATGACCCTACCGGATCTCAAATGAGTTTAGCGTCAGAGCGGAGGCGGTAGTTGTGGTCGAAGCGGACGGCGCAGGGGTCGTGGGTTGGGGCGGCCGGTCGAGGTTGCGGGCGTGGTGGGGCGGGCGGAGGTGGGTTGTTGGGTTGAACGGTCTGTGAAGCGGGGCCGCTGTTGGGATGAGCGGTTTGTGAAGCGGGGCCGTTGTTGGAGGAAGCTGGTTGAGGAGTGTGGGCGGCGGGATTAGGTTTGGGCGCGGCGGATTGTGGCGCGGTTGACTTGGGCCGAGATCGCCGAGCGCTGGGCGGGTGTTGGGTTGGCGGGGGCGCGGATTGGAGCGGCGTTGAGGTGGCGGGTTGTTGCGCATCGGGTTCGGGAGCAGGAGGGAAGCGGTGGTCGTAGTTGGCGTTTACGCCGTTGCGGATCGATTTGCGCCAGCCTTCGGTGCCGAAGGCGTGGATGTATTCCTCCCGGGAGATGTGGATGGCTTGCATGAGAGTTTGGATGAGGTAGGCGACGGTGCGGGCGGTTTTGGGTTTTACTTCGCCGCGGACCACGGCGGGGATGAGGCGGGAGAGGGCGGTGCTGAGGTCGCAGGCGGAAAGGTAGTCGCCGGAGAAGAAGCAGGCGAGATCTTTGCCGAGTTTTTCAGCGGCTTGAGCGCGGGCCTCCTTTTGGGCGTGGTAGAAGCAGAAGTGGGGATGGTTGCCGGTGCGGGGAGTGCAACAACGGCGGCCATCGGAGAATGAGAATAGACAGAGGGATACGCGGTCCTTTGGACTGAGCGAGGACATAGAAAAGTCTCCTTAGATTTAGTTTTGGATTTGGACTGACAGAAAAAGAAAGAGCACAGGCTGAAGGCTGTGCTACCAAAAACGAAAAACGCCGGCAGGATGCTGGCGCTACAACATGAGCCAAAAAAAGAAACGCCTCGCGGGCTGGCGAGGCGCAGTACTGAACGGAAACAACTATACCACAGCGTTAACGAAGTTTCGAGCATCTCAAGTGGGAATCTGACGGTTCGTCCTTTGACAGAGTTCGGAGCAGCGACTAGACTGGCGGCATGGAAGTAAACCTCACACCAGAGCTTCAAGCCAAGCTGGACGAAGTTGCCGCACAACAGGGCCGGGATGCGCAGTCGCTCGTGCAGGAAGCCGTGCAGCGACTGGTGGATTATGACCAGTGGTTTGTGCGCGAAGTGGAGAAGGGTTTAGCGCAAATCGAGCGAGGCGAAGTGCTGGAACACGAGGAAGTCGGCGTCCGTCTTGAAAAGCTTTTGAGCGAGAAGCAGCGCCAGACCTGATGCTGGTACGCTGGACCGCGGGGGCCGCTGACGATCTCGAACGCATCACTGACTAGCTATTCGACGAAACACCGCAACACGCTGCACGGATCATCCGGTCACTCTATAACGCCATTTCTGCACTGAGGATGTTTCCCAACCGCGGACGTACGGGCAAGAAGCCTGGAACACGTGAACTTGTGGTACGGCCGCTTCCTTATATCGTGGTTTACCAAGTCAGCGGAGATGTTGTCTACGTCGCGAGAATCCTGCACGGTGCACAAAAATGGCCGGATTGATCCGCACAAGAGGGAGTAAGCCAGACTGACCTGGTATTGAGGTGTTATCTACGCGACGACGGAGAGCCTCAGCTGTGCGCTGTCTCTCTCCACGGGGATTCTTTCTTTGGTTTTCTTGAGTCCCTCGATGTAGCAGCGTATGGCGTCCTTAGCCATCCGGCGGGCGTCCTCCAAGTTTTTTCCTTCCGTCACGAGTCCGGGAAGCGCAGGCACCGTCACCGTGTACCCGCCGTTTTCGTTGGCACCAAAGAAGACCGTATATTCGTACTGCCGCCCTCTAACTTTTGCCATGATGACAGTATACCCTTCCCGATTGTGATCACCAATCTGCAGGCCGCAGAACTACAGCAATCGAACAAACTCTTCGACGGTCAGGTCCGCTTGAATAATGATGGATTTGAGCGTTTTCGGCGCCAACTCGCCGTGATGGCGGGGAACAACAACATGAAGATGAGTCTTCTGGGGGTGACGGAGATTGGCATGGCATACCCGTTTGATGATGAATATAAAAGCCAGCTCTAACAAGAATTTGCAGTAACTTTCGAGAATTGATTCTTGGAAGGCGGGGCATTGAGCTAGGCGGAGGCGGCTGCGACTAGCGGTAGTTCGGATTTGTTTTCGATGGAGGCGGCGGGTTTCTCGGGCTTGGGCACGGGTTTCAGGATGAAGGGCTTCTCCAGAACAGTTTCGAGGAGGTGTTTGGCCGCTGCCAAGCGAGCGGCGACATCCGCGGTGTCGGCCAAGCCGGGAACGCGCAGAACTACCGCGTCAGAAGATTTTTCACAGCGAAGGCCGACGGTGCGTTCGATGCCGCATTTCCGCAGCGCGCGCGCCAGACGCAGCAATCCCGCGAGGGCTCGAACGGCGGTCTGCTGTTCTTCAGAGAGTTTTGCAAAGCCGTTTTTCTGCTTGGGTTCTGCTCCCCGGTGAAAGCGAACCGCCCAGGCCATCAAGTCCCATTCTTCCGAAGTCCAGTTAGGCGGGATCGTTAATCCGAGAAGGAATTTGCGAAGGGCCTTTTGGGACAGGCGGCGATCGCCAACAGCCGTGACGCCATGCAGCTTCGCGGCTGCCTCCATCATTCGGCGCATGTTTGCTTCTTGAAACACGGCCGCAGCCTGCGCGCGCCGAAGCAGATCAAACACACGAACCGCGATACGCGAAACTTCGCTGGTCCGCCGTGAATGTACGCCGGCGGCGCGGGCTGTGACGGATAGCCGGGCCGTTGCCGCGGCTTCCAAACGCCGGCCATGCGGCAAATTGTGCCGCCACTCGTGCCAGAGGCTGGTCTTGCCCAGAGTGAGCTGGCGGTAGGTCTCGATTCGGGCATGACGCTCGAGAGAGATTTTTTCTTGCCAGACTTTCGGAGAAGCGGCGGCTTCAGGTGCTTTGGTGTCTTTCAACAGTTCCGAAAGCACGTCCAGATCGTGAACATCACCGAGCAGGTCCTGAAGCCGCTTCAGATTTTCGCTCCAGGCGGCATAGTGGTCCGGAAGCAAACCCTCGAGGGTGTAGCGGAATCTTTTTAAGCCGATGCGCAGGGTATGCCAGGGCTTCGGTTTTTCCGTGCGCAAGGCTCTGTTGTGCAGCTCTTTCGCTTCCTCGAAGCGCTCCAGGGCCAGACACTCGGCCGCCAGACCACCAGCCGGCACGAGGCGCGCGCGCTGGCGCAGCCGCCGCTCGAGACGTGTCCAGCCCTTTTCGTCAAATTTTGCAGCTACGCGCAGGGCGGTCTCGGAGAGCTGTTTTTCGGCGGTTTCGAGAGATGCGAGAAGCTGCGCTCGCAGAGGATCATTCTCGGGGCCGAGCTTTTTGACCCATTGCACCATTACCTGGGTGTCCCGGAGGTCGCCGAGGGCTCGAAATACCCTGCGGGCTACCTTGCGCATTTCCGGCCACGCCGAGTCGGTGTCGACCTCCTCCATCACAGCCGCCAGGGAGCGGCAGCGGCGAATCGCAACGCGGAGGTCGTGGACGGTGTCGGGATCCGGAGAGGATTGCAAACTCCCAAGCTCTTCCAGAACGCGATTCATCCAGTAGGGGAGTCCCCGGTGTTCAGATCGCTGGCCACTCATAGGCGCAACTGCAAAGGGTGACCGGGAATCGATCGATAAGAGGGGTGACCGGGAAGCGGTCAACGCCGTAGCCATCGGATACCTCGACATCGGGAACCGCTCGTCTGCTGAGGGAAGTGCTCCAGCCCCTGGCGAGCGGGGGTCTATAGAGTAGCTCTCGGGCGAAGGCGAGTCCAGCCCAGGGCCTGTGGAAAAAGTTCGGGTAGCATGCGAGCCAGGACAAAGCCCATGAGCGTTGTCAGGGCGGCGGCGATTAGAAAGACGCGCGAGGGATCGGGGTGACCGAGGCGAAGCATCGCGTACTGCGCCAGGGGTTGCAAGGCTACGCCCACGAACGAAAGCAGGTTTGCGACGGCGATGGCCCGGCCCTTTTCTTCGGGCCTGGGCCGTTGTTGGATGAGGGCATTCACCGGGACGACAAAGAAACCTCCGGCTACACCGAGGAGAGCGAGCTGAACGAGGACGGCCAGGTAGCTGATACCCGGCCGGGAAAGCAGTGCCGCCATCAAAAGGATGCCGCCTAAACCTGGAAGGATCATGCCAGGCTCGATTTTCTTTCCGGAGGCAAAGCCGGCGAGGAAGCTGCCAATACCGATGCCTAGACTTAGAGCCGCGAGGAGATAGCTGCTGTGCGGGTCGTCCACGTGAAGGATGTCCGTGGCATAGAGGACGATGTTCAGCAAGAGCAGGGAACCGAGAAACCAGAAGAAGGTGTTGGCGACGACGGCAGTCCAGAGCGTGGCATCGGCCCTCATGCGGCGAACTTCGTGAAAGAATTCGGCAGGGACGTTCCAATCGAAGCGGCGAGTGGGATCCGCCGGGAGAACTTTGCTGATGCCAAGGCTGGTGAGAAGGCCGAGCAGGGTGAGAGCAAGAAAGATGACGCCAGACCAGACCTGGCGGCCGTGAAAATTCTGGGCGAGAAAGCCCCCGGCGAGAGCGGCGCTAATCGCGGCGAGGAGAGTGCCGAGTTCGATGATGCCGTTGCCCCAACTTAGCTTGGCGAGAGGCAGCAGTTCGGGCAGCAAGCCGTATTTGGTGGGGCCGAAGATTGCGCCTTGCGTGCAGGCGAGAAACAGAGCGGCGCCGGCAATGTCCAGACGATTGCTCGCGAGCGCGAAGGTGGCCAGGCCCATGACACCGAGTTCGAAAACTTTCGTCCACAACGTGACGGTGCGTTTGCTGTACTTATCGGCGAAATACCCGCCCGGGATGGAGAAAAGCAGAAAAGGTATGGCGAAGAGAAGCGGAACAATGAGAATAAACCAGAGATCGCGGCGCGCTTTAGACAGGGCGGAGTCAAGGACAAGGAAGCTGACGAGCCATTTGAGGGCGTTGTCGCTGAAGGCGCCTTGAAATTGGACAGCGGTCAGCGCCCAAAAGCCACTCAGGCTGCCGTGCGGGGTTTGCGGCTTGGCGTTGGTCTCGCTCGAAGGCGGCGTTGGCATTGGTGGGCGGAGTTTATCGGCTCGCTGGGCCGTGGACAAGGGGGGAACTGATCGCCGGGCGTGGTGCGGCATTTATATTATGGCGTGTGAGTTCTGCTTGCCGACGAGTGCGCAAGTAGCTCGGCTATCGGGCGCTCGCGTAGAATGAGGAAGGGGAGATCAAAACAACGAATGCGACTGAATTTGCCACCGGGGTCATTTGGCGCGTATTTGTTTGACTGCGACGGCACGATTGCCGATTCGATGCCGCTTCACTACGTTGCATGGACGCAGGCGCTGGGAGAATGGAATTGTACATTTGAAGAGGAGCTTTTCTACGCTTGGGGCGGCAGGCCCACAGCGGAGATCATCTCCACGCTGAATACAAGACATGGACTGAGCATGCCGGTGGAGACGGTGGCACGCCGAAAAGAGGAGCTTTATTTCGAGCTGCTGCCGCAGCTCAGGGCGGTTCCCGAAGTTTTGGAACACATCGAAGCGCAGCACGGCCGGATACCCTTTGCGGTCGTTTCGGGTAGCGCGAGGGACTCGGTGACGGCGTCGCTTGCTTCGCTGAGGCTGCTCGACAGGTTTAAGACCTTGGTGTGCGCTGGAGAATACAAGAAGAGCAAGCCCGATCCCGAAGCTTTCTTGCTGGCGGCCGCAAGGCTGGAAGTTGCGCCGGACGCCTGCCTCGTGTTTGAAGATACGGAGATGGGCATTCAGGGGGCGACGGCGGCGGGGATGGCCTCTGTGAAAGTTCCTCCGCCGTGGGAGAGACGCGGTTCCTAAGGAATCGGCGCGTCCTGCGCCGCCAGGAGACTTGTAGATGTACCGGAAACCGGCAGGGTGACTTCTCTCGTGGCGTCTTGAGTGCGGGGCTGCGCCATGCTATTTTCAAGTACTGCCCCGGAGTGGCGGAACTGGCAGACGCGCCGGACTCAAAATCCGGTGGCCGCAAGGCCGTGTGGGTTCGACCCCCTCCTCCGGGACCATTTTTGTGACACTCGTCGTCGTAATGGACTGAAAAGTTAGCCCCGCCTGGGTTTTTCCCTGGAAAATAGCTGGACGAAATTGGACTGGCTGAGTCGCAGCTTGCGAGATGCTGGTAGAATTCTTGCGCGTCGATGCGCGAAGCTTCGGGTGGCCTCGCCAAAGGATTACTTTTGAAAATTTATCCAGCGTTATTTATGGTTTTGCTGGCAGGTGCAGCAAACGCGCCCGTTCGCGGGCAGGACGCGAAACTTTCTTCGGCAACGGTGCAAATCCAGGAGCGAATTCAGAAAAGCGGGGCGGAGGTGGGCGTGGCGTTTCGCACGCTGGATGGCAAAACGGAATGGTATTTCCGCGCCGATGAGGCGTTTCACGCGGCCAGCACGATGAAGATTCCCGTGCTGATAGAGCTGTTTCACCAGGTGCGCGAGGGCAAGCTGAAGCTGGACGATCCGCTGCCCATTAAGAATGAATTTCACAGTCTGGTGGACGGTTCCGTGTATACGCTTGACGCCGCGGATGACTCGGAAGCGGAGCTGTACAAAGCCGTCGGGCAGACGCGCACGCTGCGGCAGCTTTGCGAATTGATGATCACGGTCAGCAGCAATCTTGCAACGAATCAGCTGATCGAAAAGCTCGGCGTGGAGAACATCCGCGCGACGGTTCATTCGCTGCACGCCGACGGGATGAATGTCCTGCGCGGTGTCGAAGACAACAAAGCCTATGAAAAGGGTCTGAACAACACCACGACGGCACGCGGGCTCGAGCAGCTTCTCGACGCAATCGCGCGCGGGGAAGCCGTCGATAAAGATGGTTCCCGGCAGATGATCGAAATCCTCGAGCGCCAAAAATTTAATGAAGGCATCCCCGCCGGGCTGCCGCCAGGTACTCGCGTGGCGCACAAGACCGGGGAGATCACCAAGATTCATCACGACGCCGCGATCGTTTTTGCGCCCAGGCCTTTTGTTCTGGTCATTCTCGTGCGCGGAATCGCCGACATTAAAGTGAGCGCGGCGCTGATGGCCGACATCACGCGCCAGCTTTACCAAGCCACGCAGTAGAAACGCAATATTGCGCAACCCGGCGCGCCACCGCTTCATCCAAAGTAATGGGATAAGATACCAGGCCAAGTGCAAATGGGAGAGCCGGCGCGGCGAGCGGTCGCTCAGTGAGCGCCGGCGGGAGAGACCACGATGAAGAGTCGAGGACGGATGATTGCTGCAGTAGTTCTTGGGCTACTTTTTGTGAGCGCCGCTGCGGCGGACACTTTGGAACTGAGGGACGGGCGCGTCCTGCACGGACGCTACCTGGGCGGCACGCAGGCGGTGCTGCGCTTCGAGATTCGCGGTGAGGTACAGACATTTAATGTGTCGGAAGCCGTGGCGCTGACCTTTACTGGCAGCGCTAGCTCGGTGAGCGCGCCTGCCCCTGCGCCTGCTCCACCTCCCCGGCCTTCTGCACCCGCCCCAAGACCAAGTGAGCAAGCGCCTGTTACATCCCAGGACGCTCCGCCTCCCGCCGCCAGACCAACTTCCTTGGCGCCTCAGACGGAGGATCCGGCCGCTAAGTATGGGGAAGTCACCATACCCGCGGGTCAGTCGCTGCTGGTGCGCATGATTGATGGCGTGGATTCCTCAAAAAACCACGTCGGAGATGTATTCCACGCCAGCCTGGAAACAGACCTCTATGCGAACAATATGCTGGTGGCGCGGAAGGGCACCGACATTTACGGCCGGCTGGCGGAGGCACAACAAGCGGGTCACCTCGCCGGAAGCGCGGAACTGCAACTGGAGCTCATACGCGTGGTCATCGACGGCCGCGACTACCCGCTGGTCAGCAGCGACTATAGCTTGAAAGGAAAGGGCCGTGGGTCGGATACGGCAAAGAAGGTGGGAGGCGGGGCCGTCGTGGGAGCCATTATCGGCGCAATCGCCGGCGGTGGAAAAGGAGCAGCGATCGGAGCGGGAGTGGGCTCCGCGGCAGGCGCCGGGGTACAGGTGTTCACGCGCGGACAGCAAGTGAAAGTACCCAGCGAAACGCTCTTGGAGTTCCGACTGCAGCAGCCGGCGGTGGTTACGCCCACGCAGGGCTGAGGGTTGGAATTAGCTCTGGTAAGCGCGGGCGGGGAAGCGCGGAATGACGACCAGGACGGTTTTCCCGGGTTAGGAGCGGGCGTTGTCAGATTGGAACCATGGCCCGCAAATTCCCTCTTGCTCTTCCTACTGTTAGTGACTAAGATACCCCCTCCACTGGGAGAGCCACTGTGCCAAAAGAAAAGCCACGCGTAAACATCGGGGAAGTCATCAAGTCCTATCGCAGCCAGAGGGGGCTGTCGCAGGGCGATATCGAGCGCCGCACCGGACTGTTGCGGTGCTATCTCTCGCGAGTCGAGAACGGCCACACTGTACCGTCGCTCGAAACTCTGGCCAAGATCGCGGAAGCCATGGACATCTCGCTCGCGGACTTTTTCCCGGGCACAGAGACACCGCGCGACCGCGAAACGCAAAAGATGCTGGGCGAGCTTTCGCAGGACGAAATCCGCTTCCTCGCAGAGATCAAGCGGTTCAGCACAACGCTTTCCGATGGAGACAAGCGCCTGGTGCTGGCGATGATCCGCAAGATGGCGACGTTGATTCCGCCTGCGGCGACGAAGAGACTTGTCGTGCGCCGTCCCACGGCGTAATCAAGCAGAGGCTCCCGAGAAGTTTGACCGAAGCTTGATTTGGGTACTGGGTCAGATTCCGGTGAGCGCGTTCATCACGACTTCATCTGCTGAACTTGCGCAGAGTGTCTTCCATTGTAGACTGAGCCTTTTGACTTGAATTTATTCCACACATAGCCGCAGCGTAATCTGTGCGCGAGCACTGGAGAAGTCAATGAGCGAGACCAAGGCCGCCGACCTTCCGCGCCTCAGTTGGATGCCGGTGATCGTTGGCGGAGCGCTTTGGGCTGCAGTTTACAACCTTGTCTGGGGCATGGCTTGGTTCGTTTTCATGCGCAGGGAATGGCGCGATGCATTCGCCGCCATCAAGCGTCCGTTGCTTTTTACCGCGGACATCTGGATCTTCTGGATAGCGCTGACCTTGCCGATCGGTGTGGCCATTGTGGTGTATGCTTCGAACCCTGCGCGCTCCGTCTCTGCGCCCCAAGCTACCGTCTTCGCCGGGGTGACGTTGTGGCTGGTCATGACGGCTGGAATGGCAACCTGGTCCTGGCAGAATTCACTCTCGATTCGCATAATTGCATTGGACTCTTTTGTGAACCTCGTCGCCATGATGGTCCCGGCGTTGTTCGCACGGCCAGCAGTTATTGAAGCAACGGAAAAGGGTGATAGGACGTCGTAGGGGTAGGCTCAGGTGCGGACCGCGACGGGAGGTGGATATGACGAAGCGAGTGAACGCGATTGCGGGGACGGCGGTGGTGGTCTTGGCGGCTTGGACGTGGGGGGCAGGGCTGATTTGGGCAAAGAAGAAGAGCGCGCTGCCGCAAGTTGTGTTGAATGCGCAAACGGTCTTCGTGATGATCGACCCAGATGAGGCAATTCCAGTGAATGATCCGGGCGGCAATAGAACGGCGCGAGAGGATGTGGAGAAGGCGCTGATGGAATGGGGCCGGCTGAAGCCGACGATGATAATGAGCCAAGCGGACTTGGTCATTGTGGTGCGGAGGGGAGACAAGCAGGCGATGAATCCCACGGTCGGCGGACAGCCGCCGAATGACCGCCCAGTGATTCTGCAGGGGACGGACAACACGGTGCGCATCGGTGGCCAACAGGGACGGTCGCCGGATGCGGCGCAGAATGGTGGGCCGCTCTCCCCGAAGCCGGGGATGGGAGGAGAAATTGGGCCGAGTGAGGATTTGTTTTCGGTGTACCTCGGGCGAACCGAGGATGCGCTGAAGCGGGGGCCATTGTGGCGTTATGCGGGGAAAGATGCATTGAAGTCACCGGGCGTACGGGCTGTGGCGGAGTTTAAGAAGGCGGTAGATGAGGCAGTGAAACAGCAGCAGAAGGCGGGGAAGCCGTAACAGCCATAGACACAACTCATTTTCGCCGGATGGTCCGAATCTCTTCCCAGCAGCGACGCGCGAGGAGCCAGCCTAGCGAAGGTACTTGACCGCGTTATACGTTCAGGTGAGGAGCGCAAAAATACTCTTGTGCGGCGGGACCCCAGAACCTAGAATTGCCAGCCGCCGGAGCGAAATATGTGCGTAGAACTAAATGCTTTGAAACGCGAGGCGGTCCACGTGTCCCGCGAGGTGAAGAGAATTCGCCGTTCGAAAGACGTATCATTTTACGAGGACGCGGAATTGAACGGTGAGAGACACAAGAGCATCAACGCCGTGATTAAGCACTTGCTCGTTGGACATGAGGGGAAACCCTGTCCCGCCGGGGACAGACCCATTGTGAGGCCCGACGAGTTTCACGTCTAGGCCGCGAATAGGCCATTGTTCCGACTTAAACTCATGGCAAATGGCTGTCCTCAAGAGCCAGCTGAGTACGCGCCACTGTTCCGATAACGCTAAGAGCTCAACCGTTCGATGCAACACCCTTTGATCTGTCGATCCGACAATACTTCCTCTAGAGAACCGATCTGTCGGGCTGAACTCAAGCAGAGCCCAGCCAGGGTAGTGTTCCGTTTGAAGCAACGCTCGCGAATGATTTTAGATGGTGAGACTCCTGCAAGTGGACTTGGAGCTTAGTACTCCGCCGAGCCATTGAGACCGCCCGGTTTACCGGACATCTGGAATCACCAGATCGGCACTTCTCCGGTTAGCGCGTTAATCGTCCAAGTGCCGCGAATGTTTGCTTAAATTACTTCCTCAACACGGTGGCGGGATAACTTCCGTGTAGCCGACCACCCGACCACTATCGGAGAACGAGAAGTACCGCAGGTCAGGCATGATTACGAGCTATGACAACCGACCTCGTTATTTCCCGGCCAGGATGCCGTTTTTTATCTGACCAGACCCCAGGGGCGAATGATTCCCTGGTTGACCAACTCCTTAGTCTTCGATTGCTTCAACACCAAGCTTTTTAAGTCGCTCGAGACCATCCTTCATGGCTTTGAGTTCTTCGGCGGAGTGCCCCTGCCAATTCACGACCTCGCCTATGACACGAAGCGGATCCTTAGAGCGGTATGAAAGCGTAGGGTTACCCGGGTACTTCTTGTCAGTCAGATTGGGGTCGTCTTCAAAAGGGC
>Ga0070705_100001231_pt1 | contig 13855 bp, 12 predicted proteins | sample KBSK5253metaG_FD_65455 | JGI IMG/M metagenome (GOLD analysis project Ga0070705, IMG submission 65455) | Corn, switchgrass and miscanthus rhizosphere microbial communities from Kellogg Biological Station, Michigan, USA - KBS K5-25-3 metaG | ecosystem: Host-associated > Plants > Roots >... | reverse complement strand
GCGAAGGCGGCGATCAGCACGAACAGTGCGAGCAGCCAGGCGACCCAGCGCGTCTTCCAGCCGATGATGAGCAGGATCGAGCCGCCGATCTCGATCACGATGGCGAGCACCGCGAAGAGCTCGGGTGCAGGAAAGCCGAGCTTGGTGAAGTAGCCCACGGTGCCCGCGAAGCCGAGCAGCTTACGCACACCCGCGTTGAGGAAGATTGCGCCCATCAGGATGCGCCCGGCGAGCAGGATGAGCGGACGGGAGCTCGGTGCGACAGCGCTGTTATTCATGGTTGCCTCCTTTTGTGCGGCGGATTATGCCGGAAACTCTTTGGCATCGATCAGCACGAACGCAATCCGGCAGGGCGCGGCGCTGCGGTTGACCCACGCGTGGTTGGTGCCTTGCTGCACTAGCACATCGCCGGCCTCGAGATGCACTTCGCCCTCGTCGAGCAGCATGTCGATTTCTCCCTCGAGCACGATCGCGTAGTCGACGCTGCGCGTGCGATGCATGGCGGGGTGGCGCGCATCGCCGTGGTCCCCGACGCCCATCTCGGCGAGGATGGCGTCGCGCGAGCGGGTGCCACTCTCGGGCGGAAAGTCGACGATGCGAAAGACGCTGCCGCTCGGCGGCGGCGGCACGCCGATCTCGCACGCCGCGCGATCGGCGCTGGCGGAAATATCCGCCGGTGTCTCGTCGGTGACCCACAGGAGAGTGGAGACCAGGCCGGAGGCCTGGCGTAGCTTCTGGTTCGGCGCCGCGCTGTCATACAGCACTACGGCCCTGCCTTGGCGATGTCCGGTGACGATGCGACGTACGGGTTTCATTCCGGCGTCACGCCGGCTGCGCGCAGCGCCTTCCCATACTTGTCGTAGTCGCGCCGCAGGATGGCCGCGAAGTCCTCCGGCGTGCCGCCGGTGATCTGCAGCCCGGAGGTGGCGAAGCGTTCGCGCACGTCCGGCCGTTCGAGCACGGCATTGAGCTCGCGGTTCACCCGCTCGAGCAGCGCCCGCGGCGTGCCGGGCGGCATCATGACGCCGTGCCAGGTAACGAGCTCGAAGCCGGGGATGGTGTCGGCGACGACCGGCAGATCGCCCAACGGGCCGATGCCGCGCCGCGGCGCCGTGGTCGCGATGGCCCGCACGCGGCCTGACTTCACATGGCCGACGGCGATATTCACCACGTCGAACAGCAGATTGATCTCGCCGCCGATCAGCGCATTGAGGGCCGGCCCGTTGCCCTTGTACATGACCATGAGCATCTCGGCGCCGGCCTGCGCGCGCAGGAGCTCGCAGGCGACCGAGGGCAGCGCGCCGGAGGAGCCGCAACTCACCTGCCCCGGCCGTGCCTTGATGTCGTCCAGCACGTCCGCCACCGTGCGGGGCGAATACGACGGATGGGCGATCAGCACCATCGAGGCGTTATCGAGGTGGACGACCGGCGCGAGATCGCGGAACGGGTCGATGGCCGCCTTGATATAGAAAGGATTGGTGACCACGCTCGGCACGACGAATACCAGCGTGTAGCCGTCGGCCGCCGCCTTGGCGGCGTTGGCATGTGCGATGTTGCCGCCCGCGCCCGGCTGGTTCTCGACGATGTTCGGCTGGCCCACGCGCTCGCCCAGGCCGGCGGCGATGATGCGCGTCACGACATCGGCCGGCCCGCCGGGCGCGAAGGGCACGATCCAGCGCACCGGTTTCGTCGGCCAGTCTTGCCCGAGCGCGCCGCAGGCGAACAGGGCCAGCATTAAAGCGATGAGCCTCACCGGCGCTGCAGTATGTCCCACACGCGTTGCGGCGTGGCCGGCATCGGCACGTCGTCGACGCCAAGCGCATCGCAAAGCGCGTTGATTAGCGCCGCGCTCGCCGGCACGACGCCGCCTTCGCCGCCGCCCTTGATGCGCAGTGGATTGCCCGGCGTCGGGTCTTCCATGAGGGCGGTTTCGAAAGCCGGCAGATCCTTTGCGCGCGCGAAGCCGTAGTCCATGAAGGAACCGGTCAGCACCTGACCGCTCGCATCGCGCGCTACGCCTTCGTACAGCGCCTGGCCGATACCCTGCGCGATGGCGCCGTGGGTCTGGCCGTCGACAATCAGCGGATTCACCGCCTGGCCGACGTCGTCGACGCTCACGTAGCGCAGCACGTGGACCGTGCCGGTGTCCGGATCGACTTCGAGCTCGCAGACGGCCGCGCCGCCCGGGCAGGCTGGGATGCGCGCATTGATCTCCTCGGCAGCGTCGAGCGGCGCGAGATCGAAAAGACCGATGGCCCGATCGGTGCCGGCGATGCGGAACGTGCCGCGCCCGTAAAGCACGTCATCGGCGCGCGCCTCGAGCCGCTCGGCCGCCGCGTGGCGGCCGGTCTCGATGAGGTTGCGCGCGGCCGCGACGATGAGCGTCGCCGCATAGCGCAGCGAACGGTCGGAATGCGAGCCGCCGCCGACCTTGACGATGGCGGTGTCGCCGGTGCGCAAGCGGATTTTCTCGATCGGCAGCTCCAGTCGATCGGCGAGCACCTGCGCAAAGGAGGTCTCGTGTCCCTGGCCTGCCGATTGCGTGCCGCTTATCACCACGAGAGCGTCGCGCTCGACCACGAGCTCGATCCGCTCGCGTGCCGCGCCGACCGGCGCTTCAACGTAGTTCGCGATACCGATGCCGCGCGGCCGGGCGGCCTTGCGCTTGCGCTCCGCGAAGCCGGCGTAATCCGCCATCTCGAGCGCGCGCTGCATGTAGCCGGCGAAATCTCCGGAGTCGAAGACCAGGCGCATCGGCGTGCGATACGGCAACGCCGCCTTGGTCACGAGGTTGCGCCGACGAATCTCCGCGCGATCGATCCCCAGTTGCCGCGCCGCCAGGTCGAGCAAGCGCTCGATGACGTGATGCGCTTCCGGCCGACCCGCGCCGCGATAAGGCACGGCGGGCACCGTATTGGTCGTCACCGCCTGCAGGCGAAGCGCTACGGCGGCCATGCGGTAAACGGTGGTCAGGATCGTGCGGAAATTCGAAAGCGGGACGAACGACACCGTATGCGCGCCAACGTTGCCGAATAGGTGGACGTCGTAGGCAACGATGCGTCCGTCGCGATCGCAGCCCAGCGCCGCCTTGATCGTCGCGTCGCGGCCCTGGAAGTCGGCGAGAAAGGCTTCGCTGCGCGTCGCGCACCAGCGCACCGGCCGCCGCAAGCGCTTGGCCGCCCAGACCACGACGATCTGCTCGGGATGCAGGTAGTTGCGCGGGCCGAAGCCGCCGCCGACATCCGGCGAGATGACTCTCACTTTGTCCGTCTGCAGCACCTTGCCGAGGTGATGCCTGAGAAGCACGGCGCCCTGGCTGCCGCTGACGAGCGTGTGGCCGTCGCCGTCGTAGAGCCCGATCGCCGAGCGAGGCTCCATCTGGCAGTTGACGATGCGCGGGACGTGGAATTCATGCCGCGCGACGCAGGCGGCTCCGGCGAGCGCTCGCGACACCGTGGCGGCGTCCCCGTACCGGTAATCGAAGCACAGCGTCTCTTCCGGCGGCAGCGGGTCATAAGCCACTTCCACGGCGTCGACGGCGTCGCGTGCCTGATCGTAGGTTTCAGCGACGACGGCGACGAGCGGCTCGCCGACGTGGCGCGCCTTGTCGCGGGCGAGCGGCCAGTGCGGCCACTGGCGCGGATTGTCGAAAGCGCGCCTGCCGATGTCGTGCAGGTCGAGCGGATTGGGCACGTGATCGACCGGCTGCAGCCCGTCGGCGGCATAGTGCTCGCCGGTCAATACCGCAAGCACACCCGCCATGCGCGCGGCGCGTGCGGCATCGATGCGCACGACGCGCGCATGGGCGTGCGGCGAACGCACGAACGCGCACCACGCCTCGCCTGCGTAGCTTTGGTCGTCGGTGTAACGGCCGCGGCCGGTCAGGAACCGGTCGTCCTCAACGCGCGGCAGCGGCCGGCCGATATACATAGCGTCCTTCCGCATCACGCTCAAGGCCGCCGCTCGCGCGCAGGCGCTCGAGCTCGCGCACGATCTCGCGGCCGTCGCGGCTGCCGCGCGCCGCCATCAGCTCGACGAAGAATTTCGGCCCATCGGCGAGCGCTCGTTCCACGCTTTCGTGGCGTTTGCCCCCATAGCGTGGCGGCTCGGGCAAACGCCCCTCGATGCCTTTGCGCTCGCCAAAGGGCAGCGTCAGATCGAAGCCGGCTTTCGAGCCGGTACGAGCGCCGCCGAGCGACGGATCGAGCGGCATGCCGCGGAAGCCGTCCGCCACGACGAGGTCGCGCGCCGCCTGGAATCGCGTGGCCAATGCCCAGTCGAGCTGCTCGTCGGAAAAGACGTCGACATCGGCATCGACCACGAACACGTGCTTTACGTTGACAAGACAGCCGAACACCGCGGCGATGGCATTGCGTGCTTCGCCGGGTACGCGCTGGCGCACGGATACCCGCACGTTGAAGGCGCCGCCGCTCGAAGGCGTCGCATACACGGCCTGCACTTCGCGCACCGCGGTTTCAAGGGCACGCCAGACCGTCACCTCGGCACGCAGGGCGTTGAGCTGCGCCGTATCGGTGCGGCTGAGCATCCGGCCGCTGATCGTCGCCGCCTGGAAGATGGCGTCGCGGCGCCGCGTGATGGCGCTGAGATGGAACACCGGATTGGTCTTGACGCCGCCGTAATAGCCGAGAAATTCGCCGTACGGCCCTTCGGCTTCGGCGTAGCCGCGTTCGTCGAGGTAGCCCTCGAGCACGTATTCTGCGTCCGCCGGCACGCGCAAGTCGTTGGTCTTGCATTTCACGACGGGCAGCGGTGCGCCGCGCAAGGCGGCGATGAGCGCGAGCTCGTCGCCCGGCAGGCGCATGGTCGCCGCCACGTGATCGATCGGATGCGAGCCGACCACGAAGGCGATCGGCAGCCGCTCGCGGCGGCTCACCGCCGCCTGGTAGATCGCGCGCAGGTCGGACGGTGCATTGAGATCGACGCCGGCTTCACGCCGGCCGCGCAGCATGAGCCGACGGATGCCGACGTTGGTGATGCTGCGCTCGGCATCGTGCGTGAAATCCATCGAGGCGGAGATATAGGGCGCACCGTCAAAGGCATGCTGCAGATGGACTGGCAGCTGCGTCAGGTCCGGATCGGCTTCGATCAGCGCTTGTGCGGGCGCATCGTTTACCTCGACCACCGGCTGCGGCTTGCCAAGGCGCGCGAGCACTTCGGCGAGCAGGCGCTGCGGTGTGGTGCCGAAAGCGAGCGCGAGGCGTGAGCGGCTCGCAGTGACGTTGGCCGCCAGCTCCATGCCGCCCGCGTGCGCAAACCAGACCGCTTTTGGATTGCCTTCATGCACCGCCGCCACGTCGCCGAGCTCGATCGGCTCCGTGCGCCGGTCGAGCTCCTGCGGCGGGAGCGACTCGAGGAAGCGCCGCAGCCGAAAGCGCTCGAGGTCCATCAATCCAGTTTCGCGCCCGAATCCCTGGCAACGCGGCCCCAGCGTTCGACTTCGCCAGCAATGAACTGGGCAAACTGCTGCGGCGTCGTGCCGGCCGGCTCGAGCCCCTGGCGCTTGAGCGCTTCGCGTGCATCGGGTGCATTGAGCGCCTGTACCAGCACGCTGTTCAGCTTTTCGATCACTGGCGCCGGCGTGCCGGCCGGGGCCACGAGCCCGCTCCAGAAATAGGCGTCGTACTTGGGCAACCCGGCTTCCGCAAAGGTCGGCACGTCGGGCAGCTCCGCCTCGCGCTTGGTGCCGGTGATGGCGAGGGCGCGAACCCGCCCGGACTTGATGTGCGGCAGCAGCACGACCTCGCCTTCAAAGATTGCCTGGACCTGCCCGCCGACGAGATCATTAATCGCGGGTGCACCGCCTTTGTACGGCACGTGCAAGAGGTCTACGCCGGCAATGCTCTTGAAGAGCTCGGCGGCGAGATGCGGCGGCGTGCCGCTACCCGCGGATGAGTACGAGAGCTTGCCGGGGGTTTTCTTCACCAGAGCGATGAACTCCTGCAGCGTGCGCGCGGGCACCTGTGCGTTGATCGCGGCAATGATCGCGCCGCGCGACACGAGGCTGATCGGCGCAAAGGCGCTGCGCGGGTCGTAGGCAAGATCGTGATAGAGGGCTGGCGCGATGGCAAGCGTGCTCGTGCTGCCATAAAGCAGCGTGTAGCCATCGGGCCGCGCCTTTGCCGCGGCGCTCGACCCCACCGTGCCGCCGGCGCCGGGGCGGTTCTCCACGATCACCGGCTGTCCGAGTCCCTCGGACACCTTCTGCCCGACCAGGCGGCCGACGATGTCCGTCGGCCCGCCGGGCGGAAACGGCACGATGAGATGAATCGGCTTCGCGGGGTAGCCCTGTCCAAAGGCCGCCTGGGCGGCAAGTGCAACGATGCTGATCAGCAGTCGGAGCGTCAAATGGGCACCGTGGTGGCGTCGTAGCGGAACAGCCATTCGTAGCGGTCGGCAATACGCTGGCTCGCCCACTCGCGGTCGATGAAGCGGCGCCCCTCCTCAGGGTCGGCAAGCAGGCGGTTGTGAAAGCGATGGATATTGGCGGCCGAGCCCTCAACCGTACGGCGCGTGCGCTCGCGCCGCGCCGCCTCGTAGCGCTGCAGTCCCGCCTCCACCGTGTCGCCTGCGAGGCAGCGCGCCAGCACATAGCCGTCCTCGATCGCCATCACCGCGCCTTGTGCGAGGAATGGGAGCATGGAATGTGCCGCGTCTCCGAGCAGCGTGACACGGCCCACCGACCAGCGCTCAAGCGGCGGCCGCACCATCAGCGCCCATTTATACGGGCTCTCGATGGCCCCGATAAATGCCTGGATATCCTCGTGCCAGCCGCGGAAATCGGCGGCCAGCTCCTCCTGCGTGCCGCGGGCGCTCCACGACTCCACACGCCAGTCGGCGCGCTCGAGCGCACCGACGAAGTTCATCAGCTCGCCCGCCCGCAGCGGGTAATGCACGACGTGGCCGCCGGGTCCGACCCAGTTGGAGCCGACCCTGCGCGCCATGTGCGCGGGCAGCCGCGCCATCGGCACGATGCCGCGCCAGGCAATGACGCCGGTGAATTCCGGCCGGTCGGCGCCGAACAGCGTCTGGCGGATGCGCGAGTGCACGCCGTCCGCGCCGATCAGCGCATCGCCGCGGACCTTCGTCCCGCGCTCGAGCTCGAGCGTGACGCTGTCGTCCTCCTGCACGAAGGCGCGGCAGCGCGCATCGAGATGCAGCGCGCCTGGCTTTGCTCGCTGCAGGGCAGCCGCCAGCACGGCGAGCAAGTCGGGCCGGTAAACGGTGAAGTACGGCGCGCCATAGCGCTCCATCGAGACCGGGCCGAGGTCGAACAGCTTCCACGTCTCGCCGCTCTGCCAATGGCGGATCTCCTTGCCCTGCGCCTCGCACGAGAGGCGCTTGAGCTCCTCGCCGATGCCGAGGGCGTAGAGAACGCGGGTGCCGTTCGCCGCGAGCTGCACGCCGGCGCCGACCTCCTTCAGCTCCGCTGCCTGCTCGTAGACATCGACGTCGATACCGTGCTTGAGGAGCGCCAGCGCGGCGCTAAGGCCGCCGATGCCGCCGCCGGCGATCAGAACGCGCATGGCGCCCAACTATACTTCAGTGCATGCGATTGACCCTCGCCTGCGGCCGCTATGACCGCACGCAAGCGCTGCTCGATGGCCGCGTGAAGATCGAAGGCATCGACGAGCTCACCTACCTCGCCCTGCGGCCGGGCGAGACCTTCTGGCGCATGCTGAACCACGAGGAGTTCGACGTCTCCGAGATGTCGCTCTCCTCCTACACCATCCTGCGCTCGGAAGGCGATGAGCGCTTCATCGCCATCCCGGTGTTCCCATCGCGCGTCTTCCGCCAGAACGCGGTGTACGTGCGCGCCGACTCGCCGCTTTGCGACCCGCGCGAGCTGAAAGGCAAACGCATCGGCGTCGGCGACTACCAGATGACCGCGGCGGTCTGGACGCGTGGCTTCCTGCAGCATGAGTACGACGTGCGGCCGCAAGAGCTGACGTGGATCGTCGGACGACCGATTCGCGCCATCCGCCAGCCGCAGGACGTACGCATCGAGGCGCTCGGCGGCTCCGCCGTCCTTGAAGAACTGCTCGAGCAGCGGAAGATCGACGCGCTGATGTCGGTCATGCTGCCGCAGCAGCTCGGCAAGACAGTGCGACGGCTGCTGCCGAACTTCCGCGAGGTGGAGCTCGCGTATTACCGCAAGACGCAAATTTTCCCGATCATGCACACGCTGGTTCTGCGGCGCGCCGTCTATGAGGCGCAGCCGTGGCTCGCGGTCAATCTCTACCGGGCGTTCGTGCGCGCGCGCGACGTGGCGCTGCGGCACCTCTACGACACCGATGCGCTGACGGTCAGCCTGCCGTGGGTGATCGATGAAATGGAGCGCAGCCGCGAGGTCCCCTGGGATTACTCGATCGAGGGCAGCCGCGCGACACTGGAAGCGCTGGTGCAGTACCTCGACGAGCAAGAGCTCACGCGGCGCCGCATGGACGTCGCGGAGCTCTTTGCACCGAATGTCGATCCCGCGCTCGGCGCCTATCTCAACGCAACTGCCGAGGAGCGCTAGCGCTTCATCAGCGCATCGGCGCCGGCCTTGCAGACGACTTCGTCCTGCGAGCCGGTGCCGCCCGAGCAGCCGACTGCACCGATCATCTGGCCGTTCTCGACGATCGGAATGCCGCCGCGCGAGGCGATGACGTCATCGAGCGTAAGCAGATAGTGCAGGTTGCCTTCCTGCACGCCGCTCTCGAACGCTTTCGTCTCGCGCCGATACTTCACCGCCGCGCGTGCCTTGTGCTCGGCGATCTGGACGGAACCAAGCTGCGCGCCGTCCATACGCGCGAATGCCACGAGGTTGGCGCCGGAGTCGTAAACCGCGATGTTCAGCTTCCATCCGCGCTTCTGCGACTCCGCGACTGCCGCATTGATCGCCTGCTGGGCACGTGCGAGGCTGATCGGCGGGCCGTAAGGAATGTCGTTCGGCATCTTGTCGGGCACGGCATCACGCGGATTCGGCTGCGCGGGTTGCTGCGCGGTGGCGCCAAAAGTAAGGGTTGCGGCAACGGCGGCAAATAGCAGGCGCTTCATGGTCTCCTCTCCGACGGTTAAGAATCGATCCCGGCTGAACAGTCAGCCGAGGGCTTTAATTCCAGCGGCCGCGATCTGCTCGTCCTCGTGCGACTGCACGCCGGAGACGCCGACCGCGCCGACGCAGGTGCCGTCGAACACGATCGGCACGCCGCCCTGCACCGGCGTCACTTCAGGCATGCGCAGGAGCTCGATGCGCTTTGCCACCCGCTCCTGCCAATTCGCTGTCGAGCGCCGCGTCTCCGCGGCGGTGCGCCCCTTCTCCACCGCGATACGCGCGTTGGCGGGCGTTGCGCCGTCCATGCGCGCGAGGTGCAAGAGGTGCCCGCCGTCGTCGAGGATGGCGATGCAGACGTTCCAGCTGTTCCTTTTGGCCTCGGCTTCCGCGGCGGCGGAAATTTGCTTGCAGTCCTCGAGCGTCAGCATCGGACGTTGTTTCATATGCGCAGCGCCTCTCGTATCTGGGTGAGTGCGGTCGGATCCTCGATGGTCGTAAGGTCGCCCGGATCGCGGCCTTCGGCAAGAGCCTGGATCGCACGGCGCAATGTCTTGCCCGAGCGGGTCTTCGGCAGCAGCGTCACGAAGTGCACTGCTTTCGGGCGAGCGATGGCACCGAGCTGCCGGTCGACAGTCTGCATGACCTCTTCGGCGTTGGTGCGCCTGCCGGCGTCCTTCAGCACGGCGAAGGCGAGCGGCATCTGGCCTTTCAGCTCGTCCGCAACACCAACCACCGCGCACTCGGCGACGTTCGGATGCATGTTCACCGCCTCCTCGATCTCGCGCGTGCCGAGGCGGTGGCCGGCGACGTTGATCACGTCGTCCGTGCGCCCGAGGATGTAGTAATAGCCGTCCTTGTCGCGAATCCCCCAGTCAAACGTGGAATAGATCAGCTGGTCCTTGAAATCGCCGAAGTAGATGTTGACGAAGCGCTCGTCGTCGCCCCACACGGTGCTCATGCAACCGGGCGGCAGCGGCGGCGCGATGGCGACCACGCCCTTCTCGCCGACGCCGACCGGCTTGCCGGTCTGCTCGTGCAACAGGCGCACGTCGTAACCGAACACCGGAAAGCTGGGCGAGCCCATCTTGATCGGCGTGTGCTCGACGCCGGGCTGCGCCGACAGCAGCGGCCAGCCGGTCTCCGTCTGCCAGTAATGGTCGATCACCGGCCGGCCGAGCGACTCGCTGATCCACCGGTGCGTCGGCTCATCCAGCGGCTCGCCGGCGAGAAACAGGTGCTTGAGCGACGCGAGGTCGTACTTGCGCAGATAGGCGACGTCGTGCTTCTTCAGCACGCGGATCGCGGTGGGCGCCGAGAACATCACCGACACCTTGTAGTCCTGCACGATCTTCCACCAGATGCCGGCATCGGGCCTGATCGGCACGCCCTCATACATGATCGTCGTCATGCCGGCGAGCAAGGGCGCGTAGATGATGTACGAGTGCCCGACCACCCAGCCGATGTCTGAGGTGGTGAACATCGTCTCGCCGGCGCTGCCGCAGAAGATGTGCTTCATCGATGAGGCGAGCGCGACGGCGTAGCCCCCGACGTCGCGCTGCACGCCTTTCGGGCGGCCCGTGGTGCCGGACGTATAGAGGATGTAGGACGGCTCGTTCGACTCGAGCCAGGCGCACGGCACGCTCGCATTGCTGAATTTCGTCGCGAGTGTGGCCCAGTCGACGTCGCGGCTGGCCATCACCGGCATGTTGGCGTCGAGCCCGCGTCGGTAGATCAGCACCTTGCGCGGCGGATGCTTGGCGAGCTTCAGCGACTCGTCGACCAGCGACTTGTAGAGCACGGTCTTGCCCATGCGGCTGCCGCCGTCGGCCGTCAGCATGAGCGCCGGCTTCGCATCATCGATGCGGGCAGCGAGGCTCGATGCGGCGAAGCCGCCGAACACAACCGAATGGATCGCACCGAGGCGCGCACAGGCGAGCATGGCGAACGCCGCCTCCGGGATCATCGGCATGTAGATGATCACGCGCTCGCCGCGCTGCACGCCGAGCGATTGCATCATCGCCGCGACCCGGTTCACTTCCGCGTGCAGCTCGCGGTAGGTGAACGAGCGCGTCTCGTCCACCTCGGTAGAGATCCATACCAGCGCCGGCTGCTCGGCGCGCGCGGCGAGATGGCGGTCGATCGCGTTATGGCAAAGGTTGGTCTCGCCGCCCACGAACCAGCGCGCGAAGGGCGGCCGCGAATAATCGAGCACCTGGCGCAACGGCCGATGCCAGTCGATCAGTGCCGCCTGCTCGCGCCAGAACGCATCGCGCTCTTCAAGCGAGCGGCGATAGAAGTCGCGGTAGTTCGTCATGGAGCTAGTTTAACTAGCGCCGCTTGTCGTGGATCAACTTCGCGATGCGGTGCAGGCGCTTAAGCAGTTCAGTCGTCGCCTCGCCGGTGCGGCCGATGTCGGCGCGCTCCAGCGTCTGCAGCGCCTGCTCCACCTCCGCCGGCAGCTGCGCCGCCGCCGCGGGCGCCGGCACGGCTACGGGTTGCGGCGTATCGAGCCGCTGCAGCGCAGCGCGCATCAGCTCCTCGATGCTGCCCACCGCGTCAGCGCCGAGCGAGGCGACACCGACGCGGCTGACGATGTGGAGCGGCTGCTTGCCGAAGCTGAGCTTCGCCTGCTCGAGCTGCGCGCGCAGCCGCTCGGCGAGCATCTGCATCTGCGCAGCGCTCGTCGCCGGGGCCACCACCATGAACGTATCGGCGGCGGTGCGCGCGATCGAGTCTTCCTCGCGGATCTGGCTCGAAACCAGCTTCGCGATGCGGCTGAGGACCTGGTCGGCGGCCTCTTTGCCGGCGCTACGCGTCACCTCGCGCAGGTTGGCGATGCGCAGCGCCATCACGGCGAGGTCGCCGCCGTGGCGCCGCGCGAACGAGAAGCGCTTGCGGCTCTCGGTAAGCAGATATTGACCGGTCAGCGTGCCCGTCAGACGGTCGCGCGCCGCGGCGACGCCACGGACCTCGCGCGCCGCCTCGAGCTCCTTGCGCGTGGAGACCAGCCGCATCACGTTGTCGAGGCGCGCCAGCACCTCGGCGGCATCGGCGGACTTGGCGATGAAGTCGTGCGCGCCGGCCGCGCGCGCGCGCTGCTTGTTCGCCTGCTCCTCGACGCCCGAGATCACCACCACCGGCAGCTCGCGGATGCGCGCGTCGCTCGAGGCGCGCATGCGGGCAAGCAGGCCGAAGCCGTTCAGCTTCGGCATGTCGAGGTCGGTGAACACCATGACGATCGAGCGGTCGCCCTCGATCGCGCTCCACGCGGCTTCGCCGTCCGCTTCCTCGCGCACGTCGAACGAGCCGCGCAGGATCGTGGCGAAGGTCTTGCGGACGAACTTCGAATCGTCGACGACCAGCACGCGCCTTTTCGCCTGCTCGGTCGCCGGCGCCAAGCGCGCTTACTCCGCGAGATCGACCACGATGCGGCGGTTCACCTTGGCGTTGATGAAGTCGTCGAACACGCCCGGCAGCTCGCGCAACGGGATCGTGCGGCACATCTCTTTCAAGAGCGGCGGCTTCAAATCGCTCGCCAGGCGCTGCCAGACCGTGTCGCGGATATCGCGCGAGCTCTCGCCGGAATTGATGCCCAGCAGGCTCACGCCGCGCAGGATGAAGGGCATCACCGTGGTGTTGAGGTTGAAGCTCGCCGCCAGTCCCACGGCCGCAATGACGCCGTTTTCCTGCATGGTGCTCGCGATCCACGCCAGCATGTCGCCGCCAAGGTTGTCGACCGCGCCGGCCCAGGTCGACTTGTCGAGCGGCCGGATCTTCTCCAGATTGATGCTCTGGCGCTGCAGGATTTCTTTTGCGCCGAGCTTCTTCAGCCAGTCGCTCTCGCTCGCTTTGCCGGTGACGGCGACCACGTGATAGCCGCGCTTCGCCAGCATCGCGATCGCCATCGAGCCGACACCGCCGGTCGCGCCGTTGACCAGCACCGGGCCGCTCTCGGGCTTGAGCCCGTGGTGCTCCATGCGATGAAGCGCAATGCCCGCGGTATAGCCGGCCGTGCCGAACGCCATCGCCTCCCAGAGCGACAGGCCGTGAGGCACCTTGCTGATCCAGTCGCCATTGACGCGCGCATAGGGCGAGTAGCCGCCATCGTGCGACACGCCGACGTATTCGCCGCCGGTGGTCAGCACGGCATCGCCTTTCTTCCAGCGCGGATGGGTGGATGAGAGCACCGTGCCCGCGAAGTCGATGCCGCCGATGGTCGAGGGGCGGCGCAGGATCTTGCCTTTGCCGGTCACCGCGAGCGCATCCTTGTAATTGACGTCCGAATACGCCACGCGCACCACGACGTCGCCCGGATCGAGCTGATCGAGCGTGTAGTCGACGAACTCGGCACGGATCTTCTTGTCCGGCGTCTCCGTCAGCTTGTAAGCCTTGAAGCGTTCCATGAGGTCCTTTCTATTCCGCCTTGATGCCCGCCTGCTTCACCACGCGGGTCCACTTCGCCGTCTCCGCCGCAATATGCTCACCGAACTCCGCGCTCGTCATGTGCAGCACGTCGGCACCCTCCAGCTCGAAGCGCTTTTTCGTCTCCGGCGAGTCGACGATCGCACCGATTTCGCTCTGCAGGCGCTGTATCACCGCAGGCGGCGTGCCGGCCGGCGCGACGATGCCCCACCAGTTGGTCGCCTCGGCGCCGGGCAGCCCGGCTTCGGCAAAGGTCGGCACGTCCGGCAGCGCCGCGAGCCGGTGCGGACCGCCCACGCCGAGCGCGCGCAGCTTGCCGTTGCGCACATGCGGCACGTTCTGTACGGCGCTGCCGATATTCATCTGCACCTGGCC
>Ga0070705_100001227_pt1 | contig 13865 bp, 14 predicted proteins | sample KBSK5253metaG_FD_65455 | JGI IMG/M metagenome (GOLD analysis project Ga0070705, IMG submission 65455) | Corn, switchgrass and miscanthus rhizosphere microbial communities from Kellogg Biological Station, Michigan, USA - KBS K5-25-3 metaG | ecosystem: Host-associated > Plants > Roots >... | reverse complement strand
GAGCGAGCTTCTCTCACACCGCTCATACATTCGCAATCTGGTGCGAGACATCACGGAGGTACTCTGATTAATGCCGGTCATTGAGTTAAGCATGAGCGGGCTCCCGAAATCCGGCCGCGTGGTCGGAATCGACCTCGGCACCACGAACAGCCTGGTAGCTTTCATGGGCGACAACGGCCCCGAGGTGATACGCGATGAGCCGGGCAACGCGCTGGTGCCTTCGATTGTTTACTATGATGATGATGAGGACCGCTTGCTTGTGGGCGAAGAGGCTCGCGACCGGCTCATCACCGAGCCGCGCAAGGCGATCTACTCAGTCAAACGATTCATGGGCAAGGGCAGCGCTGATGTTCAGGAAGACCTCAGCCTGGTTCCATTTCAAATCGCCCCTGACAGCGAACAGGTGATCGGGTTTCAGATGGGCGACCGCGTTTTCACTCCGCCCGAGATTTCAGCGTTCATACTCCGCGATCTGAAAAGACGCGCCTCGAAGTTCTTCGGCGAAGAAGTGACGCAGGCAGTCATAACGGTGCCGGCTTACTTCAACGACGCCCAGCGACAGGCGACAAAAGACGCCGGGCATCTTGCGGGGCTCGAGGTGCTGCGCATCGTCAACGAGCCGACCGCGGCTTCCTTGGCTTATGGAATCGACAATCGCGATGAAGCGATCGTCGCGGTCTATGATCTTGGCGGCGGGACCTTCGACATCTCGATACTAAAGCTGAAGGACGGAATCTTCGAAGTGCTGGCTACCAACGGCGATACGCATCTCGGCGGCGACGACATCGACAATCGACTCATCTCGCTTGTGCTCGGCGAGCTTGAGCAACTAGGCAACACCGGCGGCGCGAGCGATCCCGCGACATTTCAGGCGATTCGAAGGTCCGTAATCAAAGCAAAGCACGATCTATCCGAGTGCGATGCGACGCAGATTTCCATCGGAGGCGTCGAATTCGAACGCGAGATGACGGCGGATGAATTTGAGAAGTTGATCGCTGATCTTGTGGAGCGGACGCTTGGTCCCTGCAAACAGGCACTCAAAGACGCCGCTGTCGATCCCGCGCAAATTGACGAAGTCGTGATGGTGGGCGGCTCGACTCGAATTCCTTTCGTGCGCCGCCGCGTGAAAGAACTCTTCAAGCGCGAGCCGCACATCGAACTCAACCCCGATGAGGTCGTCGCGCTCGGCGCCGCCATTCAAGCCGATGTGCTTTCGGGCGGCCGAAGGGACTTGCTCCTGCTCGATGTCACTCCTCTGAGTCTCGGGATCGAAACGATGGGCGGAGTTGTTGCGAAGATCATTAATCGCAACTCGACGATTCCCGCTTCAGCGTCTGAGATGTTCACGACGTGGGTCGATAACCAGACTGGGATCGATGTTCACGTTCTTCAAGGCGAACGCGAGATGGTGGCCGATTGCCGCAGCCTCGCGAAGTTCACCTTGAAAGGAATCCCGCCTCAACCCGCGGGTCTCCCGCGAATAGAAGTCAAGTTTCTTATCGACGCAAACGGTATTCTGACCGTCAGCGCGCGCGATCATCGCACCGGACAAGAGCACTCGATCGAAGTCAAACCTTCGTACGGATTGACCGATGAACAGATCGAAAAGATGTTGCTTGATTCATTCGAATTTGCGGAAGAGGATCTGCGCAAGCGGCAACTGGTCGAAGCGCGCAACGAGGCGGAAACCGTGATGCGCGCCGCGGAGAAAGCATTAGCCGAACACGCGACAAGATTGATCGATGAAAGTGAACGCGAGGGCATCAGCCGCGCGCTCGATGAATTGCGGCACGCGCTCGCGGGCGACGACTACGTGCTTGTGCGCGAGAAGATCAAGACGCTCGATGACGCGTCGCATCATCTGGCTGAGATCATAATGGACGGCGCGGTGCTGGCGGCGCTAAAGGATCGCAAGGCTTCGGAGGTCGCGGAAGGATGATGGAAGTGAGAGAGGGAGTCGCGCTGGTGGATGAAGTGCACGCTGACACGGACACAAAGACGTGCAGGGTTACGTTTGTGCGGTCGAACAGCGAGCCCGTAACAGTCGTGTACGAGCCCGGCGTCACGCCTTATCATGAGCATGGCAAGGAAGGTTCGCTTCTTGATATCGCATTGAATTTTGGATTCGATCTCGAACATTCGTGTGGCGGAAATTGCGCTTGCACGACTTGTCATGTGATCGTCAAGCAGGGCGAAGACAACCTGACGGAAATGGATGAGGACGAGGAAGACCGCTTGTATATGGCCGACGGATTGACTCTGCATTCGCGGCTTGGATGTCAGTGCGTGGTGACGGGCGACGTCACCGTTGAGATTCCGGATGTTCTCGATTTTATTCGCCACGGCCCGCGTTCGTGAACGCGGCCACCCAGCGAATCGCTTGAAAGGAGAAGCACAAAGATGCCCGCTGAGTTTTGTCCGAAGTGTTTATCGCCTCAGAACGTGACTGTTTCAATGATCACGAGAGAGGAAACGGATTCAGACGGCAAGAATAGAAAGCTCGAGACGCGAACTTATCATTGCGAAGCCTGTCATTCGTTCGTTCGAAACGAAGAGATAGAAGTCGCGGATGATACGCAGACCGCCGCGTGAACGAGCATTGCGAACGGAACCCGATGCGCCCGGTTCCATACGGAGGACTGATGCCGGAGTTTAGCTGGACTGACACCGAAGAGATCGCAATCAGATTGCTTGAGACTCACCCGGATGTTGATCCGCTCAGCGTTCGTTTCACCGATTTGCATCGATGGGTGATGGAACTCGGCGGATTCACCGGCGACGCCAAGGATTCCAACGAGAAGAAACTCGAAGCGATTCAGATGGCGTGGTACGAAGAGTGGCAGGATTCAAATGAATGAAGATAGGGGTTGGGGGTTGGGGGCTAGGGCTTGGTTCGGAGCCCAACCCCCAACCCCCAACCCCCAACCCCTATGAAAGTCTATCTCGACAACAGTGCGACGACTGCGATGGCTGCTGAAGTCATCGAGGCGATGCTGCCTTACTTCTCCGAAGAGATGGGAAACGCGCAGTCGGTGCACTCGTTCGGCCAACGCGCCAAGTCGGCCATTGAGAAGGCTCGTCGCCTCGTCGCGGCGCTGATAAATGCGTCACCCACGGAGATTGTTTTCGTGTCCGGCGGCACCGAAGCGGACAACCTTGCGATTCGAGGAATCGCGGACGCCCACCGGGATCGCGGCCATCACATCATCACGACACGCGTCGAGCATCCCGCGGTTCTTCGAACGTGCGAGGCGCTCGAGGCGAACGGTTTCCGAGTGACTTATCTTCCGGTTTCGCGCGGCGGATTGATAGATCCGGAGGCGTTGAGACGCGCGATTACCGGCGAAACCATTCTGATCTCGGTGATGCTTGCGAATAACGAAACGGGAACCATCCAGCCAATAGAAGAAATCGCGCAGGTCGTTTCCGAAGCGCGCGCGAGCGGGCTTGCTCATCTGCACTTTCACACCGACGCCGTTCAAGCGGTTGCGAAAATCCCGATCGATGTTAAGACCCTCGGCGTCGATCTGCTATCGCTTTCGGCGCACAAGTTTCATGGGCCAAAGGGCATCGGCGCGTTGTATGTAAGAAAAGGCGCTCGCATTGCGAAGCTTCTTCATGGCGGGCATCACGAGCGCGATCGCCGCGCCGGAACGGAGAACGTTCCCGCTATAATCGGATTTGGAAAAGCCGGCGAGATGGCCGCGGCGCAACTCGACGCCCGCACGATTCAAATGCGCGAGACTCGAGACTATCTCGAAAGGCAAGTGGCCTCCCTCGTATCAAACGTAGCCGTCAACGGAGATCGGGATCGACGCGTGCCCAACATTTCGAATATGAGTTTCGACGGTGTCGATGGTGAGAGCCTGCTGATCGCCCTTGATCTGAAAGGCATCGCGGTTTCAACCGGATCAGCGTGCGCATCCGGTTCTCTCGAGCCGAGTCACGTGCTTCAGGCGATGGGCCTTTCGCGCGAAGAAGTGCGAGGCAGCCTTCGCTTCAGCTTGAGCGCATACACGACGCGCGAGGAAATCGATTACGCCGTTTCGATTCTCGTTGAGACAATGACTCGGCTTCGCGAGATGTCGCCCGCCGACGATCTCGAAACCGCGCAGAGCGTTTAGAGTCTCCGATCGGAATTCCGCAAAGATGTACAGCCCAAAAGTAGCCGAACACATCGCGAATCCGCGCAACGCCGGCGAGCTTGATCGACCTTCGGGCGTCGGCGACGTCACCAATGAAGTGTGTCTTGATCGTATAAGACTGACCGTTCGGATCGACGACGAGAAGTTGGTTGATGCGAAAGTAAAAGCGTCCGGGTGTCCGCCCACGATTGCCGCCGCTTCCGTGCTGACTGAGCTGATCATCGGACGATCGATTCAAGAGCTGAGTTCATTGACTCGTAAAGATGTGATCGGCGCGCTTGGTCACCTTCCGCCGGCGAAGTCACACTGTGCAGTGCTTGCGATCGACGCATTACGGGCCGCGATTGGCGAACGCCGCTAATTGCTTGTAACGAGCATATCGCTAGTGAACGAGCAGTATCCGTGCGAATCCGTCCGATCAGCGTCATCTGTGGTCTATTCGGCGATAATGAGCAGCATTGAGTTCGAACCATAGACCGCGGATGACGCTGATTTTAGGGATTCGCACGGATTCCTGCGCTAGCGAAATGCAAGTTACAAGCAACTAGAGTAGTCAGCTTGCTGGGTTGTCACCTTAGTTAGGAGTTTGACTTCGACGCGCGCCGAGCAAATAGATAGTGAACAATATCACTTCAATCAGATCGATCACGGCAGCGACGACCACCTGCTGCCCGAGGAAGTGGCTACCCTGTGCGATCACTAATCCGATGAAGACCAGTTTGCTCAATCCGGCCACGCTCACAATCAATTGCCTGCTCGCCGGCTTGTACGCGCCATAGATCATCATCACGCCCACCAGCGTAATGAGCGCGCCCCAGTTGCGAACAACGATTTCGGCGACTGGACCCTCAAGCGTGTGTCCGAACGTCGATTGCAACGCAGCTTGAGGCGCGACCGCGGCGTAAAGCATCGTGCAGGTCAGCGCACCGGACACGAGCATGATCCATTTTATCCTGTCGGCGATCCAACTCATCGCTCTCTCCTTGTCGTCACCGCGCGATAGTGCGAAGACGCCTCGAAACATTAGCAGGCGCTTCTGAGTCAGGCCATCTCGTGAAAGCGAATTTCTTAATAGGACGGAGCAAACGCTAAGCGACCAGAGAGCCACATTCCGGACAGAATATTTCATTAGCGCAAGAGTCGAGTCCGCATTCGGCGCAGACGGGTTTTGAAACGGAGGGGGAATCGGTTTCGTCGACGAAGGCGCCGCAGGTGATACAGAACAAGTCGTCGGCTCCCGATTCGGCGCCGCAGCCAAGGCACGTGCCGCCTGAGAGTGAGCCGTCATATTGAAACTCCGAAGCCAGGGCGCCGAACGGACCACTGTCGCCGAACTCTGTCTTTGGTTGCATCTCCGGTTCGGACTCGGCGTGTGCCGGAGCAGCGTGGCTTGCGTCCATCTCAACGTGGTCGTGTATGAGCGGTTGGGTTTGTTGCGGTTCGATTCGGGCTCGATCCAGCGTTAACGGCTGAGTCGATATCGATCCCCTTTCAAGACGATTTGTCTCGTCGACGGGCTGCGGTTGGTCGATATCGGATGCTCTTAGGCCTCGCTCTTCGGGCGACATTTCAGAGAACGTCAAAAGTTCGTCATACAAGTTGATTTCATCGGCCGCCGCGGCGACTGGATAGAGCGGTCCCGACTCAACTCGGGCGTGCACGTGGTTTGGATTAAGGTCCATCGAGTCAGTTTGATAAAGCGGTGATCATCAGGGAGGCGGGGCGAGGTCATTCTACAATAGGAGTCGAGGGTGCGCTATAGAATTGTGATAACAAACTGCTTCGCCACGAAGGCTCGAAGACACGAAGGTGCACGAAGGCTTTGTGGCAATCGCTGTCGAGCCGGTGCTACCATTCGGAAACGTCATGCCAACTGAATCCGAGATCATTTTGCGAATCAGACAACGGGCGCGATCGCGCGACGATGTTCTGATCGGCATCGGAGACGATGCCGCTGTTCTCAAGAACACAAGTGAGACGGACTTATTGGCTTGCTGCGATCTGATGGTCGAAGGCGTGCATTTTCGATTGGACTGGACCACGGCTCGAATGCTTGGCCGCAAGGCACTCGCCGTCAATCTGAGTGATATCGCGGCGATGGGTGGGGTCCCGAAGTTTGCGATGATCAGTGTTGCGCTTCCTCATCACTGCTCCGCCGAATTCGTCGATGAGCTTTTTGGAGGGATTGCGGAACTGGCGGATGAGCACGGAGTCTCAGTCATTGGCGGCGATACGTCGAGCTCTCGAGATTCATTGTTCATCGACGTGAGCGTGATCGGCGAATGCGAGACCGGTAAGGCAATCACACGTCGAGGCGCAAAGACCGGTGACAAAATCTATGTCAGCGGTTCGCTTGGAGCTTCGACGCTTGGACTCTCGCTACTTGAAGAGGGATGCAGACTTGAAGACTTGAAAGATCGAAGCGACGCCAAACAGCAGGCGATGTTCAAGCACCTTGCGCCCGAGCCACGATTGAAGCTCGGCCGGGCACTAGGTGAAGGCAGACTCGCGTCGTCGATGATCGATATCAGCGACGGGCTCAGCACAGATCTGTGGCACATTCTGGATGAGACCGGCTGCGGCGCAGTCATTCACGCGGGCACGATTCCGATTGCCGAATGTGTTCGCTCCATTGCAGCAGAAATCTCGGGCCTCGATCCTTTGAAGTTGGCGCTTGGCGGCGGCGAAGAGTACGAATTGCTCTTCACCGCGCCCCCGGAAAATCATTGGCGCATTGGAAAGTTGTCAGAACTTCTTCGAGTACCTATTACGACTGTTGGCGAGATCGTGACCTATGGAGGATTTCGGATGGAGCGTGCGGGCGCCGTTGAGCCAGTAGCGCCATCCGGCTACGAGCACTTAATCTAGATGCGGATGTCAAAAAACGTCAGAATCGTGGCCGATTCGGCGAGTATGCTTTGTTCAGGAATACTTCTCGGATTATAATTCCCAGTCGATCTCATCTTTTCGGACACCTGAACTCGAGAAAACACGCTGTTGGTCAAAGAGAGTCCTAATGACGAGGAAGAATTCAGAAGCGACTGTTGAAAAGCAGGGGAGGGGTGACAGTACTGCTTTGCCCGCTTACTTTTTGTCCCTCTCGGTTGAGAACGTACGATGCTTTGGCCCCAGGCAAACGCTGAATCTTTCTGATGACAAGGGCCGTCCTGCTCAATGGACCATTATTCTGGGCGACAATGGCGTTGGAAAAACGACACTCCTTCAGAGTTTTTTTCCGCTCTTGCCTGTGGAGGACCCTTGGATCGGGGGCAGTCTGGAAACCGAGAATGCCCTGCCGAGCTTTGGTGCGCCGTTGCGTGTTGGGGAACGCGATCATAAGGACTATGGTCGTGAAAGAGGGATAGTGCCAAGGATTATGGGCGATTTGAGACTGTTTTGTGAATGGGAGCCTCGCAGATTCGACAAAGACTCTTGTGAAATCTCCGGTACATTTTTCACCGGCGCTAATCTGAAGGAACGCATAAACGGTAACGAGATAGGCGGTTTTCATGTTGCCTTTGACACAGGGTCAGTTGAATGCAGTCTGGCACCGAAATGGCACCAGATAGGGAGGGTTGACTGCTTCGGTTATGGCGCGGCAAGACGCCAGGGAGAAACATCACTTTCAGACAGGTTTGGAGATGATCCTTCGTTCAGCCTGTTTTTTGAGGACGCTCCACTTATAAATGCCGAAGAATGGCTACTTCGTGCCGACTACGCTGCAAGCAAATCTTCGCCTATTCAGAAGCAAGCTACCAGACAGCGTGATCAGATAAAAGAGATCCTAATAAAGCTCTTGCCGGATGTGACCAACATTCGTTTCGCTCAACTCACCGAAGCGCGGGAGAAGCCGCGTATTGAAGTAAAAACACCTTATGGCTGGGTCTCTGTCAAAGACCTAAGCCTTGGGTACAAGACACTGATCGCATGGATGGTGGACTTGGCGAGTCGGTTATTTGAAAGGTACCCCGATAGTTCCAATCCTCTTACTGAAGCTGCTGTTGTCCTGGTTGATGAGATTGATCTGCATCTTCATCCGAAGTGGCAGCGCTCTTTGATGGGATACCTCACCGACCTGTTCCCAAATACCCAATTTATCGCAACGGCGCACAGCCCGCTCGTCGTTCAAGCGGCAACCGATGCCAACATCGCAGTTCTCAGGCGCGAGGGTGACCACGTGATCATCGATAACGATGTCGAAGCGATACGTGGTTGGCGGATCGATCAGGTTCTTACAAGTGACTTATTCGGACTAGAGAGCGCTCGGCCACCTGAGCTAGACGACCTGCTCGCAGAGCGAAGAAGAATTCTTTCCAAAGGTAAGATCACGCAACAGGATAAGGGAACATTAAGGAAGCTTGAAGCTAAAATAGGTCCTTTGCCCGCCGGAGAAACACGGGAAGATATGGAAGCGATGGACATAATACGCCGCGCCGCTGAACGACTAAAATAGAACTGAGTTTATTCACCTCATGATTCGGATCGAGAAACCTGGACTGCCTCCAGCTATTCTTAAAACAAAGGGAAAAGCGAAAAGACGCGGACTCAGCGCGGCCTTCACTCGATTCGCAGAGGACTATACTCGCGGCGACAAGAGGTTCACCTTTGAAAAAGGTATTTATGCACATGAGACTGTTAAGACTACTCTGATTGAGGCGCAGCATCACAAATGCGCGTTCTGTGAGTCCAAGATAACGCACATCAGCTATGGAGACGTTGAGCATTTTCGGCCTAAGAAAGCATATTGCCAGAATGCAAATGATGCGCTTACAACGCCAGGCTATTATTGGTTGGCTTATGAATGGGACAACCTGTTCCTTGCTTGTCAGATTTGCAACCAGCGCCATAAGGGAAATCTCTTTCCTCTTGCCAATCCAGCCGACAGAGCCTCGTCTCATAAACACAACACGGAGCTAGAGCATCCGTTGTTCATTGATCCTGCATTAGATGACCCAGAAGAATACATGTCCTTCAGGAGAGAAATCCCGTATGCAGTTAATGATAACCTTAGAGGCCGGAATACGATAATCAGCTTGGGCCTGGGAAGGCCAGAGTTGAGTGAGGTACGTTATGACCGTTATGAAAAGTTGAGGTTGATATACGTTCTGGCGCATGCCAATCCACCCTTACCGGAGAGCATTGAAGCTCAAGACCATCTCAATAGAGCGATACGGGATTCTGCCGAATTTGCGAGTATGTCAAGAAGCGCAATCGCGTCGCAGTTCTCATTCTAGAGATCAGACTTGATTTGAAGAGCTGCTCAGGTTCGCAAGAGGCAGCGGGATTCCTGCTACGGTTCTTCCTCGAATACCTGATCCTCATAGAAAAACGCGGGACCGCAAACGAGGATCAGCCTGATTGGTTCCGTGCCGTTGTTCGCAAGAGAGTGGCGCTGTCCGCGCGGCACATAGATAGAATCGCCAGCGCTGACCTGACGAGTTTCCTCGCCAACTGTCATCAAGCCGCGGCCTGAAACGATGTAATAAATCTCTTCAATCTCTCGATGATGGTGAGGAGTGACGGCGCAGCCTGGCGGCAACGTTTCCTCCGCGAGACTGCAATTCGTGATGCCCGAAGTGGTCCGATCAATGAGCGGCCGAAGCTCGGAGCCGTGCGCTGTGTGGACGACACCCGCCCCCTTGCGATTAATAACGATCATAGGCTTTCCTTGCAGATTGTAGTCTTTGAGCCAAGCAATATCTCATCGGGCATATTCTACTTGATATGAGTGTGTGAAACGCATAAGATTTTTCCGCAACGCCCCGCCCTCATGAGCGTTGAATTGTTTTCAGACCCATTGGAGCCAATAACCGAGTGAAGCCTGATCGAAGACCATTAACCGCGATAACCTGTTTGCTGTTGCTCGGCCTCGCTATCGCGCAGGCAAGCGATCGGCGAACAACGCTATCCGGCGTGCGCAGTGTCACCCTGCCTTCGACGGCAATCCTTGGAGATCACGCGCAGCCGCTGATCTCATCAAGCGGTAAGGTTGGCTTTGTGGCGTCCGTCACCGGCGGATCGCTGATTTCATTCAGCGTGACTTCGGGCAAGGTCCTCTCATCGGTGGCTGTCGGCGAGACTCTCGGCTCAATATCGATGATCGAGGCGGGCGGGCGCAGGCTCGTCGCGGTGCCGGCTGCAAACGATCCCGCCGCGGGAACTCCCGTGACGGTCACGATAATCGACGCAACCAGCGCGAAACATCCCGAGCTGAAATCGCTTTTGGTTCTTCCAAGCGATGCCCTGATTACTCCGGCAACCAGCGCGGTGTTGACTCGCGACGGAAGGTTCTGTTTGATCGCGTCGAGTTTTGATGTGCCGACGCTTTATTGTTTCGACGTAGAGACCGGCCAGCTTGTGTCACATCTCGCACTGATCGGACGGCCATCCGAAATTACTATTCACGAAGGAGAGTCGCGAAAGCTGATCGCGGTGGCGAGTGCTACATCGAACAACCTCGCGGTCATGAAGATCGACGAGCAGGGTGGGCTTACGTCGGCATCGAACTTCAGCCCATCCATCGCGAGATTCGAGGAAGCTAACAATCCAGCGTTTGGTTCGGATGGAAGGACACTGTACATCGCGGCTTCGACCGGTGACCGGTTGTTCGCGCTGGATTCCGAGAGCGGAATAATCATCGACAGCATTTCGATCGAGTCGGCCGCGCGAATATCGGTGGCGCCTTCGGCCGGCGGCTTTGATGTGATCGCCGCCACTCGGATACGACGCCCGGCCAACGCGAAGCGAGGCGGCGTTACGATTATCGCGAATCAGAACGGACGGCTTGTTGGCAAATCCGAATTCACTCCGCCCGACGCGATCGAATTCTCGCAGTCTAACAACGTCGCATTCACGGACGATGCGGCGACCGCGTTCATCGGTTCCGCCAGCGGGATGCTCTTCGCGTTCAATACCGAAACCGGCGAGTTGCAATCCTTTCATCAGGCCGGAAGCGAACTCCGCCGAGTCGCGCTCAGCGAAAAGACTCATTCGGTAGCCGCGGTTCGATCCGCGCCGGGCGGCGACGAAGTCACGATCATAGGCTTCGACGTTGTCGGTACGGATGAGGTGGATCCTTCGGCCCCGACGATCGATTCGATCTCACCGGATAACGTAGAGCAGGGCCGGTTGAGGAACCTGAAGGTCGTGGTCATCGGAAGCAATTTCACCGAAGGCGCGTCGCTGCTTGTGAACGGTGTTGATATGGCCGCCGATTTGGTGAAGAGCGGACGCGCGCTTCAAACCAAACTTCCGCGCTCGCTGTTTGATCAAGCGAAGCCGATCAGCATTCAGGTGAAGGCGGTTAATGGAGCAGTGTCCGCTCCAAGGGATCTCAACGTGGTCCGGCCAGGTGCTCCGCTTATCGACAAGATTTCGCCGGCTGAAGTGCCGGGACCAAGCGAGCCGTTTACGCTTACGGTGAAAGGCAGCAATTTCCGCGTAAGCTCGGCAATCGTCGTGGACGGTCAACCGCTCAACACGCAGCAAACCGGCACGAAGACTCTGCAAGCGGTTGTCCCGGCTGAGATCGCGGGCGTTGTTAAGAAAAATGCGCTCAAGGTTCAGGTCAAGGATCTGGCGGTGTCGGATCTCGATTCGTCTAATGACAAGGACCTCCTCATCTTTGGCCCGCGCGTAAACGAACTTGTCTCCTCAGTCGAAATGATTGTGGCCGGCGACCCCAAGTTCATTTTGCGAATAAAGGGAGACAACTTCCGCGAGGGAGCCGAGGTACGGATTAACGGTGCAGTCGTACCAGCCGATCGCATCTTTAACGCGGGCAAAAAGCTTATCAAGCTGGTGGTGAATGAGGGATTGTTTCAGGATGCCGGAAAACTGCGAGTCGTGGTGCGCAATGTAACCGGTGGGGAATCGGATCCCAAAGAGCTGGATGTGCACGCGCCGGAGATCGAATCGCTGACGCCCGGGAAGATTTTCGCGGGAGTGAAAGACGCGCGGATCGATATCTTCGGTAAGAACTTCAGGCGCAAGGCCAGCGTGTACGTCAAGAATGGGACTCAAGCTCTGCAGATCGCCAGATCGCAAATTCGTTTTCGAAACGACCAGCATATGGTCGTGACGCTTTCCGGAGAATCCAGCTCGCTGCTTGCGAAACCGGATACGTTGCAATTCGAGGTGGTCAACCGCAACGCCGCAGACGGCGTAGTCTCGGCCGATCATTCTCTGAATGTTGTCGGGCCGAGCATCACCGATGCTCTGCTCGAAGCTGTCAAGCACGATGACACCCGCGTGCGGCTGACGATCACCGGCGAGAACTTCCGCGCGGGAGCGGTAGTCGAGTTTATTAAGGATGGCTCGGTGGTGCTTCAGCAAACTCCTGTGAAGCTTAAAGACACTCTTGCGAGGGTAATCGTTCGCGCAAGAAAGATCGAAGCGCTCGGAAGCTTCCAGGTCCGCGTGGTGAATCCGGGCGCTACGCCGGTGCCTTCGACACCCTTCGAACCTCATCAACAATGATCGTTATGGAATCGAAAGAGCGCCTGGCAAGATTCAAAGAGAGCGGGATTTCGATTCCGCTCTCTTTGCTTTGAGGCTACTCCGTGCCGCCGGATGACCCGCTTGCGGATTCGGGCTTTCTCAACACATAACCCGCGCCGCGCACCGTATGCAGAAGTTTCGGTGAGAAGTCCCTGTCGATCTTGTTTCTAAGATAATTCACATACACGTCTATAACGTTGGTCAGCGAATCAAACGTCTCGTCCCATACCTTCTCTGAAAGCAGCGTTCGCGTGAGCACCTGATCCGGATGCCGCATGAAGCATTCGAGCAGCGCGAATTCCTTTGTGGTCAGCACCACCGGCTTGTTTGCCCGCGTCACACGCCGAGTCAACGGATCGAGCACCAGATCGCCGATCTGAAGCCGAAGACTTACCTCGGCGCGATCCCGGCGGCGCAGTGCTCGGATTCGCGCGAGAAGTTCAGCGAACGCAAACGGCTTGGTCAAATAATCATCCGCGCCGCTGTCCAGCCCGCGAACTTTCATATCGACAGAGTCACGAGCGGTCAACAGAAGAATCGGAGTCGATACGTGTTCCTCTCGAAGCTTGCGGCAAACCTCGAGTCCATCCATCCCCGGCAGTGTGATGTCGAGGAGTATCAGGTCGTAGTTTCCCATCGACGCTCGATGCAATCCGTCAGGCCCGTCGGGAGAAACATCGACCGCGGATCCTTCCTCTTCAAGCCCGCGCTTGATGAAGTCGGCCATCTTCGCTTCGTCTTCGACTACCAGGATGCGCATTGATGTCAGTATAGGGAAGGGAATAGGGAAGGGGGAAGAGGGGGAGGGGGCGACGGGGAGAGGGGGGGAGGGGGCGACGGGGAGAGGGGGCGACGCGGAGAGGGGGCGACGCGGGGAGGGGGCGACGGGGAGAGAAGGCGAGGGGCGACGCGCGCCGACTCGCCCCGAGCTTCTCAACGTCTCCCACTCGCCCCCTCTCCCCCTCTCCCCCTTTCCCCGTCCCCGTGTCGCCCCGTCCCCGTGTCGCCCCGTCGCCGCGTCTCTTCCTCCCGTGCTATACTCTCGGCGGTTCTTTGGAGTGGGTTGGACGGTTGCTGGCGCTCTCAGGAATCTCAAATTTCAAATTTGAGATCGATGAGACGCGAGAGGAAAGTCCGAACACCGCAGGGCAACGGACTGGCTAACGGCCAGGCGGGGCGACCCGACGACAAGTGCAACAGAAAATAAACCAGCCGATGGCT
>Ga0070705_100001223_pt1 | contig 13890 bp, 14 predicted proteins | sample KBSK5253metaG_FD_65455 | JGI IMG/M metagenome (GOLD analysis project Ga0070705, IMG submission 65455) | Corn, switchgrass and miscanthus rhizosphere microbial communities from Kellogg Biological Station, Michigan, USA - KBS K5-25-3 metaG | ecosystem: Host-associated > Plants > Roots >... | reverse complement strand
GCCACCATGGACCTCCGAAGGCCGCACCGCGCGGTCGTGGCCGCCATCATCATCGTCGCCGCCTGCGCGGGGGGGATGTGAAGGCTCAAACCCTGACACGCCCGCCAAGGTGGTCGAGCGCTTCACGGCCGCATACGCAGCAAAGGACTATCCCGGTGCCTGCCGCGAGATGTCCGACGACACCGACATCCTCGCCTTTGAGCGCCGGCATGTTATTAGGCCAGAAAGCCGTACATAGGCCCGATCGCGCTCGGACGGGCGACGCACTCGTTGGACGTCAGATGCGACGGCCACGACGCGACTGCCATGCGATCGAGCACGCGTTGCCCCATCCGTTGCCCCACAGTCACCCGCACCCACCCCCAAAACGACAAAAGCCCCGCTCTCACGGGGCTTCCATCCATAGCGGGGGCGGGATTCGAACCCGCGACCTTCGGGTTATGAGCCCGATGCAGGCAGTCTGGAACGCGGTGTTGCGGGCGGTTCGGGCGAATAGAAGTGCCCGTATTTGCTGGCGATAAGCCGAGTTTGGTACTCCCCGTGGTACTCCCGGCTAATGCTGGTACTCCCGTCGATTTTCTTGGTACTCCCGCTTAGGAGCGAGGTACGCTCACGGCGTGAGCAGCGTCGCCCCCGCCATCGTGATCGTCCCTGCGAAGCAGGGCGAAGGTGCGTTCTTCGAGGCCAAGTGGCGCGACCGCGACGGCCGCCAGGTGAAGCGGCGCGTCGGGCGGGCATGGGTCGAGCGCGACGGCGCGAGCGGCTGGCGCAAGCGCCGCGGGCGAACGCCGGTCGGCTGGTACGACGAGCGGACCGTCCACGTCGCCGCGGCCGAACTGGTCGAGCGCATCGAGCACGAGCGCGCCGAGGCGGCCAAGGCTGCCGCCCAGGCCGAGGCGGTCACGTTCCGCCGCGTCGCCCACGAGTGGCTTGCATGGCGGCGCGACGTGAAGGGCGGCGCGCCGTCCACGCTGCGGGACAACGAGGCGCTGCTGCGCGAGCCGGGTGCGCGCTTCAAGCGCGGGACCGCGGTCTCCCCCGGCCGCATCATGAAGCGCTTCGGCGCCATGCCACCGGAGACGATCACGACGCGCGACGTGTCGGAGTTCCTGCGCGAGCTGGACGGCGCCTCCATCGCGCCGAAGACCGTCAACAAGTACCGCGAGCTGCTGCACGCGATCTTCAACTACGCCATGCGCTCAGACACCTACGGCGACCGCGTGAGACGGAACCCGGTCACCGAGACGGACAAGCGCCGGCAGCCGCCGGCGGCGCCGCTCGACCACTACGAGCGCCACGAGATCGAGGCGCTGGTGCGCGTGTGCGAGCAGGGCCGCCACCGTGCGCCGAGGCACTACAAGGGCCATCCGGTGGTCGAGAGCGCCGACGAGCAGGTAGCCCAGGAAGCCGAGGACCGCCAGGACGCGGCGGCCTTCGCGCTGATGTTCTACTCGGGCCTGCGACTCGGCGAGCTGCTGGCGCTCCGCTGGCGCCACGTCCGCTTCCTGCCCGACCTCTCGGGCGTGATCGTCACCGTCGAGAAGGCGGTCAGCGCCGGGATCGAGAAGGCGCCCAAGAGCGGCCGGTCGCGCGACGTGCCCGTAGCTCGCCCCGCCGCCGAGGCGCTTGCGCGGCTCGGCCAGCGCGAGGACTTCACGACGCCCGACGACTACGTGTTCTGCAACCGCTTCGGCCAGCGACTCGACGGCTCCGCGCTGCGCCGCCGCTACAAGCGCGCCGCAGCCGCCGCCGAGCTTCGCCCGCTCCGCCTCCACGGCCTCCGCCACGCGGCCGGGTCAGTGCTCGCGCGCAACAACGTCGACCTCATCACGATCCGCGACTTCTACGGCCATGCGAGCCTGTCGACTACCAACCGCTACCTGCACTCCAAGCTCGACGCCGACGCCGTGGCGGCGATGAACGCGGCGCACGGCGTTGAGACGTAGCGCTAGGCGCCACTCATAGGACGCCGGCCAAGTTACAACCGCGAGAGGAGCGGATCAGCCAGATACGCCCCGCCACCATCGAACGGTTCGGCGATCAGGCTGAAGTTGTCGCTGTACCGTCCAGCCACCGGACGACTGGGCAGGCAACTCGAGACGTGCCTCTCGAAGGCATCGAAATCGTCGAGATTGTCGCGATAGCTCCGCAAGATCGACGCGATGTCTACAGGGCTCGCACGGAGGCCTTGGCGGGCGAAAAGTTCTGCTACATACCGGCGAGGATCCCGCTGGTAAGGCTTCGGCGGGGAAAGTGGCGCCTCGATCGACTCGACGGAGTCGCAGTCGAGTCGGATAACCAGGGGTCGGACCTCGGTCACCGACATGTACGTGGCGCCGCTAAACCGGGGACGGATGCGCGCGGCGCTCCCAGGCCTACTCGGCAACACAAGAATCCCGTCGACCCGAAGACCCCGTGGCGCGGCTGGATCGGGCAAGCCGGACTCCGCAGCTTGCACCACAAGCTGGGCAAAGCTGAAGCGAAACACCCGTTCAGCCGGCCGCGGGGCCGTTTCGGGAGGAAGGGACACATTGCGCGCCCATCGGTAGTCAGCGATCGACGAGTACGCAAGAAGCGAGGAGTCTTCACGGACGCTCCGTACAGCGTCAACCTGCGTCCTCGCAGCAGGGTCCGCCTTGACGAAGAGGACATCAAGGCTTACGAGATCTCCATGAGACGGCTGTCGTCGTCGGTCGAGTTCGTTCCTGCTCACGGCAGTCCCCTTTTCTGATCGCTTGCCGCAGTCTACCCAGATCACCGATCGTTTACAAGAATAGTTCGCCGAGAACTCCGATTTCCCTCCTGCTTAGAATCAGAAAACCTCCAGAAATTGCGCGATAGACTGTACAGATTCGGTGCAAAATGTTTAGGATGGCGCTCTTCGGAGACCCCTGTTGTGTTCCATCGTGGCATCCGAAGCTTCCCCCAAGATTTGAAGACCCGACTTTCCTAGGAGGCCCAGATGCACCCCCGCGCCCCGCTCACGAGTCCCACCCCGCATCCGCCCGGACCTGCCGGGGTGATCGCGTGAGCAGGCCGGCCGTTTCCCCGCACGACCAGGTCAGACAGCTCCTTGAGCAGTACCTCCTGACCGTCGATGACATCGTGAGCGCCACGGGCTGCGCGCCGTCGACGATCTACGCTCGCCGAGGAGAGGACGACCGAACGCGCCGTACCGCAGCGGACAGAGCTATTGACACCCTTTACTACCTCGTCTCGTATCTCTGCGACGACCGCAGAGTTCCCGTCGACGAGATGCGGTGGTGGCTCACTGCCCGGTCGCGGTATCTCGCTGGGGCCACACCAGCCGAGGCTCTTGCCATCGGCTATGTGCAGCTCGTTCGAGCGGCCGGAGAGGCATACCGAGACTGCCTCGCGCCCGTGGAGTTCTTGGAACTCCACAGAGAAGACATCGCTGCACTGCAACGAGCGATCGCCGCAAACCTGCCCGATGACAGTAATGACGAAGGTGGGCTTCGGCTCGTGAGCGGCGGCGCCGGAGTGTAAACCGGGCTTAGGGCTCCGGCGTCAACGCCGGAGCCCCTAAGACGCCCTCGTATCGGCGCTCACGTCATCGAAGCCGCCGTGCTCCACGCAGCCGCGCTTCGATGTCGTCGCGCAAGAATCGCACCGTCCGCCCAAGCCGCGCGCACGGCAACTCGCCGCGGCGGGCGAGTTCGTAGACGGTGGACTTGGGGAGCGCGAGCACGATGGCTACCTCGGCGGCGGTCATCACGTCCTCACGGGTGAGCCGTCGCCGCGCCTGCGGTCGCGAGTTGAGGTCGAACTGTGCGCGGTCGGCTTCCACTGTGCGTCACCTGCTCCGTCGTGCGCGGTCTTGGAGGCGAGCGGCGAAGCTGTCCAGCTCGTAGCCGAAGGCGAGGACTTCGCGGGGGTCGGCGTCAGTGCCGGCCGCGTCGAGGCGAGCGCGCCATGCGATGAAGGCCGCGGTCTGCTCGGCGAGGTAGGCGTCGCCGTCGACGTCGGCCGGCAGGTGGCGCAGCTCGCGCGGGTAGCGGGCGCGCAGCGCGTCGATCCCGTCCGCGGGCACGTCGGCCGCGGGCGCCGTGCAGCGCTTCGCGCTCCGGGCGCGTGGTGGGCCGGCGCGTCGTGCGGGCGGCGTGTCGAGCTGGGCGCCGTGGTCGGCGAGGGCGGCGCGAACGAGGCGGCCAGCGACGGTCGCGACGGCCTCCCCTGCCTCGTGCGCGAGCTGCACGAGCGCGTCGCGCTCGCCGGGCGCGAGGCTGATCGCGACGCGCTTGGGCGCGGCGCTCACGGCCCGATCTCCGGTCCGCGCTCGATCGCGGGCGCCGGCAGCCGCTCTGGCGGCCGGGTCGGACCGAAGCGCTCGACGCGCTCAGTGCCGCGCTGCTCGCCAGCATCCCGGTAGGGGTCGTCGAGCGGCTGCGAGATCGAGGGCGTCTGCGCGTCGCTCCGCTCGACGCGCGCGGCGAGCTGTCGCACGCGCGCCTCGTCGTCGGGCGAGTCGAGGTCTTCGCGCGAGACGTGGAACTCGATCCGATCCGTCGCACGGCTCGCCTGCACGTAGACGCCCTCCCGTGAGGTCTGCCACCCACCCGTGAGCGCGACCCCCTCGCGCACCGTCGCGCCCTGCTCGCGCGTGATGTGGCCGGCGTAGGCGAGCCGCAGCGAGCCGACCTGCTCGCCGTCGAGCTGCACTGTCCGGCCGGCGTCGAGCTGCACGTCGAGCGTCCCGCGCTCGGGGTCGGAGGTCGTGATCGTGCCGCGCTGTCCGTTCTCGACGCGAGGCCCGCCGTCGCCGAGCCGCATCGGCTTCGTCCAGACGACGCGATCGTGGCCGTGCAGGCGATGGCCGTCCGGGTGCTCGACCCACTCAGGCGACAGCTCGCCGCGCTCGTGCCGGAGCGCTTGGACGCGCAGGTTCAGCGTGTCGATCTCGACGTTCGAGGCGTCGGACATGAGCGCGACGTGCTGGTGCCCGTGCTCGCGTGCCAGCTCGTCGTAGCGGCGGGCGGCGTGCTCGACGGCCTGCTCGCGCGTGTCGGCGAAGCGCAGATCCCCGCGTGCGTGGAAGTGCGCCATCGCGGCGGCCGGGTCGCCGTCGCGCAGCTCGCGCCACGCCTCGCGCGTGGCCGGGTCGTGCGTGCGGCGAACCTCCGCGAGCTGCGCGGTCGGCACCCGCTGCGCGGCGTGCTCGAACATGCCGCCGGGACCGATCGCCGGAAGCTGGCGGTGATCTCCGATCGCAACTAGGCGCCCTCCGCGTTCGTCCACGGCGGCTACGAGGGGAGCGAGACGAGCCGTGTCGCCCATCCCGGCCTCGTCGACGTAGACGGTCGTGTGCTGGTCGACGTGGAGGCGGCCGGCGTCGAGCGCGGTCACGAAGCTGTCGATCGTCCGCGTCCTGCCGTCAAGTGCCGGGGAGGCTTCGCCGAGGCGCTGCGCGGTGCGCCCGGCGACGGCGACGCCGTAGACCTCGCGGCCGGCTTCGCGCTCGGCCTGGGCGGCGGCGTCGATCACGACGCCCTTGCCCGTGCCGGCAGGACCGATCAGCACGGCGGCGCGGCCGGGGCCGGTGATCGTCTCCACCGCTTCGCGCTGCTCGGGCGACAGCTCGCCGCCAAGGCGCCGCTCGACGGTGACGATGCCGCGCTCGCGCGCGGCCAGGTCGATCGCCTGTGCCGGGTCCTGCGCCATCCGCACGAGGCGGCGGTCGATGTCCTGCTCGGCGTCGCGCACGCGTGCGGTCGTCATGCGACCGTCCGCGAGGTCGAGCACGCGGCCTTCGCGGCGCAGCTCCTCGCGATGCGTGAGCGCGTCGCGGGGATGGAGGCCGGCGCCGGCGGCGTGCTCGAGCGCGGCGATGCGCAGCTCGACGTCGGTGAAGATCGCCCCGCGGGCGGTCGCGGCGTGCTCGACGCGCTCGGCCCACACGTCGCGGTCGGCGGCGGGTGCGCGGCGGTCGTGGCGGGCCTGCTCGATCGTCTCGCGATCAACGCCCGTGGCCTCCCCCGTCTCGCGCCAGGCGCGGTCCAGCTCGCCGCGGTCGCGCGGAAGCTGCTTGCGCGAGCGGGTCTTCACAGCCATGTCGCGCAGCTCGCCGCGCTCAGGGTCGCGGCCGTATCTCGCGCGGAACTCGCGCGTGGCCTGCTTGACCTCCTCGGTGCGCTTCGAGAAGGCGCGCTCGGCCTTCTCCTCGATGCCGCGGATGGAGAAGTAGCGGCCGTCTTCGCCGGCCGGCGCGATCTCGTAGCCGAGCTCGCGCAGCTCGTGCGCGAGGCTCGCGCGGTAGAACGCGCCAACCTCTCGCGCGGCGCGGAACACCGGTCGGGAGCGCACGGCCGCGGTCGAGCCGTCGCGGCGCTCCACGCTCGTGATGACGACGTGCGTGTGAAGCTGCGGGTCTGGGACGGCGGCGCCGACGCCGCGCGCAGTCGTGTGCGTGAACCCGGCCGCGTGCAGATGCGCGGCCGTGTCCGGAGCCGTGCCGGTCGCGGGGTCGTAGCGCACCGTCAGCTCGACGCGCTCGCGCAGGTAGCCGAGCGCCGCATCGACGGATGCGTGATGCGCAGCCTCGATCGCCGCTCTGTCATCGCCGAGCGCCCACGCGACGCTGACGCCCTTCGGCGCCGAGAAAGTCACATCAAGCCCGCCGGCACGCTGACCGTCCGCGCCGGCGTTCCGCAGCCACGTCGGCGCGTCGGATGGCGAGTCGGGCCGGTGGCCCTGCATCAGCGCGCGCAGCTCGTCGGGCTGCACCGGGCCGGGGGTGATCCCGACGCGGGCGAGCGCGTCGGGATCACCGATCCAGCGGCCAGGCGCCTCGGCCGGCAGTCCGTCGCGGCCGAGGTAGTAGTCCCCCTGCTCGGGCGCGACGGTCTTGCCGTCGAGGTATGCGCCGTACCCGACCGCTCTGCCAGCGGGGATGCTGTCGGCGCTCATCATCAGGTGATCCGGATGGAGAAGCCGGCGAAGATCGCGGCCTCGGTGATGAACGGCAGATCGTTGCCGTGGACGATGAGCGTGTGGCCTTCGGGCAGCAGCGCCAAGTCCTCGGCGCCGACCTTGGGCCGGTACTCGCTGCGCTCCGAGCGCCCGCCGCCGAGCCCGAGCCGGTCGCTGTTGCGGGTGACGCTCGTGACGTGCTCGCCGCCCAGCAGGGCGATGATCTCATCGCGCGTCGCTCTGTCCTGCACGGGTCCCATGAACTGCTTGACGAGCGTGTTCGCGGTGACCGCCTGCGCGTCGCCGTGATAGCGCTCCTCGATCTGGCCGATCGTCTGGTACGCGAGCAGCCAGCGCACGCCATGGCCGCGCGAGACGGCCAAGTGCATCGGCAGCGAGCGCAGCGGCGTGAGGTGCGCGGCCTCGTCGGCGAGGATCTTCACGATCGGCAGCGTCCGCGGATCGGCGACGCTCGCCGCCCGCTCCTCGCAAGCGCGCAGGATCGCGCCGAGCAGCCCGCCGACGATCGGCGCGAGCTTGTCGGCTCTGCTGTCCAGGATGACGATGTGAAGCGACCGGTTCGAGCGGATGAACGCCTCCACGTCGAACCCGTCCTCGTCGGACTCGCAGACCGACGTGTACTGGTAGGCGCTCACGAGCTGGCGAGCGGCGGACAGCGTGAAGGACCGCTGCCGGTCGGGCATCAGCTGTACGCTGCGCAGCGCCTCCAGCGCGTCGTGCGCCTGGTGGGCTTCGAGGATGCCGGCCGCCTCATCAAGGCAGTTCACGCCGTCGCCGATCACCCAGCGGTAGACGTGCGCCATCCGCTTGCCGCCCAGGGCGGCGGCGTGCAGCAGCGGCGGCAACAGGATCTCGGTCGCCTCGCGGTCGTAGAACTCGCCGCCGCTGTCCCTTCTGCCGAGGTTCGGGTTCGCCTCGTAGATCCAGCGCCCCATGTGAAGCGCGTACTCCCACTCCCGACAGCCCGCCAGCGGCGTCCACTTCACAACATCGTGTCTGTCGGAGTCGAGCCTCACGCCCGGCGCGAAGATCGCGGTCGGCCGCCCCAGGACCGCCCCGCCCACGCGCGCGATGTTGTAGACGTCGAGCTTGGACGAGATCGCGACCAGAGGCCCCGCGTGCTCAATCGCCGCGCGAACGATCGTCCGCATCGTCTTGCCCGACCCGCTCGCGCCGATGACAAGCATGTGCTTCTCCGGCCCCGAGTACAGCTCGCAGCCAAACGCGAACCCCATCGGCCAGCTATCCCCACCCGGCCCGTCAGCCGCTCTCCGCTGCCCCGTCAGCAGCCGCACGCCCCGCGTCGGCAACTCGCTCGCGACTCCGACCAGGCCGACCTCCCGCACACTCAGCGAGCCCCGCGGCATCAGGTGCCGCAGATCGCGCCCGCGCGCGAACGCGCGACGCCGCAGCCGAGCCCGCGGGTCCCACGAGCGCAACCCCAGCCGCGAGCGACCCTTCCACAACTCCAACCGCAACCCGACCGCCAACGCGCACACCGCCAGCACCAGGCCGCCGGTCAGGTCCAGCACGATCCACGCGGCCCGCGGCGGCAACAGCTCCGCCACCCCGCGCCACGCATCCGGCGTCACGCTGCGATCCGACGAGAACAGCAGATCGATCCCGCCACCGATCGCCGTCGCCGGGTCGAGCAACATCGGCCGCAGATGAACGAGCGACCACACGAACACCGGCCACTCGACCATCAAGAACAGCAGCACGAACAGCGCCAGGAGCGCGCCAATCATGCCCAACAAGATCACCGGGTCGAAGTCCGGCTCTGAGCTACGACTACTGGCTGACATCCATGTCTCCTTCGATTCCATGAGGGGCGGAGGTGCCGGCCGTCTTACGAAGCCGAGAAATCCACCCCCTCAATTTCAATCCGTCTCTGTTCCTACTTCACGAAAAGCGGCAGATTGTGCGAACGAACGCGCTCCTTTCAGGGGCTGCTGGGTTGACGCACCGGGCGGCGACCCATGCCCCCCAAACCGCTCGCGCGGCTGGACGGTTGATCGAAAACGCCACACTTTTGGCTTTGTCCTGTGGTCGTGACGAGCACGGGGCCGCATGCCCCCCCGTCCTGCTCGGGGCGGGCGCTGCCGGGCTCATGCGCGGCGGCTGCCAGCTCGACGGTTCCGGTGACGTGCTCCACACCCGAACCAGACCCCTCGCGGGCCGCTGCGCCGAAAACTCTCGATCCACTGCCATACCTCTCTGTAACGCGGGGCGCCGTTTTTGCCCCAACGGATTTGCTCCGGCCGCTGACCGCCGGCCGCTCGCACAGCCCGGCTCGCATACGCCCGGTTGTCTTGCTGTCGCCCGCCGGCCGAGATCCACCCACGCGAGTTCACGCCCGCGGCGCCGCTCAGTGGACGACGGGCTCCAAGCAGTCGATCGGCGGAAGGCTCCACACCGTCACCAGACCCACCGAAGGCGCCCAGCACGACAAGCTCGCCGCGAAGGCGACGCCGGCCAGCTCGGAAAGACGGGGCACGCATCGCCCCGTAAGTAGGGCGCCAGCGAAATTTGGTCCCCCCGAATCCACGAGCTGCCCATAGCTCCATAGCGAGCGAGCAGGCCCGAAATGACCAAACGACGACACCGCAGGCGATTGAGCGCTCGCCGCCGATGCCATACGCGCGCTGCGCGCTTGACTGATCGAAACGATCAAGCGAGGATGCGCGATCTACCTATTTCAGGGCTTACGTCTAGGAGGATTTGATGACAGCGACCAGGGAAATCGCGGGGTCTCCGCAGAGCACAGCACTCTCAGCAGCCTTGTCGGCCGCGGTCGCGCCGACCTCCATGTCCCGCTCGGACTCGTGCCGCGCCGCGAACGAGAGCTATCGAGACTTTCAGGCGTCATGGAAGCGCCTCAACAACCTCGTCTACGCGCTGGCGCTCGCGGCGACGGTCTTTCTGATCGGCGGGATCGTGCTCGCAGCGCTCGGCAGCGACACCCGTGCAGCAGGGATCGTCTCATTCGTCGGCACTGCCGTGACGGGCCTCGGAGCGAGGTTCGTCTTGCGCGAGCGCAACCAGGCCGCACGCGACAAGCTCGGCGCCGCAAAGCTCGTGCGGGAGTATTGCGAGAGACCTGAGTCCAAGCTGGATACGAGGGATCTCCGGGCGATCACCGCCGCGTAGGGCAAAGCCGAACGTCCGTCGCCAGGGCGCCTTCAGCCGGCGAGGGCACCCGACCGGTACTCGGGGTGCCCAGGCCACAGCTCCTGGCTGTCGAGTCGCGACCAGCCGTGGCCGGGAACTCGGGCGAGCGCTCCGCCCAGCTCCGCCCAGCGCGCCGACGAGCGTGCGATCTGCCGCATCCGTTCCGCCGTCCCCCACTCACGCTCGCGCGCCGACGACCGCTCGCCAGCACTGCTCGTGCCGGACACGCCTCGCCACCAACCGGAGCTTGCTGCGACGGACACCGCGACCGCTTGCAGCGCGACAACCAGCCGAGCATCCCACTGTGACCGTAGAAACAGCGCAGACCAGATGCACTGTGTACAACTGTCACACCGCTGATCGGCGGTGCTCAGGCCCTCAACAGCGCTTCCAGCGCTCCAGGTTCTTCCACGCAGCCGCGAGGCCCTGCGCGTGCTCATCGAACTGGCTGCGCGCCTTCGCGAGCCCGTAGGCCGGGAACTCCTCGTCGGTCGCCTCCAGCGCGTCGCCCAGCAAGAGGATCGTGCGGTCAACCGGCCGGCGCGCGTCGTCCAGCTCCAGCCTCGCGATCGTGTCGTTCGAGATCCCCATGTCCCCCACGCTCGTCGTCAGCCGCGACAGCGTGCTCCGGCTGATGCCGCGTGCCTCGCGCACACGGCGAAGCTGGGCGGCGAATGACTCGTCCCTGGGTGGCACGCCGCCATGAAATCCGGTCCATGTACGCTTGTCGATGGACAGCAGTACATGTACTGCGGTACGCTATATGGGCGCGGGCGGGAATCCTCCCCCACCCGCTCGCGCCCCCATCTGATGCCACGCACGACGCCACGAGGAACACGACCACCACAGTCACCGGCCGGCGTCGTGGTGGCGCTCACGCCGTTCGAGCGGATCATCGTGCGCGCCGCGATCGCGCTCAAGCTCGCGCGCCTGGACGAGACGCACGCCACGCTCGCGCACACCGACGAGCTGAACGCCCACCGCATCATCCGCGAGCACCGCGACTGCCTCCGGCTGCTCGATGACCTCGGCTGGGCTGCCCACGACCCGCGGCCGGACTTCCCGCTCACGATGCCCGTCGAAGCACTCGGCCGCACCCTCGCACGACTCGCCGACCAAGACCCCGCCGTCGCCGCCGTCTGCGACGCACTCCTCGAACGACTGCCATGAACGACCGCCGACCATGCTCGCACCGCATGAGCGCCGACCACACCGCGCTCGGCCGCGCCGTGCGAATCATGCGCGCCACCCGCGGACTCTCCCAAGAAGAACTCGGCTACCGCGCACGCCTCCACCGCAACTACATCGGCGCCATCGAACGCGGCGAGATCAACCCCACCTTTCGCGTCCTGCTCAAACTCGAACGCGGCCTCGCGATGCCGCTCTCTGAGCTGATCGCGAAGTACGAGGAAGTGGCATTCGAGCCGCAACGTGGAGCGCCGCGCCTCTGACCGCGCCGCCGAGCGGCGCGGTCACGTCAGGCTTCGGCGAAGTCGCCTACTTGCATCTCTGCGGCTTGCACGCTCTACGTTGGCATCTCGCCGCGTCGACGGAGATCCAGGTGCCCTCGGGCGGCTCACCGAACGCGGCCCGGTAACGGTCGAGCGTGTCGGCGTAGGCGTCCTGCAACTCCTGCGCCTCGGCATCGTCGCGCATGCCGAAGTACGGGTAGTGGTGCAGGAACTCGCCGAACAGCGCCTCGCAGTCAGCCGCGTAAGCCATCGTGTCGAGGATGTGCTGGTGCCACATCTCATCCACGATCCCGCACGGCACGATCGCTGCATCCGGGTACGCGAGCTGGAGCGCGAGGTAGCGCCGGTACTCCGCCTCCATGCGGTCAAGCTGGTCCAGGCCGTAGCCCTTCCCGTCCTCCGGGTCCGCGAGCTTCCGGCGTACGTTCGTGAGATCGATCAGCTCGTTCACGCGCGCGAGCCCTTCAACCGCCGTAATCGTCGGTGCCTGCTCGATGATGGACATCGGTCTGCGCCCTCCTTCCAGAGTCGTTTGGCGAGTCGAACGAACGTTCGCGCTAAAAGGTAGAGATTCGCGCGGACGTGGTCAGCCCGCGACGAGCCGACCACGCGGCAGCTCCCGACCCTCAACCGAAGCTCTCGTCGGCTCTCTCTACGGCCGCGCGCCCGGCGAGCGCCTTCTGGATGGCCGGCTCGTCCCAGTGCGGGTCGATGAGCGGGCATTCAAAGCTTGGGCCCGTCACGTTGCCGTAGCTCGCGAAGAACTCCCGCGCCGCAGTGTGTTCTTCCTCTGGGATAAAGAGGAAGGCCACGTCGTCAGGGGTAAAGGGAAGTCCGTCTGGCCCCGGCACGCGCCACTCGCGCTCCCACTCGAAGCGCCGCTCTTTGCTCCCGCCCGGGCTGGGGAAGAACCCGGTGATGTCCACGAAGGGCGTCAGCTTCCAGAACTCGTCGTCGGGATCGAAGACCGCGGCGTGCGAATCGAGCGTCTGCTGGAACGCGGTGGCGATGCGCTCGCCTTTGTCGAGGTACCAGACACGAGCGCCCCCATGCTTGCGAACGAACTCCTGGGTGAACCCGAGTCCGTACCGGCTCTTACGTCGATCGGCGATGCGCCGTACGAACGGAAGGGGCACCTCCGCGAGGCACACCGCGCGCTGAGAGTCACCAAGCCGCTCGTCCTTCCGTGCCGCACCCCACCTGCCAGGGCCCGGCTTGAGGTGAAGCTCCCAGAGCACGGCGAGCATCACCCAATATGGCGTCAGCTTGTCGCCTTGAAGCTCTCGCGCAAACTTCAGGCGCGGGTGCGGATTATCCGGCAGCGGCTCACGAGTGCCGCCGTCCCTCACGAAGTGGACGACGTACTCCGTCATGTCCGCCCAGTCGGAATGACCGCGGTAGCCGATCATGGCGTCGAGGCTAGCCGCTGCTGGCCGAGCGGCAACGTCACGGCGCTCCGCGACAGGGATTCCACCCGCGCTCGTTCGCGGATCGCAGCGTCGGCGGACTCTCTCCGTCGTCTGGTACTCCCCGGCTGGTACTCCCGTCACCCGCCCGACACGCCGAACCGCCGGCCAGGACGGCGGCTAGTGGTCGTCTACTTCGAGCGGACGGCTAGGAAACCTCGACCTTATTGCCCGTGTCCCACTTCTTTCTCGTCACCGGGCCAAGCGTCCGAGCCTCGTCCAGCAGCCGCAGGATATTCCACTGCCGTTCGACAGACCCGTCGAAGATCATCGCGCCGTTCTTCCACTCGACCTCGATGCCGTAGTCCTCACCGTAGTTGCGGAGGATGTCGGCAGGCCGCGTGTGCATGTCGGCCCGCTCAATGATCCGAGAAAGCTTCACGAGCATTGCCGGCGTCGTCTTGATTCGCGCCGCAAAGTCGTCCAAGCCCATGATCGGGACGTGGCTCGTGACTTCACGCAGGTGGTCGTCGACGAGCGCGATGAGCGCCGGGATGTCGCGAAACACGGCATGGAACTCCTTGCTGTCGAGCACCGCCATAGCTCTCTTCCAGACGATCCAGTCGATCGTCGGTTTGAACGAGATCACGGTGTCGTCCAGCTCGTCAAACGCGTCACCGCGAAAGACGGCCCGCAGGATCTTGCTCGTCCCGTCCAGAACGCTCCGCGCTGTAATGCGCGCCCCGAAGTAGGCAAGCGACTGGTCTTCCAGCTGAGCGATGACCACCCATACGTTTGGGGAGGGCGTCCGGCCCTTCTGCCGGTAGACCGGCAGCTTTGCGAAGTTCGGAAGCTGTCTGAAGAAGTTCCCGCCGATCGGTGGCACGTTCGGC
>Ga0070705_100001221_pt1 | contig 13902 bp, 9 predicted proteins | sample KBSK5253metaG_FD_65455 | JGI IMG/M metagenome (GOLD analysis project Ga0070705, IMG submission 65455) | Corn, switchgrass and miscanthus rhizosphere microbial communities from Kellogg Biological Station, Michigan, USA - KBS K5-25-3 metaG | ecosystem: Host-associated > Plants > Roots >... | reverse complement strand
CGGAGCGGCTCGAGCGCGCCCTGGGGCCCAACTATGAGCTGGGCCGGCTCCTGGGGCGCGGCGGCTACGCCGAGGTGTTCACCCTTCGCGACCTTCGGCTCAGGCGCGAGCTCGCCCTCAAGGTGTTGCGGCCCGATCTTATTCTTACCGAAGCCCTGGTGGCCCGCTTCCGCCGCGAAGCCGAAGCCGTCGGGGCGTTGCAGAATCCCCACATCGTCCCGGTCTACGACGTCGGAGAGTCGGACGGGATTCTCTGGCTGCTGATGCCGCTGGTCCGCGGCGAAACCCTCAAGAGCATGCTGGCGCGGGAGCACCGGCTGCCTGTCGCGGAGGCGCGGCGCATCCTGCTGGAGGCCGCCGAGGCGCTGCAAGCCGCACACGAGGCGGGTGTGGTACATCGCGATATCAAGCCCGAGAATCTGATGATCGAAGGGAAGACGCAGCGCGTCCTCCTGATGGACTTCGGGATTGCCAAGGCGATGGATGCGTCCGCGGATCACGCACTGACCGGAACCGGCGTGGTGGTCGGGACTCCCAAGTACATGAGTCCCGAGCAGGCCATGGGCAAGCAGGCGCTGGATCCGCGCAGCGACCAGTACTCGCTGGCGGTGGTCGGATATCAGATGCTCTCGGGACGGGTCCCGTTCGAGGGAGAGAACGTCCGGGAAGTGCTGGCCAAGCAGCTGCTCGAAGAAGCGGTGCCGCTTTCCCGCCTGGTGGCGGAGATCCCGTCGGAGCTCTCCAGCACCATTCACCAGGCCCTGCAGAAGGATCCCAAGCGCCGCTTCGCTTCGATGGATGCGTTCGCCCGCGCGCTCCAGGGCCAGGAAGTGAGTCCGGCCGAAGGCGGCCGGGTGCGCCGGCGCTCCCGCTTCAACATCCCGGTCGAGAAGCGACCCTGGGTCGCCGCCGCCATGTGGATGGTGCTCCTGGGCGGCATCGCGCTGGGGGCCAATCGCGCCGGCCTGTTCGCGAAGGCGACACCGGTTGCGCCCGTGCCCGCGCCGCTGCCGGCGGAGAGTCGCCCGGCGGCGACCGCACCGCCGCCCCGGCCCAGTGCACCCCAGCCGCGCGGTGGGAAGCCGGTCGCGGTCGCCGCGCTCCCGGACACGGCTGTCGGCAAAGCCGCGGCGCCCCTTGGCTGCGAAGCCGCGATCCAGGCCCGCACATGGGAGGCCGCATTCGCAAGCTGCACCAGCGAGGCGGAAACCAGCTCGGCCGCCCAGCGCAACCTCGGCTTGCTCTACGCCACCGGCAATGGCGTCAAGCGGGACGACCATCTGGCCTCGGTCCATCTGGTGTTCGCCGCGCAGGACCCGGCTGCCCCCGATACGCAGGCGATCGTGCTCATGGCCCGGCGCTACGAGGCAGGTCTCGGGGTGCCGGTCGACCGCTCCAAGGCGGCCGGGTTGTGGGAAGTCGCTGCCACAATGGGCGTCAAGGAGGCCTACCCGATCGTTGCCGCGCGCTACGCCGCAGGGGACGGGAAGCGCAGGAGCGACTCGGCGGCGACGGTGTGGTATTCCCGAGCCGCCGAGGCGGGCGATGTTCCGTCGATGACACGCCTGGCCGAAAACTACAGCCGCGGGCGCGGCGTCAAACGCGACGAGAACCTGGCCGCAGCCTGGTTTTCCAATGCGGCGGAGCAGGAAGATGCCGAGGCCCAGTACCAGCTCGCGCTGATGCTGTTCAAAGGCAAGTTCTTCAAACGGGATGACGCGGCGGGGCTGGGCTGGCTGGAGCGCGCCGCCAGGCAAGGCCATCCCGAGGCCCAGAAAGAGCTGGCCCGGCGGAAGCCCTGAGCTATTTCATCGTCCAGATCATCGCCCACCCGATCGCGATCCAGATCAACTCCCGGAGCCGGCTCAGCAGGGCGGCGGCCAGACCCAGCGCGGGTGCAATGCCGAGCCAGGCGAACATCAGGTAGACCGCCCCTTCCTTGGTCCCCAGCTCGAACGGCACGAAGATCAGGGCGTTGACGACCAGCGACGAGAAACTGGCAACCACGAAGGCCTTCCAGGGATCCACTCCGAGCCCCATCCCATAGAGAATCACCCAGTATTCGGCCAGCGACAACAAGCGGGCGATCACTTCGACGCCCAGCGCGCCATAGAAGCGCCGCGGGTTCGACTTGTAGATCGAGGTGACGTGGGTATCGATCTCGTGCAGGACGGCGGCCCGAGGTTCCAGCCGCACCGCGAGGCGTTTGAGCAGGGGGAGCCTGCGCAGCAGCTGGAGGGCGTGCAGCGCCAGCCCTTCGCGGTGCCGGGAGAACAGGAACGCGGTGATGAGCACCAGGACCGCGCCGATCCCCAGCAGGAACGCCAGGGTCACCGGGGTACGGGGGAGCAGGATGGCCGCGGGGATCAGCGCGAGCAGGAAGCAGACCACGTGGGCGAGCGCGTGCAGCAAGCGGAAGGCGACGATCGAGCCGACCGCGCGGGGGCGGCCCAGCGCCTTGGTGGCCGCGACCACCTTGAGAGGCTCACCGCCGAAGCTGAGCAGGGGGGTCGAGTAGTTGACCGCGAAGGCCACGATGGTCATCACCAGCGCGCGCGGCAGCCCGATGGCGCTGCCGCCCTCGGAGGTGAGCATCCGCCAGGCAATCGCGTTCAGGATGTATACGGACGCCCACAGTGGGATCAGCGCGGCCACGACCCACGCGGAGGCCCGCAGCCCCTGCCAGAGGGTCGCGGGTCCCGTCTTCCAGATCATCAGCGCCACGATGGCGGCGCCGACCAGAAAAAATACGAGCCGGAGTTTCCGGCTCACTCAGTTGGCCACGCGGCAGCCGCTGCGGAGGGTTGGAGACACACTCGGAGCACGTGCAAACTGATAGACCAGGCCGTCATTTCGGTCAAGCGGCACGACCCCCGCATATACTTCCCGCATGGCTATGGGCCTTTCCCGTCGCCTCGCGATTTTCGCCGCCTGCATGGCCGCGGCCCTGGTGCTGGTGGTCACGGAGGTGTCGGTCACGCTGTCGGAGCGCTCCCGGCTGGAGGATCTGCGCCTGGAGGCCCAGGCCGTCGCCTCGACCCTCGCCGACTATCTCAACCGGGCTGCGCCAACCGGTCATCCTGCGGCACTCCATGCCGCGCTCGCGGCCTGGGCCGGCCTGCACCTCCGACAGACTTCCGCGGCCGTCTATTCCAAGAGCTCCAGTGGGTTCTTCCTGGCGGGAGCCACGGACTCCACCAGCACCCCGACGCTCTCGGCGGGAGATCGCCGTGCCATCGTCCAGGAGGTGGAAACGGTCTGGCAGGATGCAGGAGACCGGCCGGCGTGGCACGTCGCGGAGCCACTGGGCAATGGTCGACGGGTGACGGGATTGCTGAGCTTGCGCGTTTCGACCGCGGGACTGCACGAGTCAGCCCGTGCGGAGCGGCGGCGCAGCTACCTGCTCGCCGGCACCGCTGCGCTGCTGCTCGCGGGAGGGATCGGCTGGCTCACCGCTCGGGGCGTGGGAGTGCCCCTTCGTGCGCTGAGCGAGGCGATGGCCGGCGCTTACGCCGGCGCCCGCACCGCACCGGCGGCTGCCGAGGTCGGGCCCGACGAATTCCGCTCCCTCGCCCGCCGCTACAACGAGTTGCGCGCCGCGCTCGCCGAGCGCGAACGGGAGAGCGAGGCCCGCGCGGCCCTGCTGGCCCTGGAGGAGCGCGCCCGCGGGCTCGAGCGGCTGGCGCTGGTTGATGAAGCCTCGGCCAGCTTTGCGCACGAGATCGGCACACCGCTCAATACCATGAACGGCCACTTCCAACTGCTCCGGGAGGACCTGGTGGCGCACGGCGCCCCCGCCGCCGCCCACCGCGTGGACCTCGTGCTCGCTCAGGTCGAGCGGGTGGCCGGCATCGTGCGGGCCTGGCTGGCCCGGGGGGCATGGCCGCAACCCGCCGCGCACACCTTCGCGCTTCAGCAGGTGGGGCAGCGCGTGCTCGAGTTCTTGGAACCCTCGCTGGCAGCGGCCGGGGTCTCGGCGCTGCTGGAGCCGGGTGCGATGCCGGTCGAAGCACGCGGCGATCCCGAGCTGGTGGAGCAGATCCTCCTCAATCTCCTCAAGAACGCCATGGAGGCTCTGCCGCAGGGAGGCGAGATCCGGCTGGGCACTGGCCGCGAAGGCCAGAGCGCCTGGCTCACGGTGAGCGATAACGGGCCGGGCATCAGCGAGGAAGTCAAACAGCAGCTCTTTCATCCCTTCGCGACGACCAAGGGGCCGCTCGGCAGCGGCCTCGGTCTCACCGTGAGCCGCCGGTTGGCACGCGGACTGGGCGGGGACTTGATCCACGAGCCCACCGACCGAGGAACCCGGTGGCGACTCGTGCTGCCGGCGGCGGCATGACTCCGGGACTGGAGCCGGCGCGTCTGCTGTTGGTCGATGACGATGAGGAGGCCTGCCGCCTGCTGGCCGAAGTGCTGGAGCGCGAAGGCTATGGAGTAACCCGCGCGCGCTCGGTCGAGGCCGCCCTGCGCGCGCTGTCGAGCAATCCGCCCTTCGACGCCATCCTCACCGACCTGCGCATGCCGGGAGCCAGCGGGCTCGACCTGATCCGCGCCGTCCGCAAAGGCGATCGGCGCGCGCTCGTCTTCGTGCTCACCGCCTTCGGCGACGCTGCGACCGCGGGGGAGGCCATCCGCGCCGGCGCCTACGATTTCATTTCGAAACCCTACGATCTAGCTGCGCTCCGCGCCGCCATCGCGCAAGCCCTCGAGCGCCGCCGCCTGAGCCCGCCGGCGGCCGGGCTACCCGGCGACGGATTCCCCCTGCCCTGGAAACCGGTCCTGGTCGGACACAGTCCCGCCATCATCGAGGTCATGAAGACCGTGGCCCGGGTCGCACCCAGTCAGGCCACCGTATTGATCACCGGCGAGACCGGGACCGGCAAAGAGCTGATTGCCCGGGCCATCCACAACTACTCCGATCGGGCCGCGCAGCGCTTCGTGGCGGTGAATTGTTCGGCGCTCGCCGAAGGAGTCCTGGAGAGCGAGCTGTTCGGCCACGTCAAGGGCGCCTTTACCGGAGCCGGCGCGACCCGGCCGGGGCTGTTTCGGGAAGCGGATCACGGCACCATCTTTCTGGACGAAATCGGGGACGTGTCACCAGGATTGCAGTCCCGCCTGCTTCGAGTCTTGCAGGAGCGCGAGATCACCCCGGTCGGTGCGGACGCGCCGGTCAGCGTGGATGTGCGGGTCCTCGCGGCAACCCATCAGGACCTCGAGGCGCTCGTCAAGGCAGGACGTTTCCGGGGCGACCTGTTCTATCGACTCAACGTGGTGAGCGTGGAGCTGCCGCCCCTGCGGGACCGGCTGCAGGACCTGCCCCTGCTGGTGCACCACTTCCTCCGCGATTTTGCGGCGCAGCACGGTCGTCACCCCGTGGCCCTCGACCCCGAGGCGGAGTCGCTGCTGCTCGGATACGCCTGGCCCGGCAACGTGCGCGAGCTGCAGAATGTGCTCGAGCGCGCGCTCGTGCTCGCCGCGCAGGACGTGATCGGTCCGGAGCATCTCCCGGCTGATGTGCGGGAGGGCTCGGCACGGGCCGCTCGCCCCGCGCAATCGGACACGTCACCGCTGCCGCTCGCGGAGTTGGAGCGACGCCACGTGCTCGGCGTGCTCCAGGCCAGCGGGGGCAACCGGGAGCGCGCGGCGAAGCTGCTCGGCATTTCGCGCCGCACCCTCACACGAATGCTGCAGCGCTGGGGGAAATCTCCCGGCTGAGCGAAGACATTCTGTCCCGGCCAGGACGTTTTGTCCCGGTCAGGTTGTCCCTCTCCACGCTGGAATCCCCCTCCGACCGACGCCTGCGGGCCTTTCCACCGGCACGGCGCTTGCCCCCTCTCTCTCGACGGACTGTCCGCCGAGCCCGGCAGTCTGCTTCCCTAACGGCAATTCCAATTCTGGAGGCTCGATAAATCAGAGGAGCACCCGATGATCCGCGGTACCACACTCGCCCTGCTCGCGCTCGCCGTGACCTTGACCGGCCCTGCTGCGGCGCAGAACCCGGCGGCTCCACCGAAGCCAACCGCGCGGACGTCCGCGACGGCCAAACCGCCGATGCACAAGGTGAAGGAAGCCCAGCCCGGCTTGCTCAAGCAGGCCAAGGTGACCGAGACGGTGGCGGAGCAGGCCGCGCTCGCCAGCGTTCCCGGGGGGAAGGTCACGACTCGTGAGATCGAGCGGCAGAAGGGCGCGCTGATCTACGCCTTCCACATCAAGGCGGAAGGGCAGGAGGGCTACCAGGCGGTGACGGTGGACGCGACGAACGGCACTGTCGTTTCCAACGTGCATCAGATTCCAATGAAAACAGCCACCACCAAGAAGCCGAAGCCACCGCAGAACTAGCCCGCTTTGCCGAAGGGGCGGGGTGACTCCCGCCCCTTCGCTGCGGGTTACTGCCCGAAGACGCCGATCCGTCCCTTGAACGAGCGTACCACGACCTGGGCGCCGCCTCCCTCGTTCACGAAGAAGAGCGACTTGCCCTTGAGCGGCTTGCCGGTCTTGGCGGGCAGCTCCACTCCTACCGATCCGCCCAGCGACTCGAGCTCGAACTCCGCCCCCAGCGTGGTCGGCAGCTGCAGCTCCACGTCCCCGCTGTGGGTCTGGATGGTGAGCGTTCCCCGGCGATTGAGGGTCCCCGAATAGCTCACCGGACCGGAGACCGTCTCCAGGCGCGCGCCCTGCGGCTGCATTTCCGTCGCGATGATCGGCCCCGACACCGTGGAGGCCGTGACATCACCGTTGGCCTGCCGCAACAGAATTCTGCCGCTGCCGGTCTTGACCCGGACCAGCGGCGAGAGTCCGACGATGTCGATGTCGCCTTCGATGGATTCGGCGGTGACGAGCCGCAGGCTTCCCGTTACCCGGATGGCCCCGCTCACCGATTGGAGATCCACCTCGCCGGTGAGAGCCTGGATGTCAATCGTCCCGCCCGCCGACTTGACCCACACCCGCGCACCCCGCGGGACCCGCACGTCGAGATGCTCGCCGCCGGCGGACTTGCTTCCTTCCTGCGGCTCCAGCCCGAGCTTGGCGACCCGGCCGGCACCACCCATGAAGAGCGTTGTGCTCGGCGCCGCCATGCCGGTCACGGCGATCGAATCCCGATCCCAACCGAGTACCCGCGTGGTTCCGGCCATGTTGATAATCCGAATCGAGGCGTCGGGCGCGATCGCGATCCGCTTATCGAGCTTCTGCTGCGCGGCGAGCGGCGCGGCGAGCAGAGCAAGGATGCACAGCAAACGCCCGCGCATCAGCTTCCCGTCGAAAGCGCCGTGGCTCGGCGCAGGAAGTCCATCTTTTGTTGCCAGGTGGCGATGACCAGCCGCTCGAGCGTGGCGTTGCCGGGATCGCCGGCCAGCGCGCGCCGCGATTCGGCCAGCGCGCTGTCGATCACCGCCAGATTGCGCTCGATGGTCTTGATCGTCTCGGGCGCGAGCCGCTGGCGTGCCTGCTCGAGCGCCGCGCCCAGATCGGCGGCGGCACTGGCGTACTGGGCCTCGAGCGGTGACACCGCTTCGGCCGTCGTTTCGGCAGGCACGCCCGCGGCGGGACGTAACAGCAGTACCGTGGCTCCGGAAGAGACGGCGACCAGCAAAACCGCCGCCGCCGCAAGCAGCCAGCCCGGCAACGCGATTCGGCGTCGGCCCAGGCTCGCTCTGGGCACCAGGCGCCCGCGAATGCCCGGCCAGAGATCCCCCGGTGGCTCGAGCGACCTGGCCAGCCCCGTAACTTGCGATGGGGCAGGCTCGGCGGCCTCGAGAAAAGCGGTGCAGGCCGCACAGGTCGCCAGGTGCTGCTCGAACGCCGCAGCCTCGGCCGCGGGAAGCGTCCCGCCGGCATACGCATCGAGGCGGACCCGCAGCTCGGCACAGGTCATCGAGACAGCGCCTCCCGCAACAAGCGGCGCGCGCGGAACAATTGCGCCTTCGAGGTCCCTTCGGCGATTCCGGTCATCCGGGCGATTTCCGCATGCTGGTATCCCTCGACGTCGTGCAATACGAACACGGCACGGGCTCCCTTCGGCAATCCGGCGATGGCCTGCTCGAGATCGAGACGCGCGCCCGGTTGCGTGCGCTCCACCGGCCGTTCCAGCAGCGCCGGCTCGCCGGTGGAAAAGACCCGTTGTTCCCGCCGGCCGGTGGTGCGCCGCTTGCCGAGAAACACATTCATCGCAAGCCGGTGCAGCCAACTCCCGAACGCGCTCTCTCCCCGAAATGAGGGCAATGCCTCCCAGGCCCGCACGAAAACATCCTGGGTCAGCTCACCCGCGGCCTGCGCGTCACCCGCGAGGCGGAAGCACAGGGCATAAACCCGGCCCACATGCTCCCGGTAGAGCGCCCCGAACGCTTCGTCATCGCCGGCCTGCGCCCGCTCGACCACCTGGCTCATGGCCGCCGCTGGGTGCCGGGCCGCAATCCGGGCTGTCGCGAGCAGGTCTCGGGCGGGGTCGAGGGCAAGGGAGGACACGAACCTAGGATGTCGCCCGAGCCCCCCGGGTTTGAAGTGCGCCGGCACCGCCCGGTCACACCGCCGCCGGCGCCTTTCGCTCCCTGAAACAGGCCCAGAAGAAGACCGCGGCGCCCAGTCCGATGAAGGACACCACCCGCCACAGCGCACCGTAGTCCACCTGCCCGCCGGTACGGGCGTAGGTGTCCGCCAGCCACCCGGACAGCAACCCCCCGAGCACGGGACCACCACCCAGGATCAGAATGCCGAATACCGTTTGGGCTGAGTGCCGCACGTCCGGCGGGGCGACCCGGTCGGTGTAGATGTAGGCCGCCGCGAAAAAGCAGGCGTAACAGATGCCGTGGAGGAACTGGCTCGCCACCAGGACTCCGACCGGCAGCGTGGGATAGCTCCAGATGGTGTAGCGCACGAAGTACGAGAGCGCACCCAGCGCGATCACGTTCCGGAAACCCAGCCGCACCAGCATCATGCCCAGCATGGCCATGATCGCGATCTCGCTGAACTGCCCGATAGTCATCGCGGGCCCGATCTGGCTGTCCTGCAAACCCAGATGCGAGAAAAATGGCGGCGTCTGCAGGAAGTACACCTGGTGGATCACGCTGATCGGCAGGCTGGCTGCGACCAGCACCAGAAAGGACGGCTCGCGCAGCAGCCGGAACGCCTTCGCGAAGGCGAGTTTCTCCACGCCTTCCTTCTTGGGCGGGGTGTGGGGCAGCGCAAAGCAGAACAGCGCATAGCCCCAGGAGATCAGCGCCGAGAAACGCAGGGAGTCCGCCAGGCGGTGGGTGACGTTGGGCAGCTCGGGACCGACCAGGAAGGGCGGCATCCACTGGAGCTGCAGCCCGCTTTGCAGGTAGATCATGGGGAAGGTCCAGCTCGCCGCAATCCAGCCGATGGTACCCCAGACGCGCACCTTGCCGAAGTCGTGACTGCGCTCGCCCAGGTTCGCGAAGGCCATCGAGTTGGAGAGCGCCAGGGTGGGCATGTACACCACGCTGTACAGGATCGAGAGCAGCAACCAGGCCGAGAACCCGGTCTGCGAGGCCGTCACCCACTTGATGACCCCGCCGACCGCGAGCAGGACTGCGAGGAACCGTTCGGTGCTGAAGTGCCGGTCGGCGAACTGCCCCGCGATGAACGGCGCCGCGATCGCCCCGATCGAGCCGGCCAGGCCCAGGATGGTGCCCATCTGCGTGCCCGTGAAACCTAACCCGCCCTCCGCGATGCTCGCGGTAAGGTAACGCGCGGCCAGGGGCAGCCAGGCACCCCACACGGCGTACTGCAGGAACATCATCAGCGAAAGGCGGCCGACCTTCGAATTCATCGGGGCTCCGGGGGGAGGACGTTGAGGGTGCGGCCGGGGACATCTGTCATGGGGGAAGGAAGTTACCGGCCCAAACCGGAGCCGGCCACCCGGCCCTCGCGCGGGCCGGGAGGCGGCGGCATGTTATGGGAGTGACCGCGCCAAGGCTTGTCGCCGACAGATACGAAGTCCTCCGGCCGCTGGGCAAGGGCTCTTTCGCCCACACCCTGCTGGCTCGCGATATCCGCCTCGGCCGCTCCGTCGCCCTCAAGGTGCTGCACGCCCGGGCGGCCAATGACCTCAAGACCTTCGAGCTGTTCGAGCGCGAGGCAGCGGTGCTGCGCGAGCTTCGCCACCCCGCGGTTCCCCGCGTCCATGCCACCTTCCGCGCCCCCTGGGAAGGCACCGAGGCAGCCTTTCTGGTCATGGAGTACATCGAGGGAACCTCCCTGGCGGAGCTGATCAGCGAGCGGCGCCACTTCGAGCTGGAACAGGTGCTCCACCTCTTTGTCGAGCTGCTCGGCGTGCTCGACTACCTGCATTCCCGGATCCCTCCCGTGCTGCATCGCGACATCAAACCCGCCAACCTGATTCTGCGGACCGATGGCTCGATCGCGCTGGTGGACTTCGGCGCCGTGCGCAATGTCTTTCGAGCGCCCGAAGAGGATGGCAGCACCGTGGTGGGCACTCACGGCTACATGCCCTATGAGCAGTACATGGGGCAGGCCAGCCCGGCCAGCGATCTCTATGCCCTCGGCGCAACCCTGCTCCACCTGCTTACCGGTCGTGCCCCGCCGGAATTCATGACCACGGCAGGACGGCTCGAGGTGCCCTCTGGCCTGCTTAGCGGCGATTCGGTACGGGAGATCCTGGTCCGCCTGCTCGCGCCGGCCCAGGCCGACCGATTCCAGTCGGCGCGCGAGGTGCGGGCGGCGCTGCTCGGCATCCACGCTCCCTCCCCACCCACCGGCACGGCGCTCGTCCCTCCGGCCCCCGAGTCCGCGATCCGGCCCGCGCTGCGCCTCCACCAGTCTCCCATCACGCTCGCGCCCGCTCCCCGAACGCTCGAGGGCGAGACGGCCGAGCTATTCAAGCGGGCGGTGTATTCCCCCTGGCAGCTCATGAATACGTCGAGCCTGGAAAGCGGAGAATACAGCTTCCTCGACGCGCTCATGTTCGGGTTCTTCTCGCTGCTCACCGTGGGAATCCTGCCAGCGGTCTTCTTCAGCATCTACAGCTCCAGGAAGAAGCGCTTCAGGCCGTTCCTGCTGCGCGGCATCCAGGCGACCGCGAAGGTGCTCGATCAGCAAAGCGAAAAGCTCCCCTTCGACGAGAAGCTGACCCGGGTTCGCTACGAATTCGAGGCGGACGGGCACCTGCACCGTGGCTCCGAGCAGGTGCTGCCGGCCATCGCCTCGCGCTGGGACCGCGGCGACCCGATCCAGATTCTGTACCTGCCGGATCGCAACTACGACAGCGTCATCATCAGCACGTCCTGAGGCCGCTGAAACGCAGTCCTCGACCCGGCCGTACGGCAACTCTGGCGCAAGCGCCCGCGCCAAGCTAGCGTCCACATCCCTTTCCCGTGCCATTCCTGGAGGTCCAGTGTTGCGCCGTTTGCCAGCTCGCGCCTGCCTGTTGCTCGCCTCGATTCTGCTTCCGTCCGCCGGTGTCGCCCAGACCAAGCTGCTGCGCTTCCCCTCGATCCAGGGCGATCGCGTGGCCTTCACGTATGCAGGCGATATCTGGACCGCGCCCGCCGCGGGCGGCGCCGCCACTCGCATCACGGCGCACCCGGGAATGGAAGTGTTCGCCCACTTCTCTCCCGACGGGAAGTGGATTGCCTTCACCGGCCAGTATGACGGCGACGAACAGGTGTACGTCGTCCCGTCGGCCGGCGGAGAGCCCAAACAGCTCACCTGGTACCCGGCGCGGGGACCGCTCACTCCCCGGTGGGGCTGGGACAACCAGGTCTACGGCTGGAGCAGCGACGGCAAATCGGTGCTCTTCCGCTCGATGCGCGATGGCTGGACCCTGAGCCTCAACCGGCTGTACACCGTCCCCATGAGCGGCGGTCCAGCCGAGCCGTTGCCCATGCCCGAGGCGGGCGCGGGAGATTATTCGCCCGACGGGTCCCGCGTCGTCTACTCGCCGATCTTCCGCGATTTCCGCCCCGAGAAGCGCTACGGCGGCGGCATGGCCAACGATCTCTTTGTCTACGACCTCAAGAGCGGCGACGCCAAGCGCATCGTCGACGACCCGCGTTCCGATCGGGATCCCATGTGGATCGGGGCTACCGTCTACTTCAATTCCGACCGCAGCGGCACCTTCAACCTCTACGGCTACGACGTCGCCACGGCCAAGACCACGCCGGTCACCAGCGGCAAGACCTGGGACGTGCGCTGGCCGAGCAGCGACCACCAGGGGCGCATCGTCTACGAGCTGAACGGCGAGCTGCAGGTGCTCGACGTCAAGACCGGCAAGAGCACCGCCCTCGCCATCACGGTGCCGAATGACGCCCTCTGGAAGCGGGCCTCCCGGATTCCGGCGGCTGGCCAGCTGGAGGACTGGGATCTTTCTCCCAAGGGAGAGCGCGCCCTCTTTACCGCACGCGGTGACATTTTCACGGCGCCGATCGAGAAGGGCCCCACCCGCAACCTCACCCATTCGTCCGGCGTGCACGACAAGTGGGCCAGCTGGTCGCCGGATGGGTCGAAGATCGCCTTCATTTCCGATCGCTCGGGCGAGGAGGAGTTGTATACCGTGGTGCAGGACGGCTCGGCGCCACCGGAGCAGCTGACCCGGGACGGCAAAGCGATGCGCTACGCCCCCGCGTGGGCTCCGGACGGCAAACGCATCGCCTTCAGTGACAAGGACGGCAAGGTCTACGTCTACAGCCTAGACGATCGCAGGCTCAGCGAGATTGCGCACGCGACCTTTGGGGCCATCCGCGACTACGTCTGGTCGCCGCGCGGCAATTACCTGGCCTGGAGCGCCGGCAGTGCCAACAATTTCAACGCGCTCTACATCTGGTCCGCGCGCGACAACCAGGTTCGCCGGATCAGCGACGAGTTGTGGAATTCCTACAATCCGGCCTGGGACCCCGACGGCAACTACCTCTTTTATCTGAGCGATCGCGACTATGCCCCGGTGATTTCGGGCGTCGAGTTCAACTACGCCACCAACCGCACCACCGATATCTACGCGCTGGCGCTGCGCAAGGACGTCAAGCATCCGTTCCCGCCGGAGAGCGACGAGGTGGCGGTGGCGTCGAGCGCACCCGCGGCTCCCGCGGCCGCCGGCGCCACTCCCTCCCCGAGTACGGGGAATGCGACGGCCGGCGAGCTCAGTATCGACTTCGACGGACTCGGCAAGCGGGTAGCCAAAGTTCCCGTCGAGGGCGACAACTATGGCGGCCTGCTCGCCAAGAAGGGCTACCTGATCTACAGCGTGGGGTCGGCATTCTACTACGGGCGCGAAGGCGACAAGCCCACCTCACTCAAACTGTTCGGACTCAAGGATCGCAAAGTCACCACGCTGGTCGATGACGTCGGCGGCTATGCACTCTCCGCGGATGGAGCGAAGATCCTGGTCCGCTCCGCCGGCGCCTTCAGCCTTTACGACGCGGCGCCCAGCGGCGTGGGCTCGAAAAAGGCGGTGTCCACCGCGGGGCTGGTGGTCGATCGCGTGCCGGCCGACGAGTGGAATCAGATCTTCCACGAGGTCTGGCGGCGCTATCGCGACTGGTTCTACGTCGGCAACATGCACGGCTTCGACTGGGACGCGATCGGCAAGCGCTATGAGGCCTGGCTGCCGTACGTGGCGCACCGCTCCGACCTCAACTACCTGATCAGCGAGATGGTCTCCGAGCTCACGATTCAGCACGCCTACGTCGAGGGCGGCGACTTCGAGACGCCGCGCCGCACGGCCGTGGCGCTGCCGGGCGCGCGCTTCGCGCTCGAACCGGCCACCGGCAAGTATCGCATCACCAAGATCTTCGCCGGCCAGAACGAGGAGCCGATCTACCGCTCACCGCTCACCGAGATCGGCGTGAGTGCATCGGTGGGAGACTATCTGCTCGCCGTGGACGGCAGCGAGCTCCGCGGCGACGAGGACCCCTATCGCTTGTTGCGGGG
>Ga0070705_100001220_pt1 | contig 13917 bp, 10 predicted proteins | sample KBSK5253metaG_FD_65455 | JGI IMG/M metagenome (GOLD analysis project Ga0070705, IMG submission 65455) | Corn, switchgrass and miscanthus rhizosphere microbial communities from Kellogg Biological Station, Michigan, USA - KBS K5-25-3 metaG | ecosystem: Host-associated > Plants > Roots >... | reverse complement strand
CGTGAGGAAGAACACCGGCAACAGGAGCGCCGAGTGCTCCTTGCAGTAGAACGCGAAGCCGACGCAGGCGGCAGCCGCATATAGCGGGGGTGGCCGATGATGCCGGAAAAAGCGGCTGCACGCGTACAGCGCGGCAGTGACGAACAACAGATACGGCACATGCGCCGTCGCGCGCGATGAGATGGCCAGGTAGTACTCGTTCAAGGCGAACAGCGCGGCGGCCCATCGCCCCGCCACGGGTCCGTACCACTGTCGGACGAGGAGGTAGACCATCAGCACGGTGATCAGGCCCAGGATGATGTGCAGCCCGCGATACCCGAGCGGCGTCCTGCCGAACAGCGCGCTGCTCGCCCTGACGATGTAGGCGGGCAACGCACCGTGATTCTCGCCGCGCAGCGGCAGGTGGACGTGGCCGGGCGTGAAGGAGATCGTCTCCGACAGTGGGATGGCGGTGTTGTTCTCGTCGTGGATGTATTCCTGGGTGGTCGCCAGGTGGAAGCGCAGGTACGCGGCGGCGATCAGCATCAGAATGAGCACGACATCGACGCGGCGCGCGGCGGCGCGGAGCGTCGCCAGGCTCACCGGGCGGTCCTCAGCCGCCAGCGGCGCGCTTCATCGACGACAGAGACGAGATAGGGACGCATCACCGGGACGCCGAACAGCGGAGGCAGGAATCCGCGCGTCGCAATCAGGATGCCCATCGCCGCCGCCGCCTCGGGCGGTGTGTACGCCGCCAGGAGCAGGACCAGCGCCGCATCGCGGGTGCCCAGACCCGCAACGGTGAACGGCAGCTGTCCCGCCATCAGCGCGATCGCCGACAGGCTGGCGACAACCATGAACGGAATGGAAAGCGCCAGCGTGACGGTGAACATCCACAGCTGGCACAGGTGCGTCAACCACAGGAGGAGCGAGAAAGCGACGATCGACAGCCGTCGGCCGCGCAGCTCGCGCAGCAGCTGCGGCCATCCGTCGGCCAGATCACGGATACGCCGCAGCCGGCGATGCGAAAACGTGGCGCTCACCAGCGCGCAGAGGGCGGTGGCGATTCGCTCCGACGCTATCAGCAGGCCGCACAGCGCGCCGAGTCCCGCGAGGAGCGCCCAGAACATCGCCGGCAGCCCGGCGACCTGCGGCCGTCCAATCGCCCATCCTGCGAGACACCAGAACGTGAGGCCGAACAGGTCCGACACACGTTCGTAGACGATGACCGACACGGCGACGCCGGCTGCGGTGTCGCTGCGCCTCGCCACGAAATAGCTCTTGATCAAATCACCCGTCTTCGCGGGAAGGAACACGTTGAGCGCAGACGCGACCAGCGTGAGCCGCAGCGCCTCTGCGATCGACGGCAGCGCGCCGGCCGGCGCAACCAGGAAAAACCGGAGCGCGCGAAGCACGGTGATGGGGAGGATCATGGCGATCGATACGACCATCCACACCTTGTTGGCGTGCACCAGCGCGTCTTCCACCCGCCGCAGGTCCATCGTGCGGTAGATCGCCAGCAGCAGAACGGCGCTGACCGCCACGCTGAGCGCGGAGATGCCGCGCCGTTTCCACCCCGAGCGGCGATCCCGCACGGGCGGCGCCGCGGCCACGAGCGTGTCGGATATCACGTCAGGCACGCTTCCGCCTTCAGGGCGTGGCCGTCGAGCAGCGCCTGTACTTCGCGCCGAACGGCATCCCCGATGTCGTCGGCCGCGCGCAGATACGATGCGTCGTACTGCGTGAAGCGCGCGCTCCACCCGCCATCGAAGAACGCGGCGAGCGTCCGCGCGTCGACGTCCCGGATCGAGGCGACGGGCGGCAGGACGATCCCGTTGTTGATGAACCCGTACAGGTCCGAGCGGCTGCGCGGGTAGAGACCGAGTCCCTGCACGGCGACGGTCGGAATCCCGAGCTTCAGCACCGGCAGATGCACGTTGCTGTTCTCGTCGGCCACGACCCAGTCGCAGGCGCGCGCCACCTCCGGCAGCGGCGCGCCGCGCGGAGACTCGACGATGCCCGACAGATCGTTCAGCACGGTGCGCAGACGCGGCGGGGTCAGCATGCTGGGGTGCCACCGAATCACGATCTGGCGCGCGTGGAAATGGCGGCGGCAATCGTCCACGATCGCCGCGAAGGTCGGCCAGGACAGCACCTTCGGCGGGAAAATGCCGATCGCCGGCTCCGGCCTCTCGAAGCGGCGTGGATCGATCGGCGCGGACTCTCCCTCGAGGCCCGCGAGCAGCACATCGCCCTTCACCGGACCTTTCTGCCGGCGTGCGTCGACGGCGGCATTCCCCTCCAGAATCGACAGGCTGAAGTCGAGCGGCGGCGAGAGCGGCGTCGGATAGGCGTGCGAGATGAACACGCTCGGAATCGTCTGCGCGCGCGCCGCCGCAACGAATCCCAGCTCCTCTGGATGCGAGTCGCTCGAGACGAGGACCGCGCGGGGCCGATGCGCCGACAGGATGGCTCCCGCGCGGACGTACCACGCCATGGCCGCTGCCGCGCGGCACGACACGAGAAAGCCATGGCGCCGGTCGATGCGCCGCACAATCCGGAGCGCGCGCCGGCGGCGGCTCGCCGGCAATAACGCAGCGAGGCCGTTGGCGCCCGGCGCACCGGCGAGCGCCCGGATGTCGGCCCGCACCCAGTCACATTCCGGCTGGCCGAGCCAGTCCACCACGCGTGCGACCTGACACCTGGCGTTGGCATGCTTGGCGACAGCGAGCACCCGCGCCTTCCGGTTTGCGGCCGGCGCGATGGTCAGAAAGGACGCGACGCCGTAGCCGGAGACGAGCAGCGCGGAGGCCCACGTGCCGCGCAGCCGCTCGTGCACGCGGTACGCAAGCCGCACGCGCAGGTTGCCCTGCATCAGGCTCGCAAACAGCACCTGGCGAGCGGGATCCGAATCGGCTCGGATCACCATCCGAAGGGCACGGAGGAGCGAGGCGTTCACCGGGCGTGGGGGGAGAGAAACGAATGGATCGGCGCCAAGCTCGAAGAGTCTAAACTCTTCCGGCGCGTTTGCAAGACGGTTCGCGGCCGTCAGCGCAGGCACGGCCAGCCCAGGGGCTCGAAAACCCCGGCGGACTGCACCTCCTTGCGCAGCAGCAGGCGGATCCGGAAGCGGCCATCGAACTCCCGCTCCCCGACGCTCCGGTAATGCGCGTCGAAGTAGGCCGCGATCAGCGGAAACGACTCGCGAAAACCTCCGAGAGAGTCGCCCGCGCCGACAAACACCATCGGGACATCCTGGCGTTTCAGGCGTGAAATCGTCAGACGCTGCATCTCGTCGGTGGTAAAGAACCCGGGCCGCAGGTCGGCATGGCCACCGGCAAAGCCGCGCTCGGCCAGCGCGGCAACCTGCGGCAGGTACTCCTGCATGAACACCCGCTGCGTGGGCTGCGTGCAGACATGCACGTAGTACGCGAGCGCCATCACCGAATCGTCCGCGTCGACCATCGCGCGGGAAATGGGAAAGGCCTCCCCAATCCGGTGCCACATGGACGTCGCGCGCTCCGTGGCGGCTCCCGGCGATCCGGCGAGCCACGCCTTGTCGAGGCGATCGTGCATGTTCTGCGTGGCGGTCAGCCAGAAGACGGCCAGCAGCAGCACGGCGACGATCAGCGCTGCACCCGCGGCGGCGCGCGCAACGAGCGGCCGCCGCACCGCGACGCGCAGCAAATCGGCTCGCCACAGCAGCGCGCCCACGGCGACCGGCAGCCAGGCGAGCAGAATCGCGTGCGGGACCGACGGGTCGGCGAGGCGCGCAGCGAGCGGCGCGCGCAGGAAACCGGCATCGAGCACGATGCCGAGGGCCGCGACGCTGCCAACCTTCGCCGGAGCGTTCGGCCATCCTGGTCGGAACGCAGTCGGCGACGACAACGCAATCAGGATGCAGACGATCGGCAGCGCCAGCTCGCCGTAGAACAGCCACGCAACCCAGTTGTCCTGGATGACGGCCGCGGCGCGCGTCACGCCGCCGTGCGTGCGGGCCGCCTCGGAGACGCCGTCCGGGTTGTCGAACAGGCCGGGCCACACCACCTCGGCGCGATCACGATCGCGCTCGGCCCAGGCGGCCGCGACGCGGAAGTAGAAGGCGAGGCCGCCGTTCATCTCGATGAAGACGAGATAGGGTGCCAGCAGCGCGAGCACGAACACGCCGTAGACGAGCGCGTGCGTGAGCCGCTGGCGCCACGGCAGCGACCGCAGCAGCACGAGCAGCGTCGCGAAGGCAACGGCGACAAACGGTCCATGATCGTGCCGGAACAGAAAGGCGACGACCGTGATGAAAGCGAGCAGCGCGCCGCGGCGCCAGGTGGGGCGATCCGCGAACGCCCACAACGCTGGAATGGCGACGACGTACACCAGGATTTTCGGGTAGTTGTAGAACCGTGGTTGCAGCAGGACGTGAAACAGGGCGGCGGCGAGCCCGAGCAGGCGCGAGCCCGAGGCGCGGGTGGCGAGCAGGAACACGCCGACCGCGCAGGCCGCGAGCACCGTCACGCAGAACACAATCTCGGAGAGCGTCCCACGTCCGAACAGCAGCTGGACGGCGGCGCCGACGTAGTAGAAGAGCGGCGCGCCGTGATCGACGAAATCGCGAACGGGCAGTTCGCCGAACAGAATCTGCCAGGCGCGCACCAGGTAAAAGAAGTGGTCGTCGGTGAGGAAGGCAAACGATCCGCCCGGATCGTTGAACCGGAACAGCCAGGCGAACACGAACACGGCGGCCGCGATCGTGACGGTGGGAACCGCCCGCCAGATGCGCGACAGGCGAGCCGTCATGACCCCGCGTTGTACAGAATCACGTCCGTCTTGCTCTGCAGCGGCCCGACATAATCGAGCGCTTCCGCCAGCTCGGCGACCGAGCGCACCCTCGTGCCGGGAAGGCGTGTGCCGATGTCGATGAAATGGGTGAAGTGCGCGGCGGCAAGCGAGAGCAGCGCCGGGAGGGAGCTTCCCGCACGCCGCAGCAGCCCCGGATCGATTTCCATCTGCCACGCGACGTGACGCCGCGCGAGCAGCCCGCGCGCGCCGAGCAGCACGTCGGGTTCGAACCCCTGCGTGTCAACCTTGACGAAGCTGACGGAGCGCGGGTCGGCGCCCACCCGCACGATCCAGTCGTCGAGGGGCCACAACTGCACCACCACCGTCTGCAGATCCTGCGTGCCGCGGCCACCCGCCTTCATCACCGAATGGCCGCCGATATAGCGGGAGCGTTGCAGCCGCACCTCGCTTCTCTCGGCGCCGATGGCAACACGGTCGGGCAGCACGAACCCCGACAGTCCGTGTTCGACGACGTTCTGCACGAGACACGCGAAGTTGACCGGTTCGGGCTCCGCCGCGTACACCGCACGTACGTCGCCGAGCAGCACACGCGTGATGGAGGTTCGTCCGATGTTGGCGCCGATGTCGAGCATCACGCCGCCGAGCGCGACTTCGCGCGTCTGCAGAATTGCGCGCAGCGGAAATCCCTGTTCCGACAGCCTCGTCGCGCGTCCCATCGTCGCTTCGTCTCTCGGTACCCACCAGGGCAGTCCATCGACCTGCACCCGCTCGAGCGGCGTCACGCGGGCGGTCGCATCCTGCATTGCCGTCGCGTACTCAGTCGACGTCTCCAGCAGGCGCTGCAGGCGCTGCTCCGCCGCCGCAACGTCGGCGGCGAGGAGTGGACGTTCGACCGCGCGCGCTGCCAGCAGCTGGGCGAGCACGGCTGACGACAATTCGCCGTGCTTGCGCACGTCGGCGCGCCGAGCCAGGGCGCGCACGCGGCATTTCAGCTCGTCCACCGAGGCCTTCAGCCGATCGACGTCCGCGCCTCGGCGCTCGAAGCGTTGTTTCCAGCGCTCGACGGCGTCCTGTGCACGCACCAGGCGGGCGCGCAGATCGCGGAGCTCGGCTGCACGCGGCAACAACCGGCGGGTGACGAGACGAATCTTTGACGGCATGTTGCAGAGCTCCGCCACTTACCTGGAGACCACTGCTCCGTGGGTCGCCATGTGGAGCAATGGCGCTTGCGCCGCGTCCACAGCGACGAGATTCGCCGTGCCGAGACGTGCGAAGACACGCTGCGCGACCTGCAGGTGGTGCAGTCTGAACGTCGGTTGCGAATAGAAGGCTATCGACGGCACGCCGTGAAACGGCGCCAGGTAGGAGAACCCGCCATACGTCCCGACGAACCCGCGGGCGCGGCCGATGACCGCGCTCTGCATTGCCAGGTTGTCCTCCGGCGCGGCGGGGGGCAGCGACCAGACGTTCGCCATCGCGGGCAGGTCGATGTCGTCATGATCGTCGACCCGAACACCCGGATTCAACAGGACCACGGCGGTCTGGCGGGCCAGCGCGCACACGATGGCGCGGACCGCCTCGCGGTTGTCGCTGGTGTCCGGCAGCGCATTGCTGAAATAGAACCGGACCGCCACGTAATCGGCCGGCAGCGGGATGATGCCAGCATCGGCAGGCGGCAGTCGCCGGTGGAGGGTGAAGCGGTCAACCACTCCGAACCCTTCCTCGTCGCGCCAGAATGGCGCGAACAGCCGGTACATCAACTCGGGATGCAGCAGCCCCGGCTCAGCGGGTGCGAGGCTCTGCGCCACGCGATCGGCGATGTCGCGCTCGAAGGGGGCGAGGGCGCGCTGCTTGTGCTCGACCGGATCGGTGCGCGCACGAAATACCTCGGGCGGCACCAGCGACAGGATGTCAATGGTCCGGGCGCCCTCGATTCCGTACCATCGGCCGGCGCCGCCGCGCGATACGATCACGAACCTGCGGCCGTCCACTTGCCACCGCGATTGAAACCAGCGCACGAACGGAATCCAGTACAGCAGCTCGAATCCCACCTCGCCCGTCCACGGACCCGCGATGATTGGACCGCTGCCCTTGGCGGTGGCGTCGAGCGACTTGTACAGCTTCGCCTCGTAGTCGCGTCTGAGCGACCGGTGCAGCGAGCGAACCGCGTGCAGCGTTTCCAGTGAATCCTTCGACGCCTGCTGCGCCACCTGCCGGGCGAGCGCGTCGACGCGGGCCTCGAGCGCCAGCGCGGACTCGCGCTGGCTGTCGGCGACACTGCGCACTGCGCGCTCGAGGCTGAGCGCATCGGCGGACCCGGCGAGCCACCGGCGCAGCCGATCGATCACGCACGCACCTCGGCGCGATGGCCACCGAGCGCGCGCCGCGACGCCACGGCGATGCGCACCGCCAGCGCGGCGGCGTGCGACCACGCCGGCTGGCGGCGGGCGTGCTTCGAGATGCGCGCGGCCCCCTCGATCTCCTGCACCACGACGGGCGCTACGGGCCGATCAATCCCGCGGGGACGCACGAACAGCTCGACGAACGCGCGGCACCGCTGCTGATGGCGAGCACCGCCGTGCAGCGTCTCGCTCAACTGCGAGAGATGCGCCTCGAGTCCGTCGCTCTCGTACAACAAACCGCCATTCGACGCGCGCAGGTAATGAAAGTGCAGCGTCTGCTCCTGACCGCCGGTGAATTCGCCGCCGGTCAGGATGGTGTGCACCGGCTTGCCCAGGATGCCCGCCTCGATCATCGCGCTGGTGTTGAGGCCGACGACGGCCTCGGCGTGAAACAACGAATCGTACAGTCCCTGGTCGGCGTTCATCGTCTCCGCGCCCGTCCATTGCGCGACATGCGCGAATCCGCCCAGTTCGGCGCAGCGCCACTGTTTGAGATGCGCGGGATGCGGGCGGATCAGGATGCCGGCGGTGCGGAGTCTCGCGTCGTTGCTGCCGCGGATCGCGGCAATCCACCGGCGGACGAAATCGACCTCGCGCGGTGCGACGAACTCCGAGGAACAGAGATACAGCAGCAGCGGCCGCGCCGGATCGAGACTCAGATCGCGGCAGAACTCGTCGCGCGAGCGCGCGGGCCGCATGCGGAAGAAGTCGTCGAATCGCGCCGCTCCCGTGACGACCACACGTGCTGCGTCCACGCCGTGCAGGTCCACGGCCTCCTGCTTCTGCCGCTCGTTCCACACCAGCACGCGATCGGGCTCGACGCGGATGAGGCCGCGGTTCGTCAGATTGTCCCAGCTGAACGGCGCGAAGATCACGGGCACGCCGAGGCGATGCGCACTCTTGACCACATCCGTCTGATAGGAGCCGTAATCGACGAGCGGCGTGACGAGAATCACGTCCGGCCTCTCGTAGCGCACGAACAGATCGACGAACGGGTCGGTGGGGATGATCTGCTCCGCCAGCGCGAGCCCACGCGCGAGCAGCCGCCAGTGGCGGCGCACCCATGGATGGGTGTCCACGTAGCCGCGCCACGCCGCAGGCGCTTCCGCGGCGGCGCGGAGCCGCAGCTTGTCCGCATGCGCGTACCGGCCGTCGAAAAACCGGAGGTAGTCGCGCGCGGTCCGCAGCGCGGGTGCGACGTGCTGCCAGCGGTCGACCCGGCGCACGGGGCAGGCGGTGACTTCGATTCGTCCGGGCGCGCCGCGCTCGATCAACGAGCGGTTGACGAACACGAGCGTCTTCGGCAGCCACAGCGGGCGGTTGCGCTGGCGCGCGGCCGCAAGCACCACGGAGTGGCCTCGCTCCGCCAGGCTCTGCAGGACACCCTCAAAATGCCGCGTCTTCGAGACGTTGTGAATGAAAAATAGAATGCGCACGCGTCAACTGCCGGATCGCACGAAGGTCAAGTCGGTGCTGCCGTGCGTGCTCGTATTCGCCAGCACCAGGCCGCAGGCCCTCATCGTCTCGATGATCCGCCTTCCTGTCGCGGACGACTCTTTTGCCTCGATGTGCAGCTCCCGGACGTCGTTCCGGCGCAGAGTCCGCGCTCCGCCGGCAAGGATCGCAGTCGTCAGACCGGGCACGTCCACCTTGATGTAATTCGGACAGGGGACCCCGTACTCTTCGACGAGTTGATCCATCGACAGCAGGAACGCCGACTGTTGAAAGGCGTACGGCTGCTTCTTGCCAAGGAAGCTGAACGATTGCGCCACAGCAAACTGCGACACTTCGAGCTGGGCGACGGCACGTGCGTCGCCGAGGCCCGCGAGCAGGCACTGCACGCGCCGATCGAAATGGTTCACCTCGCAATTGGCCGTCAGGAGAAAGTAGTTGACGGCTGCCGGCTCGAACGCCACGACGTTGGTATCGCCGCGCTGCGCCGCATACAGCGTGTAGACTCCGACATTGGCGCCGACATCCCAGAAGACGCTGCCCGGACGAAAACAATCAATCCACTCGATTGTGGCCGGCTGTTTCGTCAGCATCTTCATCCCTCGGGCGCCGCCCAATCGGCCGAGGGTGACGAACGACAGTGGACCGCGGGACGTTTCGATCGAGACGGTGTGCTCCATGAGGACCTGGGCGAGGTGCCCCTGCACGCGCGCCCGCACCGTTTCAGGAAGACGGTGCAAGCGGTAGAGGAGCAGCTTGAACTGCCGTCGGATATACACCTCTTCCGACTCGTCTTGCGCGTCCTCAGGAGGGATGATTGGGTCCGCCACGGCCTATCCTTCCGTCCGCGCATGTCACCGCGCGACGACGAGTTGAATATCCTACTCGGATTGTGGCGCGCGCACGGCGGGGTCGATCGCCGCCGGCGATCGCCGCCCGCGGCTCCGACGGGGACCAAAGTGGCATTCCCACCAGCACCGCGTCACAGTGCCGGCGGCGATGGCGGGAGTCGACGTGAACGCGTGCGCCCCGCTATCGAGAAATGCAATAGCCGTATTGCTGCGAAATGGGATCGCCCGGGTGGTGCCGGTGTCGCTTGCATCTCGATCGTCATCATCGGGACGCGCCAGCGGCAGAACCGTCGTGACGTGGATTCCACCCCCGGCGCGTTCCTGGGCTCTCGTGGATCCAGGGGGCCGCCTGACGAGCCGCGCTGACACCAGCCTCAAGGCGCACTCGGAGTCGAGCCACGGTTGAAAACGGACCACAAGCGCCGGCGCCAGCACGCGTTCGACCACTTCGAGAAGGAATTTCCACGCGATCACCGAGTACGTCGGCGCAAGCGATGGCGGCAGCCGGACCGCCTCCCACTCCATGCGGCTCTGGTCAAAGAAGATCGGCGGGGGAATTGCCTCTATCGCAGCCGTGTACACGTCATCCGGCAGCACCTCCGCGATGATCAGATACGGAACGGGGCCGTCTACGCGCTCGGCGCGTGCGACAGCGGCGCCTATATGAGCCGCGGCTCGATCCGCGTCGAGCACACGCTCGAGCGCGTCGAGACGATGGGCCGCGTCGGCATCTTCTCGGCGAATGGCGGCGAGTTGCTCGATTTGTCTGTGCACGATCTCGAGCTGAGCGGCCACGCGGTCAACCCTCGAGCGCAGCGCAGTCATGGCGCGGCCAAGGTCGTCGATCGCGGCCTGCAGTGCTTCGGGACGCTCCGCTGATGCCGCTGGCGCGCGGCCGATCACTTGCAAGAGGCGCGACAATCCGTTCACTGCGCCACCACGCGCGACATCACTTCGGCGAGGAACCTGCGAAGATCATCCAGCGGGACGTCGTCGGCGCCGAGGAACGAGTGACACGGCTGCCCGAAGGCGGCCGCGACGTGCGTGTAAAACCGCGGAGAGTCGCCGAGCGCCGCAAGCTCGCCGGCACGTGCGTGATGTTCGCTCGCCCACAACGAGCGCGCCCCCCCCGAGTCGGCATGCCATCGCACCAGGCTGTCGGTGAGCAGCACGGCGACGTGCGTCCCCGGCGGGGAAAAGAAGATATGAGCGAGACCGGCGCCGTTGAGACCGGCGACGATCGAGGCTTCGCCGAATATCCGTACGAGATCGGCGAGGGTATGGGAGGTCGGACAGACGATCTCGAACCCGTGGCTGGCGAAGAGCGCCTCGATCGCGGGCTCGTTGACCGCCCAGCGGCGCTTCGACCTGGCGTCACGTCGCGACACGTAGATGCGCCGCGATCCGGGACGGATGTCTCCGGCGACACGACGCCTCATCGCCAGCAGCGGCGACAACGGCCGTCCACCTCCCATCCGCCCGTCGCTCTCGAAGATCAGCAGCCGTTTGGCGCACACCGCGCCGCCGTCCCATTCGGTCATCTGGGCAGGCGCGACGCCCGCCAATTCCAGCGTGGTACGCTGCATGTCGTTCAGCGGACATGGCAGCAGCATTCGCGCGCCGGGCGCAACAGTCGCCAGCGCCGCTGCCTGTGGGAGGCAATCGAGCAGCCAGTGCGCGAAGTTGCGCAGCTTTCTCGGCGCCACGGCGTGCGCAAACCGCGGCACCGCGACATCGCCGAGCGGCCGCGGCCCGCCACGCTCGCCACGGAGCGCCACATGCAGCGTAGACAACGCGTCCTTCGACACCGATGCATCCGGAATGTCGAGAATGGTTGCAGGGTTTCCTCGTAAACAGTCGTCGATCGAGCTGGCCTCGCGAGCGAGCAACCGTCCCCACAGCGCGCGGACGTCGGCCGCGCCGGTGACACAGCACGTGACGCCGCGCGATGCGGCAAACGGCCGTTCGACAGCCTCGCCGGGGCGGAGGCGCCTGATGCGAAGACGCTCGGCCGCGGTGCCGTCGAGGACGACCGAGTCGCTCAGCAGCCGAGCGCCGCCGACGCGCGCCAGATCCGCCCGGTCCGCGAGCGCACGACGGTCGGCGTCGAGGAGAGTGTCCGTATGCCCGCGCAGGACCGCGATGTCGGTCTCGACAGCCGTGATGTGGTCGGCAGCCTCACGCGCATCGCCTCGAACCTCCGCGATCGCCTCGGCAAGACGTGCAGTATCAACGACGGCCTGACGTGTCTCCGGCTCGCTCACGGCTTTTCCATTGTATCTATGCGCTTGCAGGACGCGAGGGCCGGGCGCCGCGAGTGCGTCCGCCGTAGTACGATCGCCGCCCGAACTCGGTCCAGCCGATGAGGATTCTGTTTTTCGTTCATACGCTCGGACGAACCCGGCATTTCAGGAGCGTGATCGGTCGCCTCGTCGAGCGCGGGCATACCGTGATCCTTGCCGCTGCCCGCCAGCAGCAGTTGCAGAGGCCGAAGGCCGGGTTCTACGGTCATCCGAACATCGAGCTCGCCGCGTGCCCGATGGAACGGGAGGACAAGTGGGCGGCCATCGTGGGCCCCTTCCGGCGGACGCGCGACTACCTGCGCTTTTTCGACCCGCGCTTCGCCCATGCCTCCAAGTTGTCCACGCGTGCCGCTGAGCATGCGCCAGCCGGGTGGAACCGTGCAATCGCACGGCATCCGTGGCTGAAGCGCCACTGGCGGCTCGTCCAGCGCGGCCTCGCCTTGGCCGAAACGGTGGCCCCCTGCGATGCGGCCTTCCGCGGGTTCCTCGAGGAGTGCTCGCCCGATCTGGTGCTGGTAACGCCGCTCGTCGACTTCGGCTCCTACCAGACCGATTACGTGAAGTGCGCGCATCAACTGGGCGTCCCGGTGCTCTACCTTCCCTTCAGCTGGGACAATCTGACGAGTCGCGGCATGATCCACGCTGCGCCCGATTGCGCGCTGGTGTGGAACAAACTGCAGCAGGACGAAGCGGTCACGCTGCACGGCGTCCCCGCGTCGCGAATCGTCGTCACGGGAGCGCCGCGCTTCGACGAATTTTTTGCCATGACGCCGGACAGGTCGCGCGAAGCGTTCTGCGCCGCTCTCGGCTTCAATTCCCAACGGCCGATGCTGCTCTATGTGTGTTCCGCCAAATTCATCGGGCCGCCGGAAGTGGACTTCGTGCGGCAGTGGATTGCCGCGCTGCGTGCCGCGCCGGCAAGCAGCTGGGTGCGCGACGCGAACGTCCTGGTGCGCCCGCACCCGGCGAATCTGACCGACTGGAAATCCGCGAACCTGTCCGACCTCCCCTCGGTCGCCGTCTGGTCAACGCGGAGCATCTTGAATGCCGACCAGGGACTGTACGATTCGCTGTACCACTCCACGGCGGTCGTGGGCCTCAACACGAGCGCGATGATCGAAGCGGCGATTGTCGGCAGGCCGGTGTACACGATCGTGGCGCCCGAATTCGCCGGCGGGCAGGGTGGCACGCTGCATTTCTGGTATCTGCTCGTCGACAACGGTGGGGTCGTGTTCAGGAGCGACACCTTCGAGGAACATCTGCGCCAACTCGCTGAGGCGCCGGCTCACGAAGCGGAGACGAGGGAGCGCTGCCGGCGGTTTCTCGAGAGCTTCATCCGTCCGCGCGGCCTCGACGTTCCTGCCGGGCACGTCATGGTCGAGGAGATCGAACGTGCGGCGTCGATGGGCAAACGGCCGCGCGCCGCGCGGTTCTGGCATCATCCGCTGCGCTGGGGGCTCGACGCTGCGGTGCGCGCGGGTTTCGACCCGAGCCTGGACGCGTCATGACCGCGGGCTCAGCGTCGCAGCACCGCCGTTCACGGTTGTGGGCGGCGATGTGGATGGCGAGCGCCGTTGTCCTGTTCGGCGCCGCGCTGCTCCTCGGCGGGCACCAGTCCTGGCTCGTCGAGCGCTCCGTGCTCGTCCACGTGCGCTGGCGCGACGGCCTCTCCGCGCGCGACCAGCAGGCCCGCGAGGCACAGTTCGAGCTGCGCCGGCTGAAGATGGTCGGCCCCGCGACGTGGCAATACGAGCTCACTGACCTGTCGCGGTCCAATATCGAGACGCTGGTGCGGAACCCCGATGTGGCGGACACGCACCACATCGACCGTGCGCGCTTCACGGTCGCGTCCGACGCGCCCGTGATCAGCCGGCGCCCGGGCCCCCTCGGCAGGCTGGCGCCCGGCGCCGCCGTCTGGCTCGATCAGCGGGGCGTGGCGGCGCTGCGCGCGCTTGCGCTCGCGAGCATCGCGTTGGCCGCCATCTCCTACGCCTTCGCCGGCCTGCCGGCACGAATCGCCGCGTGGTTGACACGCGGTGTGCCGGTCCTCTCGCTCGACGGTCTCGTCGTCTTTCGCCTCGCGCTCGGTGTCGGCGTCACATGGTTCGTCGCGGCCCACGCCTCCCAGCCGATGCC
>Ga0070705_100001219_pt1 | contig 13931 bp, 9 predicted proteins | sample KBSK5253metaG_FD_65455 | JGI IMG/M metagenome (GOLD analysis project Ga0070705, IMG submission 65455) | Corn, switchgrass and miscanthus rhizosphere microbial communities from Kellogg Biological Station, Michigan, USA - KBS K5-25-3 metaG | ecosystem: Host-associated > Plants > Roots >... | reverse complement strand
GCGATGTCCTGGCCGATCTCTCGCCTCGACGCGCCCAGATCCTCGCCACCGAGTCCGACGGTCGCAACACGCTGGTCAATGCCCTGGTGCCCCAGGCTGAGTTGTATCGCTACTCCGCCGCGCTGCACTCGATCACCCACGGCAGGGGCACGCACCGCGAGCATTTTCACGGTTATGCCGAGGTGCCGGGTGACGTCGCCGCCAAGGTGGCCGCCGAGCACAAGAAGGACACTACGGGCGAAGAACACTAAAGGAGGGGCGCGATGAAGCTCCGCTACCTGGTCTCGGCTGCGTTGCTGGGCGGCCTGGTTTCCTTTGCCTGGGGTGCCGCTTCGCACGTATCCATGCTGCTGCCCAGCCTCGAACCCAAGGCGTTTGCCGACTCCACCGCGGTACTGCAGACGATCCACGCCAACGCGCCGGAGAACGGCATCTACTTCGACGGCCGCGGTCTCTTCGCGGCGGTCTCCTTCCGGCCCGACCTGAGCCAGAGGTTCGCCTCGTTGGTCGGTCCGATGCTGTGCCAGCTCGCGGTCGAGATCGCCGTGGCCTTCCTGCTCGCCTGGGTGCTGCTGCGCCTGCCGGTGTGGCCGGCCATGGGGACCGGAAGTCTCTTCGCCGCGGTGGGGGCAGCGGCCGGCATCGAGGTTCTGCTTCCCGAAGCCAACTGGTACGGGTTCCCGATCGCGACCCAGCTCGCCGAGCTGGCGGTTCTCGTGGTCGGCTGGTTTCTGATGGGCCTGGTGATCGGCTGGCTGCGCAACCGGATGCTGAGAGCCGGTGAACCGTGAACGCCGATCAGTGAAGAGCAAAAAGTGAAAACCAACGCCGGATTGAAATGAGGCTCTCGATGAAGCATTCATGCGCTGGGTTCGTTCTCCTGGCCGTCGTTTCCAGCTCGGCCGCCGCGCAGGAGAAACCGTCCGATACGCTGCTCACCGTGGGCCGCTACCTCGATTTCGAGACGGTCAGCGATCCGCGGCCTTCTCCCGACGGGTCGCAGGTGATTTTCACCCGCCGCTTCGTCGACAAGATGAAGGACCAGTTCGAGACCGCGCTCTGGATCATGAGCTCCGACGGCGGCAAGCTGCGCTTCCTGGCCAAGGGGTCGAACCCGGTGTGGTCCCCCGACGGGACCCGAATCGCCTTTCTCGCCGACGGGGAGCCGTCCGGGTCGCAGATCTTCGTGAAATACATGGACGCCGAGGGTGCGGTGAGCCAGGTGACCCGCGTGCTGAAAACACCGGGCGGGCCGCGCTGGTCGCCCGATGGCAAGTGGATCGGCTTCACCATGCTGGTGCCCAAAGAAACCAGCTGGAAAATCGATCTGCCCGCGGCCCCGACCGGCGCCACCTGGACCAAAGCCCCCCGCATCGTGGACAACCTGCTCTATCGCTCCGACCGCACCGGGTATCTCGACCTGGGATACTCCCACCTGTTCCTGGTCCCGGCCACCGGTGGCACGCCGCGCCAGATCACCAGGGGAGACTGGAACGCCGGGCCGCGGGGCATCACGGGCGGAGTCGGCTGGGACTGGATGCCCGACGGCAAGACCATCGTGATCGCCGGCAATGATTCTTCCGACGCGGAACGGATGTATCAGCGCTCCGCCATCTATGCGGTCGACGTGGCGAGCGGTGCCAAGCGAAAGCTCACCTCGCCGGACGGGTCCTGGAGCCAGCCGCACGTCTCGCCCGACGGCAAGACCATCGCGTTTCTGGGGTATCCGGCCAGCGGGCCGGTGAGCTATCACGTCGACGACATCTACACGATGGCAAGCGACGGGAGCGGCATGACGCTGCGGAGCAGCGGACTCGACCGCGACCCGAGCGGGCTCGACTGGACGGCCGACTCCAAGGGCCTCTACTTCACCGCTGCGGACCGCGGCACCAGCAACCTCTGGTCCCTGCCCATCGGGTCGGCCGCCAGGCAGGTTACCACCGGAACCCATCTCATCAGCAACGCGGCCGTGACCAGGAGCGGCATCGTGTTCGCGGTGCGCAGCAACGCATCCCGCCCGACCGATATCGTCCGCTTCGAGCTCAAGAGGCCGGCCCAGCTGGAGCAACTGACCGATGTCAACGCGGACTTGTTGAGCGGAACCCGGCTAGCTGAGGTCGAAGAGCTCTGGTACACCTCGAGCGGCGGGGCCAAGGTACAGGGCTGGGTCGTCAAGCCGCCTTCCTTCGACCCTTCCCGGAAATACCCGCTGATTCTGGAGATCCATGGGGGGCCCCACGGCACCTATACCTCGGGGTTCAATTACTCCTTCCAGAATTTCGCCGCGAACGGCTTCGTGGTGCTCTATACCAACCCGCGCGGCAGCACGGGCTATGGGAGCGCCTTCGGCAATGCCATCATGCACGCGTATCCCAGTGTGGACTACGACGACTTGATGGCCGGGGTCGATAGCGTGATCGGCCGGGGTTACGTCGATACCAGGCGGATGTACGTCGGCGGGTGCTCGGGCGGCGGGGTGCTGTCGAGCTGGGTAATCGGTCACACCGATCGCTTTGCGGCCGCCGCGGTCCGTTGCCCCGTCATCGACTGGCTCAGCTTTGCGGGCCAGACCGACATTCCGCTGTTTACCTACAATTTCTTCGAGAAGCCTTTCTGGGAAGATCCGAAGCCCTGGCTGGAGCATTCGAGCCTCATGTACGTCGGGAAGGTGAAGACGCCCACGATGGTGATGACCGGCGTGCTCGACATGCGGACCCCGATGCCCCAGTCCGAGGAGTTCTACTCGGCGCTCAAGATGCGCGGCATCCCCGCGGTGCTTTTGCGGTTCGAGAACGAATGGCACGGCACCAGCTCCCGGCCCTCGAACTGGATGCGCACGCAGCTGTATATGATGAGCTGGTACAACAAGTGGGGCGGGACGCCGACGCCGGTGGTGGGGGGAGAGCCGTAGAACGGTGACCAGTGACCGGTGACCAGTAACCGATGCAGCCAGGAAGCCCTGGTCACCGGTTACCGGTTACTGGTCACTGCATTTAGGGCCGCGCGTACCGCTGCAAGTACTGCAGATCATCCTCGTCGGTTCGTACCACGTAGACCGTCCCCTTGCCAAATCCCGCGACCCGGCTGCTCGGATTGAGGCTCACTTTCTTGACCAGTGTCCCGGTGCGGTCGAAGACATCGTAGCTTGGAGTCTTGTCGCCGGCGGGCCGGGTTCGCAGCACCCAGACCTCGCCTTCGGGGGTCGCCAGCACCGATCCCTGGATGCCGATGCCCGACTCGAAGGGTGGCTTGGTGTCGGCAAATTCAGGAGCTGGGGGCTGAAAATTGGGAGGGGGCCCGCCGCCACCGCCGCCTCCCGGGGGGCCTCCGATCATGATCCGCGTCCCGGGATTCCTGCGCTGGGCATCCAGTATCTCCTTCTTGTCCGCCTCGGTCACTTTGATCGGCGTGTAGGGTACGACGGGCCCCGTCACGGGAGCGCTCTTTCCGTTCAGCCACGCGACGCGATAGGGATCCGGGAAAACTCGTGCGATGCTGCCGTCGCCGGCCACCGCCCAAGCCTCCGCCGGGGTGAAGCGAATGTTGCTCCCCATGCGAATGGTGACGTTGTTCGCGTTACCGCTGCGCTGTGCCGATCCCGCCGGCAGCTTGAGGTATCCGACGGTGTCGAATGCCGGCCTCACCCGGTCCCAGCGCTGCAGTGCCACGGAGTCCGCCGTGCCTCCCGTCGGGGAGAAGGGCGAGCCGGTGAAATAGAGCCGGCCCTGGTTGTCATAGCCGCGCAGTTGCTGGATCCCACCGAGGATCACGGGTCCCCCGCCACCGCCCCCTGAGGCGGGCGGCCGGGGCATTTCAAGGAAACCGCCGGGTTTCCCGTCCGCACCGATAATCAGGAACCTGCGATTGAGCATGTCATGGACCAGCGTGCTGCCGTCCGGCAGGCCGGCCAGCGCAAACGGAAGCGCGTACTCCCCGGGACCGTTGCCCTCCCGTCCGACCTTGGTGACGGATCCGCTGGCGAAATCGACCAGCTGAACGACTTTGTCCTGTGCGTCCGCCACCAGCACCTTGCCGGAAGGCAGCTCGCGAATGGCGGTAATGCGCGTGAACGACTCCGTCGTTTCCGCGGTCGGCTTGGCGAGGGCCACCTTCTGCTGGCCACCCGCGACACCCGGGACGATGACGAGGACGGCGAGGATAGCGAGCCTGCTGGTCTGGCGCACGACCAACTCCTTGGTTCGAGTGCTCGAGGTGATGGAATGCGGAGAGAATGATGCCCGGAGCCGGCCCACCGTTGCACCCTTTGCGGGGTCTGAGCCAACGGGGTAGTCTTCCCCGCCGTATCGTTGCTGATCAGCCGACACTCCCTTCCACCGAATCTGGAGTTTGTGCCATGGCCCGGCAGCTGCTGCGCACCCTGGTGCTTGCCCCCCTCGCGGCCGCGTTTCCCGTCCTGCTGGCCGCTCAGTTTCAGGGGCCGCCGCCCAAGAACCTGCAGGTCCTGCCCAAAGACCTGTCCAGGGCCGAGGTGGTCTCCCGCATGCGGCTGATCGCTTCCGGACTGGGAGTACGCTGCGAGTACTGTCATGTGAGCACCACCGGTCCCGACGGCCGGGAGCAGAACGACTTTGCCGCCGACGACAAGGACACCAAGAAGACCGCGCGCGCCATGATGAAGATGGTCAACGACATCAACGACCAGTATCTGATCGCCGGAATGGGCAAGACCCTCACGGACCGGCACCGCGTCAGCTGCGTCACCTGCCACCATGGGCTCGCCAAGCCGCGGAGCATTCAGGCGGAGCTGGCCGACGCGATCGAAGCCAAGGACGCCGATTCGGCCATCACGCTCTACCGAAGCCTGCGTGCCAAGTACTACGGCAGCGGCGCCTACGATTTTAGCGAGGTCGGGATTCTTCTCCTGGTCCCCCAGGGGCAGCTGCCGATCCCGCGGCCCGCGGCGATCGCCCTGCTCAAGCTGAATCTCGAATTCTATCCCCAGTCCGTTCCCACTTGGCTCGGGCTCGCTCAACAGTCTGCCCAGGCCGGTGATACCGCCGCGGCGATCGACGCCGTGTCCAAGGCCATCGCGATTGCCCCCGACAACCAGCAGCTGAAGAATCTGCTCAACCGGCTCAAGGGGACCCGCCCGAATCCGCAATGAGCGGAAGGGGCGTCAGGGCCCCTTCCAGTCGGCCCAGCCGTCGCACCTCGGGCCACTTGGCCGCGACTACCGCGACCGTGATCAGCGTGCCGAGGCCGCCCGCCACCACCGAGGCCACCGGCCCGATGAGGGCGGCCAGAGTCCCCGATTCGAAGTTGCCCAGCTCGTTCGACGTCCCGATGAAGAGACTGTGGATCGCGGAGACCCTCCCGCGCAGGGCATCCGGCGTGCCGAGCTGCGAGAGCGTCATGCGGATGACCACACTCACACTGTCCGCCGCGCCGGCAACCGCCAGGGCCAGAAAGGACAGCAGGAAGGATCGCGAGATACCGAACACGATGATCGCGGCACCGTAGGTCGCCACCGCGCGCAGCAGGGCCGGCCCCGCCCGGCGCAGCGGGGGCAAATGGGCCAGCGTCAGCGTCGTTGCCACCGCGCCAAGCGACTCCGCGGCCAGCAGCCATCCCAGCCCGGCCGGTCCGACGTGCAGGATGTCCTTCGCATATACCGGTAGCAGCGCGACCGCCCCTCCGAACAGGACTGCGAAGAGGTCCAGCGTGATCGCGGCGAACAGGATGCGCGAGCGTCGCACGTAGCGCGCCCCTTCCAGCAGAGAATCCAGCGAAACGATTGGTGGCGGACGCGGAGCGGCTCGCGGCTTCACACCCGCCAGCAGGAACAGGAATCCCAGGGCGAGCACGGCGTGACCGAGATACACGATCGCGGGACTTCGGCTCAGGGCCAGCAGGGCGCCACCCGCGGCGGGTCCGACGACCGCCGCCAGCTGCCAGGTCCCGCTGTTCCAGGCCACCGCCCCCTCGAAGGCGCCCGCGGGGACGATCTCCGGCAACAAGGCGCCCTTCGACGGCCCGAGGAATGCGCGCGCGGTTCCGCTCAGGAAAAGCAATCCGTACATCAGGGGGATCGGACCCTGTGCCAGCGAAAGCCCCGCCAGCCCAAGCGCGGCCAGCACCAGTCCCGACTGCGCAGCCATCACCACTTTGCGCCGGTCAAAGCGATCCACCACATGACCGACCGGAAGGAAGAACAGCATCATGGGGAGGAACGACACCAACCCGACCAGCCCGAGCGCGAAGGAGGAATGGGTCCGCTCGTACAGCTCCCATCCCACCGCGACCGACTGCATCTGAATGCCGAAGGTTCCGATCAGGTTGCCAAGGAGGTAGCGCCGGTATGCGGGTTGTCGCAGTGCTCGATAGGGGTCATGCTGTGCGGGATCGCTCACGGCAGGGGGACGGGGTAAAACGCGCGGTAGACCGCGAGGTTCCGTACGATACGACGGACGTAGTCGCGGGTCTCGACGAACTGGATGCGTTCGATGAATACCTCAGGATCATCCGCGGCGCCGGGCAGCGCAAGCCAGCGGGTGGTTGGTCGTTCCCCGGCGTTGTAGGTCGCCAGGGCGACCGGCAACACCGGATAGCGTCGCAGGGTCTGCGCCAGGTGCGCCACCCCGAAATGGACGTTGACTTCGGGCTGATACAGCAGCGCCGGATCCCAGTCACTGATACCGGCCGAGGGGGCCATGCCTGCCCCGACGCTCGGCAGCACCTGCATCAGCCCGCGCGCGTCCGCCCGGGAGCGGGCGGAGGGGTCGAACGCCGATTCCTGGCGGATCAACGCCGCGGTCAGCAGCGGGTCGACGCCGGCCCTGCGCGCCTCCTCCAGGGTCTGGGCGTCGGGAAGGGGGAACGCGAGCTGTTGGGGGACGAGTTCGGCTCCGCGCAACGCGAGCCGAAAGGATCTCCCCAGGAGCCCGCGCTCGGAGAAAGCGCGCGCCGTGGGCAGCTGCAGGGCGGGGGAGCTCTCCGCCTGCCGGGACAGCCGGTCGTACTCGAAGCGCGCCTCCACCCGCAGCCCCAGCCGCTCGAGCAATGCGGCTCGCTCGAGCGCCGCGGTTACCGCGTTATCAGGCGAAGCGATGATGGCCGGAGGGGGCTCCCGGACCGCCGCGGCTCCCAGTCGCTCCGCTGCCGGCACGGTGTAGTACGAGGACGGGAAGCGCTCGAGCAGGGAACGCCAGCGGGCCGCGGCGGCCGCGCTGTCGCCCGCCGCGAACAAGGCCCGCCCGCTCCAGTACAGGGCCGCGATCCCTTCGGTGGTTTCTCCGGCGCGCTCGGCCAGCGCGGCGAATTCCTGGGCCGCCTGGGACCGCTGCCCATGAACCCACGCGAGCAGCGCGGCCTGGAAGGCCGCCCGCGCTCCGTGGCTGGTGCGAGGGAAGCGTCGCGCGACATCCAGATAGGCTTGCCGGGCTCCGCTCTCCTCGCCGTCGTCGACCAGCAGGTCCCCCAGCAGAAAGCCGGCAGTCGCGGCGGTTGCGCTGTCTTGCGGGAGGAAAAGGAACACCTGGCGCAACGCGGCGATGGCGTCGTTCCGGGCGCCCGACGCGAGCAAGCTGCGCGCGCGCAAATACTGCGCTTGCGGCTTGAGCTCCGGACTCCTGACCGCATCGAGCTGGACCATCGCGTCGTGGTGCCGCCCCACGCGGGCCAACACGCTTCCATAGCTGAGCCGGTCGGCCTCGGAGAGCAGCTTGGCGGGAGCCGCCGCCGCCCGGCCGAATCCCTTGACCGCGCGCGCGGGGTCCGCCGTCGCGCTGCGCCGCGCAATCAGCAGCTCCTCGGTTGGGGTAAGCCGGGGGAATGCCTGCTCCAGCAGGTCGATCGCGTCGCGAGCGTCGGTCGCAGAGGGGCGGGCCGCGAGGAGGGTTACCAGCTCTCTGCGCACCGTGGCGAGCTCGGCCGGATTGCGGGCGGCCCGCAGGTGGAGCCGCGCCGCCGCGACGCTGGCACCCAGCGCCTCGTACTGGCGTGCTGCCGCGCTCCATTCCCCGTTGCGATCGAGCGCCAGCGCCTCGGTCCAGCGCACCCGGTTCACGGCAGCCGGCAGCGTGAGCAGGCGATACAACTTCGACCGGACGGTGGAATCGGCCAGAACACCGGCGGCCCGAAGCCGCAGCCAGTCGCCCACGGAGGGGAGCAGCGCTTCGGCTCGCAGGTAGGTCGCCGCGGCGCTGTCGCGGAGATCGGCCCGGTCGAAAGCGCGGGCCAGCGTGACGAGCCTCGGGCCCAGGGCATCGCCGTGCGCGGTCGCGAGCGCCCGCCGCGCGTCATCGAGGGGGGCCTGCCCCCGCTCCACCCGTGCCCGGGCGAGCAGAGCCCTGCCTTCTCCGCCGTCAAGCTCATCCAGCCAGCTCTGCTGAGCCAGCAGACGAACCACGCTCCCCCAGCCTTCCCAGCCGGCAGCCGCACGCGCCGCCAACAGGATGACCGCCGGCTCCCGGCCGGTCGGTGTGGTGAGCAGCGGTGCCAGGAGCCTGGTCGCGGCAAAGGAGCGTCCTTCGGCGATGGCCTGCTCGGCCTCGCCGAGCAGGCCCGCACGATTCGTCGCGGGGGCCGCCTGTGTCAGGGCGACGGACGGGAATGCGGCTGCGGCCGCCGCGAGAAGAGCGGTGCCGCGACGCCGCAGCTGGCAGGAGCGAAAATGTCGGAGGAGATCGGCGCGCACGCTAGCAATTTAGATGCGTGCGCGCCCGGGCAGGACGGGTTACCTGCTCAAGCGGCCTGGGCGGGCCCCTGCAAGAGCGCTGGCACCGGAGCGGAACGATTCAGGAACACGGTTCCCTTGTCCAGGCCGAACAGCCGCGGGTCGGTGGGCAGCGTCACGCTCCCGAGCGGGGTTCCCCGCTCGTCGAAGATCTCCAGCGCTTCGGTGGTCTCATGTCTGGCGAGCAGCATTGCGTCCTCACGTGTTCGGTAGCTCACTTCACAACTTGAGATGCCTTCGGACGGAAAAGCGTTGCACGGGGGGAGGGAGCAGGGAGCAGGCACCCGGGAGCAGGGGCGCCCTGATCGAAACCCGGACCGCTGATCTCCCGTACCGATCTCCAGTGCAGGCCCGCTTCCCGCTGCCTGCTCCCGCTCCCTGCCCCCTGGCCTATGGACACCCTGCTTCAGGACATCAAGTACGCCTTCCGGTCTCTGCGCCAGGCGCCGGGGCTCTTTGCCGTCGCGGCCCTGTCATTGGCGCTCGGCGTCGCGGTCAACGTGACGATCTTCGCGGGTGTGGATCTTATTCTGATCCGGCCGGTGGATTATCCCAACGTGGATCGGATGGTTCAGATCTGGTCCGACAACAAGGAGCGCGGCTGGGAACAGAGCAGCGTCTCAGTGCCCGATTTCGTCGACTGGCGGCGTCAGAGCAAGACGGTGTCGATGGCGGCGTACACCGGTGGGGATTACAACCTGGCCGACGGCGGTCGGCCGGAACGGGTCAGCGGGGCGCGGGTCAGCCCCAATTTTTTTGCCCTCTTCGGCATCACGCCCGCCAAGGGGCGCTTCTTCCAGGCCGACGAAGAAGAGCCCGGACGGGGCAAAGTGGTGGTGCTCGCGGACAAGTTCTGGCGCAATCATTTCGGTGCCGATTCCCAGGCCGTCGGCCGCTCCGTGCGGCTCGACGGCGAGCCCTACACGATCATTGGCGTCCTTCCCGCCGGTTTCCGCTTCGAAGACGGGAGCGATCTCTATGCTCCGCTGGAAATCCCCTCCGATGCTCCTCGCGCCAACCGCTACTTGCGGGTCATGGGGGTCTTACGGCCCGGTGCAACGCTCGACCAGCTCAACAGTGAGATCGGCGGAATCGCCAGGCAGATCGGGCAGCTCTATGCCGCCAGCAACCTCGGCATGGGCGCGCACGCTGTTACGCTGCTCGACGAGATCGTAGACAGCACCTCGCGACAAGCGGGCACCATCTGCCTGGTTGCGGTGTTCTTCGTGCTGCTGATCGCCTGCTCCAATGTCGCCAACCTGCTGCTGTCGCGAGCGGCGGCGCGGAACCGGGAGATCGCGGTGCGCTCCGCGCTCGGTGCTGCCCGGCTGCGGCTGGTGCGCCAGATGCTCACCGAGTCGCTGCTGCTCGCGGTGGCCGGCGGGGCGCTCGGCCTGGGGCTTTCGGTGTTCGGGATCCGCTGGCTGGCCAGCATCATCCCGGCCGACGCGGCGGGCGTGGAGCGGCTGGGCCTCGATCCCCGGATTCTCGCCTACGGCTTCATCGTCATCCTTGCCGCGGGCATCATCGCCGGGGTTGCCCCAGCACTTCAGGTCACTCGCGGCAGCCTGACCGAGCCGCTCAAGGACGGCGGCCGGGGCGGCTCGATGGGCTTGAAGCACGGCAGGTTGCGCGCCTCGCTGGTCGTGGCGGAGATGTCACTGGCGTTGGTGCTGCTCATCTCCGCGGGGCTCCTGATCAAGGCGTCGCTGCGGATGCAGGCGGTGGACCTGGGCTTCGAGCCGCACAACGCCCTGACCTTCGCGGTCTCGCTCGATCAGAAGGAGTACCCCGACACCACACAGGCACTCGCGCTGCAGGACGAGCTGGCCCACCGCCTGGCGGCCCTGCCCGGCGTGACCGGGGCCGCCGCGGTCACCCAGCTGCCCATGGCCGGCGGGAACGGCACCTACTACTACGTCGAGGGCGAAACGATTCCCGATGATGCCCACCGGCCGATCCTGCAATACCGCAATGCGACCGCCAACTATCTCGAGGTGATGAAGATCGGATTGGTGAAGGGCAGGACTTTCAGCCCGGAAGATCGCTTCGGGACGGCGCGGCGCGTTTTGATCAACGAGACCCTGGCGAAGCGGCACTGGGCCAGCGCCGATCCCCTGGGGCACCGCCTGGTATTGTCTTCAGGCACTTACGAAATCATCGGCGTGGTCAAAGATGTCCGGGAGTTCGGTCCCGATGATCCGGCCCCTGCACTGGCCTACTTCTCCGCCGCTCAGGTCTATTCCCGCACCCTGCGCTACGTCCTGCGTACCTCCGGCGATCCCGGTGGTCTCGGTCCCCGGGTGCGCGAGGAAGTCGCCGCAGTAGCGCGGGACCTTCCGCCGTATGCCGTGCGCACGCTCCAGAGCGTGGTGGAGGACAACACCCAGGGCGATCGGATCATGCCCAGGCTGCTGGGGGTGTTCGGCGCCGTCGCGCTGCTGCTCTCGCTGATCGGTGTGTACGGGGTGATGGCCTATTCGGTCTCGCAGCGCACCCAGGAGCTGGGCATCCGCCGCGCCCTGGGAGCGGGTGGCGGTGCTATCATCGGACTGGTGGTCCGCCAGGCCGCGCTGCTCGCCGGGATCGGCGCCGGGATCGGACTCGCCCTGTCGTTCGGGGCAACCTCGGCCCTTTCGGCTTTCCTCTTCGGCGTGAGCGCGTTCGACCCCATCGTGTTCAGCGGGGTGACGTTCTCCCTGGTAGGGGTGGTGGTGCTCGCGAGCCTCATCCCTGCCCGTCGGGCGACCCGGGTGGATCCGCTGGTGGCATTGCGGAACGATTGAGGCCTCCTAGTTTCCCAACATGCAGGTCTCCCGCCGCGACTTCGTTGCCGCCGCGCTTGCCGCGCCCGCGTTTCGGCTCCCTTCGCGCAGAGCTTATGACCTGATTCTCCGCGGCGGACTCGTCTTCGACGGCAGCGGTGCGGCCGGCAGGGTGGCAGACGTCGCGGTTCAGGACGGCCGCATCGCCGCGATTGCGGGCCGAATCGGGGAAGCGGCCCGCGAGGAGATCGCGGCGCGCGGCCTGGCGGTCGCCCCCGGCTTCATTGATATCCATTCGCACGGCGACGGCAGCCTGTTCGAGGATCCCCGCGTCGAGTCGGTGATCCGCCAGGGTGTAACCACCATGGTGGTCGGGCAGGACGGCTCCTCCCGAGTGCCGGCGCGCACTGGCGAGACGTCCTTCCTCCCGTTCTTCCAGCGGGTTGAGGCATTGCCCAGCGCCGTCAATCTGGCCACCATGGTCGGGCTCGGCACGGTCAGGCGCGTGGTGGTGGGACTGGACAACCGTCCGGCCACCGCCGCCGAGCTGGCTCGCATGACCGAGCTGGTGGAGGCCGCCCTCGCCAGCGGCGCGTGCGGCGCGTCCACCGGTCTCGAATACACGCCGGGCGCTTTCGCCTCACTGGATGAGCTGGTGGCGCTGTGCCGTCCGCTCGCCGCGCGGCGACTGCCGTACGCGACCCACATGCGCAACGAGGACGACCAGCTACTGGAGGCCATCGAGGAATCCATCGCGATCGCCAGAGGGGCGGGATGCCCGCTTCAGCTCTCGCATCTCAAGACCGGCGGTCCGCGCAACTGGCACAAGATCGACGCCGTTTTCGAGCGCATCGCCGCCGCGCGACAGACGGGACTGGATCTCACCTTCGATCGCTACCCGTATATCGCCTGGGCCACCGGGCTCACGACGCGGTTCCCGGTCTGGGCCCGGGACGGAGGCACCGAAGCGTTTCTGCGTCGCATCGACGACGGCGCGACGGGTGGGCGGGTGCGCGCCGAGACGCTCGCCGACGTCGAGCAGGTCGGTGGCTGGGACAAGATTCTCATTACCGATGTCACGGCGGCGGGTGACCGCGACGCGGTGGGCAAGCGGCTCGACGCTTGGGCCAGGGACAGGAACCTGGAGCCGTACGCCGCGGCGGTGGCGTTGTTGCGGAGCAACCAGGGCAGCGTCGGCACGGTGGTGTTCGCGATGAACGAGAGCAATTGCGAGCGCTTCCTGGCGCATCCCCAGGCGATGGTGTGCAGCGATGGCGGCGCTTACGCCGTCGCAGGACCCGCCCGGACTGGCCATCCGCACCCGAGGGGCCTGGGCACCTTTCCTCGCGTACTGGGACACTATGCGCGGGAGCGGAAAGTGCTCACCCTGGCGCATGCGGTGCACAAGATGACCGGGATGCCGGCTGCGCGGCTGCGCCTGGCAGATCGCGGCAAGGTGGCCGTCGGGGCCGCGGCGGACCTCGTCATGTTCGATCCGGCCACCGTCAGTGACCAGGCGACCTTCGAGCAGCCGTTCCAGTATCCCCGCGGGATTCCGACTGTGCTGGTGAACGGCGTCGTGGCGCTGCGCGACGGCGAGCGGGTGGGGAAAGCGGCGGGGAGAGGACTCAAGCCCGCGATCAGGTCTTGAGGCGACGCGGCCGTCGCGGTGGTCAGCTCGACCGCATGGTGATCGCCGGGTCCACCCGTGCGGCGCGCAGCGCCGGAATCCAGCACGCCCCGATTCCGATCGCCGCCATCAGGACCGCCACCTCGATGAGCGTGGCCGGGTCGTGCGGCTCGACCCCGAAGAGCAGTCCCCGCATGACGCCGCCGGCCAGGAAGGCGCCCGCCAGTCCCAGCACGAGCCCGACGCTTAGTAACACGCCGCCCTCCTTGAGGATCATCCGCTCGACCCGCCCGCGATCGGCCCCCAGGCTCATGCGGATGCCGATCTCGTTGGTGCGCGCGCTCACCGAGAAGGCCAGCACCCCCGCAATCCCCACCGCCGCGATGAGCAAGGCCAGAATGCCGAACGCCGAGACCAGCGCGGCGTTGAGCCGCCGGGGCGAGACGCTCTCGTCCTTGATCTGCTTCACCGTGAGCACGTTCTCGATGGGCGCCGCCGGGGCGATGGCGCGCACGATGCGCGTCGCCGCGGTCGCCAGGGCCTGGGCGTTGCTCTCGGTGCGGATCACCAGTCCGCCGAACATGAGGAACTCCTGCTCGAACGGCTGGTACACCGCGAGCCGCGGCGCGGCATCCAGCCCGCCGTCCTGAGTGTTGCCCACCACCCCGACGATGGTGCGCCAGTCGCCGCTCACCGGGGTGAACTTGAGCACTTCGCCGGTCCAGGCGATCCGCTTGCCGAGCGGGTCCTCCCCCGGAAAGAACTTGTCCGCGAGCAGCTGGTTGACGATCACCACGCGGTCGCCGCCCGGGCGGTCGGTGCTGGTGAACTCGCGTCCCTT